>JACCDP010465553.1_pt1 | contig 73377 bp, 77 predicted proteins | sample 7445841 | NCBI WGS metagenome assembly JACCDP01 (sample SAMN15323441, study PRJNA562643) | freshwater metagenome | isolation source: river surface water | place: USA:Blue River Watershed | collected 2017-08-17 | reverse complement strand
AGACAGCACTTTCTTACCGTTAAGACCGAAAGAGTGTTCCATAATCAGCTTGTCTATATCGCCCAGACTGTCATAAACAAACGAATGCCAAGCAGACAATTCTTTATTACTGTCTTGAGGGTTTACTGCGGGGTCGTTGAAGTCGGTATTGTCTGAGCCAGTCATTGGTTTCAGCACACCGCCTTCACTTGACGGCATCCTGAGTTTTCTGACATAACCAATTCGCTTCAAAGATAGCGAAGTAGCGTCAGCCAGCTCTGTGTCTGTTGGATCTCGTCCAAGGGTGTCTTTCAGCTCATTCTCTGACTTGGCTAGATTAACGTAATCCAGTTGAACCTGCTCAGGAATGCTTATTATCTGAGACTGCTGCATGGAAAACCTTTTTAGTCCCTGCAGCTGGTTGAACGCATATGTTTTAAGTTTTGTGGCTGCTGGGTCGTATTTGGGCAGCGAGTCCATCAATATCTTTTTAGCTCTGCTGCGCACTATGGAGTTGTTACCGCCACCGTACGTTTTTACAGCGCTGTCTATAACTGGGTCTAAAGCCTTGAGAAGCTCGTCGTTAGTCTCTGGGCTGGGGGCACGTTTCCACGTTTCATACGCATGTGTGTACTCTGGTTCCAGCGCTAGCGGCGTTGGAGGCTCAGGAACTTTTGGTGGTTTAGGACCGCCCGTTGGTTGGCTCGGTTTACCTACACCTGGCAAGTTATAGTTTCCAGCCATGATTATCAACCTGTGTGTAATGGAGAACCTAGCCAAACTGTATCATATAGAGGATTAGCAGTCGCGGTTATGTCAGCGTCCTGGTTTTCAATTTCACTTCTAATATTGGATAGAACCAGGCTGGTAGAGGCTTGCGATGACACAGAATCCAGGCTGAAAGACACTTGGTCTACCATCGCATACACTGGGTAGTCAAAAGCGTCCTTGTTAAGCCTGTTTTCTCCAGCTGTCTCTACCTTAATGGTTGACCCAGGAGCTATGTCCAAACGGAACTTGCCAGTTAGACTACCGTTTCTGTGTTTAAGCACTTCGTTGGAGTAGACCAGTTTGGCGTAGGCCGTAGCCATACGAAGATGCTCTTCAGCTTTTTCTCTTAGATTGAAGTTCTGACCTTTGTTCTTAACTTCCTCTATGGCTCTAGCCATGTTTCCTTGCTGATCTTTAAACTTCTCAGACACTATGGAAGTTGACAGCCATTCAGGCGCTCTTTGCACCACGATCATACCAGGTGACTTTTCATGCCTAGCTGACAGGTATATGCCTGTCTGTAGCCACAAGTAATTTCTGCCGTTTCCATCTTTTGGTGTGGCATTGACCGCTGCCATCAAACCAGATCCGCTAGCAAAAGCAGACTTCAGGGCCACACCGCTTACAAACTTAGGCATGGCTGTGGTTATGTCGTAACTTGAAATTTCAGTGGCGTATACAGTTTTGTATGCCTTGTAGTAGTTAGTCAGTGTTGGAGTTACCCAAGCTCTGGTTATGCCAGGTACGAGTTGGAAAAGGAAGGAAGCCCCGAAACCAATTATGTTGTCCCAGAAAGTTGACCCCTCGAAAGTAGACAACGTTCTAGAGCGCAGCATGTCGCTCATATTGCTGAGCAAGTCTGTAGAATCTTTATTTGTCTTTATAACTATCTTTGCGTAATCCTTGTCTCCAGGTTTTGCAAAACGTGCAAACGCTGCCAGCGCTGCGTCGTTTTTAGTGCTTTTGAAAATGTTTGGAATTAGACTGGGGTTACGTAGTCCGATTAGAGTTTTACTGTCTACGCTGACACTATTGGTGTTGGCTATCTCTGAAAAATACTTTTTGATAGCCTCCCACATATCTTCGGCTATAGCCTGGTTGGTCAATAGCTTCGCAGCCAGTGTAGTGCCTAGTAGCCCAGAGCCTGACACGTTCTCAGCTTTTCCGTTAGCTGGAAATATCATGTTGAAAGGCAGACCAGGCTGAAGGTCTGGAGACAAAGCTGTAGAGTTGTTCAAATCTGAGAGCCAGTGCTCCATCGAGATTACGTATTCAAGACCTGATCCTGTTTTCCTATAGCCAGACCCTGACGTATATCCGTCAAACAATATGAACGGCTTTCCGTCAAACGCGTCGTCTTCGTTTATGGTTAAACCTGGTGGTAGAGCCTCGTATCCATTGGTGACTTGCGCCCAGACTACTGCTTTGGTCCTGTATACGATCTTGTCAACTATGAAGTGTATGTTTGATGTCAGATTGGTGTTGGGTACGGAGCTACCCAAGGCCACAGCGAAATTAGCTTGAGGTATCGTATTGCGCCCAAACTGAGCTGAGCCTCTAGTAATATCGAGTGTAACGACGCCTACGCCTGGGACAGTGACTTCCATCCAGGCTTTTATGCTTTTTTGTTTAAAGCCTCTAGAACTCACGATTTGACTCTCGCTTCTTCTATTTTGTAAGCAAGACCGAGCACTACCGCTGTGATCTGGTCTACCAAATCGTAACTCTTGTACCAGTAGTCTTTAAACTTCTTAAGCTCTGGCGTGCTGCCAGTAAACAGCACGTTAATGTCACCATCGGCCATGTTCTTGAGGTTGGCTAGAACAGTGCCGAGGTCTAAAGCAGGTCTTCCCACGTACTCAACATACCACTCATCGCTTGTGGCGCTACTCAGAGAAAAGCTCACGTCCAAATTGTTTATGTATTTTACTGGCGGTCTGTAGCCGTTGACACTACTACCGACCTGAGAGTATGCAGTGCTTTTCCCTGTTATTAGGTCTGTAGCTGTTATGGTTGTGCCGTTTGTTTTCAAAGTATGCAGTCCATAGCATACGCCTTTGGTGTCATCAGCTTTCAATACACCAGACAGGAAAGCCCCGACATCTTCCGAAGACGTATTAGACGACAGCTCCAGAACATCTTTCTTTTGTGAATATGTCGCGCTTGCCTTTGTGGAGATCTGGGTAAGGATAAGTTTTCCGTAAGCTGAGTCCACAGTCTTATCGTTAAGACCAAATGTTGTGGCTCTCTTGTCAAACTTGAACCAGTCCTCAAACATGTTGGAGACTTCACCAACTCGCACAAGCTGATGCAGCCTCCAGTTCAAGTAAGCTCTGTCAGGAGCTAGGCCGAATAAAACCTGCCACACTCGTTTGAGTTCAAACGGCAACTTTACAGTCTGGTAGTCTGGTGGTACATATTCTTCTAGTGGGTAGTTAGCCCCTGCGCTGTTTGAGCCTTTGTCGTTGAGCAGAAGTGTTCTTATGTGATTTATCATCATCAAGTTCCTGGCATGTAATATAGTTTCAATGAAAAAGCAGCAAACATGGCTGCTGGATCAGTGATGGACACATTAAACGAGCCAAGGAACGCTCTGAATGTTCTAGTTCTAGCTGTAGCCCCTCTTGAGAACGACACCCAGGTAAAAGTTATAGGCTTCAACGTATTGGACACTTTGTTTCTAGAGAAGAAATCGTATATGGCGTGTACACCCGACGCGCCGTCGCATTCAGGGTTTAGGAATGCTACACCGCCTACATCCAGGTCAGACATCTTGTCCCCGAATGTATATAGGTAAGTGAAGTTCCTAAGCGTAGTTAGAAATTGAAAGTTGCTAGCTTCACTGACAGTAGTCGAGGTAACTATGCAGCGCATTGAGTCATAGGCTTTGCCAGACGACAGCTCATCACCAGCAGCTGACCCTTGTAGTCTGGCGTAAAATCCGCTGTCCACGGATTTATACATCACCATGACTGAGCCAGGTGTGCTCATAAAAACATCTGGAGTTATCGCCGCTGTCTTCACAGCTAATACCTCTTATCTGCTGGTTACGGTAAGCACAGCATCGCCAGTAGTCAGCTCGAAGGTTCCAGTAAACTGTGAGCCGTCAGCCAATCGAACTGTTTGAGGTTTTGCCTCAGTGCTGCTTTCCGCTTTTCTTTCTTGTGATTTAATAATCTTGTCTATGTCAAAGTGCCCAGTCTTCATATGCTCGGAAATGTTAGGATCAATTTGCTTGATTAGGTTTTTCACCTCATCAGAAGCTGTATCCATACCCTTGCCAGCAATCAAATCCTGAATCTTTGTTTTGTCTAAACCTTGCTTGGACAATTCGTCTAGAGCAAAAGCTGTTTTAGCCATGTTAGCTCTGACGCCAGCCCCAGCGCCTTTCAGCTTAGCCATGTCTTTATCGGTTATGCCTCTAGACGGGTCTAGCTGCTTGAGTATTTTATTTAAATTGGTTTCTGGGTCACCCAACATCGCTTTAATCTTGTCGGCTTTTTCTTGATCTTTCTTTATCTCATCTTCTGATTTGACTGGCATGCCAGACCTAGTAGCGTCTTCCAATTCTGATGCTAGATTGCCTGTTATGTCTTTCAACATTTCAGAAGCTTTGCCAGACTCCCCACCCATTACATCGTTGGCAGTGAATTTACCACCGCTGCCATCAGCCAGCTTTGTAGCTTGGTTGAACAGGTCCAGAGTACGCCGATCTAGAAGTCCTTGCTTCTGCAACAGACTTCTAGCTGCCGTTTGCTGTCCAGCAGTTAGCTTGCTGTTAAAGTTGCCGAGCACACTCTCAGGCGCGTAGCCTCTCTTTTGAGCGTGTTCTACAACCTTGGCTCTGGCACGGCTGTATTTTTCAATCGCAGCCTTTTTCTTATTTTCATCGCCAGAGTCTTTGGCTGCTTCCCATTCTTGTTTAGCGTCAGCCAGCTCTTTGGTTATGCCTAGCCTGTCTAGATCCTGTCTGTCTTCTGGAGTAGCTTCCAGATTCTTCCTCAGGTCTTTTAGGTCTACGCCAGCGCTCTTGGCTAGGCTATCCAAGTCTCCTTGGATTTTGCTTCTCTCGCCAGTTAGATTAGCCATCTGATTACGTATGGCAGCGGTGCCAGCTGTGGCCCCTGCTGCAGCAACGCCAGCAGCTGTGGTGCCAGCGTCCATGCTTTGAGAAAACCTGCCTATGTCAGAAAGGGCTCCGACCAGATAATCAGACTTTTCCTTGCTCATCATGCTGAGCATACCGACATCTGCCTGCAAGCTTTCGCTCATAGACAGAGCCTGGCTACCAGTTTGTGAGGCAGTGCCGTGTAGCGAGGCTGCTCTCAGGGCAGCTACAGTACCCATATCGAAATCAGTCTTGGCTTTGCCGATACCAAGCATGTTGAAGCCAGCTACGGATTGATTGGCTAGAGTGGCCATCCTACCGTTGCGAGCCAGCTCAAGTTTATGCAAAACGTCTCCAGAGGCCAATTTTCCATCTTTATCTTTTAAAGCCTCTAGTTGAGCTATGTCTATGCCATAGATTTTTGCTATAGCTTCGACATCTGCTTTGCCGTTAGGGTCTTTACCTGTTAAATATCTTTCAATTTTTTCTGCGTCTTTTATAGCAGGCCTGTCTTTCAACAAATTTGAATCGTTGAATATGTCTTCCAGACCTGCGCCCTTAGCCATTTCGATGTCTAGGTCACTGTTGGCCCCTAGAACTTTAAGCATAGCCTCTTTAAACGTTATGTTTTCTTTTGCGCCTTGCAGCATGTCTCCAAAGCGCTGCATAGGTGTGCCACGGTTTAACTTTGCAAAAGCTCTTTGTTTTATTGAGTCAGAGTTGACTATGTCCATATTCCTTTCGGCTTGTCGTCTGTTATTTGTATTGACCAATGCCAGGATGTCGTTGCCCTTTCCTTCGGCTAGTTCGTTAAACGCGCCAGCTCCAAGGGATAGAGCTTGCCTAAGTTCAGCCTCTGGCAAGTTAGGATGCTTTTCTTTGATCTTCTTGACTAGAAAATCGACGTTACCGACAGAGTATTGCCCAGCTTGATCTGAGTCCATGCCTATAAGGGAATCGTTAATTATCTGGTTTATGCTGGCCAGATCTGCATTAGGTAACTTAAATCTATTAGATATAAAATTAGAAAACCCAGCATGTATCATGTCTCTGGCTTCGTCTACCTGACCGAGCGTGGTCATTTTGCCGATGCCAGGTGTATTAAACATAATCGCTTGATTAGTGGATGTCTGTCCTCGCAGCATGTTAAAGTCGCCTGTGCTAAGCCCGTTGGCGGATAGCATCGAGGATATTTGTTGTGGAGTCATATGCCTGGCTGTGCCAGCTTTGACTTGCTCCACGTAATCAGCGACTTGTTTATGTTTAACTGGATCAATCATTCCAGAGTCAGACATTCTTATAAGCGCAGCGTAGGCATTTGCTGCTGGACTATTGATGCCAGCAGCCTGAGTCTCCCTACTCAAAGCCAAAGCTTTTTCCTTATCCATAAGGTTGAAGCCCTGCGTACCACCCATGTTGCTTGCATAGGCTTGAGCGAAGGCCGCAGACCCTGTGGCTATGTTTGTAGCGAATACCCTGTTAACGCCGTACTTATCGCTGGCTTGTCCAGCCATGCCGATATTCGCCATCATGGTATCCAGGCTCATGCCTGTCATCTTCGCCATGTTTGAGGCGTTTCTTACCATGCGCTCAACATCAGCAGGGTTCATGCTGCTGAGATTGTTTTGAGTCATGGCTTGCAGAGCATTAAACAGCTCAGCCATGGGAGCGTCAGAACGACCGTTTTCTCCAAAGATGTCTTTCATGGCGGCTACAGCGCCAGACATCGCTTTGATCTTGTCGGTTATTCTGTTGGCTTCAAACTGCTGTACCCTGTCATTGAAGTCTGGGGCGTCTATCAGTTCTTTTACTGTTCTGTCCAAAGCCTCTGGACCTTGTGGACCCCCTACTCTTCTGTTCATTTGGTCTTGAGCTATCTGACGCAGAGATCTTGGGGCAGAACCTACAATTCCTCTTCTAGCCATCTCGTCAAACATGGCACCAGCTTGACCAGCCGAGATACCGCGCATTTCGCTTATGTCGCGGCCTTCGCCAAACAAGTTATTGAAGACTTGGTCAGTTATGGCTTTGACCGTATTGGCGCTCATGCCAGAGGCACCGCTGACGGGGTCTGCCATGTACCTGGAACCCAGAGCCATACGCTGGGCCATAACGGCAGCGGAGCCTCTGGATCCGTGCATTCTGTCTACGAGATCTGGAGCTATCTGCGAAAGCATCGGCATGATCGAAGCTAGGTCGCCTGCCATGGTTTGAGAGGCCATTCGCTCTCTCATGCCGAACGGAGTTCCAGCCAGATTGGCAAAACCCCTAAACATCTGCTCATAGGTTTTTTGATCCAGAGCAGCGCCTCTGGCTATTACTTGCTGCTGCATGTCATAGGCAGCGCGCTGTCTGAACTGATCGTATAAGTTTGTCTGTGGTAGAAACTGCCCAAACTGACCAGCGTTACTGCCGAATATATTGGGCAGTATGGTCTGCATTAGCCCGTTGATAAGCATACCTGAACTACCAGATATGCCCATCGCCTGGGCTACGTTAAAAGTCTGGGCTGGTGTGATCGGGGAACCTTGGAATATGGTCCCTGGCCCACCAAACATCTGTTGAACGTTATTCACCTTTCCAAATCCCCAGACGTTTTTGTTTTGCTTCTTCTACTTCTGCCTCTACTTTCTTCCTGAACTCTGGGTCGTTCCAGTCACCGTATTCCTGTTTATATGCTTCTAGCAATTCCCTGTATTCATCATAATTCTTTCCAGGTTTCGTGTCTCTAGCAAGCCACGGCTGCTCCATAGCCTCTAACAGGTCGGCTATTTGATCAAAATTCTTAGAACTATTCTTAACCAGCTCTAAATGAGGGCTGCTGCAGAAAGAGGCTAACTTAAACGCCTTAAGACGCAAAATGTCAGCCTGCTTACCGTCTTGATAAGCTCTAGCTAGCCACAGCAGCTTCAGTTTCCAACGGCGATCAAGTAGATCGGCTTTTGAGAAGTCAAAGCCGTCTGCTGCCATCCTTACGAATAAGGACGCTACTTGGTCGCCTTCCAAAAATCCTTTGCTTCAGCCATAGCCTGAAGTTTTTCGCACAGGGAGTTGAACTCTGTGTATAGATGCGTAACAGTATTACGCATAACCTCTGTAGGCATAAGCTGTTCGATCAAATGATCAAACAAAGCAAACAATTTTGTGTTTGGCCTCTTATACTCTGACTCGTCTACTTCAATTTCGCTGATAGGCGGTACTTCTACCACATTGTCAGCGCTCTCTATCTTCTCAATGCTCATCATGGCCCTGTAGGCCATAAGAGTGCGCCAGTAAAAACTGGTATCACTCAGGATCTTTGACTGCAGGTCATTCTGCGCGTCTACAATCAGCTGCTTATAAGCCATGTCAGATTCGGCAGTAGTCAGCGACCTGAAGACAATGGTCAGCCTACCTCCGAATACCGAATAAGACTTCTTAAACCTAATTCCACCAAGGATAGATTGGACGAAGTCCATCTTGTCCTCGTCTGTGACTTCTGTGAGTTCTGACTTGGTGGTATCCCAACCACAGTGAGGACACAGAGAAGGTCCGTGGTTCATCAGACCAGTTTCTGACACTGGCGCTTTAGCTTTGACCTCAGGCTCTTCACTCGGAGGTTCTTCTTTCTTTTGCGCTTGTGTAGGACTGATCAGATCATCGATAACCTCTGGCTCTTTAAAGATCTTGGGATCTAGAGGAGGATCGACATAAGCAGGTTTATTGGCCTGCTCCCTTTTGGTTTCTTCTGCAGCTTCCTTGATGAAGCTTACAATCTCCTTTTTCTTCTCTGCTGGCAGTTCAGAGAAGTCAACAGGGTCTGGGATATGCAAAGGTTTGTCTACCTTTGGCATTTCAACCTTAGACGCCTCCTTGACGATCTTGTCGATCTTGTCAGCTATATTTGATGGTAGATTCTCAGGGCTGTCCACAATACCCAGCTGCTTCAACCCTTCCTTTTCCATCTCCGTAAGCACTGTCCCTGGGCGCATCATCCCAGGCAGGCCTGCAGGCAATGGGCTTGAAGGTTTTGCCGCTGGTGGCGGCGTTGGCATTTTCTTAAACGAAGAGATCTTTCTTACTGGCTTGTCCATGACAACCTTTCTTTACTAAACCTGAATAGTGGCTACAGCTTCTGGGCAGTCAACAAATCGTTGATCCACAATGACCACTGATTGTGATATCAGCTCGATTGGAGGTAGCTGTTCAGCAGGCGGCTGCACGTCTAGTTGGTTTCCGTCTTTGTCGTAGTAAGTTACTTCTGGAGCTTGCTCGGACATGATCATCCCTTTCATGTGATGATTGGATAGTTACCGTCAGGAGTAACTGCTTCAGGCTGCTCCCCTAGTGAAGCTGACTCATAGTCTGGGCCAGCAGCTATGGGACCAATCCCGTTACTGCCTTTAACATACAGGCTTGTATTTATTTTTCTATACCCTTGTCCAGTCCAAGCCTCTTCTCCTGGGAAGGGATACGTCTTATTCTCATTAGCTTGCACAGGTTTTTCAACCCATACGCTGGTAGCCTGGTTGTTCATTCTAGCTCTTTGAGCCCATCTGCTCTCATACAGCATGAAGTCAGATACTCGGCTCTGCTCGCTACTTCTGAACGAAAAGCCTATTGTTTTGATTACGGTATCGTTGCCAATGCGTTGTTTGGCGTACAAGTAATCTGTAAATAGCTGTTTATATACTTTTTTACCGTCTTTAGACACTTCCGCGTTTTTCTTTTTTACGTCTTCGTATATGCCGTTGATTAGCTTTTTGCCTTCTTCAGATATGTTTGGAACCATGCCTGTAGACAGCTCAGCGATTATGTCGCCATTGGCTATGACTACGTTGCTTCTGAAAAGGGCACCACCACCAAACAAAGCATACGAGTTATCTGACGATACAAAGTTACCAGTTATAAAGGTTTGTGTTTTTGTGTAGTAGTTGGCAGCCGTTACATCGCCTGGTTGTCCAAAATAGTCAACAACAGCGTTGGAAACGTAATTGGTTATTTCTCTGGCCGACGTAGTTACGGTGCCTTTGCCTTTTGCTGCGTCTAGAGTAATTGAACCGTAGGATGCGTTAGCACCAGCTCTAATATAGACGTCACTGGCAACGCACGACAGCATCGCAGAAGACTTGATAATAACGCCATTAGAAATAACTTCTGAACCTGTCTTGCTGTAATCTTGGTCAGGCTGTCTGCTCTTGCTTTCAAGCAGCAAAGCTCCAGTACCAGAATTACCTGCCAGTATCTGGGTATTCCGCTCAGCCTTGATACGAACGTCTTCGTTAGTAGCAGAGATCTCTACGTTTCGGTTTGCCTTGATTACGGCATCCCTGCCTGCCATGCTTATGACGTTTCTACCTGGCCTCAGAACCACATCACCTGGGCAGCTTATTTCTATGCTGCCACCGCCCATTCTGATTTCTTCACCGCCAGGTCCAGAAATTACTACAGTACCGTCGCGCAGAATACCCACCATACTCATGGTGTGGTGGTAATTGGCCTGCTCCCTGTGGTCTACCGTAAGTGGGGTAGCCTGGGGCTTAGTCATGTACTGAGAAGAAGAAAGCTCGTTGTAACCTTGTGGGTATTCACGCAACGAGCCTACAGGAGCAGTCCAGTCTTTGGTGTGGTAGTGGAATGGGTGTTCAGACCTCCACCTCATTCCGTAAGCCAGCTCATCGTCAGCTATAGAGGCCATGTTGGGGCCTTCTAAAGTGCTGGCTCCAGCCACACCTTCTTTTATCTTTTGATTAGACTGAGAAGCGCCTGCTGAGTAACCACCTGGAGAGTATCCGTCTTCTCTATTGTCTCCAGTTTTATCTTCTGGCAATCGAACTTGCACAGGGCTGGCAAACGGAGGCACGTGCGCTAGTAGAATGCCCTGAGAAGACACCATGTGGTAGTTGCCATCAAGAGCCAGATGCTCTTCCCACACAGTAAGTGGATTAACAGGGTCAGGCAGAGAATAAACAGGGCTGCTGGTGTTTTGTGGAGGTATTACAAGTTGTTGCTTGAAGCCTTGGCCCAAAAATCCGTCAAAACGCCTGAATCTGTGAAAAGGCATTTGGCCTTTGGTTAGCAAATCTGTAGGCGCGAACTCTGCTTGAGTCAGTTGGACTATAGTAGGGTCTCTGTCTGTAGACAATTTAGTTGGACTAAAACCACCCAGAGATTCCCACAGGTAAGGGCTATACCCTGTAATTACAGACAGCTCGTCTTCGTCATTGAACGAGTAGACGTCCATAGCTGCTGATCTAATTTGCAAGTTATGGCCGTGAATTCTGGCTAGCTGATCATGCCAAAAAGCCCAGAAGCCGCAGTTCTCGTCTGCGCGCATGAAGGCCATGAAGGGATCAGCAAAAAAGCCAACACCAGTGTCCGCTAGCTTGCCCCACTCGCCAATGGTCGTTTCATCTATGGGGGAGCTTCTTGAGAATCTAAGAAGCTGCGGAAGTCTGTTAGCGTAATGCTTTAAGAAACCGTCTATGCCAGGGCCGTTAGCAGCAGCCTGGCTAATGTAATCGTGTACGTCGTTTTCTATACCTATGGAGTAGCCGTTGAAAGAGCCTAGGATAACGCCAGTGCTACTGATGGCGTTGAGAATTGCATACACTCTTGTACCTGGGGCCAGACCACCTACAGTCCTGACACCAGTTATGGCTGCTGACGTTTCAGCCAAAAGTTCGCAGGCTATATATCCAGAATCGTCTATTTGAACGTTGTACCAGCCGTAGGCAGCCATGCTGTCTATGACCGTACCAGTTACCACACGAAGACTGCTGTTTGTTGTGTGTACATTAGACGACAACGTCCCGAAGCTGTCGCTCTTCGGGACGTTGTAATCGGTGTACCCTACTGAAGCTACTTTGGTCTCAAGCTGTCTGATCTTTTCCTGCATAGACTGCAGATAAGTGACCAGATTGAAACTAGTACCCCCAGTTTTTGATACTGCCATCACACCCTCATCGGGTTAGTTCGACCTCGACACCTGACCGCACATGCACTGGACATTCTCGTTGATGAGCATGTCCTGAGCTGCTACGGAGTAACCAACGGAAGTGGCCACAACGGCGTCAGCGATAATTTCGATATTAGCGCCGACAGCTCCACCAGCGTCCTTCCAGTTACAGGCCGAAGACCCCATGGTGAACTTAAGACGGTGGGAAGCTGCGTCACCTTGGCACACATTACCAAGACGCTGTAGCAGCTCCAAGGCCACAATCTTAGGTCCGACGATTCTACCGAAGCCGATAGAACCGTTGGTGCGGCCTACCACGTAGTATCGGTTGGAGCTACCAACTTCAAATACTTGGTTGACCTGCTGGTTGTAGTTCACAGTCAGGTTCTGTACTAGAGAACCTGCTGCGTTTCCTCCCATATCCCCAAGCTGGAGCTTGGACCTGTCTGCCGCGAAAGCGCCAGCAAAGGGAGAATCTTCGCGACCAAATACGTCAGCCATCGATATAACCTCCTCAGGTTATCAGATCACAAGCTTAAGCTCGATGTTGTTAAGAGGATAGGGGATAGACAAGTCAGCTTCTAGCACAACGCGATCTTTGTACAGAGCGTGCTGACGGATCTGGATAACAGTACCGTCGATTAGCTGAGGACCAGTTCGGGTTGTGCCGTTCGACTTGAGTACCAAAGTCACAGTTTCAAACAGTGACTTCAGGATGATGAGCATGTCATCGGTGATGTTGGAACGACCGATGTACGGCTCGTACACATTCTTGTACTGGTAGGAGATGGAGTCCACGTTAACGCGGACCATTTCCTCGCGGCTGTTGAGGTCGGTTGGATCGCTGGTTACAGCGTGACGGTTGAAGATGTTACCGTCTACATCCTTGTGGATGATCCAGCCGCCAGACTCTGCAATCTGGTTTAGCTGGCTGCCGTTTAGACCGCTGATCAAAGCGCCAGTGTCGTCGATGCCAGAGAGGGTGACGTGGGTCAGACCCTGCTGAGGAAGAACGCCTGAGCGAAGACCTGCAACTGCAGCTGCTGCGAAGTAGCCTGGGAAAGTTGCACCGTCTAGACCAACGGTGCTGTTGGCTACCACTACGACGCGACGATCTTTGTGCTGAGCAACTTGGGCCTTGGTTTCAAGGACCTTGTCAGCACGATTGAGGGTGCGCCAGATTTCCACGCGCTGGGCCACGGTGATGGCAGCGGTGTGGCCAGTAGCCAGACGAACAGAACCTTCGGACAGGACTTCGTCGATGACGAATTCGCTGTAGGTTTCGTTGCCAAAACCGTCGGTGCTGAACAAGAAGCGAGCCTTGTCACCTGCACGGACACCGTTGGTTACGAACTTGGCGTTGTTGGCTGGTACGAACAGCAGGGTGTACTGAGTGCCAGAGGTGGTTGGGTCGTCAGACAGCTTGGCCAGCACAACGCCGTCGTCGGAGCTGGTGGCTTGGCTGACTACAGCCTTCTGGTCAGGTACGTCGATGCTGAACACGGCAGCCTTGTAGTTGCCGACTTCTGGGGAAGACTCAGACAGGACCAAGGACTTCCAAGCAGCCAGCACGGTGGCGTTGGTTGTCAGAGGTACCAAGTTGTAGATCTGGGTCTGGCCATCCAGGATTTCCAGAACGTCCAACCAGCTGTCTACGTCTGTTGGGTCAGCAACGGCTGAGAAGTAAACGGGCTGACCGTTGGAGTTGACTAGAGCCTCGAAGACGCCCCAGTAGAGTGGGTTGTCTGGGCTAGCCTGTCCAAGCAGGGTGCCAAGTTCGGATACGTTGGTAACGCTCTCGTAGGCGTTGACGTAGTCAGCCAACCAAGCGCGGTATTCTACGAACAAGGTGCCGCCCTTCAAAGGCAGGGGCAGTTGAACGCCGCCGTTAGTCCAGCTTTCGTCGTATAGAAGAATGCCAGATTGGACAGTGATTTCAGTGTCGCTGGTGCTGAAGGCTACGTTTGGAGCGTCAGCTTCCAGATTCTTTTGAATCTGAAGATTCTTGCGAATCGACAGCTTGAGATCCAGGTCGGTAGCTGCAGACAGGGCTTCTGGCAGGTCATCGGCAAGGACTAGGGTCTTGATAGCGCCAGTAGACTTGGCGGTTACAACGACATAATACTTGTCGCCCTTGCAGAGAGCAGTCTGGTTCAGGCTGATGGTTACGCCGTGATTACCGACTGGGAAGGCGGTGCTGGCAGCGGTGATAGCGGTTGGACCGCTTAGGTCATAACCAGTTGTGGTGGTTACGGTTACTTCTGGAGAAGCAGCGTAAGCGCCACCCTTGGTAACTTCAATGATGTAGGTGGTGTTAGCGGTGCCAGTGTAGGTGCCGCCAGAGGTTGCTGTGGGGGCGGTGAAGGCCTGAACCACAACTACACGCCACTTCTGACCAACAACTAGGTCAACAGGGCTGATGCCTTCTTCTTCTGCAAGAGAAGAACCACTGGTGCCAGCGCCGCCAGTTAGCTTGGCGAAGGTCACCAAGAGACCTCTGGTACCGATAGCTGTGGCTACGCCTACAGCTGATGGGGTCACGCTAGATTGATTGTCACGACCAGAAGCGCTGGTCACGCGCAGCCTCGCGGTGGTGTGGTTACCACCTACTGAGCTGTTGATGACTTCGATAGTGTAAGTTTCGTTGATGTCACCAGTTACACGGCCGTCATAAGCAGAGGCATCAGCGGTTGCGCCGATGGCGTTGTCCAAGCCTAGGCTTGTAACGGCTACAGACAGCGTCTGAGTGGTGTTGTTGGCAGAGTCAGCTGTAGCTGAAGCTGTGCTAGCAGCAACGTCTTCGCCTACAAAACCACGGACGGTGGTGTTAAGAACGTATTCGGTACCACCTACTACGCCACGGACGTAGGCATGGTCGCCAACTTGAACGTCGCGGTCGTACAGGCTGCCTGAACGAGCATAGGAGCCGTTGGTCTTGAAATTGGTACCTGCGTCACGGACGCGGTTCTTGTACCCAGCTACTGGAGCAATTAGGGAGCCTACGCTTGCAGCGTTGCTGAAATACTCAAGAAGAGCGTCTTCAGCGAACAGCTTCACATAGCCGAAGTCTACCTGAGAGCCTACTGGGCGCTCTGGCCAAGCATAAGCTTGATCAGCTACGGCGTCGTATTCGCCTAGGTTGATGATTTGCTTTTCGTCTGAGTTGGCATAGCGGAACAGCTTGGCGTGCCCGCCAGTGATGTGAGCACTACGGGGTGCTGCAGCAGCTGCTGTGGTTACGCTGAACTCTTGGAATACAGTAACTTGGGGAAGAACGTAAGCCATGATGCCCTCCGTAGTGTCTTATGACACACTTGCTAGCTTTTAGTTTAAGGCAAGAACTTCGACAATACAATACGCTTTAATACAGGTGCCTGCGGTACCAAAGTCCAATTCTCATCAGCAACATAAGATACTGTTACAGGCACGCCGTAATTCTCTTTAGCTTCCTCTAGCTCAAACAACGATCCTACTGAGACTAGAGAAAACCGCTTTAAATCAAGCTCATCTCTGATGATCGGTCCAAACTGCATCATTTCCCTGTATACTTCAGCTGCAAGGATTTCAGCTTCTGTTCCCTTGCCAGCTATACAGAAAAACGTATGGCTACCTGCTATCAGAATTGAATGCTCTCTGTTAGCAGAAGTAGGCAGTCCACCATGCAGCCTGTCGTCTATGCTGATCCGTTGTGGCTGCCAATCATTTCTTTTAATTATGATTGCAGGCCTTTTTTGCGTCAAGTCAGGACGCCATTGAGTTATAGACTCTATAACTATATTGGTATCGGGCATAGCTTTCCATAATTTGCCCCTTAACTCTTTTGCCTCGATATTATCTGGGTTAGAAAAGTGATTGATTAGCCACTCTCTGAAGAACCCAGTCATTAGATGGGGTTTGGGGGCTATCGAGCACCAATTGCTGTATTTTCCTGGGTCACTTATCTGAGGCTGGTCGCTCATTATGTTTCTCCAACCCCCAGGATTTGACTATCTGCTGCTTTAGCTCTTCACTAGGCTCCCAGTTCCGTAAGCTAACGGTGTTAAGAAGCTTTTTTGAATTTGTCTTACCGTTAAGACTCTTGTCTGGCTTTTCCATCATAGCCCTTCCATTGGAATGGTGTAAGCTACGTCTGAGAAGTTAGCTTGCCTTACATTAACATTAGTAACAACGTGATATCCACGCATTTCTGCAGCCGCCGTCACCTCATGGATAATAAAACGTCTATCGCTGCCAGAATCAACGAAAATATCGTAACTGTCTGGAATTGGGTCTCCCAGCATTCTGCAGTTAGGGAAGATAACGTCTTTTTTAGTACCAACTGCCTGAAGGCTGTCCATCTCCTCTCTTTGGCTGGTTAGGCTAAGTTCCATATTGGCTGGAACCGCTGCAAAGTAGCCGTAGATGAGACCTGTACCTTTGCACACTGTGCAATCGCTGTCTGTTACCTCTTCCGTTAGGTGGTCAGTGCAGGCTGTGCAGCGTTCTCCGTAACGCTTTCTTTTAAGCAGATAACCTTTTAGCGATGTGTACTTAGAATGCCTTAGAGTTTCTTTTCTGATTATGTCTCTAGCCAGACGCCAGTCCCTGAACTGCAGGTTTTTGACCGCTGAGACAATTTCTGAGTAATAAGTGTTTATCGGAGTTACTAATTTGACCCTATAATAGAAGTCCTGGGTCTGGCCGAATATTCTTTTTTCGTCGTCTTCCAGATAGTAAACATTCTGGGCTGGAAGGCCTATGGTTTCAAAAGAGTCATTATCCGTAGAAGAATAAGACCCTTCTAAAATAAAAGTATGCGGCTGCGGATCTGTAAATAGTCTGGATATTACCCACTCTAGTCTGCTCGTATTATTGACTGAGTATTTGACAAACGCTCTTTCAAAAGGTTTAACTAAAGGCGCGCCTGTGAACAGAGTAGTCTGTTCTGGCGTGTCTGTGCCTTGTGGTAAATCACCAAAAGCCTCATCACCTAGCGGCATTTGTCACCTCACATATTTTATGCAAACTTAGTTTGAGAGCTAAGCACTGTAAACGAAGCATCTCCTGTTTTTATTATTGTATGCGAATACACATCCACAGAACTTACATTACCCGAACTAGGAGACACACCGCTTTGCCATTTAGGCGTAACAGCGCTACCGTCTATTTGAAAGCCTGTCTGGTAATAAGCTGTAGATCCGTTAGCAACAAGAAACTTCACAGCTATAGAGTCACCAATATTCATTAAGCTGTTTAAAGTTGTGCTGCTGTTTCCTCTTATATTTACAGTAAAATTACCGCTTGAATCACTAGTGTAATAAAGGACACTTTGTGCTGAAACGTCGAAATCAACTGTCCCTGTAGCAGCTGTGGCCGAGACAGTAACTTTTTCTCTAACCCCATTCGTGCCTTGGTTTGTAAGGTATCCGTAAATGTAAGCAGCCGAGGTATCTGTGTTGCCGATAACAGTAGTGTTAGCGCCTTTGCCTATAGCGTTGTACCCTACCACTATTGAATTGCTGTCGCTGTTATTGAAACCCCTAGTGCCGTACCCCACATAAACTGAGTTGGCAGCTGAAGTTAAACTAGTAGTACCGTCAGCTTGAAATCTAGCTGCCGAGTCGCCAATAGCTACGTTGTTACTTCCACCGTTGCCGTATAGCGCATTAGCGCCTACAGATATGTTATAACCACCGCTCATGTTCATGAGCATTGCAGAATGCCCGATGGCGATGTTGTAATTACCTGAGTTGGTGCTAAACAGCGCCCAAGTGCCTAATCCAACGTTATAAGTACCTGTAGTAATGCTGTTTAAAGTCAGGCTATCTCCTACGCCTACGTTACCAGTTCTTATTGTTCCACTGGTGCCAGCTCCAACGACTACGTTTCCTATAGTCAAATATCTAGCACTTGGATTGTATTTAAATACCGAGTTGCCATAAAACGTGGCTGTGCCAGACGCTACGTTAGTAAATGGCACGTAGCGAGAAGTGTTAGTCGAATCAGAAGTTAGTTCGCTAGAGCCTGCTGGCCCCGATGCTCCAGTAGCCCCTGTAGCCCCTGTAGCACCAACTGGCCCAGCTGCACCATTACTGCCAGCTGAGCCTGTAGCGCCTGTAAAACCAGTAACACCAGTAACCCCTGTAACCCCTGTAATTCCTGTTTGCCCAGTCTGACCTGTAATTCCTATCTGACCTGTTACGCCAGTTTGTCCAGTTTGACCCGTAGTTCCAGACACGCTTACGCCTGTCTGACCCGTAACGCCAGTTATGCCTGTAGCTCCTGTAATTCCTGTAGCCCCAGTAACACCAGTCTGCCCTGCTGGAGCAGCCCCAGTTCTAAATTCGTCTAATTGTGCTTTAGTTACTGATATAAATATTTCTTTAGTGCCGTTGCCAAAATTGACAAGCTGATTGTTATTACTGCTGGAGTGTACTGTAACTCTTCTTACGGTGCTGCTGTTTATAAGCCTACCCAAGCCTGTCTCCCACTGAAGAAGACGAGGGTTATTGATTACATAGTAAAAAGTATCGTTTGTTTGAAGCACTGCGCTAAAAGCTCTAAACCCAGGCATAGGCCCGTTTAGAACAAAATTTCCAGTGCCTTTTGTTGTAGAGAATTCTTTTACTCTATCGGCGTTAACTAGTGCCACGTTTAAACCCTCTTTTTAGACGAATAAAAAAACGAGGCTAAGTTATCTCCACCTGCCTCCATACTCATATCCAGAACCAAAAGTACCATTCCAGTTTTGGGCATTGAATTGAGCCTTTTTGTTCTTTACCCACTGGTTGTACTCGCCAACCATCATCGCGCCTAGCTGCTCATATTCGTTTGCTTTATTCTTGTCATCTACCTGTATACCACCAGCACTGTATGGCAGATGATTACGACGATAATGCTTAGCAGCTATCTGATACAAATAACCCATAACCCCATTCAATAGGACGACTGGGTTGGGGAAGTTGGAAGTATCAAACTTCTGGGGAATAGGAGGCTGGGCTGAGTTGAAATGCTCAACACATCTCAGGCAGCACTCTACTATCTCTGTAAGGTCAAACTCCAGTTCTGACAGTAGATAGTTATCTTCTGGCGCGCTGTCCCTGAGGAATACCCTAATGTCGTTAGGGCTAGGCACGCCTACAGGCCTGTTATCCAGACCAAACTCGCCTCTGTCTACGAACAGATAGAACGGATAGGTAAAAAGAATCGATCCGTCAGTATCACGAAAAGCCCACTGGCCCCTAAAGATACCGTTCAGCGCAGTAACCTCTGGCTGAAGACGGCATCTTATGGTTCCAGATGGGGCATCCCAGATAACGCCTTCTAGGTCGTAAGGCAGTTTGCTGTCAGAGATGTTTACTGCTTCTCTAAGCCTTCCAATGATAGAAGCCTCTAGCCCTGCAGAGCTGCTATTGCTGCTTGCGCTGCTGCTTGAGCTGCTGGCTAGGCTGCAATTGGACAGATTGATAGGCCTGCCTTCAGGATCCCTTAAAACCATCTCTATAACTGGAGATACATTCCTAGTCGTATAGAGCGACGGGATCTTGGCCAGGATTGGGTTGTTTTCAACCTTTGTAATCCTGGGTCTAATTATGATTTGTTCTGAGCAGTCTACGCTTGATGGGTCAGGCATGGTAGGCCCTCTTAATACTTGTTTGTATCTTACCACATGGCTGATGGCTAAAAAAAGCGTATGTTTTACGTCCTCGCCAGGACGGTGGTTTAGATGCTGACTCGTTCAGTCATCTTTCGCTTAGTGCGGTTGATTAACCGTTTAAGTGCGGGGGCTGTCTTTTTAGAAATAACTTTTAACGATACGTTGTTTTTAACAGTTCGACCAGTCTCGAGCTCCTTCCATCTAATCCCGACTTTTTTTGCTTGTCTAAGCCGCATGTAGACGGCTTGCAGCGAAATGCCGCAAGCTTTAGCCAGTGACGCCTGGCGTTGTGCAGGCGTCAGCCCTTGCTTCAGCGATACAATGGTGGCAAAGGTGCAGAACGCGTCGGCAGGAAATCGACTCATGACACACTCCATGTGGAACATCGCTAAACTTCATGTTTAACAGCTAAACATGTTCACATAATTATGACGGTATTTTTTTATATATTAAGCAAAAACCCACCCCTGTGAGAGGGTGGGTTTAGTCAAAGCTTTAAGTGATAACTTAAGCGCTTTGGCTGGAAGAATATTCGCCCCAGCAAGGATCGACATCGTTGACCACGCTGTTCTGGACAGCGAGAATCTTGGTGACATCCAGAGTAGCGTCGTAATAGTGAGGAGCAGGTGTCTCCACGATTACGATCTTGCCGTTGTTGACGGCGTTCTGGAGCGCAGTACGATGACGCTTCTTGGTGATAGCAGAGTAAAGAGTATCAACGCCACCGAAGTAGCTGTACTCTTCACCAGACGCTAGGCGCTTGCCGTGAGGAGGCAGAAAGCCAAAAAAGGCTTCCTTTCCGCTCATGTTACGCACCTTCGTCTGAAGGCAGGTAATGTCAGCCATGTTAACCTCCGTTAGTTGGCCACATGCTGGGCTAGAGCATTGTGGTAAACAGCAAGTGCTGCTTGGATTGATGGATTAGCGGCCAGGTTTTCGGAAGCTGCCTTTACAAGGGCTTCTTCGTTGGCTGCCTGTGGATTGTTGAAACCCATGGAACCCATGGCGTTTTCCAAGCTGGAAGAAGCAGCGCCGATCAGAGATCCGCGAGCTTGAGCCTGCTTGATTTGCTCTTGTTCCTTGGCAGCTTCCAAGTGACTTGCGATCTTGAGAAGTTCTGCAACTTCCCCTTCGTTCTGGGGAACGATACCGAAGTCGTTTGCCAGCTTTTCGAGGAACACAGGCACGTAAACGTTCTGCATCAGAAAGCCGTGTGCCTGCTCTGGGGTGATTTGCTCTGACATTTAGATACTCCTTGTTGTTTAGGACCAAGGTAGCCATAGCTTTTACACTATGGCTACCTTGAAGTACCTTATCATGCAAAGTCAACACGGGCCAGAGAGTTGGTGTTGCCGATAGCTCCACCGAGGGTCTCGTAGGCGAAGAACTCAAGCATGTAAGCCTTACGCTCGATGTACATTGTGGTGTCTTCGAGGAGGTAAGACTTGCCCATGAACTTGGGATCAGCAAACAGGTACATTGAGTCGCTGGGGACCAAGTCCTGCTTGATGGTGATGATCCAGTTAGCGTTCATGAAGTTCTGCTCAGACCAGCCATTCTTGAAGATGTCCTGGCTGAAGTCACCGCCCATTTCTTCACGACCAAACTTCATGATCTCGCGGATCGTGAGGTTGTTCAGAAGAACGGTACCAGTCTCTAGACGAGAGATGGTGCGGGGCAGAATCTTGAAAGCGTCCTGGAGGGTATCACGGGTGATACCACCGTACAGGGTTTCCCACTGAACGGTGCCAGAGTTGCTGTTCACTACGTCGGCAGCGCCACCGAGGCCAGCGTTAACAGCAGCCAAGAACTTGCGGTCTTCTTCAGCCAGCATGTCCTTGATGGAGTTGTCGCTTAGAACCTGACGGATGTCGATGTAGTAAGTACGCAGTTCGTCAACGTCCTTCGTGAAACGAGGGGTGACGATACGGTCGAAGCTAACGCGGTAGCGCTGGCCACGAATGTACAGGCTCATCGGCAAGGTGGCGAAGGGGATGCTGACAGCGGCAGGGGAATCTGGCTCGCGGTCAACGATCTTCACTGGCTTGTCGGTGTCTACCTGACGGTCGAGGTCATCGTTGCTGATCTGCACTGGGGGCAGAATGCGACGATAGAAGCCTTCTTCACGCATACGGTAGCGGGTGAAGTCATTTACAGCGTCAAGAGCGCGCTTTTCCATACCTGGAGTTTCCAGGTAAGAGATAAAAGTTTCGTTGCGCAGCTTGACATCGTCATTAACTGATGCCATGTTCAAAAACCTCCACGATTACCTTAGGGTTAAAACTTAGTAGCCAGTCTTGCCAGGCTTGTAAACTGGCCAGAAGGACAACACGTAGTTACGGTCACTCTGACGCTTGCGCTTAGCGCGGCTAACCACACCAACAACGGCGGTTGGGTTGGTGCTGCCACTCAGCGAAGTCGAGTTTTCCAAGGTAACTACACCTTGATTGGTGAGCTTGCCCTTGGTGATGGCTGCAGTGTTGTCAGCCTTCAGGTAATCATTTGGGTTGTAGGTCTGAGCGGTGTCGAACTCGGTTGTTTCGAGTTCGTAAGCGCCCTTAGCTACCAAACCAGTTAGGTTGCCGTCTGGCCCGATTGGGTACCAAAGGCTACCACCGCTGTTGGTCACGTCGCTATCTGCATTGTTTTGCAACAAGAAGATAGGCATTTCGCTACCAGTACAGCCAAGGCGGAATTCGCCACTGGAATCAAGGTGGACGCAGCGGCCAGCAAAAGCATAGGCAGCGTAAGTTTCAGAAGCGCTGAGCTTGGCAGTGAAGTCAAGCGCAGCCATGTGGAACCAACCCTTGACAGCGTCTAGGGTGTGATCAAACATCTGAGCCATGGAAAGAACCTCCCGTGTCGTTAGACACTAAACAAAAATTAACCCTTTAGCCCCAGAACCTCGTCAAACCGCAGATCACTGGCACGTTCCTGGGAAGAACGCAGACCAACGTAAGGAGATTGAGCAGAAGCCTTCTTCTCCTGGACGGCGTGACCAAGCTGACGAGGACGAATCGTACGATTCGTGTCAGCAGTCTTCTCAAGGATTTCCAGCACCTTAACTGGATCCTTTAGCATGGCAGCGCACTTTTCACGATCTTTAGGATCGATGCGCTCATGTGCAATTAGGGCGTCAACAACGGCTGGAATCAGCGCAGCAGCTTTCTGCTGGTTGGCTTCAGCTTGTTTGACCAGCTTTTCAGCTGCATCGAGAGCAGCAGCGCTGCACTCGACATAATCAACAACGTCAACAAGATCACTAGCCATTTAAAGGCCTCCTATTGAAAATCAACCAACGATTTCGGCAATGCACTTCTTGATTTCGTCGCGAAGCTTACGCTGTCCAGCGGTCTTTGCTGATGAAATCTGAAACTTGCCACTACGAGCGCGAACCTTGGCAGCCTTTACGAGGCCTAGAAGTTGCCTGTTGTTAGCTTTGGCAGCAGCCATTTTGGGAGCTTCAGCCATAACAGCTTCTGGGGGCAGAGCGCCAGCTTCTGGGGGTAGACCCATGTCGCCACCTTCTTCACCGCTTAGAGCAGCCATGACCTCGTCAGGGCTTACGCCCATTTCGGCCAAAGCGCCAAGCAGTTCGTCGATGGAGCCTTCGTCACCACCAGCTGGCATTTCCTCACCGCCCATAGCGGCTAGGTCGCCTTCGGTAGCGCCGATGTCGCCACCTGAAGCCATGCCTTCGTCAGAAGGAGAGTGCTCAGCAGCTTCTTCAGCTGGAGACTCGGCTTCTTCATGAGCGGCGTCTTCCTTTTCCTCTTCTTCAGCCTTCTTCTGGAGCTGGCTGACGAAAGCGGTTAGGTACTGGCCAGTGGCGGTAGCTGACTCAAGAGCGCTACGCAACATGTTTTCTGAAGCAGTCTTGAAGAAAGCAGCAGCTTCTTCTTCGTTAGCTTCACCGCTCTGCACGGCTTGGTCGTAGCCTACAGCAGCAGCCTTCTTCTCGTCTTCTTTCTTGCCGTGGGTGGTTTCGCCCTTACGAGAACGCAATGCGGCAAGATCAGAACCAGTGATCTTGCCGTCCTTAGGGTTTACGTCCAGTTTCTCCTGGTCGCCATGAAGCTCAGCTTGCTTGATGACATTGGAGATCTTGGCGAGAAGGGCGTTAGCCTTCTTCTCGGTAAGCCCCTTGAGCTTGTTGAAGTTCATGGAGCTATACTTCTCGCCATCTTCGGTCTTGGCTGGGTGAGAAGTACCAGGATCGTCCTTGGTGCCCTTGTAGTTGTCTTCGTTGGCTGGGTCTTCGCCAGTCGCGGTGGAAGTGATACCAACATCGTGCTGCTGGTCTTCCTGGTCTGGGGGGTTGTCGTTTGCGCTGTCAACGCCGCCAGCTGGAACTTGCTTTTTAACGTCGGCAGTGTTCTCGGAAGAACGAGCGCCTTCGCTAGCATCGCCAGTTTGGTCGTCAACAGACTTAACAGGGTGGCTGGTACCACCACCGACGCTACCAGCTTCGGTATTGGCTTCAGCCTTCTTTGAAGAGGCAGCTTTAACCTGCTGTACTTCAGCTAGGAAGCTGCGCAGTTCGTCGTACATGCTCGACATGGTTTAAAGTCTCCTTAAGAAAAACAAAACGTACAAAACCCTGCCGTCAGGCTGTTGCACTATACCTAAATCTAATTGTCCAGATAGCAAACTAAGTCTGCAAGACTAATCTTGCAGAATTTAGGCTAAGTAGTTGGAGCGTACGGCGTGCTCTTTATACCAGCCAAAATTCGAGTCATTCTTGAGTTCGTTCAAGAAATATAGCTGATAAGTAGCGTAACGTCTAGCTAGCTGTTCTGACTCGTCAACAAAAGCTGACTTAACCAGAGCGCTGGGCTTAGCCTTAAAGCTTGCGGTTTTTACACCACCAGCCTTTACGAACTGGGCCATTACTCTACGTTCAAAGTTGTTTGTGGCTATAGACTTAGCTTCTGCTGTCTTCTTAGCCCAGCTGCTCACATGCTCTGATGGGAAGGCTGCTGAAGGATCGCATACGCTCTCTGCGATGCAATGCTCCAAGCTATTGTGCTCAGAGATCATTCTGGTGAACACACCAGGCAGTCTGGCCTCAATATCGGCAGCGCTGGCTGTTTTCAGCACACCGTTATCGAATCCAGAAGCTGCTACTGTTGCTAGCCAGTCTTTTACGCTTAGAGCAACTTTTTCTCTAGCTAGTGCGCGCCAGAGCTGTAGCCCTGTCAGCACGCCAGTAGGAATGTTGTTCAGGCTGGCAGTCTTATCGTTAAGAATAACTGCGTCTTTCATAGATGTGCCAAACTTGCCGTTCTCTAGATCGCTTTCTAGGTCAGCAAGTTCATAGGCAATCTTTACAAGCTGGGCAGTCTTGGGATCCATGCTGTCAAAACGCAGACTGTAAGGCATTGTTATGCCCATTTCTTCTGCCAGCAAGGCTCCACCAACAGCTTGGTTTGAAGCAGCCTTGAGATGACCGAAGACATAAGCAATACGGTCAGCAGGTCTGTATACATCGCTAATGTCGAACCAACGAGGCTCTGGGTTATCGACGTGTAGGATGTGGCCGTCTTCAGCAACTTTGGTTAGGTTGTCCATACAGCCGCCGTACTTGCAGGTACGTGAGGTGCAATACTGGGCGCGAGTTGGGGCTTTGTTACCGCAGCCTGAGCATACGTCGTAAGGAACAGAGCAAGCCATGCTTACAGCTAGTTCGTTACCTTTGGCAAGTTTTTCCATTTCCTTGTCAGCTATCAAACCACCGTTACGATCAGCAGCTTCCTTGGTAGCGTTTAAAGCTACAAGCAGCTCAATGCGCTTCATGGCCTCGTTGAACGAGGACATCTTGATAACACCGTAGCTCTTGGCTTGATCTTTGTTCTGATGGTTTCTGTACCATCTAGCGTGCTTGACGAATGTGGGATGGTACTTACGGCAAGTAGCAGCCTTGAAGCCGTCACCATTCCTGTTGGGGCCAAAGCTTTCTGTAGCGCCAAGAGCAATTAGGTGTACTAGTTGCTCACCTGGCTTTACCTCTACGTCCTTTAGCTTGTCAGCAAACTGATGCCCAGCTCGCTTGACGAAAGCTCTGAGGTCGTCGCCTCTCAGACCGTTGTTGGCTACTTTAACCAACTCGGTCTGAGAAACGTCTAGGTTCTGAGCGCCAGGTGTGATGATCTTTATCATTGGTCACCTTACTCTGAGAAGTTTTGTGCTAGTTCGTTAAGAATGCTGTTGGCTCTCTGGTTGCTTACGCCACCAAAGACTCTGCCAAGCCCAGGAACGTAGCTAGCTAGTCCTGGTGTGGTTTCCTTCTTGAGTTCAACCAAACGAGCTAGAAGCTGGGGGTTACTCTTAACAGCATCGCTATTGATTAGCTTGCTGATGTTGTTGTTGAGAATAGCTGACATCTGCCCAGGTGTACGCTGAGCTGTAGCTATATCGACTAAGCCTAGACCAGCGCCTAGTGCGCCAAGGGTTTTTGGCAGCAGCTTGCCTCTTGGTGTGGCTGGTCCTGTTGTGGGAGAGCCCTTAGCTTTACCCTTGTACAGGATCTTGCTAGCTAAGCTTTCTAGCAAGTTCATCTTCTTGTCTTCAAAACCTACACTTTTAATTCCAGTAGGTCCGTGAATGTCTGTTGGCAACAGTCTGGTATTAACCCCAATAGGCCCGTGCTCTCCTGGGTCAGTTATTTTGAAGGAAGGACCAGCCAGGTCTTTCAATACTTCCCTAGAGCCTCTGATTTCAGGAGAACCTGAGTCTATAAGAATACGCTTACCTGGTGTTCCCTTCTGGTACAGTGACTTGGTGCGAATATCTTTTACTTCTGGAATGTCTTTAAACTTAGGCTTAACTTCAGGGCGTATTACGTAATCTTCTTTGACTTTAATAGGCGAAAGACTTGTGGCTTCTATTTTAGCGTCTCTGCCTGGAATAGCGTCTTCTCTAGGCATCATCACTTTTTCTTTGCCAGGTATAGCCTCAAATTTTTCTGATACTGGGCTGAACCTTTCTAGAACTTTTTTCTTAAGGTCTTTACCCTTCTCACCCATTGCTTTTTCGATAGCCTTACCTGCGCCGTATCCAAGGCCGTACCCTGCGATAGGCTTAACTGCTATACCAGCTGGAGAGTTGGCAGGTAGGCCTGTAGCGTTGATAGAGTTACGCATTTCTTCAACTTTCGTCAGCTTCTTTGGTGTGTTGTCACCAAAGAACCTACGAGCTGAATCTGGATCTGATAACAGAGTACCAGCAGCGCCTAGCCCTGCACCACCAAGACCACCAAGAAGACCATAGGTCAAAGCATCCTTAAGACGCTTCTTCTTGCTGCTGGTCAAGTAGCTGCCAAGACCACCAGCAGCTGCACCCAAACCACCACCTATGAGAGTGTTGGCTAGCAAAGACTGGTCTGCTTTTTTCTCTGTTTCAAGAGAAGCGTAGTGCTCTTGAGCTGCTTGCTTGTACTCTTCAGCCCACTCGGCGTACTGGCCAGCCTTTACAACGCCACCCAAGGTGCGTGACACTACGGACTTTTGAGCCAAGTCTTTGGCGATGTTTGATAGTTGCATGGCTGATTCCTTATATGCTCTTACGACGATAAGGGTCCACGTCTCTGTCTTTGATCTTGTTTTCCATGTCTAGCAGCTGACCCACTTCAAATGGATCGATAGCGCTCTGACCGCCTGCTAGCCTTTTACGCAAAACAGCTCTTACCACGCCTTCTTGAGACGCAGCCCTTGGAGCAATTTGGCTGATTTCGTTGTAGTGGTGAATGACTTCTTCTGGGTCATACCCACTGATTATTTCGTCGTTAGCCATAAGATCCGTAAGAAGTGCAGAAGTCTGCATATTACGAAGCTTGGCCATGTGAGCTGGATCGTTAAGAGACTTTAGAGCTTTGTTCTCAGCCGTAGCCTTATCGAACACGTCAGCTCCAGCTATGTCCTTGTAGATGCCTTTTGACGCTTCGTCGTAGGCTTTTACAAGTGGAGGCATGTCAATAAAGCTGCGCTTCTCAACAGACTCCAGAACCCCATGAGTTGCGTGGGGGTTCTGGACTTCGCCAAAAGGGAGGATGCGCTCCTCCATCTGGGCCTTTGCAGACTTCTCGAAGTCTTCAAAGGCTGACTTCTTTTCCAGATACTTGGCTGCAACGTCAAGGCAGCCACGCACCAGGTTGTAGGGTTCTTGCTGGAAGTTAACCAGAGAGAAGTATTCCCTGTCAGAGCTGGCTTGCTTGGCTAGCTTCTTGTTCTTGGACTCAAGGATGGAGAACAGGGTTGATGCCTGCTTTCCAAAAGTCCTGACCATATTAGCCTTAACGCTAAGAAAAGGCTCGCAGCCAGGACGCTGGAAGTATTCAGCCAGCTTGGTGATAGAGGACAGTAGAGTGTCGTGCAGGTTGGAAACCTCGCCTCTACGGTTCTCAATCTCGCGCTGGGTGTCCTTCATTGAAGCATGAGCCTTCTTCATAGCGACCATTGGGTCCACTGGAAGAGGAGCAACTTCTGTGACTACCTTGCCACTTTTTGTCTGAAGTGGAGGAAGCTCGCTGAGCAGTGAGGCTTTCTTGACTCTGGCGGTGTGCCAAGTGGGAGGAAGGGCGTACTCTTCGGCAATTACTGAAGAGGTGTGGATTTCTGCTGCCGTCTTTACAGAGTCTGGATACATTTGTTTAAGAATGTCTTCAGCGTCTGCCAGATCAAACTCTGCAGCTTTTTCAAAGACATCATCACAGATCTTGCGCTGTGTCTCTGTTCTGCCAGTGTTGAAGGCGCTGACCATGAGGTTGATATGCCCAGCTGGGATACCTTCCTCAGAAGCAATCTTAACGATAGCTTCATTAGGGTGTTGGCCGTCAGCTACCAGCTCAGCCACTTTTTCAAGGGCTTCTGTGAGTTTTTGTTCTGCTTGCTTGCTCAACTTATTAATAGCCATTTGCCATAAACCCCCTATTCGTCTGCAGCCTTTTCTGGTTCTGGCAGTCTAACGCCATCAAGTTCTGTATTAACAATCTGCCCAGCAGCCACTTGGATCATTTCTGATGCTCTAAGTTCTACTGCCTGGACATCTACCTCCTTCATAGAGGGAAGCGTTTGATGCTTTATCGTACCAGAACCAGTAGACCAAAACAAACTCTGGAATACTTTGTTTAGCCCGTTCATAACAATGTCTACACTGTTACCAGATGCTACATCTTTTTGTATCTGCCTGTAAGTCTGTTCTACTTGCATTACTGGTACAGCTGTAAAGTTATTTACAGGGTTTACCACCATTGCCTTAGAAGCGTTCATGGTAGCTTGAATTGGTAGCGCATCAGCCATAAACAGGCTAGCTTCTTGCTCCGAGCTAGGCCTTTGCTTGTTAATACCAAGCCTTTTTATGACCAGATCCAGCATATAAGGACCGCCGAGATAACCATACATTTTCCAAAGTAGGTCATAATCTCGTTCGTTAAGTCCTGTATGAATGGATCTGCCTATGACGCTATTGATTACCCAGCCAACACTATCCAGTCTGTCTGACACGTTGAAAAATAGCTTTTCGTATAAATCTACTGTCTCTACTGTGCAGCCAAGTTTGGTAGCTATGCTGGCATAGTCTTCTTTGGACAATAACCTAGCCTCTAGCTCCCACCTGTTACTCTCGCGCCCTTCTGTCGAATAGAAGCTGTATGCAAAGAACAGACTTTCATTTTCGTCGCATAGTTCTTCAGCCTGCCAAGCTTCTGTGCTTTCTTCCAGTCGTTCATTAAACCGATGGGCTTCAAATACATACCTATCGTTCTTAAACCTGGATAATTCTCTGTTGGCACGCCTGTAGGCTTTGACTTTAAGCCATCGCCAATCAGGCGGCCTCAGAGGACTATTAGGCCTTAAATGAACAACTTGCATACTCACCCGACGTCAGTGTCACCGCCGATAACTAGATCCCATGTGGAAGCACCAGATCCTTCTGGCGTGATCTGCACATAGACCTTTCTAACAGGCATAGTATAGGTTCCGTCTTGATTACGGAAGGATCGTCCTACGCTGTCGGAGATCTTAAGCATCTCGCCAGCTGTACCTGCTTGCTCTTCAAACACTACATACATTTCTGGAGAAGATACGCACTTCTCTGGGCCAGCTCCGTCTGGATCGCCAATAGAAGAAGATGGATCACCACAGCCTTTTATCGAGTTGTATACGGTGACCTTGAAGTTAACCAAAGTACCGCCAGTCTGCTTGAGCAGAAGGCGCTTGATCATAGCTTCAGGAGGAAAGCCGATTTCCCAGCAGTTGGCTTGACCCTTCGTAGCTGGAAGGCTACATACTCGTCTTTCGTAAATACGCATCTGTATCTCCTAATTAGTCAGCTGTGTCGCTCAGGTCACCGCTAAACCCTTCTTCTGGGAAGGGTTCAACAGTCTTCTGCTTAAGGAACAGCACCACGTCGCCAACGGCTTCAAAGGCGTTTCTGAGGGACTCTTCCAGCTCAGGCATGTCGCGCTTACCGTAGCGCTCTTGCATTTCATCGCCATGCCAGTAGAAGCTAAACAGAATTCTGCCTAGCCTGTCTACGCCTTTCATCAGATCGCCAAGGTACTTGTCTACAGCTGAGTCGCTACGCACATTCTTGAGCAGCGAGCCAATCATAGCTGTATCGAACACTTCTTTCTGACCAGACTGCGCAGCTTGGTAGCCCAGTGCCATAGTCTTGGGGTCAGGCAGTCTTGGGTCATAGACCTGCTCATTACCAACCAAGTTAGCTGAAGTCGGAAGAACAGGCAGAGCTTCTTGCTGTGGGTAGATGGACTGCACGCTTCCAAGCATGGTCTGCTCAAGACCAGAAGGAGGCGATGGGAAAGGAGGAGAAGAAGTAATGGACTGCATGGTCTGGTCGATAGGATCGCCAGGAGCAGCTTGCTTGCAGAAGTCCACTACGAACTCAGGGAAAGCTACCCTGTAGTTCACTACCTTCTTATCTGCAGCGTTGGCAATTACTGCCTTGGCCTGCTTCTCGCGCAGCATGAAGTTCTGGATTAGGTGAGTCAGGGCAGCAATCTTGTCCATGCGCTTGCCGTTGATGCTAATCTCAGTACCAGTGTGGCGAACTTCCAATCCAGCTGTCTTCTCGAAGATAGCCTTGTGAAGGTCTAGCTTGTTGCCATATTCGATAGCTGGTTTTTCGCTTCTGTCACCATGGCCTTCGTAGTCATCGGCCAGTTCGATAACCTTTAGACCCTTGGGAACATACAGTTCGCCATGAAGGTTGCGCAGACGGCCACCTTCCTTATTGGTCATATGGAGGATGTCGGAGCAGCCGCAGCCGTAGCCTTCGCTGTCTACGCCATAACCCCAATAGGTTTCCCTGTTCCTGTCTTCCAGCTTAGGCAGGTTGGCAGGTCGGTCAGCAGAAGAGTGGCACTTGAACTCAACCTTAAAGCTGGTTGAAGCGTCATCTTCTTGAATCTTCTCCTTAACCAAGAAAGGAGTTGTACCTTCCTTGCCAGGAGCAATTAGGACGTACAGGCCACCTTCTTTCAGTGATTCAGGGGTAGCATCCTTCAGGCTGTCAAACAACTCTTTGTACTCGTCCTTAGTTACAGCCTTCTCCCTTGAGACGACGTTACCAGGATGGATGTTAGTCCACTTCTTCTGGGTTTCGTCTAGGTCGATGATTGTGGCAAAGTTCTTGGTGCCTTTGCTGCTGACAGGTCCATTGATTACCAGAGACTTGCAGAAAGCGCTGGGACGACAAAGCACGTCGTAAATACCCGTCTCAGAAGGGCTTACTAGCCTAAGAGGTGTTTGTACCTCATAAGCTACCGCAGTCTCTGGACGTTCGTCACGCACGGAGATACCGTCGGTAAGGATCTCTTCCTTTTCCTTATCGGTTGGCTCGAAGCCAATTCCGCGCTGCACCACAGTCTTAACGGTAAGAATGGCTACAGCTGCAGCCTTCTCCCTCATCACCTTTTTCTCAACGTTACCGTTGTAGGCTTCCATCACACCCTTACGGCGTGTTGGTGACTCGTCTTCTTCGCCTTCAGCGTTAACAGACTTCTGCTTGAGCCACTTAGGAGCTTTGGCTTCTTTCTCAGCAGCTTCAGCCATAGCTTGCTTAATGGTGTTCAAGTCGTAGAACTTGGAGATGGCTTCACCAATAGCTGGGTAAGTCTCAATGCCTTTAAGTAGGCTGTGGACAACTTCCATACCAGCTTCCTTGAGGAATGCTGGCAAAGTTAGGCCTTCTTCAGCCATTGGGTTGCTTAGAGCGCAGTAAGCAAAGGCAGCTTCACCAGCTTCCATACCCTGAGCTGAGGCAAACTTGGCTGGAGGCCTTGAAAAAGCCTGCAGATCTGGAGACAGCACACCAAGACGTTGAAGGTTACGATCAGTCTTATCGCCCATGACGTTGGGACGACGTTGAAGGATGTAGTTCAGCCAGTTCTCTTTAAGAGGAACGAACTGATCTTGATCCTTGAGATATAGAAGCTCTGTGCCCTTCATATCGCCATTAAGGAAGAAGACAGGAGCATATAGCCACTGTCCACCAACCTTAAACCCAAAGATACCAATGGCTTTGGTATTATCTTCGTTACGGTCCATCAACTGGAAGCCTACTTCGTAGTCCAGTAGTGATGGAGCCTTATCTTTAACGAAAGCGTGGGCAAGATTGGAGAAAGCTTGCTCAAACTGAGTATCGTTACCGTCGCCACCCAATGTGGCTTTCTTTTCAAATACGGACAGGTTGTCGCCCATTAGAGAACGGCATTCCTGTAGATAACTCTTTGTTTCTCTTGACAGAGGCATAGTCGCACCTCAAAAGCTGGTTGTTCCTATCTAAAACTTATCGCTAAATGCAAATTGTGTCTATAGACGCGCTATCCAACCTTGGCGTTGCCAAAGCTGCTGTTAGTATTTGTTGCAGGCGTTTGTATAGGAGGTTTGGGAGTATTAGGTTGGATAGGCGCGTTGTTTGGAGCAGGCGTTGATTGGGGCGGAGGTTGTCCTGGCCCAGCTGCCTGGCCAGCAGGCTGTTGTGCTGACGTAGCCTGCTGGCCATACTGTCCAAAACCTCCAGCTGTCAGCGTCTGAAGGTTTTGGCCACCTCGGAACATGTCAAGCATTCCAGCTACTCCTGGAATGCCTGCCACAGAACCAACGCCTTTAAATAGAGGAGCAGCCATGCCCATGTAAGGCATCATGGACTTTAGGTCCATGCCTTGAAACATGCTAGACCCTTGCGAAAAAAGCTGCTTAATTATTTCCATAAAGTCAAAATTAGCTGACTTTACAAAATCGTTGGCTGCTTGTTTCGCAAGGCGCTCTACTAGCTGCTTATTCATTTAAAGTACCTATTAGTATTGCAAGCCAGCTGACTGACCCAAGCCTTGAACAAAGTTGGTGGCTGGGTTGTTTACTAGCTCACCGCCTGTGGCAGCTATTAAACCGTACTGCTGTTTGCGATCAAGGTTATGTATGGTGTCTTTAGCCATTCTTCTAAAAAAGTCGTCATTTGCGGTTCCTGGCCTTGTGGTCAAGTATCTAAGGCTTTCGGTAAGACCTCCGCCCACACCTGCACCGCCAAGAGCGCCCATGCCACCATAAGTTAACATGTTAGAAAGAAGGCTCTTACGCTTGTCTCTAGGGCTAACTGCACCTATGCCAGCGCCGAGCAAAGCGCCGCCGCCTGCACCAACAATCGCGTTGGCAATTGCAGGATCCATAGACCAATTGGCCGAGCCAGCGTTTGCTTTTTCTTTAGCAAAATCGGCTACTGCGTTAGGAAGATTTTTAAAAGTTTCAAGCGCTCTTGCTTTAGAGCTTATATGCTCCTTAACATCGTTTACTAATTTATTGCCGAGATAGATACCGCCTGCGGTGCCAGCGGTTGTGCCAGCGCCAATAGCCGCCTGTCGTTTAGTTGGAAGATAAGGCCTAATCCTGTTAAGCAGATTAGTGACGGCGTTGGCTTTTTTCTGCGCCGCTTTCTTTTCTGACTTACGCTCGTCTTTTCTAAGTTCGCTTAGAGCGTTGTAGCCCTGTGCGGAACTAAGAACAGGCGACATAAGAGTACCAAGGTAAGGAATTCTTCCAATAACTTCTTCAGTAGCGATTTCGCCTACACCGCTATGCTTGGGATCTTTGTTCTTCATTTGCAGGTAAGCCTGGGTTTCCCCAGCTCTACCAGACCCAACAAAAGGCACAAGGTTAGCTAAACCAGCTTCTGGCTTCTTGACTTTTAGTTTCTTTTTATTAGCCATGGCGTTGTCCAAATCTTCGGACAGCCTAGTCAGATGGGAGTGTCTGTTATGCTGAGCAGCAAGCGCTCCTAGTATAGTGCCCAGGGAACCGCCTATGGCAGCGCTCATAGGTTTTCCTGCACCTAAAGCCGAGCCAGCGGCAAGGCCTAAACCAGAACCTGCAACGCCACCGCCTAGAGCTGACAACAAGCTGGAAACTATTGGACGATTAACAGTAAAAGGAATTTCTTGGTCTAGAGCCTTAGCTACCGCTCTGCCTCTACCAGCTCTGTTATGTGCTGAGGTAGAACCCAAATAGTCAGAAAGAGCTGGCGACCAGCCGCTAGAGTTCAGAATGTCGTCAGCTGTCATATCAGCTGCTTCTTTACTGGTCACTTTAGGCTCCTTCTTCTTTTGGGGTTTAGAGGCACTACCGACAGGTCTGCAGCTGTCTTCTGAATAAGGCTTTTTGCCAGGAACTGCTTCGTATCCTTCCCAGCATCTTGACTGCTTGAGTAAAGAGGCAAGCTTTTCAGCGCTTCCGCATTTCCATTTACGCAGAGCTTTATTGATTCTGCTGTCTGGATCTCGCGCGGTCTCTTCGGATGTAAGCTTGGCTTTCATGCCCTTCATGCGAGCGCAGAAGCTGTCCTTACGAGGACCACCCTCAGGCTGTGGTCGCTTGATGTCATGGCCTTGGGCTTTAAGACTAGCTCTGCCCTTATCGTTAAGACCGCCTGACTCGCTCTTACCTTCAGAGGTCTGCCAAGCTGGAGCTGCTTTCTTCTCCGACTCTTGGGTTACCTTTTTCCAGTTTTTAGCATCAGGGTAGTCCTTATCGCCAGGCTTAGCTGGGGCTTCGCCTCTCTGCTTTTTGGCGTGGATGTTAGCCCACAATCCTGGCTTGCTGGCTGCTGTCTTGTTTTTGCAGCCGCAAGAGCAGTTTGGAGGGCACTCACATGGTGCCTTGTTACAGCAATCGCACTTATTGGCTAGTTTCTCTTGTTTATTGTTCATTTCTAAGATGCTCCCATAGCGCCAGATACTGCATTATAAATTGGGTCAATAGCGCCAGCAGCGCCACCAAGACCACCGCCAATCAAGGCAGAGCTGATAGCGTCTTCAAAGAGGCTTTTGCGCTTCTTACGAGGACTCATAAGATTGCCGATAGCACCAGCGCCTAGGCCAATACCAGCGCCGATGCCAGCACCACCTAGGCCACGCATAGCTCTTACATATCCGTCCTGTCCCAAAGCCTGCTGCAGGTAGTTCCTAGCTTCTAGCGGAAGCATATCAGCCAGTCCTGCTCCCAGAGAGCCTGGAGACAGACTCAAACCTGGAGCAGCGCCAGCAGCACCAGCAGCGCCAGCAGCAGCGGCAGGTGCTCCTCCGCCTCCTCCAGCAAGCAATGCCCCAGCCCCTAGACCGCCTCCCAACAAACCAGCTTCGGCCAAAAGGCGCTTGTTCCTTCTGAGAAAACTAGGATCCGTGATATTGGTGCTGTATCGATTACTTCTGCCACCCCACGAATTACCAGGACGAGTGTGTCCTGAGCTCGGGGATCGCATGTCCTGAAAACCTGGACCACCATCCAGTGACTTGGGCCTGTTTATATTCTTATCACCACTTATCCATCTTCCGCTTTCAGCGTCTACTTGATTTTTAACGTTCACACCTGCAGAGTTTCTTAACTCATACCCTGTGTCTTTACCGTAAAGCTCTACTCCTTTTTGCCCTGCAGGTGCGGTAGGTGCGTTCTTTACCTTTACAGGTGGTGCGTTCTTCACTGGAGTAGAACCACCTATGGTGATTCCACCTGCGCCTGAACCTACGCCAGGTATCTGCGTATATGTAGCTCCAGAGGTCGTAGGCCCACCAAAAGACAAACTCTCAGCTGGGGTCTGGGGAGTTTTAACTGAAACAGGACGTGCCTTGTTCCTAGAAGTAAGTCCTTTAACCTTTTCCATCACAGCTTTTAAAGCATTTACACCAGAGGTGACCTTATCTGCCTTTTTTATGTTGTTGTGGCTCACGTCAATCTCCCTGTAGGCTAGAGGTTTGATCTTGTTCCAGAAGTCGTTTGGCTTTATGCCCTTGCATAACCCTTAAAAACATGGATGCAGGCCCTGGTAATACATTATGAGCAATTTCTTCTGGTATCACCAGATCGTCTTTACCTCTTTTTTTATCTTTATGCTTTAACTGAAGATATGCTTCAGTAGCTCCAAGCCTTCCAGATCCTACATAAGGAACGTAATTAGCTGGGCCTGACGGAGGAGCTTCAAGCTTAAGCTCTTGTTTATTAGTCAAAGCTGTTTGAAGTTTGTCGTTAAGCTTGTTAAGCTGCCTGCGTCTTAAATACGCTATAAGCCCACCGCCTCCTATTTCGCCTACGGTAGAACCTATCAACGCCCCTACTGACTTTCCAAAGGTAGGATCAGACTTGTTGAGGGCACCGCCTAGCCCCCAACCAGCCAAACCGCCTAGTATAGTACCACCCCTGTTAAATATGGCTGAGCTTAAAAGAGGGTACTCTAAACTAAACGGAGCCTTCTCGTCACCTAGGGCTTTGGCTACGGTTCTGGCTCTACCAGCTCTATTAAAAGCCGAGCTAGAACCAAAGTAATCACTCCACCAAGGCCCCCAGCCTTTCATTGGAATGACGTCTTCAGCTGTAAGGTCATTAGCTAGTTCTTTGCCTAGTTTTTCAAAGAATGTCATGTTATTACCTCGGCTTGCTGGCCAGGTAGCCTAGATACCCACCCAAGCCTGCCCCACCCAAAGTGGATGCAAGGTAAGGCAGCGAGTATCCGTATTCTTCGCTATCTCCACCTAACATGTTGTGTAGGTAATGCCCTAACAGCCCACCAGCCGTAGCGCCACCAGCAGCCATACCTGTGGACTTCAGCCCTTGCCTAACAGACATAGCTCCGCGAGCTGCTGGCAAATAGCCTTTCAAGTTGTTCTCAAAGATTTGCTTCATCTTTGGGCTATTCTCAACTTGATTACGCATTTGCTGTATTTCTGGAGGCAGGCTTTGGCCAAACTCTCGCAGAAACTGCATTTGCTTCTCGTATGGAATAGCTGACATGTTTACTTCATGTGGAGACAGCCAGTTAGTTCCTGGCAATTCTCTTGCTACGAAAGTTTTCCAAGCCTTGTCAAAATAAGGCTTTATGGCTTTAGCGTAAGGAACTCTTTTGTCTTTGCTAAACCAGCCTTTGCCCTTTATTACTCCTGGCTCGTCTTTTAGCCAGAAGCCTGGGTCAGTCAGGTGCTGGGTAGCAGCTACTGGTCCTTTGGCAAAATGATCGTAGTGCGCTTTGGCTTCTTGTAGAGCTGTGGGGTTGGAAATGGTAGCGCTTACGTCTTGCCCTGTAGCTCGCATAAACTCAGGGGAAGATCTGGCAGCAGACAAAAGAGTGCCAGAGTTAAAGCCAAAAGGAGTAGAGCTGGCTGCTGGAGATAGAACCTCAGCGTAACGAGTCAATTCAGTTTCGCCAGGCTGTAAAGGAGTACCGTAGCGATTGAGTGAGTCAGTTACGGTCTTAGCATGGGCATCGCTACCCATACCATAAGCGCCACCAAGGCCTAGGGCTGTTAGCCCCAGACCTGGAAGTAGAAAACTAGGACGCTTCTTCTTTTTAGGCTTAACTTCCTGTACGTCTTCATCATCCATGATTTCATCAGCAGCTTCTTTACCTAATCGAGTAAATAAGCTCATAGTACACCACCGTTACCTATAGCTGGCTTAATTACTTCTTTTGGGTCAAAGCCTTTGATCTTTCCTGTGTGACCAAAGCCCACAGACTTAGCTAGAGAAGGCACGAACGAAGTGCCAGACTCGTCTGATATGCCTCCAGCCCATACACTCTTAAGCGTGCCTTTCTGCAGATTGGACCCAAGCATTCTTGTCATCCAATCTGGATCATACTGCAAATTGTCCAGACCTCGCAAGAAGTGAGGTTCAAAGGGAGGAGGCTCCGTGTGAGCAGTAACTTCCTTAATATTAAAGTCATCAAGTTCTTTGATTACTGATGGCGTTATTCTTGTGCCAACACTGTAATGCAGAGTTGGACGTTCAAGATACTTATTGCGAAGGTTCTTGGGTGTTCCTGTCTGATAGCCTTCTCTGGGCTTCCAACTACGCTCAAACATGTCATAAGGAATGACATCGTCTGGCATGTTCTCACCAACCTCGTCAGTAAGACGAATATGGTTGATAAGCCCTCTGGACAGAACTTCTATGTTTCTTCTGTTGGCTCCAAGCCCAGCTTCTTGCATGGACTTTCTAAAGGCAGTAACAAACTGCCTTCTGCCTTCGCCTAAGCCTTTGTGTCTTACAAACTCTGATGGGTTAGGCACACCGTCAGTAAGCATATCCCCAGCTTCTACTTCATCACCAACCTTGTAACTTATTGCTGCGTCTGGGTTTGCGTAATGATTGATGCCTTTGATAGTTAAAAAATAGCCGCCTGTTGGGGCTGGTTTGATCTCATCAATCTTTCCGTCTGCCTGCGCGTGGGTAGCCCAGTACGGAGAGTGCTTGGGAGACTGAATCAGCTGGTTAAGAACCTTAAAGCCAGAAATGGACTTACCACCAGCAACACCACCACTGTGCTTAGACGACAGGGTGCCTTGACTGATAGGCTCGCCTAGCGCTTGCGCTGCAGCGATACCCACAAAGTCGCCAGTCCCAGGAAGGCCGCCACGTTCACGTATTCCCACATCTCGCGCATACAGCCCACCGTCTGGAGAACCCATTGCCACAGGACTTCTGACAGCAATCTTTTTTACACCAAGGTCTTCTAGGGCTTTCATGACCTTGGGTGTGAGAACTGTATTGCGCTTGTACGGACCAACAGGGATAGCTAGGAGCGCGCCCTCATTATCTGGGTCATCCACATCAACTGGCATACCCCTGTTGACCGTATACTCGTCATCGTCAGCATCCTTAGCTGTAACGATTAGTCTGTGACCTAGCTGGTTAAGCTGCTTGGAGAAGAAGCCTGAGTGCTGCACAGCAAACTTGGTATCAACGACACCCTTACGAGCGCCGAAGCTACCAGCAAAGTATTCAGCTGGAGTCAGACCAGAGCTAAAGGAGTTAAGCACAGGAATGGGAATGGCTCTATCGCGGTGATCTGTGTAGAGAAGATCACCACCCCTAAGAGACTTGAGGTTGCTGGGCTTGCCTCTAGATCCTGACAACACCTGAAGAGCCAAGGGGTTATGCTCTGCCTTGGACTCATCCATAATGTCTTTTTCAAGCTTTGACTGATACCCAAGCACAGTCTCAATGATCTTGTCGTTCTTTGCTTTGTCGTCCAGAGTTGGGTCTTTCTGAATCTGCCTTACCTTGGCTTTGATCTCCATATTGGTCTTCTTGGACGCTACAGCTGTACTGAGTGAGTCCAGACCAAACGAGAAGCCACCAGTTGTATAGGCTACGTCTCTACCAGCATCAAACAACTTCTTTAGAACTGGCCTGTAGTTGTCTGGGTCTTTCTCTGCAATGTCCTGAAGAATCTTCTGTACAGTCTTACCGTCAAGAACGCGATTGTAATCACGATACTGCTCTGGCAGAGCTTCGTTTACAAGCAGTTGACCTATAGTCGCTTTGGTAGGCATGGCTTTACCTTTAGTTTGCTTATACCCACTCTAGCCCAGATCCGTCAGACTTTATCTTCAAAGTCTTACCACCATCTGTGGCTGGATTGAAAGAAGGTAAAATAGCTTTCCATTCAACGTCAGTGGCACCGCTGTTAACCACCAACGCCTTGTTTGCGTTGCCAGTCTTGCTGGGTAGCCCTGCGTTTACTACTTGAGTGGACGTAGCTTTTCCAGTCTGTCCGTTAAGGGGATCAGCGACTGCAAGTACATCTGCAGCAGCTGGGGTTCTAGCAGACAACTGATTGATTGGTTTTACGGCCATAGCCCTATCCTCAGATAGTTATCTCTTTGACTTCATTGCGTTGCTCTATGCCAAACTGCTTGAGAAGTTTTTTGAACTCCTCGTTCTCGCCAGGCTTGGCTTTGTAAACAGCTATGGTGTTGTTGTCGTACTCAATAGCCAAAAGAATAGGCTGGCCAAAGTTATCCTTTATGACCAGCCTATTAGCTTCTACGGATACTGAGTTGAACAAGCCGTTGTTAAACTCAAGTTTCACGTTTACCTCTTTCTAGTTAAGGCGTTGAGCATGTAACGAGCAGCTTCGGCCTTCTCAGAGATGCTAGCCTGCTTTCCACCAATTGGCTTGATTGGAGGAATGCCAGACAAGTCAGAAGCTGAAGGAGGAGCAGCTGGAGGAGCTTCTTGGCCACCTTCACCGCCCTCAGCGCCCTGCTCTTCAGGATTAGCTGGTTTGTCGAGGATGTTGTAAGGCAGGCTTAGTCCTAGGCTTTCGTACAGGTTGATAAGCAGCTTCTGCTGCCTTTCCATGTACTCAAGCAGCTGGGCTGGGTCAACCTTGGCTGAGCCTTTACTTTTAGGCTTGCCACCGCCCTCACCACCGCCAGTCATAGCCTTCTGGATCTCTTCCTGAATCAGCTGCTTGATCATGTTTGGATCATGACCAGGATCAGCTGGAGGAGCAGGTGGGGCTGGAGGAGCAGGGGGCGCGCCTCCCATAAGGGATGGGTCCATAGGAGGCATGGGAGGCGCACCGCCCATAGCGGCAGGGTCCATCGGAAGGGCTCCACCCATCATCGATGGATCCATAGGAGGAGCACCGCCCATCATTGCTGGGTCCATGGGAGGTGCTCCTGCTGGAGGGGCTCCACCCATGGCAGCTGGGTCCATAGGAGGTGCTCCACCCCCTGGTGGTACGAAAGCCTGCTTTGAAGCCAAAGCCTGCTTTACGTTTCGCATAAGAATCGGATTAAGCGCCATGTGAGTATCCCTTCTTAGTAGTTACGGCCACCAGATGTTCTAGCTGGAGGAACAGCCAGAGAACCTGCGTTGCTTGGAATCATAGCATTGCCTACGCTCTTCGAGGCATTCCCGATACTTTCGCTGGGTGACTTGGAGAACTCAGGTTTACCTGGGGCGTTACGATTATAGCCAGGTGACATGCCAACGCCTGGGCCAGCGGTGCCTAGTGCTTTAAAGGCATTGCCAGTGACGTTACTTGCCATAGTACCCACGTTAGCAGCCATGTTACCAAGACGAGGCTCACCCATTCTGCCCATGACAGGCCTATTAGCTCCTTGAGTAATAGGAGTCATCTTGGGGTTAAGACCTAGGCTAGGATCGTCAGCCTTTGGAGCTGGCTTAGGCGCTGCCTTAGCAGCTTGCTCAGCTGCCATCTGAGCACGGATCTTACGAGCTTCTTCAATAGCTTTGTCCATGCCAGAAGGAGCATTGCCCATGTTAGGCACAGGAGGGCTTACCTGAGTGCTTTGAAGATTCAGCTTAGGCTGAGTAGCCCTCTGCTGAGAAGCAGCCATCTGCTGACGATAGCCAGCGTCTATACGCTGACCAGGCTTAATGCCTAGTTGACCAGCATCGCCACCAGCAACATAAGCGCTGGCAGCAGCTTGGTCTGGAGCATAGAACACTTCGCCACTTTGGTCATTGCGGAAGCGCTGCATACCCTGAGGAGCTGGCTGCCACATAGCCTTGCTGGCTGCTGTATCTTCGGAAGGAAGTGGGCCTTGTCCATAAACGTCGTTAGCTGGAGCAGGTGCTTGAGGAGCTGGGGCCTGCTGAACAGGAGCTGGCTGTTGGTATACAGGCTGTTGCCTGAACCTAGGAAGAATGGGTCTTCCTCTAAAAGACAATTTAACTAGGTCAATCTCCAAACCTGCTGTCTTAGCGTTAAGACATGCCTGTTTGACTTGACCAATTAGTTTCTTATCAATCGCCATTAGAAAGGTCCCCGTTTAGAGATAAGGAGTTAGATACAGGACTAACAGGCATAGTTTGCGGAGAAGACTCTAAAGCATTTGTAATGTCTGGCATACTTCCATGCAATGTATTTTTCATTGTACCGATAGTGCCACTCATAGGCATCCTTATTCTTCCACCAGACTGCAATGCTGCAAAGCTGAGGGCTGGAATGATCGTAGAGCCCATCATTCCACCTGGAATCAGATAAGGCTTAAGCTTATTAACAAGTTTTTTATGCGGAATAGATTTAACGGCTGTTTCCATAGTAGGAGTAACAGGCATATTACTCGCCGTGATAGCAGGCATCGCTTTTACGAAATCTCTTCTTGGCATATTTGCGTCATTGAACAAGCCTTGCCCTATATCGCCTGCTTTGCTGTTAATTAACTTTCTTAACTTACTAGGAGTTACCACATTCTGCAAAACGGCTGCTGCAGCTGCGGGGTTAGCCACAGCTGAAACTGCTGCTCCTCCAGCTGTAGTTGCCAGACTTTTTGGTACTTTGGTAAGCATGAACCTTCTTGATACAGCTGGAAAGGCTCCAGCCTTTAAAAAGCCTCTAAGCCTAGGCAGAACATCTCTAAGCTGCTTGAACCCAGGCATAGTGGCAAAAGCTCTTATTATCGCAGAGCCTTTTGACTCAACAGGACTGGAGGACACTACTGGAGAGTTGAGTATAGCCTGTTCGCCTTGTAAAGGAATTTTGTTGCCAAGCCAGTACTTACGAACAGCATCCGCGTTTGCTGATCGTATGTCCTGTATATATGGCTTTCTTTTACCTATGCCTTGGTTAAACCAGTCAATTCTATTGTCCATTGAAACATTGCCAGCCCACTGACCGCTTGGAAGTTTGTACATGTAGTCAATAAGCTGACCTTTGGGTCCAAAGTTACCAGCATGCATATCTCTTACGCCAGCTTCGCCCATACGTATGATAGTTTTGGCAGCTGGAGAACTAAGAGCCAGATTTTCATGTCCTGGCCAGTTAGGGTACGGAGCTTTGTCTCCATACTCCTGAAATACGCCTTTAGCGTTGTTAGCTGGCAGGTATCTAGCAGCCATACCTGGAAACTTCTTATCCAGTATGTTGGAAGCTTCCAAGTTGTTTACTTTTACTTGTTCTAAGTTGGTAACCTGCTTTGGCAGCTTTCGTACCATGATTCCTTTAGTTGAGCCAATGTTACCAGCCATTAGGTCAGCTATCTGACCCTGACCTTGACCAAGGTGCTTGATCTGCCTTATAGATCCTTCAGGCAGTTTTGATGTTATGGTGTTAATCGCGTCAGGACTAAGCTTTCCAGCCTGAAGCATCTTCACCCATTTAGGTGCAGCTTCTTTAACCTGCTGTAACAAGTCATAGTCTATTGGCATGTTAATTACCTGCTTGCTGTTTCATGCGTTCCCTTTCAGCAAACTCAGCACGTCTTAGGTTCATTCTAATAAACTCTTGTCCTTCTGGGGAGTTCAGCATCTCTGTCATGGAGACGTTGCCCTGCCCTCCTGTGTGGCCTCTTCTGTAGGCTTCTCTTCTGAGAGTCTCAAGTGGAACGTTAAATGGCTTGGCAGAGCTTGGAGTAATAGTGAAGTTACCCTGTAGGGGTTTGCCTGAGCCAGCATCGTAAGCAGCTTGGGCTGAGTTGGCTAGCTCTGCCAATACAGCTGGAGTCTCGAACTGGAACGTATTGGTAAGGTCGTCTGCGTTGGGATCAACTCTCTGAGCGCCAGCGTGTTCTCTTTCGTGTATTTCAGTGATGTACGGATTCCAGCCAGCAGGTCTTTCGTCGTTAACTCTGTGTTCCTGTGGAGTCACATACATTTTTCTTACAGTCGAGTCGTCTGCAGTGACGTCGCCATAAGAGCCTTGATACGTTGACATCCTTTGAGACGGAGCTTGCATTACGTGAGGAGTGGCCATTCTTCTGTCTCTGGCCATCTCAGCTAATGCTTTGGTGTTTGAGTAGTATTCTGGCAGTCTTTGAATGTTGCCAGATATGGCTTGATGCGCAGCTAACCTATTAGGGCCGAAAGCTCCAGTGTTGGCGTTTGAGTAATTGCTGTTTAGCCAGTCTTCCATAACTTTGTTTCTAATAGTGGCGTTCTGCGGATTCTGCTGCGCGCTGGGTCCGTATTCTGCAGCAGGTGCAGTCGTAGCTTGAATGCCAGCGTTGTAGTAGCCCCCAGGTACGTTCATCGAAGATATAGGCCTAGCCATAGGAGAGGCTGGTATTCGTGTGTCGTACTGCGTGTTGACTGGCTTGGCCTGCAACGGCATAGCTGGAGCCTTGGTGGGCAAAGGCTTGATAGGCGCTGGGGACTTAGGAGTTGTCGAAGGACTGTCCAGCTGCTGCTTGCTTGGAACCTGCCAATCTGATCGTTTGAGAAGAGAAGCCAGGTCAGCGCCTAGGTAATCACTACCAGCAGGCATACCCTTGTTCAAATAGATTATGGGATCAGAGCCTGCTGTTGATTTGTATTCACCTGGCTTCAACCCATGCCTCTGCAGCTGCAGATAGTGCATAGGAGTCTTTTCAGCTGTGTCCAAGCCTAGATGCTTGAAGCGCTTGGGGTTGATCTTGATACCCAGCTCTTCAAACAGCTCTCTGGCAGCAGCTTGCTCTGGAGTCTCTCCCTCTTCTACACCACCACCAACAAACCTTCTCTTACCAAGGTTCTCTGGCCATTTGGGGTTGTTGAGAGTCTCCATGAGGTATTGCCCCTTGTAAGGCATCACCACACGAACTCTTTCTGAGGCTTGTTTAGTTAAATCTGCAAGAATATCTACAGGATCTTTAGAGTTATGCGTTATGGTGCCAGGTAGTTTAGAAAACCTGTACATGCTTGATCTATTTGAATTGTATATTTGTTTAGCTGTTTGATTGCGTATGTTAGCTATTTCTTCATCCCAAGGTTTGCCTTTAGCTAATTGCTTATTTTTTACCCTTTCAAGTCTTTGCTCCAATAATCGTTTAAGCGGTGTTTTTACAATTATTCTATTAGGGTATTTTTCTAGAAATCTTTTAGGTAAATAAGACAGCTGAGTGCCTTCTACTACCGTAGGGCCAGATAAATTGTTTATAGCGTCTTCAGACGCTATTCGCGCTAAGCGTTTAAATTCAGCTCGCTCTGGAGAATTTCTGACAAGCTCTGTGTGTTTGTTAGTAGGGTCTGATCTAAAAAAATCTTTTAAAGGTTCATAGTCATCAACAGACTTTAAAGGAATACCCATAAGCTCCGACAACTTACGGGCAGCTGTTGTTTTACCTGCACCACTGTGACCACTTACCAAAATAACGTCTGAAGAATTAACTTCAGCCTGTTTAACAGGATCAGCAATCAAGCTAGGCTTTACGCTAAGAGGAGTCATGACCTCGATTCTTGGTCGTATGGTCATGCCCATGTACTCTTCTTCTTTTAAGTTGTTTAACTCTTTGGCTTTACGCCATCGGTTAAGAGCAGCTCTTAGTCCTTTTTCTCCAAACGCAGTTCTGGACTTTCCTGTCCCTACAACATCAAAGAACGAGCTGTTGATCAGTTCTGGAGTAAGGGCAGCTTCATGTTTATACTGCTCTGGATTACCAAACTGCTCATGCCCAGCTAATGTCGCGTAAAGAAAAGAGTTTTTTGGGTTTGTGGTGACGCCCTTGGCAGACAGTCTCTTATGCAGTTCTTTCTCAAACTTACGCCTAGCTTCTGCGTACTCTTTAGCCTTCTCAGGATTGTCTGCCCACCTGCCTCTAGTCCTGTCTTTTACAAGTTCTTCGTACGACAAAGGTCTAAGCTCATCAAACTTATTTGATGAGTAATGGACAAGTGATGGGTAGTCTTCAGCAGCCTGTTTAACAGGATATATTTGTTTTTGATTTTCTAAAGCCATTTGTATAGCTTTATTTTTCAAGCTATTAGGTATACGCGCTACTTCTGCTCTATCGAGTACAGTCTTAGTTTGTCCAAGTATTGAAAAGTCAGAGCTGCTGTCACTTGGTTTTAGTCGTGTTAAGAACGTGCCAAGTGTTTTGTTTTTTGGAAACACAGGTGTTTCATAAACCAAATCTTTGAACGCAGTATAGGCTTTGGTAGGAGCGTCAAACCTACCAGGATGTTCTTTCTCTATAGCATTAGCGTGTTGTTTTAAGAACGGGATTTGCTTATCCCAAGTTAGGCGTTCTGCTCCATCAGTTAATTTGCCTGTAGCTTTGTCAACGAAGTTAACAGCCGTAAAGTCAGGCATGTAGGCTTGATCTTTAGTGGGTTTGAATACTTGATAGACTTCGTTGCCACGCCCAGGTCCAAAAGTTTTTGAGTAGTGAGCAGCCGAGCCAAAGCTGGGACTTCCGTGTAAGAAATTAGCAGACAATCCAGCGTTATCGAATTTAAAAGGATCGGCTATGTTTTTTCCTGGGGTTATGCCTCTGAATATGTATTTAGGTGTTTCGTGATTGAAGTGGGAGGCTAAGATGTTTTGTTTTAGTTTTTCTGGAATAGGTCCCCATTTTAGTTTGTCTGCAAAATCGTTGTAGCCTTGGCCTATGGTTTTGTCTAAACCCATGTGTTTAGCGGCAATTTCTAGAGCCTTATGCCTGTTGTATCCCCCTGAAGAGGAAGCCAAAGAGTAGCCTTTCTGCTTTTCTACAGACTTGATTAGTTTTAGTAGGTTTTCAGCCGAGCGCCATCTGGAGCCAGCTAGTTTATCGCTCATGGCTGTAGCCTCAGTTAAGTATCACTACTTTCTGATCAGATTCGATTTCGCCATTCTTATAAGCTTTTATTGCATCAGCTTTTGTGGCAAAGTATCGCTCTGGTTTATTAGACACGAAAGCTGTGGCGTGATACAGACCACCTTGGTACTCGTTCTTTGGTAGCTGATGCGCCTTGAAGTTTTTAGTGCTCATAAGGTTCTTGCTGGGAAGCATCTTCTCAAGAGCATCCTTAACAGCTCCGTCTGACACAGGAACATGGTAGTTCATTGTGTCGCCGTCGAAGTCTGCACCAAAGCCAGTAACAATGGCTGGAGGAATCTGCAGAGTCTCAGCCTTGGTTAGCTGAGGCTTGAATGCCATCACACCATACCTGTGAAGCACAGGTGCGCGAGTGATAATAACAGGCCTCTCGTCCATCTCCTCCAGTAGAGCATCCTTGGCTGCCTTGTCTTTCTGCTCGACAAGTTCAGCAGCTCTGACAGGAGGAACGCCTCTTCTAGCCAATCTTCTAACAATGAATGGCCTGTAGATTTCCCAAGCCTTGCTCTCAGGTAACCCAACTTGATCCATATCAAGGTCTGGGTTGGGAGTAATAACACCTCTACCTACCACGTCTACAGTCGTGCTGAGTAGCTTGCGCTGCATGGTAGAGAACTTGGGGTTATCGCCAAAGATGTACTTAAGTACGCCTTTGACCTGACGCTCCTGGTTCTTGGGGCTTACTGGGTCACCAAGACCAGTAACAGCCTTGAACGACTTGTAGAGCGAAGTACGTTCATCTCCAAGGTTATTGGAGAAGCCAGCTGTTTCTTTTAGCGCTTGGTTAGCCTCGAATGCCTCTTTGTAGAGATAGTTCGCGTCTGCTACGAGAGGTTTGCCTGTGGCACCCATTACAGATACAGGCCTAAAGGCTGGAGGAAGCACAGGAATCTTGTCCATCATCCAGTCAGATGGATTGATGCCAAGCTTGGCAGAATGCTTCAGCACAGACCAGCGCTTAAGAGCAGCGTCCTTTGTGGACTTCTTGCCATTACGCCATTCGTACTCTGCTTCTCTGGTAGCCTTCTCTAGGTCGATGTTGCCAAGAGCGCTCTTAATAGCCTGAGGGCCAGTCTGTCCGTTGATTACTTCCTTGCCAGCAAGAACGTCCATAAACTTGTTCTTGGTTAGCCCCAGCACTCTACGAATAGGCTCTTCCATTACTGGGTTGGGCATTGGCTCATGCAGCTTGATATAGCTCCACTGATTGCCATTGTGGCCCCCAGTAAGGGAAGGGTCAAACAGACCACCCTTGATAGGCTTCAGACCTTCCTTCCAGTCAACAGTCTCAGCAGATTCAATCTCTCTGCCCTTGGCCAGCTCGTCGATGTCCTTATTGGTTAAGGCCATGATCTGAATACGCGGACCATTCCTTACTGGGTTAATACCAGCAGAGCGCAGCTGATTGAAGAACTTGCCATACACCAGAGGAACCTTTGGTGGTGGAGGAGTCTTGCCAGCCATGAAGCTAGCCCAGTAGTCCTGGTTCTTCTGCCCACGAATGGACTTGGCGTCTGTGATTACCTCAAGAGCGCCATGGCTCAATAGAGCATTGGTGTCAGCAAGGGATACTCTCTTACTGCCCTGAGGACCACCCTTGGCTGGTGTGTCTTCATTGGTGTAGGAGCCGAGACCACGACCAGAGCCTTTGCTCTCAGCCATGTGATGCAGCTTCATAAAGAACCTGTTCCCTGTGAACACGTTCTTTATCTTTCTGTTGGTGTCTGGATCCTCGATGTCCTCAAGATCCTTGAGGTTATGCTTCTTGAGTTCGTCTTTTGCGAACTGCACCATGTCCTTGATGTCAGAGAAGTCCTTTACGGCATAACGCTTACCAGTCTTCTCAGCAATCTTGCCAAGAGCAGCCTCAACCATCTGGCTAGGGTTAGTTCTGGAGATGATACCCAGAGGATTAACCAGAACCTCGAATGGTCTGCCTTCGGCGTCTTTGGGCATCTTGTCGTCTGGAATGATGTCAGCGATAACGCCTTTATCGCCATAACGCCCAGAGAGCTTGTCAGCGACTTTCATCTCTGAGTAGCTCTTTACGGTTACAAGCATACCTTTCTTGGTCTTCTCAACGTCAGTCACCACGCCTGGGTCATCATGCTCCCAAGTAACGCTGGCGTCGTTGAACAGCTGACCTCTAGCTCTACCAATCTGATTATGCGTTCTTTCCTTCTCCTTGATCTGAAGGATAAGAGGCATGTCCTTGTGAACGACAGTACCTGGCTTTACTACGCCATCGTCGTCAAGGTTTTCCAGAATCTTTCTGTCATAAGAACTTGGGAACATGGCAATGTAGTTCTTCTTGCCATGCTTCAAGCCTTCCTCGAACTCAGTATCGTGCTGATAGAGGTGCTCAGAGGATAGCCTCTTGGCAGCAGACTGGGAGATTACAATGGCGTCTTCAAAGTTAGCGCCCTTGTAAGGGATGTACGCAGTACGAAGGTTAAGCCCAAGAGCTGTTGAACCTTTATTGTCTGTGAAGTTGGACTTGGCCAGCAGCGTGTCCTTACCAACCATGTCACCAACCTTTACAGTTGGTGTGTTATGGATGTAGGTCTTTCTGTTGTAGGGCACGTTGTTGTGCAGTTCATGCTCAACAATCTTACCGTCTGCACCCTTAACCTTTATGAAGTCAGGAGTTACTTCAACTACCTGGCCTTCTGCGTTGCTTCTGATGGCTCCCATGTATGAGCCATAACGCTCTTCAAACGACTCGTCTGCTGCACCAGGAACACCAGCCTGAACATATGGAGACTCTGCATCCTTGAGAGGCAGAGCCTGTGTGGTCATTCTCGCGCCCATCATTACGCGCTGGCCTTTGGTAGCGCTCTTGAGTGGGATCATGTTAACGAGAGGATTGAATGAGTCTTCCATATGGGGAAGAGTGAACTCAACCTGCTCTCTGGGTACGTACTTGATCTTTCCGCTTACGAGAGCTGCCACAGTATCGTTGTTGGGATCGTCCATCTCCTTGGGGAATGCGATCACTGAGTCAGCAACGTCCTGTGGAGACTTCCATTCAGGCTCTCCAGTCTTAACGTTAAGAAACTTCGTGTATACCTTGCCGTTGGTTCCCTTCATGGTGCTCATGGCCAGACGACTGTCTACGCCCACCTTTAGGGACTCTGGAGTCAGCAGAGGATCAACGAAGCCGAAGTGAGAAGGCTGCACAGATCTTGCTTCTTCTGGAACTGCGTCCAGAGAAGGAATACCACCCTCGCCAAGTCTGCTCATACGAGTAAGCTGGCCAAGGATTTCAGCGTTGTTCACTTCTTCTGATGGCTGCCCAAGGCCAGAGGAGATGATTGCAGCCTTAACGTGCTTATCTAGAAAGCCAGAAGATAGGGAAGATAGGTTGTTCTTAAAGGTAGCCTTCCACAGGATTGGATTCATTACCTTATAGGCAGATCTAATACGCTCAGAGAAGAAGTCCTCTGGGCCGTAGATCATCTGGTAGGCCATAGCATCACGATCATCTGGCTCAGCTTCACGCTTCTGCACAGCCAGAATCTTTCTGGTGGAATCCAGCATCGCGTCTATGGACAGATTCTTATAAGGCTTACCAAGCGTTCTGTTGGTAACTACGTCATCAAGCTCCATCTTGTTAAACAGTTCTCTGAGCTTGCCAGATTTGGACTCAGCGTCCAGCTGCTGGTCTGACTTACGCAGCATCTTATGGATGAGCTTGTCTACAGCTTGTGGGTCGTTGTTCTTGGCGTTGATCTCGTATAGCTCGTTGCCCCAAGCCTTACGAATCTGATCATCCTTTGCTCCCAGCATTCTCAGCAGAGGGAACAATGGAATAGAGGCCTGTCCAAGAGTCATCTTGAACACGCCCTTCTCTGGGTCCAGCGTATATCTGTGGGATACACCCTTACCTGGCATTACGTTTACGTGTGACTCAATTTCACCGTTGGCTTTCTCTCTGGTAAACACACCAGGACGCAGACGAGCTTGGTTAGCAAGAGTGTACTCAACGCCATTGAGTACGAAGGTGCCACCATTGGTCAGCTTGGGAATACGCGCCATGGTGACTTTCTTTTCATCGATGACGTTATCATCGAGGTCCAGAAGCTGCCATGTTCCCTGTAGACGCCTCTCCAAGCTCTCTTGGCGAAGAATAGCCTTCTTACGCTCAGCGATGGTGGGCTTGTCATTATCAACGTATTGAGCGTTGACCAAGCGCATCTTATATCTGTTATTGGAGAACTCAGGCATTTCCTGAGTTGCACGTAACACGCTGTCATATATAGCGTTACGTGTCTTATCGATGTCTACGAAGCTGCGCATGTCCTGTGGGGGCATGTTTGGAGCTGTAGGCATTACAGCTCCAGGCATAACTCCGAGATTACTCTTGGGAGTAATGTTTATAAATGGCTTAACAGCCGACCCTGTTGGCTGGATCGGCTGTTCAGGTGAGTCGAAGTCTAGTACCGAGGGCATGGTGCCTTCCTCAGCTTTCTACTTGAACGTAAGGCTCTGGAATGTTTTCGTTGAGTCTGGCTGCCTGACGAGCCTTGGCTGCTTCGTTGAGAAGCTTGGACTTGTCTCTGCCCTTGTAATAGTTGTAGGCCAGATAGGCAGAAGCCGCAGGTACGCCAGCTGCAGCCAACAGCAGAGGCCCAGTCAAATAACCAGAGGCAGCGTTAACATCCTCTGGTGTGGCTCCGAACAAGCCTAGAAGGCCTCTTCTAGCCTTATCGCTTAGGTTGCTTAGAGTGTTGGCCCAGCTAGGAGCTGCTGCTTCACCGTTAAGGGCACCGCTCATGCTGGGCTTGTCTGCAACCTTAAGCAGGTTAGCGAGCTTCTCAAGGCCTGAGCTGATCTCAAGAGCCATTGAAGCCTTGGTCAGACCAAGCTTCTTGGGGTCGTATGCGCCCATGAGAGTCTGGTTGAACTCTTCCTCAGCGTCTGCAACCTCTTGCTCCATCTCTTTCTTACGACGGTTCTTGAGGATGCTGTCAACAAGGCTGTAGCCCAAGCCACCAATGCCGATACCAGCAGCTGCAGCAGCTAGTGGGAAGATAGGCACCTGAAGAGCATTATTGGCATCTCTGCCCATAATGTAGCCAGTCCAGCTTTTCTCCTCAGCCATCTTCTCTGTTTCGTCGTCTTCCAGAGTGTGATCTAGAGCAGGCTTCTTGGCCTTCTGGGGATGAGGAATGTTGACCAGCTGAGGAGCTGTGGTGGCCAAGTCTTCCATGTTCTTCTTGCTCTGGGACATGTTAGCCAGAGCAGCCAAGCCACCAGCACCCAAGCCAGATGCCAGACCTGTGAGAAGTGTCCACCTTAAGGCTTGAGCCTGAGCTTCGTTCATCTTATAGTCTCCTCTGCAGGTGCTTCGGCAGCACTCCCTGCACTTCTGCCCATTCTAAATGAATTTTGATGTCTCGTCCATCTGTAGAGAGCATCTTTGTTCTATCTAACTGCACAAACTGCTTATTGGCTATTCTGTCCCTTACATCCGTATATTCTTTTAGATCAGTGGTGTTGTTGAGATCAAACACACGCACCTGAACATTCAGCACGTGTGGTATGTTCTCAAACTCCTCCTGGGTCAGATTAGCGTTAACATTGCCATTAAGAGGAAAGCCGAAAGCAGTGGTGCCAGTATCTGGTTTATACTTAGCACCCATGCCGAACTGTCCTAGGATGTTCAAATACCACCTTTACCTTCCAGTAATTGACGACGCTTGGACGCAGCTCTAGTCCTGTCAGCCAGCCTCTTGTATTCGTTGATAAGCTCTCTGTTCTTGATTTCTTCTTCAGCCAGAGGATCTTCCTGTGCGGTAGCCATATACCTACCAGCAGCAAGACCACCACCAGCCAGAGCAGCCAACCCAAGACCAGCAATAGGCCAAACAATTCCCTTATCTGAGTTACTTGGCCCAAGAACGCCAGCCAGAGCAGACTGCTGAGGAGTAGCTCCACCCAGCCAAGCTGTACCAGCGCTGGTCAGGCTAGGCCAAGCTTTTTCTACAGCTTTACCTCCAGCGTTTAACACAGTACCGATTAAACCTACTTTAGCAATGTCTTTAGCGCTGAGGGCTTCTTTCTCAGTCTCGCCATACTTGGCTTCAGCGCGAGCTACAGCAGTCTTTACTCTTTCGTGGATCTGCTCAAGAGTAAGACCCTCCTCAGCACAACGACTAAGGAAGGCTACCTTGAATGAAGTTACAGCGCTCATGGCTTACCTCTGGGGAATATTTAGACCTGACAGAGAAACGTATACCTTTTTTCTTTCCTCTACCTGACGACGCAAAACGTCTGGATCAGAGGGGGTTCCTTGGTCTTCTGCGACCTGAACGATTTCCATAAGTCCTTTGGCAGCAAGGAGTAGCTCTTTCATTTCGTCCTTATAATGGCCTGTTCGCTGACGCATGCTATCTGCTTCTCTAGCCAGCGCTATGGCGCGATATCTCATCACCATAGGGGCCTCTGTTTTCATTTCTCCTGAGCGTTCGTCGATGATGTATACCATTCCGTCCTGTGCCCAGTATCGGAGGTCCCTAAACGAAAGTACCTTGCTTTCCTTGACGATGTCGTTGCTCATGGCTGTCCTTTCTAAGTGTCTAAGCTCTACCAGTCATCTTTTCATACCACCTAACCTTATCCTCCAGTTTAACCTTCATCAAGGATAAAGTCTCTAGCTCTGCGTCCATCTCTGGGTCACACTTCTTCCTATTATCCTCTTCTGCTTCCTTGATTACCTTCCTAAGGCTATCTAGGTAAGCGACAGTAAAAGCGTATAGCAGCTCTGGGTGTACGTTATCGCCAAATAGAGCTTTAGGAGTTAGGTCCATGTGCTTTACTCCTTAGTAGTGTATTAGTCAGGATAACTTAAAGTAATGTATTGGAACAAGGGCCCTGGGGGTAGAAGGAATGGATTATTTTGTTTTTAAGTTTGTGTCTTAGCGTTAAGACTTTATATGTCTATGCGTCTGCTTACTGGTTCTTCCTTGCTTGGTTTGACTTTCTTGTCAGTTACTCTCTTCTCTATCGATACCTTTGACTTGTCGATTCGTACGCTTATGACAATGGAGTCTAGGTCTTCTGCCAATATATAAAGGTTATCTGCTGCTATCCTTCTGCCATTGATAATCAGTCCGCAGGGGGTTTGGCAACTTGCTGTTTCTATAACAAGTTTGGGCTTTGGGCCTGTGTAGTCTGGGGATATGAATGTGCAGTTCTCTGAGTAAGGGTACGAAACATACCCAGAGTAGCTTCTTAAAGGCTCTGAGTACGTGGTGTGAATATCCAGGTTCTCGTAAGACCTGTAGATCTCTGGTCTTGGAGTAGTGTTGGTAGTGGGCTCAGATGTCGAGGCTTCTTGACTGAGCGCGAGATCCATTACTTGACTGAGTAGATGGTTGCGTAATGCTTCTAGATACGCGTTTTCTGTTGTAGACGTGCTCAAGGCTAACTCCCTTAAGAGGTAATCTTATAGTTGCTACCAGCTCTTGGTCTTCTCCAATTCCGCTGTATTCTAGCGATACTACTTGAAAGTTTGTAACTTTCGTAGTCTTCATGGTCATTGGAACATTAAATCCATTTTGTTCGTCTACTCCATACTCAATTCTTATTGGCTTTACTCTTCTTTGCACTCTTCTGCGCTGCGCTTCTTGCTCCTGTAGGCGAAGCTCTTCTTCAAGAATGTGCGTAAGGTAGCTTCTGGATAAGCTAAGGGCGTCGTGTATAGACTTGAGCTCCAGCTCCATCATTTTTATTAGCTCTGGGTCTTCCTGTTGAAGATTAAGCTTTAACTCAACTAAACGATCATAAAAGCAGTTATGTAACGTCATCATCCATAGATAATGGTCATTCGCGCTAATTAGTCTGGGCAGAAAATATTCACGCCTTAGTGATTCTCTGCCAACAGAGTAAATGGCTGTAACTTGTTCAGCTATCTTGTAGTAAATTCTATAAAAGTTAGTCAGAACATTTTTGAGCTTAGAGTTTCTCAGGCAGATTATGGCTTCGTATGTAATGGCTAGGGCTGATCTGAACTTAACAGCGTGGCCTCCATACTGAATGTACGCGACTTCCTCATTAGTTGTTGAGTACCACAGACACATTCCTGGATATATGTCTTTGTAGGACTTAACAATAGGCAGATCAAAGAAACGCCAGTCTGGGCTTTCAAATTCACGCTCCCATCCAGCAACATTAGTTATATGGTGTTCTGGATTGAATGGCCTATCGTGCATGATTGCTTCCTTACAGGTCTATTTTTCTAGCAGTGGGAGGAGCTTGAAACGTATGACCATCTACAGTTTCAACATTCAATACTGCTCTTAGACCAGCTTCAACCCCAGTTCTTGAGTTTTTAGCTATTGCTGCTTTTACATCGTTAAGTAATGCGTATGTGCTTACTGGAAGCGTTATTGTTCTTGTAACGCTGTTAAGCTTATATGTTCTCCATGGAGCTACTGTCTGATTAGGCTGTGACGGTGTTTGATGCCTGTAGGTTATGTCCATTGAGATTTCGTTAGTTGGTCCGATGGAGTCTCGGAACAGCAAAGTGAGTTTGCCCAGAAGAAGGGTGAGAGCTGGCTGGATTATCTTTAGAAAGCGAATTGTTGGGCTTAGAGTTGCTACGTTCCTTATGTCTTTTAAAGAACAATGGTAGTTTATCTGCTGATCCACAACATCTAACAAGCAAGTTACCCACAAGCCTTTCATGTCATAGTTGTAGGCTCTTACGTGTTCTGGCGATCTGCCCCAATCAGGCATATTGCATGTAATTCTGTGATTGTCTGGGTAGTAAGTTGTATACGCAGTTCTGACAATAAGTTTGCAGTAGCTGAAGACATAATCAAGAAACGAAAGGTCTCTACCATTAAATCCTGTAATAGACATAGGCAAGCCACTAACGTGGCAGGTTTCCAGCTTTATGGAAGCCATCTGGGTATTGTAGAACTGATTCTTAAAGTAATAAACGTCGTTGGATACAGGAATCTCAGCAGCTATTCCGCTGACTATCCAGCTGGGGCTTAGAACTTTGCTGCCAGCGTCTACGTTTATGTTTGGAAGAGGATGATCCTGAAACAGCTTAATCTTCTGCATCCTATATCTCCACAACCCTATTGCATTCTGCTGGAGGCTCCTTGGCAGGCTGTAGTTTTTGCCTTGTATTTGATAGATAAGCCTCGCGAGGAATAACTAGCTCAGGGTTATCAGTCCAGCAAACAATAGAATCTCCAGAAGCTAAATCGTTTATGGGTATGGAGATATGGATGCAGTGTTTAACTTCGTCTGGACCGTTCTGACGTGAGATGAGCCTTATGTCGTCAGCTGGTATATTTACGCCGTTTAGTCTCAAGCCTTTTACAGCCCTAGGAAACCCTTCGACGTATATTTCCCATACGTTAAACTGGCTCATCCATGCCTCACATTCCAAATAGCCCTGGTACAACAGCCTTCAGGGCACCAGCGAACATACCAGTCTGTTGTAGTGTAGACTGCGCTTTGGGCGTAAGACCTGCCAAAGCACCAAGAACTTTACCTCCCAGGTATGCCTGAGACAAGCCTGCTCCCATACCAACACCAATTCTGGCAATGTCGAATGGGTTGATGATGCCCATGTTACCCTTGGCTTGGTCTGCTGCCTCTGTAATACCGACAGTAGCTGCGCGAATAGCTGGAGGCGTAAAGGGGTCTATCATAACAGCCCTGTTAAACGCATCCACAGGGATTGAGGCAGCAGCCATCAAACCAGCAGAAGAGTTTCCGTAGTCAAACGCTTCTTTCATTATGCTGTCGTCTAGCTTGCCTTCAGCCATAGCTTCCAGCTTCTGACTGGCGTTCTTTATGGCATCAGATTGCTGACCGAAGAATACGTTAGGCTCAACCCATGAATTCCACGCACTTCGGTTAGGGTCTTTCCAGTTTCTGTGACCCACAGTACCTAGGTAGGCTGCTGGGGCTGCTCCAGCTAATGCGCCAAGAAGGGCTGTAGTCTTTCGCAGCTTGCCCCGTTCGATGTACTCTTCAGGTAACAGATGTTCTGCCAACGCTCCACCAGCGTAGCCCAAGCCACCACCCAACAAACCAGACGTGAGCATGGAAAATAAAGGGCTTGTACCAAAACTGCCAAGAGGTTTGTTCCAGGCAGCTGGGGCAAGGTTCATAGCTTGGGTAACAGGCTTGATTACTTTCCAAGCTGGCATGTCTGCTTTCTTTACAAATATCCACTTGCCTTCGTCAGACAAACGGCTGTCAACATACCCAATCTGGAAACCTTTCTTCTCAAAGGCTTCCTGTGTCTTGTAGCAATCAGTATAAAGATTTTTTTCACCGTTGTTAAACCAGACCACTGCGGAATCTGGTGCCATGGCTTTTTTAACGGAAGTATAGAAAGGCAAAAGCTTTACGGCAGCTTCTTTTACCGCAGAACCCAGGTTGTCATAAGTAATTTTTGCCATGTCATCCTCAACATTACATTTTAGAAAGGCAGTCTAAAATCTGTTTGATACTATGGAGTAGTGTTCCTACAATCCCTTAGTCATCGCCCAAAAATGGCGATGATTTTTTTATCCATCAGTCGGAGATTGCAAGAATGGGTGGTAATACTCGCTCTAAAGACATTGTCGCCAAATTGGAAGCCAAGTTCAAGGTCTTAAAAAGAGACGGAAGAACCGAAGATTTCAAAAGCAGCAAGGTTAAAAGCGCTATCAAACGAGCTTTAATAAACGGAGGTAAATACAAAGCAGAGGCAGCTGAGGCAGACTCGGTAAAGCTGACTGCTGCTGTGTGTAACCTCGTAGCCAAGACTGGTGATACCCTTATCAAGGTAGACGCCCTTCAGGACATCGTTGTCAAGCAGCTATGGGCTGACAATCTAGACGACGTTGCCACACACTACACCCTATATAAGGAAGAGCGTAAGAAAGCTCGCGAGAACGATCCTATCGATCCAGCCTTGCGTGACATGATTGCTGAAGACTCCAAACACTTCGGTGAACCCATTCAGTATTTCCAGCTGATGACCAAGTTTGCTCGTTGGCGTGAAGATAAGAAGCGCCGTGAAACTTGGCAAGAAACCTGTGAGCGTGTGATCAACTGGTTCAAGAAGCAGCACAGGCTAAAAAGCGTAGACAAGGAAACCTGGGAAGAGTTGTACCGTTATCTGTACAACCAAGAAGCCAGCCCAGCCATGCGCGTTGTACAGATGGCTGGTCCTCCTCTTGATCGTTGTAACGTAGGCGTGTTCAACTGCTCCTACATGCCAATCGTTGATCTGTTCTCGTTTGTAGAGCTGCTGTACATCCTCATGCAGGGTACTGGCGCTGGCTTCTCTGTTGAGGATAGCTACATTGAAGCTTTGCCACGTATCAAGAGACAGCGTGGCACATGGATGACAACCCATGTGATTGAAGACTCCACAGAAGGCTGGTGTGACGCTCTACATAATGGTTTGAAGACCTGGTTCGACGGTGCTGACGTTGAGTTTGACTTCAGCCGTATTCGCCCAGCTGGGGCTGTTCTCAAAACCAAGGGTGGCCGTAGCTGTGGGCCTGAGCCTTTGAAAGAGCTACTCAAGTTTGCCCGAGAGCTTATTCTCAAGCGTCAGGGTAAATACCTTACCCAGCTTGACTGCCATGACCTAGCTTGCATGGTTGGCAAGATCGTACAGGTTGGTGGTGTGCGTAGAGCTGCGCTTATCTCCCTGTCTGATCTGAACAGCGAAGAAATGCGTAATGCCAAGTCTGGCGCTTGGTGGCAGAATCACGTTTATCGTTCCATGGCTAACAACTCAGCCGTGTATGACGAGAAGCCAGATGCCATCAAGTTTATGGACGAGTGGCTTAGCTTGGCCAAGTCAGGCTCTGGTGAGCGTGGTTTGTTCAACAGAGATGGTGTGTTGCGCATGTTGCCCAAACGGCGCAAAAAAGCTAAGTTTGGCACCAACCCTTGCTTCCATCCAGACACGCGTATTTCAACAGAAGCTGGTCTGGTACGTATCGTGGATCTTGCCAACGACGGTAGAGCTTTCAAGGTTGGTGTGGATGCGAGAGCTAAACCAGGGGATAACAACTACGGCATTAACCTGAAGAAGGCTTCTGCTGCCCAGCTTACCCAGAAGAACGTAATGACTTACAAAGTTGTTACGGATCACGGCAACGAGATTATCGTTACCGATAACCATGAGTTCCCCACTAACCGTGGAAGGCTTCAGCTGAAAGACATGAAGGTAGGCGACTCCCTTATGCTTCAGTCAGAGGAAGGCTTCTTCGGTTACCAAGGCAACTATAGCGAAGGCCTAGTAATGGGCATCGCTACTGGGGCTGGACAGCTGGAACGTGCCAATAACCGTTTGAACATGAACATCGAACGGTTCTTTGACAATGTTCTTAACGTTAAGATGCTGAACGACTGCAAGCGCGCTATCAATCGTATCACTACGAGTGGCAGCGTTAAGCTAAAAGAGTTCAAGTCCAGCAAGAGCGTTAAGCTGTCTGGAGCCTTGTTTACCAGCAAGCTGCAAAGCATGTGTGGTCTGGAATCAATAGCCGACATCAAGGCTATGGTGCCAGAAGAGATCATGCGTGGCAGCAGAGGCATGGTGGCTGGCTATCTGGCTGGTTTGCTGTCTTCTGGTGGCGTGGTTCACAGAGTCAAGAACCACACCAATAGAACTTTGGAAACCAACGTTGTTCTGGAATCTGAAAGCAGAACTTTGCTTTTAGACGTTCAGACACTGCTTCTGAACTTCGGTGTGGTATCCAAGATCCGCAAGGCTAGCGACAGAAGCATGTCTTCTGTCCCATTGATTGACGAGAAGCGCAGAGGGATCGTTGAGTCCTACTGCCTCATCATCAACAACTACAACTGCGGAACTCTTGTTGACCGCATTGGTGTAGACGGTGCTACCCTCAAGCCTGTCATTGACGCTGTCGATGACACGAAGGCTTTTGATCGGTTGAAAACAGAAGACTACACCACAACCATTAAGAGCATTGAGCCTTACGTCAAAACAGACGTGTATTGCCTCAATCAGCCAGAAACCCATAACCTTCTGGCCAATGGCATCATCGCAGGTAACTGCGCTGAGATCATTCTGCGTCCCAACGAGTTCTGCAACCTGAGCATCGCTATTGCACGACCAGACGACACTGTCGCTAGTCTGGCAAACAAGGTAAGGGTTGCAGCCATCTTTGGTACTCTTCAGGCTACTTGCACCAACTTCAAGTACATTCGCGAAGCTTGGCACAAAAACTGTGAAGAGGAAGCTCTGTTGGGTGTGGACATCACAGGCCAGATGGATTGTCCTCTGTTGCGTCCAGGTGCTGAAGGCAGAGACAAGCTGCTTCAGGATCTGCGTGATCTGTCTGTGAAGACGAACGAGGAGTGGGCCAAGAAGCTGAACATCAACAAGGCTGCTGCAGTCACATGCGTCAAGCCTTCTGGTGACTCAGCGCAGTTCTTCAACTGTGGGTCTGGCATCCACGCCTGGTTTGGCAAGTATTTTATTCGACGTGTGCGTGAACGAGCAGATAGCCCGATTGCACGCATGTTGATTGATCAAGGTGTGCCCCACATCACAGCTCCAGAAGACCCATCTCTGGTATGCTTTGAGTTTCCGCGTAAGGCACCAGAGGGCGCTTTGACCAGACACGATCAAACTGCTGTTGAGCAGCTTGAGAACTGGCTGGCCTGGAAGCGTCACTGGGCTGAGCACTCTGTGTCTGCCACAGTCTACGTGGACCCACACGAATGGCTGGAGACTGGTGCTTGGGTCCATAAGCACTTTGATGAGATCAGCGGTGTAAGCTTCTTGCCTCGCGACAACGGCACCTACACTGGTACTCCTTACGAGGAGATCGCCAAGGAGGAGTACGAGAAGCGCTTGGCAGAGCTTCCAGTTATCGACTGGAGTAAGCTTATTCGTTATGAGACTGAGGACAATACCGTAGGCAGCCAGACATACGCATGTGTGGGTGGCGCTTGCGAGTTCTAGTCTGACTGATAGCTAAAAAAAAAAGAGCGTAGCTGTTTGGGCTACGCTCTTTTTTACATTGTTTTCATGATCTGCTGGATCAACGTCCAGCAAACCACAGTTATAGCTGCCACCCCGACCCACGCTAGGGTCATACTCACAAAATGACTAACCTTTTCCATAAATTACCTCTCAGTTAAAGTGGGGAGTGCAGCTTTTATGCTACACTCCCCGAAGGCACCCATTACCAAGCCCTACCGCATTAGCGGCAGAACTTGGTCGTGGATACCTTCTTCGTCAAACGGTCTGCACGAATGGTGCAGACCGACAAAAAGTTATCCAACTCTTTCGCTTCTTTCAAGGCGGCCAGGGTCGGGAAGGAAACCAGGACAATGTCGGCCTCGTAAGAGGCCTTGATCAAGGCCTGACGGATCTCTTCCGTCAGGACAAATTTTGGCGTCACCGCCAGGGCGCCGAATTTGGAGGCTCCACCCAGGAATGGGGCCTCCGTCTCCTCTTCTCGGAGGCTGAGCGCTTTGCAGCGCTCAGCCTCACACCCAGCGAGTACGGTCTCGTCCTCGAATGTGAAGGCGTGAGGGGAGCTGAAGTTCCCCACGGTCAAGCCAGATTTCAAAACAGCGACAGGCATGGTTTGCATGGCAAACCTCCTATTCGTTGTAGGTCAACGATAACCTTTGATTAAGGCACCCCACAATAGGTATGTCTTACTCATTTGAATATGACGTGTTTTTGCTCTGAATTAAGCTAATAGCTGATAGCTAAAAAAGAGCGTAGATTTGGCCTGCGCTCTTTCCTTCCCCCAACTCAGCCAAGAGGGGGAAGGTTCATAGTTTCTTGAAAGCGCGCCCAGCGGCGCGTCTTCAAGTCCTCATCAGGGCCGACCAACTCGGCAATAACAGCCAAGTCGGTCAATTCCTTGAGGAGGTTGTCGTAGCTGCCGTTTTCGGCGGCAGCTAGGAGGTCACGCGCGTGCTGCTGAAGAGCAGCACGCACATGAGCCTGTCTTTTCCATTTCATACCAACTCTCCTTCCTGAACATCATCCGTAATGCCCAGTTTGTGCATCAGATAGGCGTGATCCCCGTGGATCATCTCCTCGCCAGTCCAGGCGATATATACTTTAGAGGGTGCGCCATACAGACGACCCCCTCTGGACACTCTGATCATGGACCCAGGCTCCATAATCAGCAGGTTTTCTTCGTGCCCGCCCATGCGCCCAGCACCGCCCTGTGCCGTGTAGCCCTTGGCTAGCACTTTCACCCCTTGCGGGGGAAATACGGGCCAGTCATACGCCCACCCGTCCTGTGGGTGGATGTACCTGTTATCCCCTTCTCGGGGAATAGCGAATGAGCACAGTCTGCAATTCAAATCGCAGATTATTTCCTCGCCCCTGTTGGGGCAAGGAATTTTATTGAATACAACGCCACTAAATGACGTGGATCCCCGATACCCTGCGGAGACCTTAAGTGACACCAGCGCACGGCTGGTGTCTTTAGCAGCCTCCTTGACCAGGATAAGCGTCTGCTTAGCCTTGGTCAGGATCACGGAGGCAGCTGTTATCTCTGTCTCTGTAGGGAAATCCTTGGCACCTACGGCCACCATGCCGTAGGTCCTGCCACGCCCCCGTTCACCAACCCCTACGTGTCGGTACGGCTCTGTGGCGACGGGGATGTAAGGGTAAGCCTTACTCTCCGTCACTGTGAAGCATTTCATCCCTTCTCCTCCACCCCAGAATAAAAAAGACACAGGCTGCTGGGGTACAGCCTGTGTCTTTTCGTAAGGACGCTGTCACGCTAAAAAAGTCAGCGCCCCTGAGGGCGTCTCTATTTTAAAAGAGACGCCCAGACTGGAAAGCTTGTCGTAAAGCTCCCCCACGGTGCCCTTCCTTACCTGCATATACAGGGAGGAAGGGGTTGCATAGATAGGCCGCTTGCCGTCTACGTCCTTAGTAGTTACGGCATGGTGAACCGCTTCACCAACCCTCTTGAGGCCTAGAAAGTTGGTTGACGACGCCCTCAAAAGGCGCACCGTCTCGACGTAGCCGCTAAGCGGTACGCCGTAGAAAGTGACGCCTATTATCATAGCTTTTTCCATTTACATTCCTCTACCAGTGATGCCTGTGGACAACGTGTACCACAGGGAATGGCTTGTTATCTCTATGGCTGGCTGCCGCTATTAGCAAGCCAGCCATAAAGAAGAAAGCGCAGAAGCACAGCTTACTCGCCATATTTGTAAGCTTTGCGATCTACCGATTCTAGCCAATCACCGAGGCTTTCCTCGGTGACTGTGAGGGAGTAGATCAGTCCCTCTTCCGTCGAAGACCACATCGGAGTTACCAATATGGCGACTGGAGCGCAAGATTCTATAAGCTCCAGCCTTTTCTGACTAAGTTTTACCCAATTCCACAAGCGCATGTAGCGCCTAAAAACGATGCTTGGGTACACCGTTTGTTTATGCCGTATTGACTCACCTTCATTTAGATTAATATCGAGGTAGGTATCAAATACCATCTCGTTGTTATCCATGAAAGGAGTAATTTGACATATGGTTGCCAAGCGTGGCTCCATGCTTCGCTTAGCGTTGGGTCTCAAGGTCAAAAGATGAGTCATCCTGTACTCCAAAAAAAAATCCAAAACAATAACCATGGATAAAAAAACACGCGTCAAGCAGTGGTGCTCAGTCACCACTTGACGCGTGTTAAGGAATAGCTGCTGATCAGGCAGCTGCAGAAACTTGGGGATAGTAGTAATGCGTATATTCCGCTTGCAGCGAATGCGCCAACACAGTGGCGTCAATCATAACCAGAAGCCCGATTATTACCATACTGGCGATGGTCCCTGCAAAGGGAACACCGAAACCAGCCAGCAGATAGGCTATCGCGCCTACCGCTGCTAATTTTTTATAATTCCACACAACCTCAATGGCTGTGCGGATACGGGCGACTACCACCTTCAGCCACATGGCTGAATAGAGGGCAATCTTCATGACTAGGGTTACCGCTTCTTCAGCGGCCTGGGTCAAGCCGTCCTTGACCCAGTTATACACTTTGTAAGCCAGCGCGAAGACGCGCAGGCTTTCTAGCGCCAAGAATACCTTGACGCTGGTGAAGGCAGCCGCAACCACCTTCTTAGTGTCCGCAGTAACGACGGCCATATCGTGAACCATCTTAGCTGCCTTAATCTTAAGGCTAGCCCAGCCAGCCTTGGCCTTATGAGCCAAGCTGGTTGTTGTGCTGGTCATCCAGCTCCAACCCGCGCTGGCCTTAGCCTTGGCGCTATGGACAACCTTCACCACGTGTGCTTTCAGGCCGTAAACGGCCTCCGAAGCGCGCCTCCAGCATTTAGCCAAGAAACTTTCTTTGATAGGAACGATAGCTTCCATGATAGTCTCCTTTCGAGACACAGTCCTATGAACGCTCGGACCGCCAGGCGTGTGGGCTTTATCCCACATATTACGACAGCTGTTTAACGACGGCTGCCAGTCGTAGCCCTACAACACCATGTCGCAGGGGCTAAGTCATACTCATTTAAATATGACGTGTTTTTGCTCTGAATTAAGCTACTCCCAGTAGCTTAAGCCTAAACTCCAACCCAGCGAGAATGTCTTTAAAGACTTCTCGGCTGCTACCCAGATACTGGGTGTCCTCGCGGTCACCGATGTACTCGGTAGCCGCTATTCGCGCCACTTGTCTGTGAGTTCCAGGCAAGTGACCATCCTTATACCAGATCGCTAGAGTGCGACCTAAATATATGGGATCGTAGTTGTCTGTCCCTGCATGTGCCAGGGTCAGACCTCCAAGGACAGTTCGGACTATTCGTCTAATAGCCCTTTCTGTTTCTGGGTTAACGGGGGTGGGTTCATTCATTAGAACTCCCTCCCCCATTTAGTTTTCACCGTGGCAGAATCGTCTTGCCACTTTGAGCGTTCGCTATGCGTATAGCTCAGCTCGAATTCCACACGGGTTTTAGGCTTCTGCGCAGTGTGCCGTTGGCACGTACTGCGGCAGCCTGTCGATGACCATATAGCCGCCAGAATGGCGGCATACACAATTATGCGATTAACCATTACATGCCCTCCACTCTGCAAAACGATTTGATTGCCGAAACCACAGCGGCTTCGGCAAGGCGAATATTCTCGTTCCTTTGCTCGTCGTCGAGCTGAGAGGAAACGAGTTCCGCAGCTTGTTCAGCTACGGAGAACAAATTAAACTTCTCACCTTTGTTGAGAAGTTCTGTGGCCTTCCTAAAGGCCAATTCTTGAAGCGTTACACACATAGCCTTACTCCGTGTAGCTGCCGTGGTATAGTCCGTCGGCTCTGAATCGACGGCTTTTTATAGACACGTCGATTCTGGGAGCCTTAGCCAGGAACCCTTTTAGGTACTTGGCCCTGGTGATTTCAAGCATAGAGGGCTCAGGCTCTTCAGCCCTCTCCTCAGCTCTTTTCAGCCTGCGCCGCATAGCCTCCCACTTTTGCTCTATCTTTTTTATGCGGTCCTGGTCACCGCTCGATAGAACATCTAGGAATATGTTGGAGATTAACAACATATCTTTGCGCAGCTGCTGCAAGTTACCCACGGAAAACCTCCCTGTTAACGAACAATCCCACAGCGAAGTGCCGTGGGATGGATAACTATATCCATAGGATTATGACGTGCTTTAAGGCGCTAATTTACCTAGATTCAATACGCTCAAGAATGCGCCCAATAATCGGATGCCTTACGATGCTGGCTGCTGGCAGGTCTACCACAGCTAGCCCCTCAATACCCCTCAGTCTATCGATCATTGCGCTGAAGCCAGAGTTGGGTAGGTCAGACTGGAAAGGGTCTCCTGTAATAATCATCTTGGAGCGCTTACCTATGCGCGTAAGCACCAGCTTTATCTGGTCCCAGGTGCAGTTCTGGAACTCATCACCGATAACTACAGAATGGGAGAAGGTTCTACCACGCTGATAGGCGATAGGCGCGAACTGAATAGCCTCGGTTATTCTTTTTCTGTCTGGACCGTCTCTGCCTGTCAGGTCATCCACACAATCCAGAATGGGCATCAGATACGGCATCAGCTTTTCGTCAGCTGATCCTGGTAGAAAGCCCAGCTGCTCTGTAGCCACAGCAGGTCTGGTGAGGATTATGTTTCTATGCCTTTTCTGAAGAATGCTGCTGGCAGCAAAGGCAGTGGCTATAAGAGTCTTGGCACAACCAGCAGGTCCTGAGAGTATCGTGATGTCGTTCTTTTCAATGGTCTCCCACGCCAGTTTCTGGTGTTCATTCCAAAATGTGAAGTTAAACTTGTTCACTGTTTTGTCTGGACTCACCGTTGGGGTTACTGGGGATAAAACATTCTGGTTGATCTTTCTCTTCTTACGGGACATTGAGGGGTTCCTCAGAGTCTCCAAGCAGCGATACCCCACTGCCTGTAGGTTGCGCCCAGTCTGTCTATGTCTTTCCAGAGTTCGAGCCATTTCCGTTTGCCCAAACTTCTAGGGCCAGAACTGGGATCTTGGTAATGTATCTTCCTGTCTTTTAATCCTGCAGCCACTACCCAATGACCTACCTTGTCGTAGGTCACAAGACATATTACGGGTCTTGTCTGCGTAAAGTAGACTAGGTCTTCCCAAGTCATTTCACCAGAAGCCACATGCAGGCCTAGTTTCCTTAGAAGTGCTTCTATGGCCCGTGGATCTGTACCGTCTATAGGTGACGTAGCTAGAACTTTTTCGTTGTCAGGTGTCAGTCTTTTGCCTAAAGCCTTGAGCAGTATCTTGACTGCGACTATGCCGCAGTCGTAATCGGTTTTCTGTCTTATATCAGACAGGGTCAGCACGATTTACTCTCGTTTTAACAACGATCCCAACCTTCCTACAGCTGTATCCTGTTTTATCTTTCTTGTTGGGTCCACACCCAAAGTCTTCTTGGTGGCTTCTACCACAGCCTTTCTTACTTTGAACTTATCTTTATTGTTGAACTTCTTTCCAGGTGTAACGTCTACCTTGCCACCTATGAAAGCCATGTCTTCTGGAGCTGGGGTAATCACGTCCGCAGTGGTATCGGATACACCCATCAGCGATGACAGCTTTTCTATCTTTTCAAGTTTCCTGTAATAGTTGCTGTCTTCAACAAGATGGTCCTTGGCAATCTCTTTAGCCACCTGCTTGTCAGCCACATGCTCTTGCTCATGCTCTGCAGCTTCTTCAAGTTTGGTTTTATCGAAGTCTGAATCTGGCTTGTTGTCAGCCAGTCCACCTTTAAGCTTGTCGTCAGCGTGCTTGGTAGTGTCATTATTGCCGAAGACACCAGTTTTTCTTAACGCTAAGACAATGTGGAATCCGTGCTTGCCTGGGGTAGCAGATAAACCATAAGTCTTTCTGAGTTCAGACAACTCTTGGCTGCCTACGCTGAAGAACCAACATCTACTATAAGAAAGTGAATTATTTATACTTGCGGTCCTAAGGCCTCCAAGGTTGTAGTTAAACCTGTGGCCACGCTCACTTACCTTGCTTGTTCCACCCACCTGTTTTACTTCTTCAGGCGTCATAACAACTACGTGAGCGTTAAGACGTCCGTTTACATACGGCAGCGTAAGTCCTGTCTCTTCGAGTGTGTCAAAAGCTCCTCTTACGAAAGAGTTAGGCACACTGAGAAGCAGTGCGCCATCAGAGGAAGCGTAAAGCTCTCCAGACATGATGTTGGCTTTGTCTGCTGCGGACTTTACCAACACGGAAGCCTGACCAAGATCATAAGCCAGTTTGTCGAACTGGTTCATAAACTTGGCATTGGCTTCAGGACTGAATAGATAGTTGATGCTCATTTGCCCTTCATCCTAATATCTAGCTTTTCAAGACAAGATGAAACTTTCTTGGTCGTTTCCCAGCAGGCATCAGCCAAGTTGGCATCAGCCTCTCTCCAAGAAATAATCAAGGTGTCAATGAGCTGGGACAGCTTAGATACTTGATGAGAAAGCTCCTTGTTTCTTTTCTTTAAGGCTACGTTCTCTGCCTTTATAAGCCTAGTGTCGTTATCAGTCTTGGTCTTCTTGTTCGGCTTCATGTAACTCCTCCGTTTGTTGGAGTATTACCTTTAGTATTCTGGACGCTCTTCTGTAGTCTTTGGCTGCTGCTCCATTATTGGGCTTATGCCTGACCAGATAAGCGATCACCGTTTTCATCAACACTTCCATGGTGTAGTTATAACGCAGAACACTTAGATCTTCGTATATGTCCAAGATCTCTTCTTTGCTTATCTCTTCTCCGTCCTCTATTACTTCGCCTAATCTCTTTATGTCGTCGCTGGAAATAGCGCCGTCTACTATCTTATCCATGAGTTCGCGAATGTTGAGGCTCATCAAAACTCTCCGTATTGGCGTCTGTTCTCTTTACCCCTGCTGATCCCCTCGCAGCAGACCGAAACGCATTTAGCGAATAAGCGACAGGAATATGAGTGCGCCGTGTCGCTCCACCGTTGACTGGCGGCTTGAGTTCCAGGCAGTCCACCAAAGCCTCAAACCATTTATCGGTATGGGCTCTCTAACCAATCGGCACTCTCGACTAAGTAAAAAGAACAGACGTTGCTTAGTATACTAGAAGCTTTGAGCTGTTACTTCTTACCCATGTCCATCACAGGGGTTGGGAAAGTTTTATCCCAGGTGTATTTCAGCGGTGCCACTACACCTAAGTTTATAGCTGCGTCAGCTACAGGCTTGCCGAAATACATGGTAGCCAAACCAGTAGTGTATGGGGCAACTTCCACAGCCTTGCCGTAGCCTTTACCCACAGTTTTTAGAACTTTTCCAGTTCCTACACCAAAGTCCTTTAGATTTCTGCCTGCAGTAACCGTGCCTTTGCCTACAGCGTCTGCAGCGTTGTACAGCTTAGTGCCAGTAGCCTTGGCTACGTTCTTAGCGTTCAACAGCAATTCCAAAAGCTTCTGCTTAACGTTTGCAGATTCTTTGTGCAAATTAGCAGTCTTAGCTAAGAACAGAAGTTTATTGGCTGCTGCAGGTTTGGAAAGTTTCATTTGCTGTACTCCAAAAGGATACGCTCATTATATTTGCAGTTAAAACCTGCCGCAATAGTTACTCGGTATTGGCGTTAGCGCCCAACGTGTCTTCCTTGGACACAGCGGAGTAAACCATAGTCCATGCCTTGGTAACTCTTTTGCCATTTCGGTACAGCACAGGAATAGATTTGCCCTCAGGCGTGTTGTACCACCTGAGGGCAAGAGTGTAATCAAACGGCACTTCTACACCGTCGATTATAAGTTGGTTTCCCACGATTGTTTTTCCCCAGCCATCACCAAAACCATCTTGGCAAACTCGTTAAGGTGGTGCCAGCAGCTAGGATTCTCTTCTTCAAGCTTTTTGAAGGAATCATATCTGTTGGCTTTTGCCAAGTCAGCAAAGAACTTACTTACCCTTTCTTGCGACTTAGGCAACTTAGTAGCCTTAAACTTTTTTGCCCCGATGACTTCAGGACCACCACCGAAGATCTTTCCTAATGTGTAACCAGCAACCACCCAACCAGCGTGAATAATTTCTTTTTTCTCTACAGGCTCACCGTCTTTGGTGAAAGCCTGAGCGATCAAAGTTACAGCTTCGTTTGGATAAGTCCTTGGGTACGGGTACATTAGACAAACCAATCAATGATGTTACGAGGAACGAAACCTTTCATGCCAGCGTATGCGAAAGAGTCTTTCTGTGCAAGCATTCTAGCTATTACAGACTCAGCAGCGTAAAAGCCTTCAGGTCCAGGATTACCAGGACCAACTGGGCCAGTGTGGGCGCTAGCACCCCAGCTGTTATCGATACGGAAGTAGGTAGCGCCGTTAATTTTGGCATACCCACAGATACACATCTGGTGAGCCCAAGACCCTCTAGGAGCACAAATACCGCTGCTATCACGTGTATAGCTAAAGCCTTGGTCACTAGCTACAGAGATGCCATAGCCAGCTGCAAGAGCTTTCTTGGCTTCCTGTACAGTGGTAACAAGCGTGATAGTGGTGATGGGGTATTTCTTTACTTCTAGCTCAAGATCATCTGGAACGCCATAAGCGCCCCAAGCTCGGCAGCGCTCTTCGCTATACTTTCTAAGGTCGTATTTACCATATACAGCTCTGTCGATTGAGCCCCAGCGCTTTACGAACTCTGCGCTCCAAGCTCCGATAGAGCCATCACCACGACCTAGGCGTCCTTTACCTACTTCAATTCTGCCGCCGCCGTAGTTGACCTCGGTGCATAGCTCGCGGAACTCTTCGTTTTCGCCTGCTGCAATCTCGGCCAACATTGTGTATTCGACAGCCCTGCAGCAGCCGAAAGCCACGCAGCTGCCCACTTTTCCTTGGTTACGCGGTGGGATGGTCCCACCTAGCACCTTACGGGCTGCGTCCCACAGGTATACGTTCTCAGGCAGATCTGAAGCTGCCATGAACTTGCCAGCGTCAGTATCAGAGAAGGTCTTATACGGCTGAAGCGCAACAACTGCTTCAACTTCTTGAGGGTCGTTTACCCAACCCTGTGCAAACTCTGGGGCGTCTAGATCAGCCATGACTCACTCCTTTTCATCAAGCAGCTTGAAGCTTGCTTCTTTGAACCCATGTTTAGAAAGAATTTCAAATATACGCATATAAGCTTTGAAGGCACCGAACTCTACTTCAGTCATGCCTTCTTGTGAGTTTTCTGCATCCCTAGGGGTAGGGATGTCTTTATCCATACCTTCGTTAAGCTCTTTGCTTATTTCTTCAAGGAGCTTTAGGCAGCATTCTTTCACTGTAGCTTCTCCAGAATAGAGGCGTAGCGAGAGAACTCTTTGTTAAGCAGCGCCCTTACGTTGTTGTCTAGAACAAGTGAGCTGTTTCTGGGCAGAAGGCCATTCATCTCAACTCGCAGTCTGTCACGAATGTCGTAGATGTCTTGTTCCTTTAGATACTCTTTGCCCAGTGTGTTTACCTTGGCGTAAACGTCACCGACAGTGTTGTAGAAGGGCTTGCCAGTGTTGGGATCTGTATCCGTATTGATTGCAGCTCTGGCTCCTTCTCTATAGATAAGGGCGAGCTTTGCTACTTTGTCAGCAGCATTACGGTCTTGATCTTTGAGTCCTCCGTAAATGCCTACTAAAGCAGAAGCCAATGCATCCTCTGGCTGAGGGGGCATTGGGCCAGGAGGATTTGGGGCTGGAGGATTAGGAGCTGGTGGGTTAGGGGCTGGAGGAGTAGGAGGAATAGGTGTTGGGTTAAAAGGACCGAAAGGTGCGCTATCGGGCACATTACCAACGTTGATGATTACGATGGCAGGGTCAGAAGGCACATCGCCCAAAGCCGTGTAAGCCAAAAGACGGTATTTACCCTTAGGAGCAGTAACCACTGTCGCGATAGGGTTAGCCAGCAAAGACGAAGGGAATACGTTGAGACCTTTATCAATGTAGGCATACTTAACAGTCTTGCCGTTGGTAGTCGGCAAGATGGTGATGAAGTTATTTGGTTCTCCAGAGATTACTGGAGGAAACTCCACCTTTGGTGGATTGGTCTGGCTCAGCAGGGCTACCAACAACAGGGACAACATACTCTCACTCCATTTGATTTTTACTTGGCACCAAGAAACAGAATAGTAGCAAAGAGGTCATGACGCAAGGGAACGTCCACCTAATTATATTGCATATTTCGACATAGTGCTGCGCCAAACCCATCATCCACGAAGTGAGTATTTGCGCGCTATTGCCGCTTACTGCATTAACTAATAACACAAGAATCGTTTCTAACATTACAAATCCCTAAGGTTATTGACTATTGGGAATTAGCCCCTATTATGCCAATTAACCTTAATGGGGGTCTCATGACAAGAGCCGAGATCGACGAGTTGGCTGACGCTTTAGACATAAAGCTGTACTGTCTGGATGGTCTAGACGACGCGATTATCGGCTATTCCCCAGGGTTTGACGGATCTGAAGAAAGGGTGGTGTACTCACACGAAAAAATAATTGAAATTTTTGTGAAGAACGGAATGTCGTATGAAGAGGCGTGTGAGTGGGTAGACTTTAACGTTATTGGCGCTAAAGCTCCTACCAACAGCCCCCTTATTATCAGGACGTCTTATTAGTTTGTCTTGCACATGTTAGATGCAACGCAAACCTTGCAGAGTTCAAGTTTAAAAGACGTCTTACTAGAGTGTTGTTTAAATGGTTTAAAGTTCAAGTTAAACCTTGCAAAAATAACCGTGTTTTTTGCAAGGTTTGCTAAGTTTTAGCTAAGTATAGCTAATTTACAGTTTAAAGGAGATATAGATGGCTAGGCCTATTAGCGTTAGTAGCATTGTTAAGATGCGTTTCACTCAAGATCAGCTGGAGCTTGGCTACCGTAAGGCTAAGTCATGCCCAGTGTCCGGTCACTCATCAGTCAGAGAAGATGGTGCTGTCAGAGATGCTCATAAGCCCGTAGACCTTTATGTGGGGACTATGGGTGAGCTCGCAGGCAACCTTCACTTCTTTACTCTTGAGCACTTTCTTGAAAAGAGAAAGCAGAGTGAGGCTAACAAGTATAAGAGTGACGGTGGTTCTGACACCTTAGGCTACAAAATCGATTACAAGGCTCGTAACTGTAGAAGCTACTCACCTGTTGATTTTTGGTTTGGTGTAAGACCTAGAGAGCGTCATGCAGGTAACACCTATGTCCACATCTGTATTCAAACGTTTGATCTTAGCCCCGAGCAGCTAACGTTCGGGAACATCAAACCCATAGCCTACATAATAGGCTGGACTACAGATGACATTGTCGAAGAAAGAGGACTTAGGTTTCCAGACGGTCCCTGGGGTCCGAGAAATGGAGAAGAGGCAGCGTATGTGCTTAAGCCGTACATGCTGAATAACCTAAGGTCTTTCAGAGTGGAGAATGTACTAAGTACCGCTGAATAAACGCAAAAAAACCTAGGTAGCTAATAAAAGCTACCTAGGTTTCTTTATAGCTCCGCTCCCGCCCAACCATTGCGGAGCTACAAAGCTTAGATTTCTTCTGGAGCGCCAGCAGCGATACCGAGGCTTACAGCCTTACCAGCCTTAACCTCTACATCTACAGAGCCGACAATCTCTTCAACGCCGTCGCCAAGGTCGGCGTCAACTTTGACATTCACTTGGCAGACACCAAGCTTGCCGAGAGCTGTGGCTGTGACGCTCATACCGTCCTCAGACAGCTCCAGCTTGAGATGGTCTTCGCAGCTAAGGCTCCACACAGGCAGCCCGTCGATAGGGGCTGGGTTGCCTGCTTTGGTTACAGGCTTGATGGATAGGGTAACTTTCTGGCTGTCGGTAAGAATCAACATGGGGTTTTCCTCCATTACTGAACGGGCTGTATCAGCCACAGGACCATAAGCAAACTTCAACACACCTGGTTTATATCGGATCTCAGCTCCGTATCGGCATATCCACCACCAAGGGCCGTGGAAGAGCGCCAGTATTTCGATGTTGCGCAGAGAACCCAGTTTTAGCTTTAGAGCCCTTTCTGTGCAACACCACACTTGAAAAGGCTTCATGTGGTGCTTACTCCTAGGGTCTATCCTTAATATATCGTTATTTCACGATCTGGTCAAGAAGGTGCGCCCTACAGGACAGAACACATCCTTACCTGTTCGCTCATGGATCAGCTTGGCTTGCTTAAGCCTGCTCTCTACAAACAGGGTGTAGTCAGGAAGCTTTCCGTATACGCTTGCCTTGAACTCAGCTATAGGTGTGGCTGTGTCTGTAGGATCGATGTCAAAATCGCGCATGATCATCTGGCCATAGCTTATGTTGTTACGCTGAAGCCACTTGTCAGTAACGTCCCTGTACTTGTGATGCCTACCAGTAATGATCAGATCTACATGACCCTTGTGGGGATAGAACAGAGGATTGGCAGTACAGAGGAATGTGTAGTAAGCCTCGTCGCTGCCTTTACCGCTAGAAGGGCATTCCTCGCAGAATATACCGTCGAAGTCATACGCGCAGCCAACGCCACCGTCTACCAGCAGTCTGAAGAAGAAGGTGGATACCTCATGATTCCTTCCCACTGTCACTGGGTTTCTTGTCTGCAGTTCCATTGCTTCCCTCTATAGGCCAGAAAAGATGCCCGACTACAACGCCAGCCAGGAATGGAATGATAGGAGCCTGCTTGGCCAAAGTAAATACAACTACACTAATT
>JACCDP010494725.1_pt1 | contig 73393 bp, 57 predicted proteins | sample 7445841 | NCBI WGS metagenome assembly JACCDP01 (sample SAMN15323441, study PRJNA562643) | freshwater metagenome | isolation source: river surface water | place: USA:Blue River Watershed | collected 2017-08-17 | reverse complement strand
TTGTAACGACGACCATTTCTTCAGGTGCAACAACGCTTGTAAATGCATTCGATAGCAGGATTGTCGGTGGCGTTAACGCTGGAATCACTTACACTACTGCGCCTACAACAATTTCTGCAGCGATTGACAGCCGAGTTGCGGCTCAGATCAACGCAACCGGTGTAATTCAGACGGCGTTCGATAATAGGTACTACACGAAGACAAACGCAGATTCCACATTCTACAAAAAGACCGAATCTGACCTTCGTTACGCCCCGATGGGAACAATCGGTACCACAACACCCATTTCTGGTGTTGCGAATGTTGCTCTGAGGCCTTCGTCGGGTGTTGTGCAAGTGTACAACGGAACAACCACGAACCCTTCGTTGGAAGTTACTGTGAATTCGACGGACGCGGAGGATGACGATTTCACGAATATGTTGTTCGACACATCGAAGTGGGTGACAACGACACTGCCTTACAATACATACACATATACATGGGAGGAAGACTCACCGGTTAGCATGGTTTATGATTACAACTCGAACCGTATGATTGCCGCACTCACCCGTTCGATTCGCTCTTCGACAGACAATGGTCTCACCTGGACCACAATTATCGATAAGGATACGATCCCTAGCTTATTGACAGGTACGAATGGTCCTTTCTCGAGGGATGTCTCTATGTATGTGATCAACAGTATCACAATCAAGGAAAACAGAAACTCGAGTGGTACATACACAACACCCACGATTGTGTGCACTGGACATGCGTACGGATTTTCGAAGGTCTGGAATGCTGGTCAGAGTCAATTCGCGACGAACAGAGGATCGCGTTGGGAGGGTTTCGTATTGGCCAATGTTAATCCCGCGAGCGTCACAGCGGGCCCTCAGAATCCTTTGACGAGTGCTGGATGGTATTGCGTCCAACCACAGACTACGTTGCAAACTTCTTATACATATGCTACCGGGGTTACAAACATAAAGACAACTCTTCCGAATCCTTTCCTGAATAAGATCATTCGTTTTGTGGATGGTGGTCAGGTTTACTATGTGGATTCTGTTGGAACATTTGTGCCTTTTGCTGACACAACCAGTATTACAAATATGCTTGACCGCGCAAAAAATTATAATCCAAAAATCAATGGAACAATTATTGGAGACGGAAGTGGGATCCTTACTGGCGTTACTGGAGGTATTGGTGATGCATCCTCAACAAGAGTGCGTAAATTGTCCGGAACCACGTATGTATATGGTGATTCAATTGTTGTAAATGATGTCGTTGATGCTAGAATCACGGATGGAGGTTCCTGGTTTACAGGCGTAAAGGTTATAGGTAAAACAACGAATAGCAGTGGCCAAGCTGTGTTCAACTTGCTATTCGACATTCTCCCTGAGGTCGTTCTCTTGATGCAAGGTGGTATGAACGGTTCGAATGGTGCGCCAATATTTGCGGACCAAGCCTACGAACCCCATTTGAAGTATTTGTCAACTCCACTATCGGTCCCTGCTTGGAATTCTACCACGCCCTGGACGAGACCGACAGGGCTGGTGATCGGAAACCCTTCGTCGAAACAAGATTTTACTGTAAAAGTACCGGGAGTTTGGTACCCTGTCAATTATTCGGCGGCAAACGACAACACTGTTGCAGGCACAATCTTCACGTTTATCCCACGGCCGATGGTGTATAACAAAGTGAAGTACTTTACTGATATGAATATGTTCATTGCGGTCGGTGCTCCTTGTGGTGATATGGAAACCTTGACAAACTTTTTCGACAACGGTCCTTTTAGGGCGATGGGTCCGACAACCGCAACTAATCAATACATAGTCGGCCAGATTATGTCAAGCACTGACGGTGTGAATTGGACTCTGCACCGTACGGACTCGATTGTGATGTCTGGCGCAAATTATCTGTACAATGACGGAACGCAAACAATGCCGTTCGCAAATGGTAATTACGACGCTACATATTTAGTTCCTTACTTGGTGTCGGTTGGGTATTGTCCAGCATCAAAACGTGTTGTCTCTCACGATGCAAGTTTGGCGTGGTCATTGAATTCAACGTGGGATGATTCCGCAAAAACGTTATCGCAATTCCAAAGCAACTTTAGCATTTCAAAAGATGTCATGCCTGTAGCATTATTTGATGCTTCGGATTACGAACGTGTGAGGAGTAACACATGGTTCATCCGCATGCTCCGCCAAGTCGTTCTTGATGGTAATTATGAATGGGTTCAAGACTTGAAAATGTTTGTGTTTTCAGGAAGTGGTTCGACGGTTGTGGAAACAACAAGTGAGACCAAGAAATATCGAAGCATTGTACTAACAAGTAGCGACGGCGTGAAATGGTATGGTGCGAATGTCTCGAACGTTACAGAGAGCTTTTATACAAACGTGAGTTACATTCAAGATCTAAATTTGTTCATGATTCCTTGCCAGGGCGACCAGAATGTAGTAGAAATCGATGAGCGTCTTCATCAATACAAGGGTGGAATAGATCAAGGCCGTGACGTATCAAACCAAGTCAGACCATTTACAAAGTCAATAAAATCGTACACATCGGCCCCTCTTCCTGGTCAGACAGGTCGTTGGGTGAACACTGGAACGGCGAGTAATCCTATTTACAAATTCGTCAAAGATGGAGCGGAGCCCCTGCGTGTTCTGATGTCCTCAAATGGTATCGATTGGGAAGAAAAGGTAATTTCTACAAGTGAAAACATGTACATCCACCCTACGAGCACAATTATGGGATACCACCCGATCAACAAGAAAATCGTGTTCTTGTTCTCACAGAGTCGTATGAGCAATCGTAGGGTTAACCTGATATATCATTCAGGAACTTTAATCGCAAACCAGATAATGGGAACATCCCAACCTACGGGAACAGTTGTGAGCCCTACAGCTGTCTCGGCGATGACGGACCTTAATGGAAACACATTTACAACCTTTTCAGGAGAGAACTTTTTGGTTAGATTGGGCGATTTCGCAACTATTAACCAAGTTTTACTTGATCGTAACAATACGAATATAGTTTTGAACAACGTCAATAATAACCATTATGTTGCAACGGATACAGTTTCAGGTGTATCGAAAACGAACGATACTGTGGTCGTCAGATTTTTTAAGGATGATTTTGGTACGACTGCTGTTACGATGGGGGAGGTTCCTTCTGCAATTCGACCAACCGGAACTACTGATATGAATCTTCCTTATACAGCCGAGATTACATTTGGAAGTAGTGTTCGAGCAACCACCCTATCGACGTTAATTGACAATGGTGTGCCGGGTGTGAAGAGTATCCGTATCGGAAGAAAAAATGTAGGGACAACTGCATCTGCAACCGCATGGTATAATCAGTCTTACACGTACATCCGTATTGAAGGTTCCTTGAACGACCCGACAAAACTTGTATACAACTCTACAGCTGCACCGTCTAATACAGAATCGTATTATACACGACTGGAGTACGAGATTGCATCCATTGTGGCGAAGGATGCGATGGTCGTGTCAACAACGAACCACGTCGCGGCACCTGTACGTATTGGTACGTCACAGTCAGGAAAGGCGTTAGCGCTTTACGCGGGTGGTGATAAGACACGTCCTCAACTTCGTATCAATCCAGGTGATGGGGGTGTGGAAATCCAGAACCAGTTGACGATTGGTAACACGGTCATTACCGAAGGCCAGTTGGTGCGAATTCTTCGTTTGATTGAAGAAACAAACGCTCGCCCTACTACTAAAGTTGCGAAAACGTTTACAGTTGCAACAAAGAATGATTTCATCTCGGCATCTGCTACTAGCACTTCGTTCCTAGCAAGTGATATTCCTGGATTGTTGGCGAATAATAATTATACATACTCGTACACGGAAGACAATGTAACAAATACTCAGAGGTTACGATTCGCATGGAAGAGGGATAACTTTGTACCTCTTTCGAACATGGTTCGTTTGTCGTACGGGTCGACTGTTATTGGTGACTTTTATCTAAGCGATGGCACTGGAAGTCTGCTCGACAATATATTACAGGTTGGCTCGACTTCAACGAAGATGACTGCATTGTTTGGATCATTTACTACAAATGCGGGTTTCTGGCGAAGGGTTATCGGTTTCTAAGCAACCGTGATTATACTTAAGGATAAGCCGCCGAATAAAAAACTACCAAAAGTGTATACAAAAGAAAACATGTCGGTTCAACCGAAAACATTTGAAGGAGAACCATGGTGTTCAAACGTTTTCTTTCCGGGTGAAACGAAAGAAGAAGAAACAAAAACATTTACCGATGAAAATTTTCACGAAATTCTGGATTTCGTGAAAAGCGCAAGTTGCAAGGATTCTCTTAAGGTTGCAAGTTTGATTTACGTTTTTGTGAACAAAGCAATTACACAAAATCGCAAAATAACGCCAGAGGAGTGCCGTCTCATCATCGACGCGATTTGGAAGGTGTTGCCACAATTCCCGAATATGATTGCTTCTTTCTGGGTTACTCGAGTCATTCTGGATTTGTACGACGAAGACCCGAGTATCATGGCATACGGATCCACGCTGGAATGCATCGTCACCATCATGAATCAAATGAATGGAGAGGTTCTCTCGAGAATCTTCAGCAATCCAGACAATCGTGACGAATTTACCTCGCTCGTGAACTCGGTCGAAATGTTACTCACACTCATCGGTACACTCATTTGTTATGGTATTGACGATCCGGACATTTGGACGACCCAATGGCCCGTGCAGTTGTTTCGCCCTGCCGAACATGTCTCGCTCGACTATCTTTTCGACTCGGATCAATTCTGCACGGGTATTGTGAACGTGCTCATCTTCTGCACGTCGGTGTTCGAACGTTCGCATGCTGCTACCGACATGTTCCATTGGGATTTGGCGTTACTGAGTTTGGTGATCAAGAATCGTGTGATCACATGTCCGGGTCTTCAAATGAAGTTTCATCCGCGGATCGTGTATCAACTTTGGAAATGTTGCTCGAGCTTCGAAATGAACCCGGATGCAAGCCTGCCGTGGAAGGAGCACGTGTTCGAAATGGTGTCTGTGCTATGTACAGGAAAGTTTGCGGGCCTCGTGGGAATTGCTGGATTCGCACATGATCGTGACCAACGTTTTCATTTGATTCTCAGACGAATCTTGCGGACATATGGTGATCTCGAATCGGTTCGTGAGGTCTGTATGGATTGCAGGAAGATGAAATTGATTTCTCCCTGGGTGCAAGAATCTGCACTTCAACTCGTCCTTTCTCCTCCTGATCTCCGTCCGGTCTCGTCGTCGTCGATTGTACAAAATGATGTGCCGGAAACAAGACAAGTTGTTGTCGAAGAACCTGCAGCAGCTGCTGCCGCCCCTCCTCCGCAGAAGAAGCAGATGACTCCGGAAGAAGAACGTGCGTTTTGGAAGGAAATGTTGGAGGATGAGGAGAGAGAGCGAAAGAATGAAAGGGAAGAAAAGCAGCGAAAGAGCTCGATGAAGAAAAAGAAGAAGAGCAAGCATCAAAAGATGGCTTCTATTCAAACGACGAACGCGGTTGCACAACCTCCTCCTCAACCGTCCAAAGAGGATTCAGACGATGACAATGATGACGACGAAAAAATGGACGAAAGATTAACGCGTCTCGTTGCACTCCGAAAATCGAGCATCATCGTCGAATCAAAACCGATTATTCCTATTTTGATTCCGGATTCTCCCGTTTCACCACCACCCTCATCACCCACAAGGGTTCGGAAAATAAAACCATCCCGTTTAAAGACTGTTTCAAAGGAAACTCCGAAAGAAGCTCCGAAGGAAACTCAAAAAGAAGCTCCAAAGGAAGCTCCAAAGGAAGCTCCGAAAGAAGCTCCGAAAGAAACTCCGAAAGAAAATCAGAAGGAAGCTCAAAAAGAAACTCCAAAGGAAGCTCCGAAGGAAACTCCAAAGGAAGCTCCGAAAGAAACTCTGAAGGAAGCTCCGCGAGTTGAAGAAGTTGCGGCCGAGGTTGTTGTTCCGTTGCCGGAAGTGAAAGTAGAAGTTCAGGAAGAGAAAGAGATTTTTGAACGATTATTTGAGTGGCGAAGTGACACGAATCCTTTGCCTGTTTTGACGGACGGGTTTGTTTCTATGCTGGCGAGTGCACGTTGTGTTCCTGTGAAGGATGTTTCGAGTTGGATGCCGAGTATTTATTATTCGCTCGCGAGGAAGTCTGTTTTTTCATTTGCAAAAAGTGGTGCACATTTGTGAATTTCACGTGTCGCATTTCATCCATTTTTCTCGCGAAATGCGAATTGAATTAATAAAAATTTCTCATGTCTATAAATAAAAAGAAAAAAATGGATTTGTCTCCGTTGCTTCCTCAAGAACGTACGGATTTGATGGATTTGTATCGTCGTGCCCGATCTGCCTTTTGGGTGGAGGACGAGATTCCGTATACATCGGATTTATCAGATTGGTCGAGTATGTCGGATGAAGAGCGTCACTTCATGGAGTTGGTTCTGGGATTTTTTGCAGTGAGCGACCGTGTGGTTTTGGCGAATCTGATGGAGAACTTTGTGAAGGAGGAGAAGGTTCAGATGATTTCAGAGGCTGGATTATTTTACAAGTTCCAGGCGGTTGTGGAGGATATTCACAGTTTAACCTATACGAATCACTTATTAACGCTTGTGAAAGATCCCATTCGAATTGATCAGTTACTGAATTCCGTGCAGCATTTCCCATCGATTGACAAGAAAGTTCAATGGGCGCTGAAATGGATGGACCCGTCGGTTCGTCCATTTGAGGAACGTTTGATTGCATTCGCAGTGGTCGAGGCTGTGTATTTCTCGGCATCCTTCTGTTCGATCTTTTGGTTTAAGGAGCAGAACAAGTTGGTGAAGGGTGTTGGAATGTCGAACGAGTTCATTAGTCGCGACGAAGGTTTGCATGCGGAGTTCGCGTGTGTCTTGTATCGCAACTACTTCGCGCGCACGGTGTCCGACGAGGTCCTGTGTGAGATCTTGCGTGATGCTGTGGAGGTGGAGTCGGAGTTTGTGGACGAGATTCTCCCGGTGCCGTTTGTCGGTATGAATGCGGATTTGATGAAACAATACGTCAAATATGTGGCGGACCGTCTGTGTATGCAACTCGGCCGTTCGAGTCCGATTTGGGGTGTATCAAATCCCTTTTCGTTTATGGAGCACATATCTCTGAACGGAAAGGACAATTTCTTTGAGAAGAAGGTGTCTACGTATGCAAAGGTGACACAATCGATGGGTGATTTGACGACTTTGGATGACTTTTAATTTTCTTTTTTTTTTAAGGCGGTGTAGTTTGTACGTTGACGCCTGTGACGGCGGTTAATAAACTAATGACTCGATTCATAAGTTCTTCGATCGACGACATTCGAGATTGCAGGTCAGAAACATCCGCAATAATTTGGGACAAATCGGCATTGAACCCGGACGTCAAATTGACAGAAGTACCGAGTGTGGTAACTCCATAAATGTTTCCGTCATTCCCAGGAACGATCGAACAACCATTTTTGAGGTTGATGCGTTCGATGGCGGAAAGAACGGGCGGGATCGGGGTCTTAACGGGGAATCGTGAGAAGTATTGTTGCGTGCTCATCTTTTTGTTTTTTATCTATAGATTACAATTTTTTTTGCTAAATAATTCTTTCATTTTTATTCGAATGAATTTATTCGAATGAATCTTCTTCGTGAGAAATGGTGAGCGCTTCTTCAACAAAGTTTTTGAAATCGATACCAAGCCAGGTTAAATTGGATACAGATTGTGTTGCACCGATTTCGACTAGACTCATGTTGAGAGTTCCAAAGGTGTTATACTTTCTGTTCATTTCGGTACCGACGGCGAACAGTCGGGGCAGAAGTTTATCAAATGGCTCATGATAATGCATGTGAAGTTCACGTGCCATGTGATACTCAAAGTCTAAACGAATATCGGGGTTGTCGTAACACCGAACGGTACAGTTCGGGTCGAGAAAATACTCCAACGACATTTCTCGCGCGACTTTGATGGCGTCACAAGTTGCGAGTGATTGAACAATCCGGAGAATTAGAAGAATGTGTCTTTGTTTTAATTTCGGGATGCACATTCCGAAGTCGATGACATAAATCCGTTTTTGATCATCGATCATTAGATTTCCGGAATGCATGTCGAGATGAAAAAGGTTGTATCTAAAAATGTTATGAAGAACGAGTCGTGACAATTCGATCTTTGTTTCTTCACTGAGTTGATCTTTGGAAGATTTTGAAAGTGTGGTTCCCGAAATAAATTCAAACACGATCATGTTGTCGTCGGAGTATTCCTCGAAAACTTTTGGAACAAATATGTTTTTGAATTTGGATTTTTTGATTTCCGATTGATAATGTTTGATATTTTGAACTTCGAGTTTGAAATCGTACTGTTCCTTGATGGTTTGTTTGAATGTTTTGATTCTCCGATGAATATGAAATGAGTTTCGTGTGATCACATCGACATACCAGGATGCATCTACGAACCAACTGAGATCACTGTTGATTCGTTCAATGATTCCTGGAATTTTTACTTTGATTGCATAATTTTCAAATCGATACACTCGACCGATCGTTCCACAGCCGATGACTTGCAATTGGTCGTTATCAATGTTTCGTTTGAATTTTTCTTCGATCATTCGTTTCATGATTGTTTCTTCTTCGTCTGTGAAATGTCCAGCATCATTCAGAATAAATTGCAAAGGTTCATATTTGATTGTTTGGACAACAATCTGAAGCATTTTCGCAATGACGGGGAATCGTCGGAAGAGTTGTTGTAAAATTTTCATGAGTTTTTTTGTTTTTGTTTTTTTAATTCACAAATCGGCAAATGAAGAATCGCACTTTGTACGATTTAAATTGCGTATGAAATACAAAAATTCGAATACTTCATAAAAAATAAAAGTAACTTTTTCTTCAATGGATTCTTCAAATTCTTCAAAAGTTGTGTCAAATAACTCTTCAACTTCTTTGTGCTTTTCAGCAGCCAATCTTGTTTTTACATCTTACTTGTTTTGTATTTTTCTGTCAATGGGTTGTTGTGTAATTACCTCTGTTCTACAGGCGGAGTACTGTGCATTTCGTTTTGACGACATTCTAAATTCTCTGTTCATGTCAGGCAGTCCGACTTGCAAATGGATTTCTTATGCAAACTATATGTCACATCAAGCGTACGATTTTTCTCTTTTTAAAATCTTTAAAGGTTTTTAATTCCGAATGAACATTTTCGAAACCCAGATATGAAGATGTGCAAACAGTTCAAAATTCAGACTCCTTTCCGGGTTATTCATACATTTACGGAATTGATCGATTGTGAGTGGACCGCCGAATGTATCGAGACATAAATACGACGGGCTCGGTACGATTTCATTCGCAGAGTGTCCGAAGATTTTGTAATAGAATGTGTTAAACATGTCGAGACGGTGGAACTCCTTCAGCGAATACGCTTTTCCACAATTCCATGTGCAAAAGTTTCCAACGACTTCGATTTTCTCACCCATGATTGAGATTGGAACGACCTTCGGGTACGTCTCGAATGTGTGTTTGCACCACCAACAAGCAAAATGTGACCTCGACGGCCAGGAAATCGCGTCTTCGAGACGGTGCGTCAATCGATTTGTTTGATTCTGTCCGGCGAATGTCAGACGGAACGGATGGTAGAAATCAGGAAGTGTTTCCTTCTCCGGTTCTGCAACATCTGTTGATAAATTCGTTAACGTTTCGTTCGATGAATTTGTGGGGATGGACGCAGGATGAATGGAGATAATGCGCATATGCTCTGGCACAGTACCGAATGTAGTGGATTCATGTGTTTCGGTTTGTGGACGGTATGCTTCCATGTTTTCTCGGTCTCTCGCTGACATGTGTAATCCCTTGTTTACAGAGGAGGACGTTTGTGTTTTGAAGATCGTTTCATAATCGACAAATCCATCATCTGGAAAGAGATCAAGATCGTCGAGTTCATCGTCCGGAATATTTTCATGTTGTTGAGTCTGATGTTTGATTTGAAATTCATGCGGTGTAATAGTGGCTTCGTTATGCTGCCACGGGATATCGAGATTGTGGTGATGGAATTCGTTCATATCTGTACTCATGGTGGGAAGACCTGCAGTTTCAATTTCAATGGATTGCATTTGTTGTTGAGACTGATGCATCTGATATTGTGAAGGAGAAGGAGATGCAAATGTATTTTCAACGGCGATTTCGTGATCTGTTGTACTAATTTCTTGGTATGTCATGATTTCATTTAAACTTGCGATCCCACCACGGGGTTTTCTTCCGCGTCTTTTTTTCGCTGTTGTGGCGACGACGACTGACGCCATTTTTTTTAAATTCTCTTTAAAGATTTCAAGATTTAAAATGAATTAATTCGATTTTACAAAAATTGAAGAACGGGTGCGATTTGAATACTCTGTCGTTTCTCCAAGACAATACAATCGTACAGAGACAGGATCGCTTGGTCTGTCTGACTTAATAATCTGTTTACCTTGAATTGTTCCACAAGGTATGCATTTGTGAGGCCTCGGTTGAAAAATTCGAGAAGCGGCGAATGAAACTTAAGTACGAGGTCATGTGCGCTCGCAAGTTCTCGAAGTGTGTCGATGTCGACGTAGAATTCGGGTGCCCGCACGGCGCATTCGGTTGGAGAATCAAAGAGTTCGAAGAGATACCCGTTTGTAAATTGTTCAACTTGAACGATTCTGCATTTGAGATTATAGGAATCGATGACACGATATTCCAATTGTTCATCTTTTCTTTTCCAGAGTCTCCGTTGGATCTCCTTTTTGTTCGGGAGTGTTAATAAGATGACACCACCGGGTGCAAGAAGCCAACTCATGTTCCTGATGACATTCTGCATGGAAAGTCTGTCTTTGCAGAAGTAATGGAATGCGAATTGGCACGAAACGGTATAGAAGGACTCGTGAAACCGTTCGGGAAAATTTGGATGGGAAAGATCTTGAACTTCCAAGTGGATTCCCGATGCATCTTTTCCGCTTCCACGAATCCGTTCGCGAAAATGTTCAATACTCGCGGGTGTGATATCCATACCGACGTAACGTTCCATCGATGGAAAAAAGCGTTCGAGTTTGAAGAAGTCTCCTCCTTTTCCACATGACCAGTCAAAGATATTGACAGGAAGATGTTTGGGAACAAATTGTGAAAAGAGCAGTGCCTTTACGAAATTGTTGCATTTTCGTACGTCGCTAATAAAAGATTCTTCACGATTGGTTTCCGCAGATCCACGGATGACTTTGGAGTAACATTCGACAACTTGCTCTTCGATTTCCATTTTTTTGTTTTGAGATTGAGTTTGAGTTTGACTTAAATGGAAATCCAATAGATTACATTTTCTTACATACCGTGACGAAACATTCACTTTTCGAGATTCCAAGTAAAAACGATTCGTGCAATGTGATTAAAAATATTGAAAATCGTGTTGATCGGGATATTCTTAATGTATGTAGCGATGCTGAGTAGCTATCGACAAAACATGTTTACACTCCGTGTGTACGAAAACGGTGAATTTCATTTGGATTATTCTGACGATGATCAGAATTGTCCGATTGAAAAATCTGATTTTGAAAAAGCCGGAAGCGACTTGATTTATTTATGGAATTTACAACCGGGTACATACTACATCCGTGGTGACGATCTTTCGATCTTGTAATGTTTCTTTCGATTGTGAAAAAAATTAAGTTAATCAAAAAATTGTAAAATCATTTTCAAAGAAACAAACAATGGATGCTCTTCTGCCAAACCTTGTGAAGACCGCGCGTACGATTGCGATGCAGAGCAATCCGGGCGGGATGCCGAGTATGTCTCCCGATGAGGAGCGTGAGTTCGACGAGTATCTGTTGAATACAACCAAAGGAATCTTTTCAGGTGGTGGTGGAGGATTGATGGATTTACTGGGCGGTGCTGGTGGTGGTGCTGGAGCGGACGCTGGTGGGGGTGGATTGGAGTCTTTACTGGGTGGTCTTGGTGGGCTTACTGGACTGGGTGGTGGAGGAGGAGGTGCGGGTGGTGGAGAACGTGTGAATGCCAAGTTTGACATTCATGAGGATGTGGAGGTGGATATGCCGGATTTTTTCAACAATCGTGTGTTTACAGTCAAGTTTCATGCGAAGACGTTTGATCCCGAGTTGAATGGAATCAAGAAAAAGAAGAAGAAGATTGATGTAACATTGCCGGCTGGTTCCCCGGACAACTTCGTTCTTCACATTCCGAATCAGGGTCATTTCGACAGTATCACGAAAACGACAGGAAGCCTGTACATCCATTTCAATTGCGTTCGTGATTCACAGTGGAAGTCCATTTTCCGTCGTCAGGGTCAGATGTTGACAATGGCGGTTCCGATTGAGTCTTTTAAGTCGGACGGGTTCTCGTTCCAGCGTGTGATTCCTCATCCGTCCGGAAAGTCGATTCAGTTAACTGTGAATCCGTCTGTTCTTGAGAACCAGCCTTTGGGAATCAGTGGACGCGAATTAATCACGATTCCCGGGTTCGGTTTCCCTCGTTGCGGTTCGACCCCGGCGGGTGCTCTCCAGATTCGCGTTTTCTTCGATCCGGAGAAGATGGAGTATCATGCGGGCGATTTTGTGATTCAAAGTCGGTACTCCGTGGCTGCCTCGATGGAGGCGTTTGCCCACCTCAATTCTTCCCAATCGATTCGTTTGAATGTCACAAACTCTTCATGGGTTCATTCACGTGCTCAGACTTCGTCTGCAACTGCCACCGCCGTTGCTCAAGAATCGGAATCGGAATCGGAATCGAAGAATGTGGATGAGAATGCGGATGAGAACACCGAAGGAAACTCGGATGAGAATATGGATGAGAATATGGATGAGAATAGTGAAGAATCAGAGGAGGAGGAGGAGGATGAGGACGAGGAGGATAATTTGGATTGAGAAAAAAAGATTGTCGTAACAGAGAAATAAAGAAAAATGGAGTCGTACAAAAAATTGTCGACCGATGTGTATGCACGTTACATTTCAGCGGTGGTTGTGACAGTGTATTTTGTAATTATTCTTAAGTTGAAACCGAAGAATAACATGTTACGAGTCTTGCATGTGTTGAGTGGACTTTTGTTATTATATGTAGGAACAAAACGCGATTTCTATCTTCCCTTTTTAGGCTATACTGTGTTTCCTTGTGAGGAATTGCAAGAGAAAACTCCAGAAAATGCGACGCTTTATGTAAAAGTGAGCAATTTACCTCCGAATGTGAATGTCGTTTTTTGGGCATCGGAGCCGTCTTCAGACGAAAACAAAACAATTGAAAAGAATCCTTGGGAAGCTTATAAGAAATATGCAAACTCGGGCGTGGTTCGGACAAACGATAAGGGTGAGGCAGAACTTCGCGTTCGGGATCCCTCTCAATACAAAATTCCGAGCGGGAGAACATTAGAAAAACATGTTCATTATCGTTATTGCATTGATCATTCTTTGTTGAGTCCAGTTCAAACAATTGAGGTTTGAAATCGGAATTACGTTCTGTAAGCAGTGTTTGTATATGGAAGTCGTGTCAATCAATATCAATCGATATGAAGTCTAAAAAACAAATTGCAAAAATGTCGGAGGAATCTGGCATTCGAGTGCGAATTTCGTATCCACAAGGACCTCCTCCTCCACCGCCGCCCCCACCGCCTTCTACAGAGGCACAAGGTGCACCTCCTCCAAAGAAAAAGAATACGAACAAAACGGCTGGTGTACAGATTCGCGGGACGAATCGTGTATCTGCTCCCCAACGTCCGAATGCAAAGATTCGTGACGATTGGAAGAATTCGTACAAGTCGAAGATCAATGGTATTCCTGAGCTGGAGAATTGGAAGGGCGGATTTCTGGTTGCGAGAGACCGTTGGAAGAAGCGTGAGACGGGAGAGATCACCAAGCAGTACAATTGGGCAGAGTCATGGGAAGATGTGTACCATGACATTATGAACGTCTTGGGTGAGACGTCGGTTGAAGAGTTCTTAGGAAGAAATTACTACGAACTCTGGACGGAGCACAACCCGCTCAAGCTCTTTTTCGACTTTGAACTGAAGGAACCCTTCCAGGAACTTCCTCACGAGTTCGACAAAACCCAGTCGGAACAATGGGAAGAGCTCATTAACAGTCGCATCGCGCACATCCGCGAGCACTCGCGCACGGTGTTGATGATGGAGTATGGTGTTGCTGTCTCGAAAGACGACTTCGCGATTCTTCAGTCGACCAAGCTCAAGGAGAGTGGTGCGGTTGAGAAGTATTCGTTCCATATTGTACTTACGCGCGGAGTCTACTTTCAAGACGGTAAACATCTCAAAAACTTTTTCGACAACGTGCTGTTCCCGAAGCAAATGCTCGAAGACGATAAGAAAATGGCGGTTCACTTACGCAAGTACGAAGGCATCGACTCGGGTGTGTATGGAATTTCTCGCATGCTCCGTATGCCGCTCTGTAGCAAGCTGGGTGAAGTCCGTCCGCTTGAGATCGAAACGAATCATTCATTTGAGCAGTGTCTGGTGACTCACTGTCCGCCGGAGGATGGTATGATGGTGGAGTTCAAGGCGAAAAAGAAATCGACTTCATCGGGAAGTAAGAAGAAGACGACGGTCGAGCAGTTGATTGACGGTGAGTCTTCAAAGTTGACGGTGGAGAGTCAGGGCGAGCTCGAAAAGCTGTTCGATTTCCTCCCGATGACGATTGCGGAGGACTATGACTGCTGGACCAAGACCGGAATGTTTTGGAAGCGCGCGGGCGGATCGTTTGATAAGTGGGACGAGTGGTCGCGCCGATATCTCGAGTGGCGTCGTGAGCGCGATGGTGTGGAGTCGCATCGTGACCCCTCGACATTCCGTACGAAGTGGGACGGGTTCTCATCGGATACGAATGTGAATTACTTTCTCGACTGGGTTCTCCGTCATGGTCGCAAGCGTGCTCTGGTGGAGATTCCTGTGACAGAGACGGCTCCCGACGGTGAGGTATTCGAGGATGGTTCGACCATGCGTGTGACTCTTCAGCGCGTGGAGGCGGAGATTCAGCCGGACGAGCTCTTTGAGCGCGTCAAATCCTTTCGTAAGATCAATTCTGTGGAGTACACGGGTATTCTTCACAACGAGATCGCCAAGTCGTTCCATTTGCGGTTTTCGGAGCAGCACAAGTTTTCGAACGGCAGCTGGTGGTGGTTCAACGGAGTGACCTGGCAGCGTGACGACGATGCGATGGAGATCTCGAAGAACATTTTGAAGTGGCACAAGGAGATTGACGACCGTCTTCGTCACAACAAGGAGCGTCTGGCCCGGCACGGTGTTCTTATGGAGGAAGAGGAGGAAGATGCCGGCGAAGATGCGAACTACGCCGGAAAGAAGCGCAAGGCGATGTCTCTCGTGGAGGCGACGGCTACCGATAGTAAGCACAAGGAGCCTCACACGTTTATGGAATTTACGCATGTCTGGCACAGTCACGACTTTTCGACGTACAAGTATGCGACCGGATCATCCTTCCCGCCGTCGGCAACGGCGGTTGTTACGGAGGAGCGCAAATTGTACAAGCCCAAGTTATGGGAGGTTCGTATTCTGGATTTCGACGGAGTTCGTACGTTCAAGGTTCAGTACATGTACGACATGCGTTTCCATCCGAGCAATGCACATTATCCTCACGACTCCATGTGCATTGAGAACGTGGATTTTTCGAAGCTGAAGAACTTTTCGAAGAAGGCGTTTGTACTGACCGACAGTCGTCCGAAGCCGACTCGTACTCTGAAGAAGATTATGAATGTGGCGGATCTGAACTTTGATTGGCCGATGGACGATCACTCCAAGCGGATGAATCCCGAGGGCGACGAGGAGCCTTCGAGGGTGATGCTCTGTGCGGACATGGAGCGTTCGGACCGTTGTGGATTCGAGGAGAAGATTCGCGATTACTACCATGTTCTCGGAGACGGACCCGGTACGGTGATTGAGCAGCAGGGCCACAAGTGTGTGTCATGCTGTGCGGACATTGAGGAAGGTGCACTTGCAGGCACGGACGGTTCGAGTCTTCACGACGAGGTTCATTTGATTCGCATGCCGGGATGCAATTGCGAGTACCACGTGGGTTGTTTCAACCGTCACATGTTCGACTGGATTGAGAACGGCGAGGATCCGAACGAGTGCATCTGTCCGAAGTGTACACTGAACGGGATTAAGCAAAAGGTGGACCGGATGAACCGAAAGCTTCGTCGTATCAAGCAGATTACGCAGGACGGATCGATTGGAAATAACAATGCATTAAAGTGTGAGTTCCACGATTCTACGTTCACGGAGACGCTGGATATGAATACGGCTCTGTTAGGATTCAAGGACGGCATCTTCGATCTGAATGGCGTGGATCCGGTGACGGGCAAACGTTCGGGCGTGTTCCGCAAAGCGAATCCGGACGACCGTGTGACGAAGACGGTGGGTTATGACTTTCTTCCTTTCGATTGGGCGTTTTATCGGAAGAAGTTTAGGATGAGTACCACGGATCGTTTGAAGTTTGCATGTGGCCGTTCGGAAGCGTTTCAGAAAGGTCGCAAGGGCAAGGACGGATTGTTACTGGAGCACTGCAAGAATTGCCAATCGGTTTCGAAGAATCCCGCGACCATTCGTGGTGGTGGAGGATCATTGATTCCGAAGAAAGTCCTGTCGATTTCGGACGATATTCATCATCTCAGTATGGTTGAGGATGAGTACATCATTCCGAAGAACCTTCCGACTGATTTTGAGATGAATGTGGACCTTGACGGTCTTGCATCGGAGGCAGATGTCGAGGACGACCCTACGTTAACGGATGCACTGTCGGAGGACGGTGGAAGTGTGTTCGACGATGACATTGCGAACGATCCGGATCCGGATGATCCTACGAAGTGCGAGCATCTTCGTATTTACTACTCGATGGAGTTGATTGAGGATCTGTTTGAGAAGATTTTCCCGAACGCGGAGGTCCGTCACTACGCTCGTATTTTCCACGCGAGTCTCTTATGCGGCGAGTGCCCAGACGAGAAGATTCATTTCTACACGGGTATGAATTCCGGCGACCAGACGGGTTCGAATGGTAAATCGACGGTGGATTCATTGAACATGAAGTTACTAGGCGAGTATGCTGTGCCAGGTCATCCGAGTTTGTTGACGGATCAGCGCGAGTCAGCCGGTTCGGCGAACTCGGCGTTTATGGCTCTGAAAGGTGCGCGTTACGTTTCGTTCCAGGAGATTCAGGATTCCGGCAATGGTCAGACTGTCTTAAACATGCAGGTGATTAAGACACTGACGGGTAACGATTACCAGACGGGTCGTGAGATGTACGAGAAGCAGTCCAAGCCTTTCTTGCCGACGTGGAAGATTGCTGTTTCGGCGAACAAGTTACCTCCTGTGAGTATGGATGACGGTGGCACGCGTCGCAGGTTGGCGGACATTCCATTCGAGGCGAAGTTCATGCGTACGGCGGACGATGTGGAGGAAGCGTTGGCGTCCGGGTTGAAGCATGTATATTTGATCGACTTTACGCTGAAGACGAAGATCAACAACGATCTGTCTGTCCGTCAAGCATACTTCCACATGTTGGCGCGTGTGTTCCCGATTTGGCGTCGTTGGAAGTTGCCGAAGTGTGCGGCGGTGGAGGCGCATACGAACGAGTACTTGAACAACCAGGACATTGTCAAGTTATGGTTGAACGAGACGTTCAAGTTTACGGGCAAGCCGGAGGACGTGGTGGATGCGAATGGCTTGTACGAGGTGTTCAAGGTGGAGAAGAAGACTCTTCCTCAGCCTCTGTCGAACTCGAACAAGACGTCTTTGGTTCAGGAAGTTTCGAGGAAGGCACGTTGGGGCAAGCCGGATGAGGCAGGCAAGTGGTACGGTTACCGTCCACAGAACGAGATGTACGCGAGACAGCTTGACATGTTGGCTCGTCGGAGTGGATCGAGTCCGACTGCAGCTGGTCGTTGAGTGAGGTTGAGTGTGTGTGTAATAAATTGCGTTGTTGATAATGTAAAAAACTGTAAATCAATTTTTATAAATCCAAATTCATGGAACGTGAAATCGCACAAAGTCTTATGGCAATTTCGGAGCCACCGAAGCCGTTGTTGGTAACACCGATGAACATTATTCATGCGAAGCGACAAGATTCGTTTCTTGGAGTTCACAGCGATGCATTGATGATTGTGATAGGATTGATTGTTCTTTTAGTGATTACGGATAAACTAAAACCGGTTGAACAAAAGTACAAAAACAATAAAAAGAAAAATAGTTTAGGAGGGAGTGAAAACGTAGGGGACGGGGCCCGGGCCTCTTTCCAAAACAAGTTTGTGAAATCGTAGAATATCCTTTTTGAATTTTTTGGCCTTTTTCTCGAATCGAATGCAACCCGTGAGGTAACCACATGCCTGGCCAGGCATAGCAATGTAACGCAAAATGTCCCCCTCGACAAGGGTGTCACTCAAGTGTGGAAGTAGTTTTTTGTACAAAGCTTTTGCCTTTTGGAATGAAATTCCTTTGTAATGAATCGCGGGATCGACGATGCACCGTGCGTCGCGCATGAGACGTTGGATGAGTCGCATGGCACGATACTTCGGTCCGAACTGATCGACAATCCTTTCGACATAGAGCGCCCATCCTTCGACGTACCAATTCGCGAAAACGAATTGGGGTCTTGGGAATTGAATGGTTTGGTAGAAATGTCCTGGAAAAACTTCGTGTGCGAGGAGTGCGGTGATTTCATACATGTTCACACGTTTCAGATTCTCGATTTGGATCACAACTTCTCCTTTGTCTCCCGGTTTTCCAGTTGGGTATTTGCACGAAAGTGTTGGGAGTGCGTAATAAGCAATACTCGTCCCCGGTTCTAACTTTTGAATTGTGATTTTGGGAAAGTGCTTTAACTTTGGGATCTTTGGAAAGACACCCTCTGCTGCCTTCAAAAGTCTTTTCAAGATTTTTGCAACACGATTTTGCACATCTGCATATGTATTGAAGGAGGTCATATCAAGAGTTTCGATTGCGTCAATAATCGAGGTGGTACCGGTGCATTCCAACAATTCTTTCTTGGTCTTGTTGTAATCTTTCTTTCCGATACGAATGACTTCGTGAACGTTATATTCGGTTGTCTGACGGGTGACGAGTTTGTAATAATCTTTTCCACCGGGAACGTACTTGATTCCGACTTTCTTATCACCGCGTGCTTGAATTTTATGTGCGAATTTCTTCCAGTTCGGGTAGATTTGCATGACTCTCGAGACGGGCCAAATGTTTTTCTTTTTTCCGATTTTGATCATCTTCTTAGCATCACTTCCTGAAATCGGATCCACACTTTGTACGAATGTGTTTGTGAAAATGACGTCTTGCAAGTCTACATACGGCAAGCGTTGTTTGTAAAATTTCATAAACGTACGAGTCCGTATATCATTGTATTTTGTTTTTTTCGGAACTCGATTCGAACATATGAGAGACCGAAAGAAACGATTGTACATTCTTGTTTTTTATATTTTCACAAATAAATGATTTTTATGTATTAAGATTTGAAAAAATTTGTTTGGGTGGTTAGAAAACACAAGAATGTACTTTCATTCGCACAATCTAAAACACCAATTCCGTTTCGGAATACGGTACGGATTGTCACCGAGTCCTTCTCCTCCAACTTCTCCAACAGGATATCATACTCCGCTCGGGAATACAGCTGTACCATTTTTCACACCCATGGAACCTCCTGCGCCTGTACCCGTTCCTGCGCCTGCGCCTGTTCTTGCGCCTGCACCTGTTCTTGCGCCTGCACCTGTTGTAGTTCCAGCACCTGCGCCTGTGCCGGCGTTTACATTTGATTTCACAAGTTTAACAAGTATTCCGTATGTGATGGATGAGGCTACGTTTGACTATATATCATCAGACACATCGAATCCTTCGAAGCATTCCGAGCTATTTACGAGACTCTGTTGGAATACAACGTCGTTGTTGAGGATGACGGCCCCCGTCGCTCGTTCGCATGTTTCATTGATCAGTTACGTGGCTCACGGTTCATACGGTGCGGCGTTTTTAGGAAAGTACCGTACGGGTCGGAGTGAAATCGATTGTATAGTGAAGATGATCGACATTGGTGACGACGAAGTAAACTTTAAGGAAAACATTTTGGAGACGATGATTCAAGGTGTGTTGTCAAAAACTTGTGTGGAAGACCCGATTATTTCAGCAGGTCAAGCAGCAGGAAAAATGTCGAAGATTCCTGATTTATATGCTATGTTTACACTCCGGGGGCCATCGTGGTCGGATGTAACAAATATGATTCAAAACAGTGCCACGAAAACGAACTACATTGTGATCGTCATGCAAGTGTTGGATGAGTCGTTTCATACTTTCTTGTCAAGTCGGCTTTCGAAAGCGGAGGTTGTTTCTGCGTTCGACGAAGACCGGCGTATGATTGTTGCCGCCTCCATGGCACTAAGTTTGTATCAAATTTCGAATTTGTTGGATCGTTTGCAAGTCCTATTGCGTTTTAACCACCGCGATCTTCATGGCGGAAATGTCATGGTCAAAAAGATTCCGACTAAGGGAAGTTCGATTTGTATGAACACTTTTTTTGAAACATATTTGATTGATTTTGGAATGAGTCGTTTGGAGTTCCGAGGAAAGGTCTTCACTTCATTCGGATTCTTTAGTCAAGACAAATTTAATGCGGGGCATGACATTGTGATGTTCACCCGTTCTTTAAAACAAGGATTGGGATGCAAGATCAAGACGGACCCTTCTTTCGTTTGCGCTCCGATGTTTCAATTTTTCGAACGGATTTTGAATAGTATTCTCAATGCATCTGGATATGATTTTGTCGGTTCACAGTCCGAAATACAAGATTTCCCTCTCTATTACTTATTACAGTATGCGGGAGATGAAATCAAACATTTACCACCTGTTGTTCCTGCGTATGTTACACAGGCTCAAAAACGGCCGGATTTGGCGAATTCAAAGTACATTCACCCGAAGTGGGTAAAGGCTGTCATAAAACATGCAATTCGTTTTATCGGATACCGTTGCAAGTTCATTCAACCACGTCCTGGAGTATATCCGACTCGCCTTCCAACTCTTGCACCTGTCGGTGCTCGCCCGAATCAAGATATCCTCCGACGAGAAATGACAGAAATCGCTCGTTTACTAAGTAATCCGGAACAAGGACGGGTTGAGGTGGATGACTTAAATATGGGCGAACTATATCTGTAAAATCCCAAAAGGAATCGAAGTAAAATGACAATCGTTCGAAATTTTGAATTGCAGTTTCATAAATCGGATTCGAACAAATTCGAATTTGATCATTTGGATTGAATGAAACTGCGTAAGCGTTCCATATCAAAATGGGTGAATCCATTTTGATTTATTTTTGGTTTCTTTAAAACAGATTTGATCTTCACAAATGAAAAATTTGTGTAAGTTGTAAAGTTACATTCCAAGAAATGACATCGTATGTTTCTTGATATGCACTCTTGGATTTTCCGTAAGGGTCTGATATGTTTTCCGTAAAAGACAAGTAGTATGTTTTTGGTAAGACGGGCCCGAACATTCGATGAACGAATGCGACATGACGGTCTGACATTCCAAATATGTAATCTGATTCACGCACAAGTTTTTCGTCTAAGATTTTTGATTGATGATTGTCAAGATGTGGTGCACAAAGTTCTCGAGCGAATTCACTCGCTGGTTGTCCGGGTGTCGCTCGGATTCCCGCAGATTCAACGTGAACATCCACGAATCCGTGTTCCCGAAGCCATTCTTTCGCACACACTTCGGCCATCGGCGAACGACATGTATTTTCTGTGCACACAAAAAGAATTTTCATTTTTTTTAATAACCAATCATCACAATATCATTTCGTGACATTCGTCTTTGCAAATGAAACAATTGAAGACGTGTGTACATCATATCAAAATCGGGTACATCGATATAATTCAACATAATTTGTTTTTTCCACGGTACGTTGCCGCACTTGTGCCACCGTTCGACATGTCGGAGTTCGTATGTGAAAAAATAGAATCGTGGGAGATAAAAGAATGCCCTTTTCGTGCTGTCAAAGTCAAAGTCGAAGTGATCGATAGGGACTCGGAGCGAACAAATTGCTTTTCGCATTTCTGTCAATGCAATCAGAAACTTTGCAATGATTCTTCGAGATCGTTGGAGAATGTATGGATGTCCGTTACCTAAGAATCGTTTTGCAACTTTCAAAGGGCAAAATTCCGCGACACACTTTATTATTATAAGATCTTCGTTCATTCTTCTTTTTGTTTATCTTGAAAGATGAATCCTAACAGGAGTAGGATTCGTTTTTTCAATAAGTTATACACAGTGATTCTTGAAAATGATTATCGGTATCTCACATACCCGTACGACGCATTGAATGAAACTTATGTCGTCGGGTCGATTGCGTTACTCTCGTCGGTGTCATGTGCAATGTACCTTGGACAAGTGTGTGACCACATTTCTGTCATGGAAGCACTTCTTGCATCATTTTCAGCTGGCGGATTCGCTGGTTTGATTGCATGGTATCCTAGAAATTTGTTTTTTGTTTCTATGACATCAGGTCTATTTTGTTTGTCACGGATGATTCGTTAATTAAAGATTCGTCGTATGCATACGAAATATGCCGACACTGACAAACATGAATAGAGCATACCAGAAGTTTCGTGTGCATTGTTCTTTTCGAATGTCACGAAGTGCTTCTGTACTTTCCACATACATAACAAGCCATGGTTTGCGCGCGGGTGTACGCAAAGTGGATACACTCAGTGCGTATGCATTGTTTTCAATAAAACGGATTTGAATATGTTTATTGAGAAAATGAGTTTCGGACTTGGGTTCTCGTTCTAGAATTCGTAAGAGTTCGATTGTGTCGGTGTATGACGGTGCGTGATCTCGTACTTGTTTGAGCATGATTTTCAAATCGAAGTCCCCTTGGAAAATGAGATTTGTGACTTCAAGAAGAGGAGGATTCGGTCTTCCTGTGAACGACATAGGGGCAAAATAAGAATTCTGAACGAGTTTGTTCATTTTTTATTCATATTTCTAAATCAACTTCTATAGACGGAAAAAATTGGCAAAACACAGCGCATGACAATCGCCGCTTTCACTTCTTCCGGGTTTTGTGAGATGAAGTCACACAATTCTTTTTGTGGGGCAACGTACTCGTTGTGAGCAGGAAGTGTGAAATGGATGTGTTGAAACGCAATGTCCAGCTTACTTCTTCGAACGGAATCTCGAATGAGTCTTCGTTCGAAGCAGATGTCAATCGGTGTATCGAGAAACACTGCAAAATCAAAGGGACTCTTACCTAGTCCGCATAGAATCTGGTGTCCTTCGACGATTACGATGGGTTTCGGACGAATCCGTTCGGTAGTTGAAGAAATTTTTGTTTTGAAGTCGTATGTAATTTTTGGAATTGAATTTCCATTTTTTAATTCGACAATATGTTCATGCAAAAGTTCGAAATCGATTGCAATCGGGACGTCGTAATTTATATGTCCTTCTCCGCGTTCGTGTTCTGGAATGTGCGAACGGTCTTTGTAATAATTGTCTACATGAATGACTTCGACAACTTCCGGCCATGTGTCGAGAAAGTATTGTGCAATCGTCGATTTACCAGACGCAACTCCTCCGACCACCGCAATGAATTGTTTCGGAATCATTTGTTTTCTTTTTATTGGTTCGATCGGTTGTTGTACAACTTACAAGTTTTTTTACAAAAAATGTAGTTCCTAATTTACGGGATTACACAGACGTTCCGAATGTAAGATCTGAACCAACAGGGCCTAACCATTGCACACGCATTCCCGTGTTCGCAATCAATACTGGACTACCGACAGCGTCTGCTGCAATTTCGAAAATCACCGACCCGCCTGTACTGCCCATCCGCATCACTACGTGACCCTGGATGTAACGGTTGGGCTGATTGTTTGCACCTTCGTGAATGGTGACCTGGGCTGTCGAAATAGTAACAGCCGTGTGTGCAGTGTTATGAACGATCGCTCCAAGATGGGGTGAAGTTGCGCAAGTTGTGTAAGCCGCCTGCAAAGACGAGATTACACCCGTACCGCTAATACGTAAGAACGTGTTCACACCGTTTGCAGTTGAGAATGACAACATCGTTACGCAGAAGTCAATACAGTAAACCTGGTTTGCCGACAGAATGGGGTTCGTAGCAAAGATCGAATTGTATGTGCTTGCTGGGATGTTGGTACTAATCGTACGGTCAGCGTTTGTGTTGTGGAAGTATACGTAATTCGGCACGAGCATGTTCTGTGCAGTTGTGTTGAAGAACAAACTGGAGTCGTCCGTGTACAACGTGCGACTGACCGCTGTCGATGACATACTCGATGCAAACGTAACCACATTTTGTGCGCCGATTGACACGTGATTGGCCAGGTTGTAGCTCAGATCCGACAGGGCCGTCCAGTGTGTGGTCGAGTTGGTGTTCACGACAAAGCTCAGGTCAGAGATTGTGTTCCAATGTGTGTCCGAAACTGCTGAGAGGTTAAAGCTAATGTCCGAAAGAGACAGTTCGGCATAGTAGGTGGCACCGGAAATGCTCAGCACGTCGCCCTGAGTTGTGTACAGAGAACCTGACACAGACGCAACGTCGATGCAGAGATACCCGACGATGCTGGACAGAGTGTCGACGGTGCCCGAGATAGAAAGGATGTCTCCCTGTGCGGTATACAACCCACTCGAAACCGTACCGACGTCGGTCTGAGCACTGTAGGCAGCTCCGGAGACGGTTAAGATATCACCTGTAGCGCTAAACACAGCACCACTGACCGAAGAAATGTCACCCTGAGCGTTAAACAACCCACTCGAAAGAGTTCCGACGTCCAGCATCGTACCGTACAGTGCCGTGGACAGGCCACTAACGTCCTGCTGTGTGAAATACAGAGAGTTCGAAACAGAGCTCAACCCGGTCTCAAGAGTATACACGGCACCCGATACACTCAAAACGTCGCCCTGAGTTGTGGCAAGAGCGCCCGACAGACTGAGGAGATCGCCCTGAGTTGTGGCAAGAGCGCCCGACAGACTGAGGAGATCGCCCTGAGTTGTGGCAAGAGAGCCCGACAGACTGAGGAGATCGCCCTGAGTTGTGGCAAGAGAGCCCGACAGACTCAATACATTCCCTTCGGTTGTGTAGACAGCGGTCGAGATAGAGTTCAGGCTGAGACGTGTTGAGTACGAAAGGGTCGAAATGGAGTCATACATGCTCGTGACATTGAAGGTGGTACCTCCGATGTTCTTGATGTTCCACTGACCGTTGGAGTCAAGAGTGATCGTCGCGGCGTCCTGAACACCGTTAACTTCCACTTCGATACCCGCACCCGTTCCGGTGACGCCGCCCTTGTTGAGAGTAAACCGGTTGTCGGAGATGGCCACGTTTGTTGTGTTCATGGCCACGAGTGTACCCGAGATGTACACAGAGTCATCGGGGCCTCCGACAAAGATATTCTGTCCCGATAAACCAGATGATCCGATGTAAATGTTGGATACGTTCGGGTTTCCACCAATGGTAATTGCATTGGTACCGTTCCATGACACTGCGTACGTCAGTTCCGAAAGTGTCTGTTTGTGTCCATCGAGGCTTAAACGAGTATTGTACGACAGGTTTGAAAGAGCATCCCAATGTGTAACGGACGTGGTGCTCAGACTTCCTGACAGACTCAGCAGCGCTGCCCAGTGTTCGGTGGACGCGGTGGAAAGAGCGTTCAGACTCAAACGGGTGCTGTACGACAGGTCGGATACGGAGCTTCCCTGCGAACCGTTGAGCGTGTAGGTGCTGTAGGACAGATTCGACAGAGCGTCCCAATGTTGAACGGAAGTTGTAGAGAGTTCATTCAAACTCAAACGGGTGTTGTAGGACAAGTTCGACATGTACGACCAGTGCTGCAGCGAGGCTGTCGATAATGCACCGGAGAGCGACAGGAAGGCGTCCCAATGTGCCAAAGAAGTGCCGTACAAGGAGTCCAGACTGAGTTTCGTGTTGCCAGACAGGGTGCTCATGAGTGTCTTTACAGTAGCACTGCGTGAGCCGGTTTGTTGCAAGTGTGCGACCATACGTGTGATTTCCGCCCCGCGGAGAGCACGGTTAAAGACCATCAGACCAGGGATCCTGTGTGTCGCGAGCGAACCGTTAATGATAATTTCACCGGGCGATGCAACATTCGGCAGTGACAATCCAGTGAGCGTGTTACGTGCGCTTCCATCGGAATTGTATGTGCTGAGCGTACCATTCGAGTAGGTCATAAGCACATAGATAGGGTCATCCAGTGCGAAGTTATACGTGCCTGTCTCGATGTAGTTTGCTCCATACGCGCCGTTCTTTGAAGAGTCCGAGCCGAGTTTCACCTTACCGTTGGCAGTGAGGTTGATATAGCTACCGGCGGTTTGGATGTAGGTGGCGCTAACAGATGCGATCGTGCCTGCGTAGAACTTGGCAGCGATGGTGAAACCAGTGGACGACAATGTATGCGAAACGGTGGAGATATTCACAGTATTCACACCAGTGTCGAAACCCGACAGCAGTTCGCGATACATATTGTTGATGGTGAAATTGCCAAGCTTAGCATCGTTATCGTAGAAGAACACGATATTGTTACTGTACTGCGAAGCGTACGGGAGATCACCGAACACCGTGTTGTTGGAAAGAGAACTCAAACCAGCGCTCAGGCTCGAAATGGAATCCCAATGTTGAGTGGACGCGGTGCTAAGAGCGTTGAGACTCAGACGGGTATTGTAAGATAAGTTCGACATGTAATTCCAGTGCTGTTCAGACAAGATCGACACCTGGGTCGAGAGACTCAACACGGGCGCTAAGTTGCTTCCAGAGAGGTCACTGATGAGGAAGAGTGTCGCGTACTGGTCCGAAATGAAACTCATCTGCGACACAATCAAATCGAACTGCCAGTAGCTTAGATTTCCAACAATCGAAAGATTATTCACCATGGCAAGGGACGTGACGCTCATGTTACCCTCGACGAACAGAGCCGTGTTTGTAAAGTCCGTACTTGTTGGAGTGGGTGCGATCTTCATACCGGTTCCATTCTTAAATGTGTACTGGCAACGAGGGTTGGGGTCGGCAGTCGTCGGACCGAAGTACAGGTTGCTGTTGTCGTTACCAAGCGACCACATCCAGTGACGTGCGGCACCACCGATCGCGAACTGGTTATACACGTTTTCATCCGCAATCGTACCAGATACATTCGTGTCCGAGATGGTGTTATTGCCAATTGCCATTTTCAGACCCGGCGTCGACGTGTAGAAAGTATCGGCATACGATGCACCGACAACAATCAGACTCATGCTCAGAATAAGCTTACCCGTACCACCGATGAACATGTTGTTCGAACCCGTTTGAATCGACACAGGGCTCGACTGAATGAGTACGTTGCCATTGAGAGTCGTCGTACCGGAAATCGACAGAATGTTACCACCACGAATCGCACCGCTCACACTGAGCACGCCACCGACGTTTGCGTTCACGGAAATTGAAATATTACCACGGACCATCGTGTTACCACTGACATCAAAATGGTACCCGGCCGTCGGTGCGGATGCGTTGATCGCGACCGTGGCACTCGATGTGATATTGATTCCGGACATGCCGATCGCTGCACCTTCATTCTGAATCTTGACAACAGGAGCAGTACCGGCTTTGTTCTGAATCCAGAACGCGTCCGTATTGAGTTCCGTACGGGCTAATCCACCCTTCTTCAGAATACGGCTTCCATCACCCCAGGTAATCCCCTGGCCGTCTGTGAGGTTTACTTCGCTCACAATCGTCGCCGTTCCACTCACGTACAAGTTTCCAGTAGAACCCCCGATCGTGACTCTTCCGGCACCGATTGTAACATCTCCTCCAACATTTGCACTCCCGGTCACACTGAGCGTGTCCGAGATAAACACGCGTGACAAGAAGTTCGCATCTCCAGACATGAAGAGGGTATTCATAGTCGCGTTTCCACCAACGGACAACGTTCCAGCAATCCTTGTATTGCCCGTCGGACCCTGCACGGAGAACTTATCAGTTGAGATATACAGATTTCCGCCCAGGTTCAAGTCTTGCGTGACCGAAAGGGTACGTCCGACGAACACATCCGACACAACGCTCACATTCAGAGTACTGAGGGAAGAGTAAATGACATCCGACAACCTCGACAATGCAGCCCAATGCTCGACCGATGCCGTAGAGAGTTTGTCCAAACTCAGACGAGTGTTGTACGAAAGTTCAGAAGTATAATTCCACTGTTGAAGAGACGCCGTCGAAAGAGCGCCCGACAGACTGAGCAGAGCTGCGTAGTGTTCACGCGAGGCGGTCGAAAGAGCGTCCAGGCTCAAACGGGTGTTGTACGAGAGCTCGGACGTGTAGTTCCACTGCTGGACAGACGCCGTCGAAAGGGCACCCGACAGACTCTGGAGTGCTGCCCAGTGTTGCAACGAAGCCGTTGAAAGAGCGCCCGACAGACTGAGCAGAGCGGCATAGTGTTCACGCGAGGCAGTCGACAGAGCGTCCAAACTCAAACGGGTGTTGTACGAAAGGTTGGAAGTGTAATCCCATTGTTGAAGCGAGGCAGTCGAAAGGGCACCCGACAGACTGAGCAGAGCGGCGTAATGCTCACGCGAGGCAGTCGACAGAGCGTCCAGACTCAAACGGGTGTTGTACGAAAGATTCGACGCGTAGTCCCATTGCTGGACGGAAGCCGTCGAAAGAGCTCCCGACAGACTGAGCAGAGCAGCGTAGTGTTCACGTGAGGCAGTCGAAAGAGCGTTCAGACTCAGACGGGTGTTGTAGGAGAGCTCAGAAGCGTAGTTCCACTGTTGGAGCGAAGTAGTCGACAGACTACCCGACAGACTCTGAAGAGCAGCCCATTGTTGGAGAGACGCCGTCGAAAGGGCACCCGACAGACTGAGAAGAGCGGCGTAATGCTCACGCGAGGCAGTCGACAGAGCGTCCAGACTCAAACGGGTGTTGTACGAAAGGTTCGACGCGTAGTCCCAGTGTTGAACAGACACTGTGGAGAGAGCACCCGACAGACTGAGCAGAGCGGCGTAATGTTCACGCGAGGCAGTCGACAGAGCATTGAGGCTCAGACGAGTATTGCTCGACAGATCGGTCGCGTAGCTCCACTGTTGAAGCGAAGTAGTCGACAGACTACCCGACAGACTCAGGAGTGCGGCCCAGTGTTGGAGAGACGCAGTCGAAAGGGCACCCGACAGACTCAGTAACGCGGCGTAATGCTCCGTCGAAGCCGTCGAAAGAGCGTTCAAGCTCAAACGAGTGTTGTACGAAAGGTTGGACGCGTAGTCCCATTGTTGGACGGACGCCGTGGAAAGAGCACCCGACAGACTCAGTAACGCGGCGTAGTGTTCACGCGATGCAGTCGACAGAGCATTGAGGCTCAGACGAGTATTGCTCGACAGATCGGTCGCGTAGTTCCATTGCGTGGTAGACATGGTGTATGTCTGATTGGAAATGGTCGAGAAATTAAACACTGTCCCCCCGACGTTCTTCGCTTGCCATTCACCAGCGGCGTTCAGTGTGAAAGTAGCAGCGTTCGCAGTTCCACTCACTTCAACTTCCACACCGGCACCGGTAGGAACGACACCGCCTTTGTTGAGAGTGATGACAGCGTCCGAGATCAGTACATTTGTCGTCGTAACGCTGATTACTGTACCGGAGATGATGACGGTATCGTTCGAGGTACCAATGACGATCGTCTGGGCAGCGGACGAGTTGTTAGGACCACCGATGTAAATCGTACCACCCGCGTTTTGACCAAAGTACATGTTGTTGGAACCATCCACGCTGACTGCATAGTTTAGTGTGGAAATGGCGTTCCAATGTTGGAGCGAAGCAGTTGAAAGGGCTCCCGACAGACTGAGCAGGGCGGCGTAATGCTCACTTGACGCTGTCGAAAGAGCGTTCAAACTCAAACGGGTGTTGTATGAGAGGTTGGAGGCATAGTCCCAATGTTGGAGCGAAGTAGTCGACAGGCTCGAGCTCAGCGAGAGCAGAGCGGCATAATGTTCACGCGAGGCGGTCGAAAGAGCGTCCAGGCTCAAACGGGTATTGTATGAAAGGTTTGATGCGTAATTCCACTGCTGGACAGACGCCGTCGAAAGGGCGCCCGAAAGACTCAGCAAGGCGGCGTAATGCTCCGTCGATGCCGTTGAGAGCTTGTCCAAACTCAAACGGGTGTTGTACGACAGCTCCGACGCATAGTTCCACTGCTGGACCGAAGCGGTTGAAAGGGCGCCCGACAGACTGAGCAGAGCGGCGTAATGCTCACGCGAGGCAGTCGAAAGAGCGTTCAGGCTCAGGCGGGTGTTGCTAGACAGATCGGTGGCGTAGTCCCAGTGTTGAACAGACGCCGTCGAAAGGGCACCCGACAGACTCTGTAACGCAGCCCAGTGTTGGAGCGAAGTTGTTGACAGGCTCGAGCTCAGACTCAATAGAGCGGCGTAATGCTCAGTCGATGCCGTCGAGAGCTTGTCCAAACTCAAACGGGTGTTGTATGAAAGTTCAGAAGTGTAATTCCATTGTTGGACGGACGCCGTGGAGAGAGCACCCGACAGACTCAATAAAGCGGCGTAGTGTTCGCGCGAGGCGGTCGAAAGAGCGTTTAGGCTCAGACGGGTATTGTAGGAGAGATCAGAAGCGTAGTCCCAGTGTTGAACAGATGCCGTCGAAAGGGCTCCCGACAGACTCTGAAGAGCGGCCCAGTGTTGGAGCGACGCGGTACTCAGTGCACTCGAGAGACTGAGCAGAGCGGCGTAATGCTCAGTTGACGCGGTCGAAAGGGCGTTCAAACTCAAACGGGTGTTGTATGAAAGGTTGGAGGAATAGTCCCATTGTTGGACGGACGCTGTGGAGAGAGCACCCGACAGACTCAATAAAGCGGCGTAGTGTTCGCGCGAGGCAGTTGAAAGAGCGTTCAGGCTCAGACGTGTATTGTTCGATAAATCGGTGGCGTAGTTCCAGTGTTGGAGCGAAGTTGTTGACAGGCTCGAGCTCAGAGAGAGCAGAGCGGCGTAATGCTCTGTTGACGCCGTAGACAATTTGTCCAGGCTCAGACGGGTGTTGTATGAGAGCTCCGAAGCATAATTCCATTGCTGGACGGACGCTGTGGACAGGGCACCCGACAGACTCAGTAAGGCGGCCCAATGTTGAAGCGACGCCGTCGAAAGGGCGCCCGACAGACTCAGAATTGTGGCGTAATGCTCCGTCGATGCCGTTGAAAGAGCATCGAGGCTCAGACGGGTGTTGTATGAAAGGTTGGAGGAGTAGTCCCATTGCTGGACGGACGCGGTCGAGAGGGCACCCGACAGGCTGAGCAGAGCAGCGTAGTGTTCACGCGAGGCGGTCGAAAGAGCGTTCAGACTCAGACGGGCGCTGTTTGAAAGGTCAGTCGCGTAATCCCAGTGTTGCTGAGAAGTGGTGCTGAGAGAGTTCGAAAGGCTCAAAAGAGCGGCGTAATGTTCACGCGAAGCCGTCGAAAGAGAATCGAGGCTAAGACGTGTGTTGTTCGAAAGATTCGAAGCATAATTCCAATGCTGCTGGGAGGTTGTGGCGAGACTTCCAGACAGGCTAAGGATTGTGTCATAATGTTGAACCGAAGCGGTTGAGAGTGCATCGAGACTCAGACGGGTGATGTACGAGAGACCTGAGACCGCGCCGGAGTTGTCACCGGTTCCCGTAAAGGCTGAGTACGAAAGGTCTGAAACCGAATGGTACAGTGCCGAGATATTTGTCCAGTGAGACGTCGATACCGAATCGAGGTCGATTCGGACTTGACTCAGACGGATTTCACTCATTCTTGTTTTTTTTTAATGACTAGAGGTTTTATTTTATAAATATGTTGACGTACGATTTTTTTTGATTTCAAAAACTTCGTTTTTCTTTTCAAAGTTTTTTCAATTGCACTTCTTAAAAAATAGAATGACACAAAACGGTTTCATGATTATTCGTTTTGCAAGGGACGAGACAGACAATGCATTGTCGATGTTATGTTACGAAAGCATTCGTCGTTTTCATCCGGTGACCAAGGTTGTGATATTTGACGATTCGTCTGAAATTCCTTTCGCGATTTCATTTTCAGATCCGAACCTTCAAGTAGTCCGATCTTGTTTTGGAAAGGGAAAAGGAGAATTCGGCGCGTGGTATTATTACTATTTAACAAAACCATTCGAACGTGTTTGCATGTTGCATGACTCCATGGCGTTGACAGAGCCTTTCGATTTTTCACTTCCGGATCACGTCCATTGGTGTTTCTCGGGAGACCACTTACTCGGAAAGCATAACGAAGAATCGTTTGCCAATTCTTTGAAACCACAAGGTGTGTATGAAGAAATGCGCTCGACGTACTGGCGGGGTTGTTTCGGAGTCGCAGGATGTATTAGTCACCACCGTTTGGAAGAAGCCGAAAATACCTATGGTTTGTTTGGATTAATGGATAAAGTATCGACTCGAACGGATCGTATGGCGATCGAGCGAATTTTTGGATTCGTCATGTTCAAACAGGGTGTCCGTTCGCGCTTTGGAGATATCCATACTTATCCCATGGCGTTTTATGAGTTAGACAACCCGGTTCGTACAATGACACATTACATACAAGTCAAACTCAATCCGATCGTCAAGATCTGGAGAGGGAGGTAAATCTTGTTGTTACAGAGTCACAGAGTCAAAAACGTGGTACTGAAAGAGCGGTCCACGGAAAACCGCCTGACAGATTCTGGTGATTTCCTGAGAAGTGACAGACAACATAAGCGAAGCCATTGACAGAGCTTGGTTCGATGTGAAAGTACTTCCTGGATACGTCAGGAAAGTCACAGCGGTCACACAAACATTACAGACAAGGTTGTACTCAGCGTCTGTGACCTCACGTCCGACAAGAATCCCCATGTAAGTCTTCACATGAGTCGAGAAAGCAAATCCAACAACCCGTCCATCTTCGTTCACTACCACGAAAACACCCGTGACGGGTAGAGCATTGTCGACGTGACCCCGTATGATCTCACGTTTCGTCAGAGAACGACCAACGGTGTCTTTGTTGATGATGTAGTACACATTTCCTTGAACTTCGTTCGAGTACATCGAACGAATATCGTCATGCTCAATAATAGGCGCTTCCATTTTTGTGCGAATTGATTGATTGTTTGATTGATTGATTAAATCTGAGAATCGGAAACTTTCGTCCGAGTCTGTCCTACTTAGTCCGTCCGTTTCCAGACTTGGTAGAAGAAGTTGGCACACGGGCCCCATCCTCCTCCTTCTTCGTAAACAACTGTGAAACGGAATCGTTCGAAGAGAGAACGTAGGTATTGGTATTGTGCAATGTCGTGATAGTCGTTTTCGAGGATGAGCGTTTGAAATCCTTCGAGCATGTTTGGATTATCTGAAAGGATGTGGAAGAGTGCTCCTTCGCAATCGGCAACGAGAACGTTTGGGTTGAAATGAAGATCTTCGAATGTGGTAGTACGAACGAGTGAATATCCAGGGGGAACCGGTTGATCCTCTTCGAGAACGATGGTGTCCCAGTCTTGGATTGCAAGACGTTTGTACGAGAGTGCAGCATCGATGACCTTAAAGTTCGCACAATTAAGTGTACGATTGAAGTTGAGAAGGGGAATGAAATGTGGATTGCATTCGAGGGTAACAAGATTGCTGTCATCGATGAGGATGCTGGAGATGACGAGCGAATTCCGTCCGATGTTCGATCCGATTTCAAGAACACGATCCGTAGGACGAATGTATTGCACAGCGAGTTTCTGTTCGGGAAGTTCGTCTTGAAAAGATCCAAGTGCTAATTGAAGATTCGCGTGAATGTCGGGCAGTGTGCATCCGGAGTATTTTGTTTTCCGAGGAACCAATTTCGAAAGTTCGTTTGTGAATTCGATTTTTACAGAGATCCCCGTAGGAATAATCATGCGTTTGCCTTCATCAAAGAGGATCACGACTTCTTTTTCTTGGCCGTGGATGTGGTCACCAATTCGTGCACAGCGTTCGGCATCTGATGCAGGAATGACGATTTCCATTCCACGAAGGAAGTATACAAGGTACGCGAATGTGACATCACGATACCCCCCATTGATTCCGTAATAGATTTTCATATTGTTTTTCTGGTTTTCTGATTTCTTTTTTAAAAATAGATTTTTGATTAGTTTAAAGTTAAAAAAGACGAGTCGGGCATGACAATGGGTGACGAACTCGAACTCGAAGCACGAGGTGTAGAAGCCGTAGGTGGAACGAATTCGGAGAACCTACCGGATTCATACATAGCTCTGCACGACCCGGCGTTGCTTGTGTAAAAACTGCCACGCGTGTCCCAGGATCTTCGACGGAGAGTGTCTGCCCAGTCGGATTCCTTTGCACCGGGAGTGATGATGCACATAAATCGTTCTGCCATTGCGAGACGGTATCCAGGGGTTTTTTGAATGTAAAGATCCCTCCAGGTTTGATTCGGGGCGATATCGTACTTGAACAAAAACTGTTCAATCGATCGTTGAAACGCGGGAGTGGAAAGGCAACGCACGTCACTCCGTCGGTCTAAAATGCACTGTTGGTGAATTCCTCCACAGAAATCACAACAATACAACTTGTCGACCGACTTGTATGTATGTTGGAAATTGACTTTTTTGCAAATCTCTTGAAAATTTGCGTGCACAGCACTATTTACAGTCATACCTTCGGTCATCATGTAATACGTGTAATCATACGACGGTAACGGATTGGATGAAGGATGCGAATCATCAGGGAGTATCAGAACCTTTAAATTCAGTTCATTTGCGAATTGACGAAGTTTGTGTTCGTCAGAAAGCCTCGTACTTTTTGCAGACTCGGCTGGTGTGGGTACATCGAGTGCGACCGATTCTGGACGTGGGGATGAAGATAATGATTGAGGGTAAAAATCCAAAACTGATGCTGGACGATTCAAAAGTCCCGCGAAACTACCAAGGTGGTTTTCTGGTTTCTCGATTGTCTCAGACGGAATCGGAGAAAACATCGGGGGATTTATAGAACTCGAGGGTGGGACGGAGTCGATTGAGTCAGTAGTAGTAGTAGTAGTGGTAGTGGTAGTGGTAGTGGTAGTGATCGCGATCGGAGGATCTTCATCTTCATCCTCGTTTCGCTTTTTTCTTTTTGCTTCCTTCTTTTCACGTTTTAGCTCCTTCCTTTTTTTCTTTTTGAATTCATGATCTTCTTCATCCGTGAAATTGTTTGAAAGAAGAATCGACTGAAGCAAATCCGGCGACAATAGACTCGGAGGATTTAGACTCACGAGAGTCGTCACAGCTGGTACAATTGGTACAATGGGTTTCGTGGGAGATGGGCGTGCGATTTCCGTAGAAAACGTATAAGGACTGGGAATCTTATGATCGAATGCGACCGGAGAAGAATGAGAAGAATGCGAAGGTTGTTGGGACGAAGAATAGACGACGGATGAAGAATTTGAGGAAGCCGATGGTGTCACAACAACTTCTTTAAACGACGAAGGTGTTGTTGAAATGGTGAGATTTGGTTTTGTTTGAAATGGATTTAATTTTTGAAACATGTTTGTATGGAGGTGATGTGACGGTGACGCACGATTGGAGCGAGGACGAAATGGTGACACAAGGTTTCGGAAACATTTGGATTGAAACTGTCTGTTCGACTTTATACACTTTTTACGAATCGGCCGAATTCTTGAAATACAAATGCCCAGTCTGGTGAATTTTGAAATGCATCCGAAATCACTTGCATTCCCAGAGGTTCAGTAATGTGGTTCCCGATGGTTATTTCTTTGACTGGGTCATCGTCAATCTCACAAATGAATGAAACGATTTCTTTTTGGTCGGTCATTCCCAGTAAGCAAAGGAGAGTACCAACTCGTGTCCAAAATTTCCAACTCTGAAGAATCGCGACGACATTCTCGTGAAAGATCAAGAGGCCCGCGCCTTCGAACAGCACGTCGAATCGGTTTTGCTGAAAGGAAGAAGCGTACTTTCCTTTGTGGTACATCAACTCGAAGAGACGGCGCAGTTTACAACGAAGGTGTTTGTTGTAATCTTCTTCAAACTGCCGCTCGAAAGAAGGAAATACTCTTTGCACGACAGGGATTCCATACTGTTTCATAAACTTGACGCACCGTTTGATGTCGTCTTTCATACTCCCACCGAAGAATGGACGGATGACGTGATGACGGTAATACCTTTCGTCAAAACCGGGTATAAAATGAAGAATCGCGCGGTACGCAATGTGGGCGAAGATTGCCTTCTTTCGGTTTCCTCTATTTTTCAGCAGGATTTTCATATCATCTTCTGCAGTCGTTTCTTCATTTTCTTCTTCATCGGTTGCACCGATCGATGAAGTATAAATATTTTCAACGGGGTCATGAAGGACTTTCGATATCATTTCTTGACACATTCGTCTTGTTCTTGATACGACATTGTTCGAATGCCGAATATTTAAAGGATCGATTAATTTGCAGAGGATTTCTTCAATTAAACGATTGATACGAAGTCGTTTGTAATAACGTTTGGAGAATTCGTCTACGACGGAGCCGAGAGATGTTTTGGTCGGGCGTTGGTACGGCATGGAAGTGTCAAGAATAACGTTCCCTTTCTTGTCGACTATGTGCATGTCGGTTCTTCCAAACGAACCGAAACGTGTTTTTCCGTCCTTGTCCATTTCAATTTCATCGTCCATCGTTGCTTCTTCGGAATCTTGAAATCCGCATGACGAACAAACGATGTACCGTTCATCAATACAATGAAATGACGAACTTCCGCACGAACGGCATTTGATGTCATTCATTTTTTTTTGAATCAATTCTATTCAATCATTTTTCATTGAATTTTCAAAACAACCCAAACGATTCTTTCTAAGAAAACGTGTTTCGGATAAAAAGAAAAGAATGAACTTTTGCTTTTGGATTGAGAATTCACTCACCCACCAAAAAACCATGCCCAAGAATACATGTATCATATGTGGTTCGAAACACCAATCGGCACGTAATAGTGAATTGTGTAAACATATTAAAGGAGATCTCCCGATTTTTACAGAGTATCTCAAGAGTACGGATCCCCGTCGAGACCTCATGCCTTTGACAAAAGAATTGATGACGCCTTACGCGATCCGTCGGATCATGACGTACATGCACATGAGAAGAGACGATTTTCGTTCTTGGGCACGTGAAAATCCTCAAAAGAAAAAACGCAAGTTAGAGCCAGGACTCGAAAGTCCGAAAATCATGGAAGAAAACCAGATGCAGATGCAGATGCAGATGCAGATGCAGATGCAGATACAGATGAAGAAGCAGAAGACGAAGGAAATCGAGGCGGAAACGGAACCATTAATAAAAGGTCCTACACCGTCTCAGTTGAAGTATGAGTATTTGTTGAATCTTCCGACGATTCGAAAATTGAATTAAGAGAATTCATTTTAAATTTAAAAAATAATCTGGCATGTCACGTTTTCATGAGGATCTCGTGACTCGAGCGGTGAAGGCCTATGCCTTCCCTACATTTCACGGTTTTGATGAGGCAACTTATCTGCCGTTCTTGGAGCCTGTGTTCCGTCTCCCGGAGCCTGGGAAGCTGTTAGTTGTGAATGAAGATAATGAGAATGAAGACGACGTTGTGCTGGTGTCTCGCAAGCCCGAGGGAAGTCGTGAGATTTTTGTTGGTATCTACGACAACGCGGATGACAACTTTTACATGTACAGCATGGGGCGTAACAAGCAGGTTGTGTTTGTTCATCCCGAGAATCCCACGATTCCCATGAAGATCAGTGACAATTTAAAACATCTTCGTCACAAGTCAAATGCGATTTCGCCTCACATCCTTTTTGTATTTGACGTGTGCAGGACCTACTGTTCCATGTCGAAGAGGATCTTTAATGTCATTTTGTCAGATCTGGGTCCTTTGAAGCTCGGAAGTAGCTTGAGCGATGCGGAGTATCTCTCGATGAACTACAACTTGCACAAAAAGACCATGCGTGTGTATCGCTCGCCGATGGATATTCATGCGATTCTGGCGGAGCCTTGTTCTTACCCGTACAATGTTGACAACGGCGTTGTCTTTGTCCAAGTACGGAATGGCGATATGCCAACGCTCAAGAGTCCCTGTGCGAAGTTTACACCCTCCGATTTGGCGACGGTGTTTTTCCACGTTCAGCCGATCACGACGATCAAGACACGCATCTGGCGTATGTCGTGTTGGAAGGATAATCATCTCGAGTTGTACCGTACCATTTCTGCCCCGTCGAATTTCTATGTGCCTCCGACGGGCGCGATTGTGGCATTCCGTATTCGAATTGATACAAGCCGTTGGCTGTTCGAGCCAATCCGTATCCGCGTGGATAAAGTGACACCTTCGTCGAAGCTCACACTGAATCGTTTCATTCGTCGGTATGTCCCGAAGGACATGCTTCTCGCGACGACAAGGAAGTACCATCCGTCCAAAATGCACACCCGTCGGAATACGGACGACGACGCAGACGACGACGCAGCAGCAGACGACGTTGATCACGACGAACCCACCGGGGCCCAGGGAACGGACGGGGTGAATGAGTCTGACCTGAACGCCTTCGCTTAACAAAAAGCATGGAAAGAGCAGAACAAATATGTGGCGTTCCGACTTCAAAAAATCTTTTCGATCTTCGTTTAAAAATAAACATGTCAACAAAAAAACAGCATGGATCCGAAAAATCAAAAATTGAGAAACAATTAAAAAAGGTTCCTCGTGAAACCAAAAGTGAAAAACCTCCTCCGACGAAACCTGCAAAAAATAACACTGAAAAACCGACCAAGCCAGACACGTCTGAGAAGACTACAAACAAAAAAGCACCGAAAGATCGACGACGGAGTTCTCGTAAGAAACCACAGAGAACAACACCACTGTTTACTCGATTTTATGACGACTCACCCGAGAATATTGCAGATGTAATTACACACGGTGAAATCGAATGTATTCATGTTCCTCGTGTAAATTCAAGCCGAAAAAAATATGTCAAATTTGTGAAAGAAAACGGGGGTTGGGATTTGAATGGGGAGGACTCAGATTTAAAACAAGTTCTTGATACAATGTCTCAAGAAATCGACGAAGAATGGTCAGACAGTTTGACAGCTCAACACATGAGCGAACTTCGAACGTTTGTAAACTCGAAACCGGTCGGAAGTTGTCGCGTCATGTTTGATTTCGATCGGGTCATTAATCAAGTCGAAGGAACAATTTCAGGAAAGATTTCAGAAATCACAAGTCAAGGATTAAACGTTTCTGGTCTTGCGAAATATCACATTGGCACGAAAGGTCGACTTCAGGACTTTCGGAAAACAATGGACGATTTGATTAAACGAAAATGTAAAGTAAGTGTTGTCACAAACAATCCCGGATGCAAAGACGAATCATTTATTGCAGTTCTTCATTATATTCATCCGCACTTTCAAGAAAAAAATGTCCACTGTAGTTTTCGATTCGCAAACAAACTCAATTGTATGTCAGCGCGCAAGTTATTAAAAACGTAAATTGTAAAAAAAGAAATGCAACCTGCAAAACTTGTTTTGGGATGGCAATTGGACACACGGGATGTTTTCGCCTATTATAATGACGACACAGAAGAAATCGAAAATATCCTTTTGAATGATCCTGAACTCGCTCCTGGGGTCTTTCTTGTCGGACGCGGACCCTACCCTGGTGGAACGCCCCTCTGGGATTATCAATTCGCGATTTCGTTATTACGCCCGGACGAAAATACCATTAAGCTGAGAGAATTACAAAACGTGCCCCGTGCGCTTGTCGAACGTGGATGGAACATTTATCGTTCATTTTCGAGTTTGATGTACGAAGACGAGCACAACACAACACCTATTCGAGTATTTGTTCTTGAATAAATTAATAATGCAAATGACGCACGATTTGACCAGTCGGGCCAATGACAACATTTTCTCCAGAAAGTCGAACGACCTCGTGTGCATACAACACGCCTCCCATTCCTGGTCTTCGCAAAATCCATCGATCAATACTGTCTTTCAAGATTTGATATTCGTTCGGCGACATACTGTTCATAACATTTCGAATGGTTTCGCGCGTTTGATCATCTTGTTGTTGTGAGAATGGTAACGCGACCGAAAGATAACTCAAATTCGGATTCATTTTGATTGTTTGATGAAATGAATTCGTGCATAAACTCCTCCGACGAGCACAATCGGAGAGACGTATTGCAAGATTCTCACAAATGCCAATTGACGATAAATTGCCTCAATACGTGGCATTCCTTATTTACAATTAATTTAGTTTACATGAATAAAACACAAGACAATCTGATCTTATCGTTTTTTACGTTTCTTTACAATCTCCAATTAGGCGGAACAGTTTAAACAAGCAGGTTCGTCTTCGTCTTTCTTCTGTTGGACCTGCTGCATTTCAAGACGAATATCAACCGCCACATTCTGCGGACGAACAGCCGGCATGGAATGTGTGTAGTAACTTGCGGTTTTCAATCCGAGTTTCCAGGATTTGATGTGGCAATTGTGCAACAACTGAACATCGGACGGTTTGCCATCAATGTACAGATTCATCGATTGGGTTTGGCAAACGTACTTCCCACGAATCGCCGCGAGCTCCAACAGGGGAACCTTTTTGATTTCGCGCGCCGTTTTGAATAAATTCTTGAGATCGTCGGGAATCTCCGGAATATTTTGAATGGAACCTCCGGCAAGGATCAGACGTTCGTACATTTCACGATTCCACAGACCGCGCATGATGAGATTTTCAACCATGTACTTGTTTACAATCGGGAATTCGCCCGCAAGAGTCCGACGAGAGTACAAGTTGAACGTAAATGGCTCGAACGACTCGTTGAAACCCATGATGTTTGACGTCGACGCCGTCGGCATGAGGGCAATGCACAAACTGTTACGTACGCCGTACGCCATCACTTTCAACCTCAAAGCTTCCCAATCGAGTCCTTCAAATCCCGGTTCGCCCCAAAGATCGAATTGAAAGTTCCCCTGTGAAATCGGGCTGTCGGCGTAACCTTCGTACGTTTCGCCTGAAGCCCGCGCGAGTTCGTTGGACTCCGAAACGGCCGCGTAATACATATGTGCCGATATGTCCGCGGTTACATCCTTCGCTGCCTGCGAATCCCATGCGATTCCAAGCATTGCAAACACGTCTGCGTATCCTTGTACACCGATTCCGATCGGGCGTCTTCCGAGGTTCGAACGGCGCGCGCAGTCCGTCGTGTAGTACATTTGGTCGATCGCCTTGTTCAGATTCCGTACGAGCATACGAACGGTTTGTCCGAGTTTCGTGAAATCGAATGAGCCTTCTTGCACAAAACTCGGAAGGCAGACACTCGCCAGATTACAAACCGCGGTTTCATCGGACGATGTCTTTTCGACAATTTCGGCGCATAAATTACTGGAGTAAATCGTTCCGAGGTTCCGCTGGTTCGATTTGAGATTGCAAGCGTCTTTGAAAAGGAGATACGGCATTCCGGTTTCGATCTGGGACTTTAAGATCATATGCCAGAGTTCCGTCGCGGGCATCTGTGTTTTGAAGGATCCGGTAGCTTCGAGTTCTTCATACCTTCTCTTGAAAGCCGGACCGACAAGCTCGACAAGTTCGGGGTACTCACCGGGACAGAAAAGGCTCCAAGTGCCTTGACATGCCACACGTTCCATGAAGACGTCATTCGTCCATAGAGCATAAAAGAGATTGCTCGCGCGCTCTTCCGGGAGCGTGAGTGGGTGTTTCGCCTTGATGACACTTATAATGTCCGCGTGCCAGGGTTCGATGTAAATGGCGATCGAACCGGCACGTTTGCCTCCTTGATCAACGTGACGCGCCAATGCATCCATGACTTGTAAGAAGGGAAGCATTCCGGTCGAACGTCCTTTCGAAGTGTTGATGAGACTCCCTTTGGATCGAATCTTGGTAACCGCGACACCGATTCCTCCGCCGTACTTGCTGATCAAAGCGCACTTGTGAGCAACGGTGTACATGTCATCGATGGAATCATCGATTTGCAAGAGGAAGCAGCTCGCGAGTTGGTTCCGTTCGCAGCCCGCGTGAAACAGAGTCGGTGTCGCGTGCGTGCAGAGTTTGTTCGAGAATGCGTCATACGATTCAATGACAGCGGCGATGTCGTGTTTGTGAATCGACAGTGCGACTCGGAGGAACAGGTGTTGTGGAGTTTCAAGAACGTCCGGGCGTTCTGTGGATTTCTTCAGATAGCTTCCGTTGATCAATGTAGACACACCGAAGAAATCGAAAAGATAGTCGCGATTGCTTTGGAGCATACTCGAAAGCTCGTGCTGATGTGTAGAAACGAGACTTAAAAACTCGGTTGACACTTGTCCTTCTTCGCAAAGTTGTTCATACAGTTCGACAAGATTGCATCGGAGTCGGTTCTGAAGGTCGCTCGCGATGAGTCTTCCGGCGAGACGGTTGTACGCGGGATGTTCCCAAACGAGATTCATACATTCCTTTGCAGCAATGTGATCCAGTTCGGACGTTTTGATACCATCGACAATCTTGGTGATGACGTTCAATGCAACCTTGGAAGCGTCCAATCGAGAATCCAGACGAGGTTCCGCGTCAATCAACCTTTGAATCCGGTTCGTGATCTTATCAAACTGAACAGGAACACGTTCGGAATCTCGGTTAATGACGTGCATTTTGATCAATTCTTTTTTTAAGAACCTTTCTTTATCAAAATGGTTAACCAATTTTTTTTTCTTCCGGAAGTCTTGCAAAAATAAATGTCGAAATTGCGAACAACACGAAGAGAAACTTATCGAGAAATAGTGAATCCAGACGAAGAAGTCTACGGGAAAGTCACACACGAACTCGGGAACTTGACGTTCCGCTGTAAGTGTTCAGACGGAATCGAACGTCTTGCACGCCTTCGTGGGAATATGAGGGATCGTGTGATTGTGAGTGAAGGTGATTACGTTTTAATTCATTTATCAGTTAATATTCCAAACGGTCCTTGTAAGATTGTGTATCGCTATTCGGACGAGGTTCCGGAAACTTGTCTACATGAACTGTCTAGAGGTTGAGACTGTCTGTTTGGGTTTTGGCCGGAATTCATGCTCTTCATACTTTGGAGTTAAAAGAGAGAGAGAATGGACGAACTTTTTAAGGCTGCGATTGCTGATATTGAAGGAGGTGTGAATAAGTCTGAGAAGAAGTCTGAGAAGAAGTCTGAGAAGAATGAGGTCGTGAAGAAGTCGGAGGTTGTGAAGAAGTCGGAGAAGTCGCCGCTCTCCGCGGCACTCAGTACGGTGACCATCCCGAACGTGATCACCGATTCGAAGAAGATGGTACGTGCTGTGAAGGCTACAAAACCGACTCCGATGGTTCACAACCAGAAGTTGTCGACGGACGATCTGGCTCTCCGTGAGGACTGGAAGAGGATCGACATTCTGAGGAGGCGCGAGAATCGCGCCGGTACGAAACTTCTCCGGAAGATGGGTGATATCCGTGCTAACTGTGTGTACATCAAGGAGTCGATTCAGAAGGCTCTTCAACCTTCGAGTCGTGGGGCTCCGATCACACGCTTCCTCAGGAAGCTCATCACCGACACGGTCGATGGAATCGATACCCCCAAACACGCGCTTTCATGCGCGATGTTGTACACTGCTCTGATGACCATCAAGGCTAAGGAGGATGCTCTGAAGATGGACATGGTGGTGATGACGAATGGTGTGGTGAACCAGATCAAGACTCTTCGTGAGCTCTGTGAGATGGCTGAACGTGACGACGTTGTTACGACCGCTCGTAAGACTCTGGGTCTGTAAACCACTCGTAATTATTATTGACTTTACATGTTTACATTTATGCTAAATAATATGACATGGTCAATCCAATGGACAGAATTATGAGAAGTGAAGCGAAGGATGCACAATCGAACGTGTTGTTGTCATTTCTCCTGGCTTCGTTATGAATTTCATCGAGCCTGTTCTGCTCAAGTTTGAAAATGCAATCGTACACATCGCGGATTTCCACAGTCAGTCCGACGTGGTTTGTGGAAGTTGCGAACTCCACACGAACAACCGGAGAACCCTTGTCATAAATCTGAACAAAGTTATAATGTCTGGCAGTACGAAAGACCTTTTCGATAATGACAGTCGAGTCCAATTGAGGATCGAGAACGCTTGGGAAGTCGTCCGAATTGCATGTCACAACGATTCCCTGTGTGTCTGCTTTGATACTTTCCCCTTGACTCTTGGCCACATAACGAATCGAGCGACGACACGCGATGTTCAAAGTTGTTTCGTCTCTGTAGAAAGCAAGCGACATTCTTCTTTTCAAGTTCGACACATGAATCTTGTTAACCCAAAAATTTAACAAACACTTAAAACAAACAAAAAATGACAACAAATACACAAAAAAGGATACCAATATAGTAATGGGATTCTGATACGAAATTCGTGCTCGACTTGTCGACATGGATGACGAGTGACTGTGTATTGTTGTTCGAGAGCCGTGCGACCGCAAAGGGGAAATTATGGGCCACGAACCAAACGTCCCTTACATACAACATACCGTACTTCTCCGGATGAATATTCAGTTCTAGCAGAATCCTGTGAACTTTCTCTTCCGTGCCAAATGGAAATCCGGTAGATCTTTTCTTTTGAACTTCGCTTAAATGTGAACTGAAGTTCATAAACTTCCCGTCGAACTCCGGAATCGGTTTGAAGTTCGACGTGAATACTTGAGGTACTAACTCAAAGTGAATCATCTTTTTTTCGTACAGAATCTGTCGTGCGGATTCCCCGTCTTTTATTTCTAAAAGAAAATCAAATGGATCAATTTGATTTTTTGGTATCCGTTTCGAATGAAATCTGGAACTCCCCTGTATTTTTGGAATTCGGGAATGTGTACATGTGCGGATCATTACGCGATTTGTACGAAATCCGTTCGGGGATCCGATCTTTTTTAGAATCCGATTTGTTAAAGTCTCAATTTGATAACGAATTTGATCGTTTTTTCTTTACGCTTCTCCCAGACGCGCCTTCAGTTGGTTCACAGTCTCTGTGAGTTCCTGGATCGCCTTCACCAGGTAAGGAATCACACGCTCGTGGCGCACACCGAGGATCGGGGATTCACCTTCGACGCTCGAGGGTCCCATGGTCATTTCCGTGAAAGGAATGATCTCATGAATCTCCTGAGCAATGAAACCGGCATCGCGCGTGTTGCGGCGCTCGGCATTCGGAATGTCTGCCTTCCATGTGAATTCCACAGGGCGCAGACGGTTCACCGTCTCCAGAGCGGTCGAAATGGTTGTGACCTCGGTCTTCAGACGGGCATCGCACGTGTTGTAGAACGCTACGACGTCACCAATGCAGCGAATCTCACCACCCACGGACACGTTCGAGACCACGTTCAGGTCCTGACCGATGAAGACGGTCGAAAGAACACTGAGCCTGCTCAGATACACGTCACCGATCACGCTCAGGTTCCGTCCGACCCAGGCGTCCGACACGATGCTGATGTATCCACCGATGAACGCGTTATTCACAACCGAGATGTTCAGCGTACTGAGCGAAGCGTACACCACATTCGACATGGTCGACAGATTGAACGTCGTACCATCCGTGTTCTTAGCAACCCATTCGCCGTTTCCGTTGATGGTCCAGGTAGCAGCGTCCGCTGTACCATTGATCTCAATTTCGATACCCGCATTGGTGCCCGTGAGAGCTCCCTTGTTCAGTGTGAAACGAGCATCCGAGATGGTTGTGTTGATGGTGTTGAGCGCAACGAGTGTGCCCGAGATGTACACATTGTCAGTGGCGGTACCGACGTAGATGTTCTGCGCGGCGCCGGTGTTGTTGGGCGAACCGATGTAGATGTTCGCGGCCGACTGACCCAGGTACACATTGTTCGACCCGTCGCGGCTCAGACAGTACTCCAACGAGCTCAAACGGCTGTTGTGCGCCACGGACATAGTGTTCGTGTTGTTCGAGAGCGTGTATGTGAAGGGCGAGCTCAGGCTGCCGGTAATGTGCACCGCGCCGTTGATGTACGCACCGCCTGTACCGATCGAGACGAGCTGACTGTCTGACACGTTCAGTGCGCCGTACAGGTTCGTGGTACCACTGACGTTCAGCGCGCCGCCGCCGGAGATGGTGATACCCGCACCGCCCAGAACAGACAGGTGTGTGTTCGCATTCAACACCATACCACCGCCCGAGACGATGCTGAGCGTCGTGCCCGAGAGTGTGATACCGTTCGAGGAACCGCCGAAGACACTGACGGTCGTTCCTGAGACGACAACCGCGGCCTGTGACAAGCTGAGGGTTGTACCGGTCGTCATGATCAAACCAGCGGAGTCCGCGATGCTGATGGTCACACCACGGAAATGTGCGCCACCACCCGAGATCACACTGAGCATGGTACCGGAGAGTGTGATACCCCTGTTGATACCGCCCGTGACACTCATGGTTGTGCCCGACACGTTAATCGACGCGTCACGAACATCGAATGTAGCACCACCCAGGACACTGAGCGTCGTGCCGGTCGACATGTTCAAACCACCGCTGGTGCTGAAGCTGACGTTGCACCCGACGATATGCGCACCACCGCCTCCGTTGATGCTGAGCATGGTGCCAGACATGGTAATACCCCTGTTGATGCCACCCGTGATACTGAGTGTCGTTCCTGAGATGATCGCACTGTTCGCGTTGGTCACACTGAGGTTGCCACCGTTGATCGAAAGAGTCGCGGTCGAACCTGACAGTGTCAAACCACCGGTGTTGATGAAACTCATCACCGTACCATCCATGACGATACCTGCGGAGGACGTGACGCTCAGACGTGTGTACGCGCCCGACAGTTGCAATCCAGCGGCGGCGGTCGTGTTGTTGTCTGTGATGCTAATCACCACATTCCTCAAGCTCATGTTCGTACCGTTCATGTTCAGCACACCGTTCACATTCGTCGTGCCGTTGACAGAGACGTTACCGTTCACCCAGAGGTTACCACCGGCGCTGATGTTGTTGGAGACCGCGATGTCAGCCCTGCCGAAAATGCTTCCGGAGATCGAGAGGTAACCCTGTGCGATCAGAACGTTGTTCGAACCAGCGACGTTGATGGCCGCGAGACCCGTCGTTGCACTGATACTCAGGATCGTGGCACCGAACATGTACACGGGTGCGTTCTGGATCGACACTGCACCTGTCTGGATGAGCACGTGTGCCGTACCAGCCGCTGTACCCTGCATCGTTGTCGTACCACGACTGACGAACAAGTTCTTTGTTGTGAGTGTGCTCGCGATGCTCAGATCCTGCGTGACTGTACCCGACTGGATGCTGAGGTAAGTTGTGTACAACGCGCCACCGTTGCCAGACACGTCGCCGACGTACACATTACCACCCAAGCCAAGCAGAGGTTGAACGTAGAGATCACCTGCGGTCATGCTGACTGTGCCGGTCACCGTCTGACCCGCCTGGAATGTAACCGCATTGTTCACATTCACCTGATTGTTGAAGTCGACAGTGTTGTTGTACGTGGTCTGTGCAGTGTTCACAGTCATCGTCGTACCCGCGAAGTTGATCTGGTTCGCGACGTTGATCGTGTTCACACACAGAGTCGTCACACTCATCGCGGTCGCCGTCAACGCACCTGTGATCAGCTGACCGAACGACAGAATCTGTTTGCTGAGACTGAGACTCAAGTTCGAAATCGCGTTCCAGTGAGACACCGACGTCAGACTCAAGCTGTTCGACAAGCTCAACAGAGCGTCCCAGTGCTGGCGCGACGCTCCCGACAAGGCATCGAGACTCAAGCGAGTGTTGTACGACAAGTTCGAAGCATAGTCCCACTGTTGAACCGACGCCGTGGAGAGGGCGCCTGACAGACTCAGCAAAGCAGTCCAGTGTTGACGAGAAGCTGTCGACAGGGCGTCCATACTCAAACGGGTGTTGTACGAGAGCTCGGACGCGTAGTCCCACTGTTGGAGCGAAGCCGTGCTCAGAGCGCCTGACAGACTCTGAAGAGCCGCCCAGTGTTGGAGCGATGTAGTCGAAAGCGAACCAGACAGACTGAGCAACGCCGTCCAGTGCTCGCGCGACGCCGTTGAGAGCAGATCCAAACTCAAACGAGTGTTATACGAAAGCTCGGACGAGTAGTTCCACTGCTGGAGCGAAGTCGTCGACAGAGAACCCGACAGGCTCAACAACGCAGCCCAGTGCTGGTCGGAAGTGATCGACAGACTGTTCGAGAGGCTCATCACCGCGTCCCAGTGCTCGGTCGAGGCAGTCGAGAGCAGATCGAGGCTGAGACGGGTATTGTACGAAAGCTCGGACGCGTAGTCCCACTGTTGGAGTGACGCAGTGCTCAGAGCGCCCGACAGACTCAACAGAGCAGCCCAGTGCTGGTCTGATGTGATCGACAGACTGTTCGAGAGGCTCATCAGCGCGGCCCAGTGCTCGGTCGACGCAGTCGAGAGCAGGTCGAGGCTCAGACGGGTATTGTACGAAAGCTCGGACGAATAGTCCCACTGCTGGAGCGAAGTGGTCGACAGGGAACCCGACAGACTCAACAGAGCAGCCCAGTGCTGATCGGAGGTGATGCTCAGACTGTTCGAGAGGCTCAGGAACGCGGCCCAGTGCTGGTCCGACGTAATGCTCAGACTATTCGAGAGGCTCATCAGGGCGTCCCAGTGTTCAGTTGAAGCAGTCGAGAGCAGGTCCAAACTCAAACGGGTGTTGTACGACAGCTCAGAAGCGAAGTCCCAATGCTGAGTCGAGGCTGTCGAGAGCAGGTCCAAACTCAAACGGGTATTGTACGACAGCTCAGACGCGTAGTTCCACTGTTGGAGCGAAGTGGTCGATAGACTGTCCGACAGGCTCATCAAAGCCGCCCAGTGCTGAGTCGACGCGAGGTCCAGTGCCTGGAGTGATTGGAATGTGTTATCGGACAGGTCGGTGATCGTCTGGGCGCCGGTGTTGTACAGCACGTTCGAGATACGGCTGATGGAATCCCAGTGAATCACAGACGTCGTCGACAGACTTCCAGACAAGCTCATCATCGTTCCCCAGTGCTCGAGTGAGATGGTATTCACGACGAACGAGAGCTCGCTGGCGTACTCGAAGTGTGCCGTCGATGTCAGACTCAGACTGTTCGAGAGACTCATCAACGCGGTCCAGTGCTGGATGGACGCCGTCGAGAGAGCGTCCAAGCTCAGACCAGCATTGGAGAGACGGAAGCTGACGTTCGACAGATCCGTCGAGATACCATCCGCGTAGGTCGATAGAGAATCCACACGACCCGACAGTGTGTAAGCATCGCCCGAGAGATCCACAATCTTGTCCCAATGGGCGACCGATGTAGCACTGAGCGACTCCGAGAGGTTGTACGCGTAAGTGCTGATCGACACGACATCGATGACCGTGCCATCCTTGTTGCTGATAATGAAATGGTTACCATTCAGCTGGATACGAGCCACAATCGATCCACCTTCCTCGATCGCGATACCGGCATTGTTCGCGTCGAGACCGTTACGGTTCAGCGTGATGTACTTGTCCGACACCTCCAGGTTCGTCGTCTGAACAGCCATGAGTGTACCCGAGATGATCACAGTGTCCGTCGCGGTACCAATCACAATCGTCTGTGTGGTGTTCGAGTCGCCTCCGATGTAAATCGTACCAGCCGCACCGTCCGCAATACGCACATTGTTCGAACCATCACGTGAGATCAAGAACTGTAACTCGGAGATACGAGTGTTGTCCCAGGTCGACAGACTCAAGAGCGCGGCGTAGTGCTGCTCGGACGTGGTGCTAAGGCTGCCCGACAGACTAAGAAGAGCCGCCCAGTGTTCACGCGACGCTGTCGAAAGAGCGTTCAAACTCAAACGGGTGTTGTACGACAGCTCGGACGAGTAATTCCATTGCTGGAGCGAGGTGGTCGAGAGGGAACCGGACAGCGAGAGGAGAGCAGCCCAGTGTTGCTCGGACGTGGTGCTCAGACTTCCCGACAGACTCAGCAGAGCAGCCCAGTGTTGGTGCGACGCCACATCAAGTAAAGTCAGGCTCAAATGTGTGTTGATAGACAGGTCGTTCGCGTTGTCCCAGTGCTGCTGCGACGTGGTCAAGAGGCTCCCCGACAGACTCTGAAGAGCCGCCCAGTGCTGTTGGGACGTGGTGCTCAGACTTCCCGACAGACTCAGCAGAGCCGTCCAGTGTTCGCGCGATGCCCCAGACAACGCATCGAGGCTTAGACGGGTGTTGTACGACAGCTCGGACGAATAGTTCCACTGCTGGAGCGATGTGGTCGAGAGGGAACCCGACAGACTCAACAGAGCCGCCCAGTGCTGTTGGGACGTGGTGCTCAGACTTCCCGACAGACTCAGCAGAGCCGCCCAGTGTTCGCGCGACGCCCCGGACAAAGCATCGAGGCTTAGACGGGTGTTGTACGACAAATTCGAAGAGTAGTCCCACTGCTGGAGCGAAGTAGTCGACAGACTTCCCGACAGACTCAGCAGAGCCGCCCAATGTTGCTGGGAGGTGATCGACAGGCTGTTCGATAGACTGAGTGTCGCGGCCCAGTGTTGGAGCGAGGTCGTCGACAGTGAACCCGACAGACTCTGCAGAGCGTCCCAGTGTTGACGAGACGCGGTGCTCAGAGCATCGAGGCTGAGACGCGTGTCACCGGACAGCGTGTTCAAACGGGACGAAATCTGGTTCGCACTGAGACTGATGTCCAGGATCGCCTGTTTCACATCGGGGATGCTGGGAAGTGCAAGGAGACCCGACATGTACACCGGAGCGTTGGTCGATGTGTAGATCGTCACATTGTCGCGGAACGTAACCGTCTGTGTACCAAAGAACGTCGTGCTGGGACCGCTGAGACGGACGTTACCGCGCGCGGTGATCGTACCTTCTACGTTCGCGTTACCATCGACCTGGATGTTTGCGAAGGGGTAGTTACCGTTCACCAGATTGGTAAAGCTAGTGTTCACAATATTCTGTTGGTACTGGGTGTAGCTCAGACCCGACTGAACCGCCACGATACTAGCGGTGTATGTGCCGATGACACCGCTGAGTTCGTTGAGACTGACAGTGGTTGTGTACAACAGAGTCGACGTCGAAGCAAGGCGGGTGGAGATCTGTGTGACACTCAGACTCACGTTCGAGATCGCGTTCCAATGAACAACGCTGACGTCATACAACTGAGACGATGTGAAGCTCAGATCGGAGATGACCTGGTTCAACGCGAGCCCACCAAGATTCGCGACGGCGTACGAAAGGGTCGAGATGTCATAGGTATTGAGCGACACCCGGTTCCATTGTGTGACCGACGTGGCCTCGAGTGAGCTGACACGGGTGTCAAGACTCGAGGTTTCACCGGACAGTGACAGGATCTTGTTCCAATGAACGACCGACGTCTGCATGAGGCTCGAGATCGCGGCGTACTGGGTCTGAGAGGTATTCAAAAGACTAGTCGACAAGGAATCCACCGTCGTCGAGAGTGAATCGACACGACCCGAGATGGTAAATGTTTCGTTCGACAGGTCGGTGATCTTGCCCCAGTGTTCAATCGACGCCGTGGTGGTCAGCGAGCTGATGTGTGAGATCGCGGCGTAATGAACCTCGGACGTGCTCAGGAGACTGGTGGAAAGCGAATCAACACGTGCGGAGATTGTGTAGGTCTCGCCCGAGAGTGACAGCATCTTGTTCCAGTGCTGGGTCGACGCGGTCGTGGTGACGCTCGAGATGGAAGAGATCGCGGCATAGTGTGTCTGAGAGGTGTTGAACAAACTAGTCGAGAGCTCGTCCACGCGGGCGGAAAGTGTAAATGTTTCGTCCGAGAGATCCACAATCTTGTTCCAATGTTCCGTCGAGGCCGTCGTGGTGATGCTCGAGATGTTCGAAATCGCAGAATAGTGTGTCTGTGAGGTGTTCAGCAGGCTGGTCGAGAGATTATCCACACGAATCGAGAGCGATGCAGCGTCGCCCGAAAGATCGACAATCTTGCTCCAGTGCTGAGTGGAAGCCGTCGTGGTAATGTTCGAGATGTTCGAAATCGCAGCATAGTGAGTCTGTGAGGTGTTCAGCAGACTGGTCGAGAGATTATCGACGCGCACGGACAGTGTGTACGAGTCTCCGGACAGATCGACGATCTTGCTCCAGTGCTGAGTCGAAGCCGTCGTGGTCAGTGAGCTGATGTTCGAGATCGCAGAATAGTGTGTCTGTGAGGTGTTCAGCAGACTGGTCGAGAGCGAATCGACACGCGCGGACAGTGTGTACGAGTCTCCGGACAGATCGACAATCTTGCTCCAGTGCTGAGTCGACATGGTTGCGACATCGCCCGACAAACTCGAGTGTGAGTTCGAGAGAGTGAGCAAGCGTCCGGAGATCTCGCCAATGCTCAGGCTGTCGGTGGACTGCCGAGCCGAGAGCTGGCCGATGTTGGTGACGTTTGTGGTCACGCGAGTAGAAAGGTCACGCAGTTCGATCACGCCACCGTCGGTTCCTTTCGCAACCCAGTTACCGGAACTGTTCAGATCGAACGTCGCGGCGTCCGGGATACCGTTCACGTTCGCACGGATACCCACACTCAAAGGAGCTGTGCCGCCCACGTTCAGGGTAATCCACTGATCCGAGACGGTCAGCGTCGTGGCCGAGATGGTCACGGACGTACCACCGATCACGACGGTGTCGGACAGGGTACCGAGGTAGATCGTCTGAGCACCGCCAGCGACACCGGTTCCAATGTAGATGTTACCGGTCACATTGTCTCCGACATGCAGATCCGCACCCGAACGATTGATCAGGAACTCGAGTTCGGAGATACGGGAGTTCGTCAGCACAGACGCAGCACCCACATTCGAGAGCTGTTGGGAGAGGTACGTCGAGATACTCGCCACGACGCCGGACAGGTTGTCGAGTGTGACCTCGTTTGTGCTCACACGGTTCGACAGAGAAGCCAGACGGCTCGAGACGCTCGAGATGTTATCGGCGTTCTGGCTGATGGCAGCCCAGTGAGTTGTGCTGATGGTAAAGATATTGTTGGACAAAGCACTGAGATCCGAGCCACCGAGAGCAGCGACGACGGAGCTGAGCGAGTCCAGTCGGCTGGAGACGGCACTGATGGAAGCCGTTGTGGAGATGCTACGGTTGTATTCGATGCCCGAAAGGGTCCACACGTTCGCGGAGGTGTTCGCCGCAGACACAAACACGTTGCTGATCTTCAGCGACATTTCCCCGACGGAGGTCTGAAGGGTCCCGATCGCGCTCCATTGAGCGGCGGACGCGGTGCCGGCATTCTGTGAAAGTGTGAGCAAGTTTGTACTCAGGGAATCCAGACGGGAGGACACCTGGGTCATGGAAGTCTGCAGCACACCGATCGCGGCCCATTGGGCGACGGATGCAGTACCGGTGTTCTGCGAGAGTGTGAGGTGGTTGGAACTGAGTGAGTCGAGACGGGACGACACTTGTGTCATGGAAGTCTGAAGTGTGGTGATCGCGGCCCAGTGAGCGACGGACGCGGTGCTTGTGTTTTGCGAGAGTGAAAGGACATCAGAGCTCAGAGAGTCGAGACGGGTGGATAATTGTGTGGTGGATAACTGGAGAGTCGAGATGGCGTTCCAATGAGCGATGGACGTGTTCCACACCGTGGCCGACAGACTGGTGTGAACAATCGAGCTGAGGTTCTGGAACGACAGGCACAGGTTGCTGACGGTAGAGCTGAGGGAGTCGAGACGTGTGGACAATTGTGTGGTGGAGGTTTGGAGGGTGGTGATCGCGCTCCAGTGTTGAGTGGACGCGGTGTAGTTGACGTTAGAGACTGATTGCACTTGAGTGCTGAGGGCGTCCACACGGCTGGAGATTTGAGTGGTAGAGAGGCTAACATTCGAGATAGCGTTCCATTGAGTTTGCGAGGTTGAATAGATAGCGCCGGACATGCTGATGTGAACGGTCGAGCTGAGAGTGTTGAGACGGCCCGAGATTTCGTTCGTTGACAGAATGTTGGTCGAGAGTCGGTTCGAGATCTCGGATGTGCTCAGACTGATCTGATTAACGCTGTTTTGAACGATGGGAACAGCGGTGTTGTTGAGGTAACCCAGCGTTGCCTGCATGCCGATCACACTGTTCACTGTCGTGTTGAGAGTGTTGCTCAGCTGATTAACGCTGGTAAACAGGGTGGCTACGCTCTGAACCGTTGAAGTCATGGTATTCCAAAGACTCTGGACGCTGGCGCTTTCGGCACCTCCTGAGCTCAGTGCAAGATTTTGCACGTAAGTCTGGAGAGAAAGAATCTGGACGGACTGTCCGGAATTGTTTGTGATCTGAAGGTCACCGCCCGCCGTGACCGTCATACTCAAACGGCCACTTAGGTTGATGTCGCGACCCCTTAGAGTCACGTTATTTGGGTTATAACTCATGATTTAATGTTATAAAATAAGTTTCTTTTTATTATAATCTCGAGGGATAAAAAATTCTTTAATTTTTTTGAATTAACTTTTTTAGCGGTAAGAACAAGAAAACCAAAAACACAAAAATCGATATGGAAACTCTTTTGATCACGGGAGGGGCCGGATTTATCGGTTCGCACGTCGCGATTCGTTTGAGTAAGAAAGGGTATCGTGTGATCGTGGTTGACAAACTCGATTATTGTTCGTGTGTCGATCACATTCGTCCGTACACGATCGAGTTCATCCGTGGAGACATTTGCGACGCGGATTTGATGACTTACATTCTCGATTCGAAGGAGGTGGATGTGGTGATGCACTTTGCTGCACAGACACATGTCGATAATTCATTTGGCAATTCTTTGTTGTTTACACACAATAATGTCTACGGAACCCACGTGTTACTCGAGTGTGTAAAAAACGCTCCTAGGAAAATCAAAAAGTTTATTCACGTTTCGACAGACGAAGTCTATGGAGACGCGCACGAACAAGCGACGGAAGAATACGTCCTTGAACCTTCGAATCCGTACGCAGCAACGAAAGCCGGGGCTGAATTTATTGCACGGAGTTATTTGAAATCGTTCAAGGTTCCTGTGATTATCACGCGCGGAAACAATGTGTACGGGCCGTACCAGTATCCTGAGAAATTGATCGCCAAGTTTATCAAACAGTGTCTCGCCGGAGAAGAGATGACGGTACACGGTCAAGGAATGACACGTCGCAATTTTTTGTATGTCGAAGATGTCGCACGAGCTTTCGAACTCATTCTCGAACAAGGATCCATTGGAGAGATTTACAATATCGGCGGTGGTGAAGAGAAGTCGGTTCTCGACATTGCTCACGCAGTATCAAGTTGTTTACATGTCGAACCCCGTATTCGATTCGTGGAAGATCGTCCATTTAATGATGCACGATATTCGATCAGTTCTGAAAAACTCCGAAAGCTCGGATGGTCGGAAGAAGTTTCATTCGAAGATGGATTAAAAGAAACCGCGTTGTTCTTTGCTTCCAACGCGTGTTTAAATTCTACCAACTAATTAAACTCTCCAAAGTATACTTCTCGCATCCGTTGATGCACATGGGTTTCTAAGAGTTGATACACACGGATGTATTCGGAAATGTCACGACCGTACGGGTCATCCACCGGACTTCCATCCAAGGCCAATGGGAATATCTTATGTGACTGAGCTCCGAATGCACGAATAAGCCCTTCGAAGTATCCTGGTGATACACAAAACACAATATCTGAGTCACCTAAAAGTTTCTCAGATACTTGTTGCGAAGCATGTTCGTCAAGGTAAGGCGAGCAGATTGTAGCAGCGTGACTCGCAGCAAACCACCCAGGAACAGTTTCTACACCTGCAGACTTTATAATGATTTCATTCTCGAGTTTATAGTTTTCTTCAATCCATTTCTTGGCAATCGTTTCTGCCATGGGAGACCGGCACGTGTTTTCTCCACATACAAACAGAATCCGACGAGGATTATTCATAAATGTATAATGCTTTCGTTCACTCATTTTTTGTTATTCATAATTCATAATTCGTCAAATCAAAACTTTCAAAATTCATACCAAATCAAATCCTGGCTCGTACGAATCCGTTCGATGAGACTCACCAATCCGCAATTCTTCACAATCAACACACGGAACGGCTCTTCGGGGCGTTCGAAATGTTCAACCGCGTCCTTCATAAACTTTTGATGAACGAATCCTTCGATCACCCGATCGCTGTTTGTATGAATCACGTACGCCGCCTTATTGTGATTCTGTGTAACCACTTGTGTGATTTTCTTTTCTGTGTCGGACGTGTACGTCGGATTCACAAGAACAATCCGACGCTGGCCGACTAACTTCTGAATCATCGGATGAATTCCCTGAAGACCCGAAAGCGTTTCGTTGCACTGTTTCACAAGCAGACGATCCATACGAATCTCCTGACCCTTTGTAAAAATCAAAGACTCCCAACGATTCGCAACCGACTCCCATGTGAAATGCTCAAGCGCAAAGTTTCTCATCGCCTCACGATCGAGATCACTGATCGGCTTCGCAAGTTCTTCCTGAATCCATTCGAGAGACCGCGCTTCGATCAAACCACCACTCGCGTCATTTGGATGAGGGTTGTCACCAAAACCGGACGGGACCAAACGATCCGGTGGGATGTCGTACAACCGAGGACGGCGCACACTCGCGTACTCGGATTTCTTCTCGAGCCAATCGATGTACTTTTGAATCTTCTCACCCACCGCGCCGACACGTGTGACCAACGGGAAACTACCGTAGTACATCGCCTTGGTCAATGAGATGCAATCCGTTTCGATGAATCGGCTGTAATAAAAGAAATACTTTCCATTCGCGTACAACTCCGCAACCGCGCGCTCGGGAATCTTTTCAAGAATGTCAATTTCCAAAGAAGGGAATCGTGCCTTCCAACGCCGGACGAGATCCTCTGGCATGTCTGGGAACCCGTACGCCCACGCATTCTTCTGGATCTTCGCGTTCTTCTTCTTTTGAGTTTTCTTGAATTGCTGCTGCAGCGCTTCTGTCAAATCCAACGTGGCCGTCATACCACGGTCCGGTCGCGAGGTATTGATGCAGTTGTACTCACGGTCCTCGGTCGATTTCGAGAGTTCGCCGATAGGTTCGAAGCCGTTCGGGATCACGACGCACTTGGCATGATGTTCGGCCGGGATGCATGTGTTCCTGTGATACTCGGATTTGACCATGATGAAATCGACAGGGTTCAGTGCGGATGCAACAAAAATCTGAAGTTGATCGTGAACGTCCAAACAAGTCTTGCCGGATCTGTGAGCCGGGTCGCGGAAACCTTCCAACAGTCCGGGGTCGCGCCAACAAATGGTAATGTCAGCCTCGTCCATGGAATTCCACAGCTCGAACGGCTTCCACCAAACACCTGTCTCCTCATCCATCTTTCCGAACTTCCGAACGTCTGCGATGGGACCCGAACGGTCGATCAGCTCTTTCGACCAGGGGCTGAAGACAACCACTTTCGCACCCAATTGGTTTACGAAATAGTTCGTAATGTGTTTCACAGCTTCCTCGGAACCACCCCAGTTCGCACATTTCTCGAACGCGTTCCATGCGAGCGGGTTGGCAGACGGTGGGCAGACGTACGCGACGCGCAATCCGGATGTCGGCCGATCTTGTGGGCCACGGTTGGTTTCGATGTGTGAGAAGTGATCAATCTGCATCTTTGTCCGACGGAATACCTTGAACCGATGCGCCGCCTCGACACCCCACGCGATGCGGAAGTAAATGTCACGAATACGTTCGGCATCATCTCCGACGGTACGAACCAAGTCGAGGAAGATCTTCGCAGCACGTTCGTTCGGGTTTCGATTCATGAGAGCCTCGTGAACTTCCTCGACGACCGCACGTTCCTCCGCGTCCATGTTCGTTTCCTTGAAACTTAACTTCTTACCATCCGGTCCGAAGACGTCCGGGTTGCCGTTGTACGTCCGGCGGACAATCGTATTATTATCGTGCGTTAACTGACAAATGACCCAATTCGAAGGAATGTTCATTGCCTTGTTCCATCGGCTGAGCATGAAATGGTGTCCTTCTGCGTTACGGGCTTCGTCCGGCCACTTGCGCTCCTCCCAGAACTCACGGTAATACGCAGTTGTCGACTCGGAAAACCCGGACGGTTTGTTTTGATGACAGGGATCGTACGCGTTGAATGCGGTGTCTGTGACGACGTCGTAGCAATTTACTTGTGTGCAGCCGACGCACTTGATACCGTCGTCCTTGTACATTTCCAACAGGGCAACACGAACACGTACGGATTCTTTGTGATACAAGTCGTCGTCATCCATGTGTACAACGATGTCCGCAGCGGCAAAACCGAGTTCGCACATGAGATTTCGCTTGCGTCCCAGAATAAACCGTCCGCCTCCGGGTGCGTGTGTCTGGACGTAATCGACCTTTCCTCGGAAAGTCTTTTTGAAATCGTTGATTTTATCAGCCAGTGCGTTGTCGATCTCGCCATCGTCTACGATGATCCAATGCATGAGGTCGTGCGGGTAGGACTGTTTGAGCATGTTGTGTTTCATAAGAGGCCATAAGTGTCCACGGTTTCCGGTTGGACAGATAACGGCGACTTTGGGTAGATTCGCAAGAACTCGCGTATCGAATTGAAGTGTGTGACTATTGGGCCCTGTTTGAGTTACTGGCACATCCCGTACCGAGATACTCGGACGAAACGACGGTTGGGCCATTATGTATTTTTTTACTTTAGTTTTTTCCGACTTCTTTTTTTTTGGTTTCTTCAGACGCAATTGATGCAATGAAAAAAAAATAGTTTCGACTTCAAATAAAAATATTAAAAAAAAAATGCCTAGTGATCAAATCTTAATCGGCGAAGGACTCATTCGCGTAGCTCTGCTTATGACGATTCCTTTCTTAAACAAAAAGGCTGATCTCACTACGGGACCTGCTCCTCTGCTCTTCTGGGTCTTCGCTTGGGGGTTCACTGTTCTCTCTCTGATGCATGGCATGATGAAACGTGGGAGTTACGATATTACGAAGACCGTTGCAGTGTTCGTGTTATTCGCGAGTGCAATCGTGTTGGCTTATTCGATTTATTTGACTGTGATGAAATCGAAGAAGGACAAGAAGGAGGACCGTACTGCAGAACAAAAGAAGATGTCGACCACGATGGTTGCTTTGTCGTGGACGGTTTTTGCATTGTCATTGATTTCTTACAAGTTTTTGCATAAGTACGAGTTGTAAAAATTACCTCCTGCTACCGAACGATTTACGGATTCTCCGTTTTCCAAACGCGCTGCTCACGACTTGAGAGGCTTGAGATGTTGTTGATGAATAAGAAGGTGCCGACGACATTGAAGGCATCTGTTGCGAAGGCATCTGTTGAACCACTACGACTGGAGTCGAAGGAGGTGCCTGTGGAGGAGGAGCTGTGATGAAGTTTTCATTACGGCCCGTGTACGAAGCGGCTTCTGTATGCAAGGCGTTCGACACGAAGATCGAATTTTGTGACTTTGATGTGAGTAAAAACACAAAGACAAACGACAGAATCAGTGTAACAACCAACAATCCAACGATGTAATTGTAATTCGATGTTCTATCTTTCTTTTCATCTTTCATGTCTTTCAGAATCATGGCACACATGATCCATGCGAGTGTGCAAATCAAAAAGAACAAAGCAAACGAAGCTTTGGCAGGCACATGATCTTTCATGGCAGTCACCAAATAATACACCATCGGGGTTAGACCGAGAGCGTAGGCAACAAACGACGTGAATGCACCGCGTTCATCTTTCGACCTGTGTTCGGATTTCATGTAGAAGCTTGTTCCAACCATACCCGCGATGAACACAAACAGTGATGTCAACATCACCAGTAGACCCATGTACGAAATCATTTTTGTTTTTTTTCTTTCGATTTCCTTTTTTGTTTTTTAAAAAACATACAAAAAATTTTTTCAATGTGAAATCAAAAAATTAAGCGTCATCTCCCTCTTCCATTTGTTTCTTGCGCAACTTCTCCTGTGCCAAGCGGAACTCCGCTTCTGACATTTGAAGACCTGCGGATGATAGGTACTTTTGCCCTAATTGTTTTCCAATCTGAGATGTACGTTCGAAAATTTCATCCGAGTTTGCAGTCCCTTCTTCTTGCATCTGTTTCGCCAAAAGAATTTCCTTCGCGATACTCGCTTGGAAATCGCGACTCATTGCAAGAATCGTCAGCTTCGGATACCTTTGTGCCATAGATTCGTCCTCGGGAGAAATCGATTTTTGAATGTGTGTGCGAATCGCAAATTCATACGCCTCTAAAAAACGACCGTGAAGACTCATTTTTTATTTTTTATTTATAAAACACGATTTTGTTTCTTAAATTAAAAACTCGATCCTGCACCCGCACCGGCTCCTGTAGCATCATCATCCACAGCGGCTTCCGATGCACCTTCGGTCACTTGAGCAGCTTCCTGAGCACGGATCTGACGGGCAAGTTCCAGTGCCGTCAGTTCCTTGTTCGCCCTGACTGCCTCCTTTGCGGAATTCACCATGGCATTCTTGCGATCATCAAACAGAATCTGCGCCTTCTTCTGCTCGATGCGGTAATTCGAAATCATCTGATTCAGATCGGCATCCGACGCCTGCTTGTTCGTAAACACCTTGTTGAGCTCCTCCTTCGTAGTCGGGAAAGGAAGAATCTTTCCAATGTCCACGACAAGAATCGCGAAAATCGGCTTTCCATAAAGCTCTGTATGGTAATCACGAATCTTCGAAGCGGCCGCGAGAGCCTCGTCGTTCGAGCAATACGCGCCGTAAATCTTCAGCCCGTACGTCCCGTTCGGGCACTGTTGACCAAACGCGGGTGTGAGGAAGGTAACGACGGCGTGTGTGTGTTCGGCCTCATACGTCGAGCCATCGGCGTTCCGTGCGATTCCGATGGATACAATCTCCTCTTTCGAAAGATTAATGTCTGGAATGTTTGTCGATGCCAGTTCACGAGTGGCCCGATCATGTGCGGCTTGACGCATCTCATCTGTCTCGGCGTAGTTATCAATGGTAACTTTCGGAGCAGAACTAAAAGAACTCATAATTTTTTTTATATGAACTCCATTTAAAAATCCTTAAATCAAAAAAAAAATGGATGCCAAGCGGCTCGATCTTTTACGCAGAAAAAAATCTTGGGATCCGACATATTGTGCAGAAAGAGGTGGTTGTTTTATGAACGAAGATGGTACATGCCCGCATGGAATGAAAGCAAGTAATGATATTTGTTGTGTTCCGAACAAAATGAAACGTGGTTTTCGAGATGGTGGTGGTGATGAAGAAATGGGATATGCGAAGAAGAGTGTACGTTTTGGAATGCGATTGTATAAATCTTAATTTTGGATCTACAAACATCTTTTCTACATATCTGTTGTGTTATGTGAAATGTGTAAACTGAAAAAAAAGAAAAGATATAAAGAGAGAAAAAAAGAATGATTGCATCAACAGGTACAACATTTTATTTGTTGAGTCAAATGAATAAAACTTCGGGTCCGAAAGATTATTCATCTGACCATTCTTTTGAGGGTTACGCATGTTTTCTAGAGGCGGCAGACGATTCTCGAAATGCAGATTGGAAATGCAAACGGTTTGACGATTTTCGAGATGCGACAAAGTTTATACTTCAAAAAGAAAACAAGATGCCGTTTAAGTTTGTTCGGATTTCATCATGGGTTCCTAAAGTATTTCATCGGCGTATCTTGAAACATGAACTTGCATTGAATGTACATATGTTATTTCCAGATGAATCAATTTAACAACAGTTCAGACAATTTTGTCAAACGAATGTCAGTTTCGATGTGACGAACGCACTCTCTCAAAACACGTTCGTCGAGTGTCAAAATGATCAGACGTTTTTTGGCACGCGTCACAGCCGTATAAAACAATTCGCGCTTGATCCAATCGTCGTTCGAAGCCGATAGAAAGATAACAGTGTCGTACTCGTTACCTTGTGCTTTATGAACCGTTGTTACATAGGCCATTTCTAAATGTTCGTCGTCCATTTTTACATTCCGTCCACTAAAATTGACAATGTATTCCCACTTCTTCTGGTCGACATCATATTCTGCAAGTTCGAGAAGACCCATATCGCCATTGACGAGTTTGAGGTCCTTCAAGTTTTTTGTGCAGACCAGACGTTCTCCCTTGCGAAATTTCGCGGTCACGTACGGGTCCGAATGTGTGTCGCGAAAGCGACGAACCCGTGCTCGATGTTCTTCCAACGATTGTTCTGTCAGATCGGTTGGAAGGTCGAAAGGCGGATATCGAAACGGTTCGGTGACAGCGTTGATATCTGAAAACAATGGGTTGAAGTCGTTACAGCAAACTTGCAAACCAGATTGGGACGTGGGATGTTTCGATCTGGGGCACATGATATGAACTTTGAATTGGTCACCTGTTTTTCGAACTTCCTCGTGAAAAAGTTGAGCCGCCCGTTCCAAGAGCGCGCGTACATCCGGAAACCTCGATTCAAGAAACAGAGACACTCCGTCTTCATCCGGCGAAGCCGGATACGGGTGCGTGCGTTGCACAAGCGAACTCAAAGAGATTCCTGAGCGGATTTGCGATGCAAGATCTACAATCGGAGAATCGTCGGATTGACGAACGACCTCGCTTAGGTTTGTTTCGCAAAAACGTCGGGAATTTATAAGGTCTTGAAAGACCCGACCTCGTCCTACACTGGGTAATTGTCCCGGGTCACCCACAAAGAGAAACCGTCTGTGTTCGTGTGGCCGTAGAAACAAAAACGAAAAGGTCTTTAGGTCCACCATGGACATTTCATCCACAATCACAAATCCAATGTCGGGATTCAAACCTTCCGGGTGCATCATCTCGTCGTATTCAATTGATGAATGAATCGTTCCGATCCGAATACGTCTTTCATTCTCTTCGTCGTTGATCACACCGTATGTACGGAGTGTGTCTTTCATTCTTTTTGCCGCGGCTCCGGTAGGCGCACATAGAAGGATGTCATGAGGGTATTTACTACGGAGAATTGATTTGACGATTTGTGCAATGACGTAGGTTTTTCCGGTTCCTGCGTATCCAGTGATGATTGAAACACCGAGTCGAAGGGCGTGCGAGATCGCACGGGATTGTTCCGTATTCACAGAACATGGTACGGGTTGAATTGGATCGTGGGTAGTATGATTCAATTGAGAGAGACTTCGGATGATTATCCGTTCCCGTTCGTAATCTTGTGGTAGATACAAAAACTTTTGATCACCAATCACAGCGCGTACAATCGTTTTTGTGTCGATGGCATTTCTCCAGGAGAGTTTTGGGTTTTCAAAAAATTTGGAGGAATCATGGAAGATGATTTCGAAATCGGACGAATCGATACAAGTACTGTTGGTAACATTGAGTTGTTGTTTGACTAACTCTGCACACGTGAGTTTGTCCAGGTATTCGATAGTGTAAATATCCGGTCGCAAGGCTTGGCACAATCTTCGTCTCTCTTTTAGATCTTTCGGTGTGTGTTCATATCGGAAGGTATCGAGATAAATATGTGCGAGTCTTTCGTTCTTTTGATTTCTGGTCATACTGCCTTTGTAAGGCAAGGGTTTATGAGGAAAGATTCTTTCATACACAGCTTTTGTGATTTCTGCATATTCAAAAATTTGATCCGGATCGAAGCCTGTGAGACTTTGAACAGGATAACTTGGTGCTGCAAGTCGTCGTTTTTTCTGTTTGTGATGGTTCATGTTTTTTACACTTCTTTGTTTTTCGTTCTCACACTATGCATCTTAATTGCTTTTTATTTTTTTTTAAACACTCGGGATGAACTTCCATCCTTTGTCAATACAGCAGCGTTTCCAAATTTCATCTTGGTAGTGAACACGGTCGATACCTTTAAGAATATCAAACACGGGAACGAGTTGATCTTGTCCGAGGAGTTCGCAGAACTTTCGTAGAATGAACGAGTAATTAAAGAAATGCGTGCGACCAGCGGGGACGTGTCGTCCGAAAGGTTTTTGAATATCGCTGAACATTTCGTAGAATTTCTGTTCGAGTGCTTTCGGGATTTTCGGCGGTCGGATTTTACAAACTTGATATAAGATTGAAAAGACTCGTTCGGAGTGTTTGTTCATAGACTTGTCTCTCTTGAGCCAATCCTTGATTCGTTTTCGTGTGATCATCGCACGGTTCGTAATTCGTTCTTTCATGATTTGCCGTTTGATGAATCGGAAAACTTTACGATCGATACTCGGAATGTTTTCAACCGCTTTGATAATTTGATTCAAACATTCACGGAAGTGATTGATACGGTCGTACTCGAATTGCATGGTGCACAAAAGCGTTTCGGACGTTTCGTTGCAATCACGATTGAACGGAAGTGCGTTTCCACATTTCGGACAAATACTGAATGCCTGGAATTCGTCAAGGATACGGACTTCATCGCAATCAACACAAATGTAAGTATTATTTGTTTTTGATTGTTGATGATGTTGTTGTTGCTGCTGCTGCGGAGAAGAAGAATGAGTTGTTTCAAGGTTTGGATTCACACGAATCACGTGAAGGACACGCATGAATTCATCAACTTCGTGTTTACTGAGAACGTCAACATTGTCGAGAAACGGTTTACATTGTAAGTCGAATCTTTCGATCTCGGTTTCGAGTTTTTTCTTTGAGGCTGTCAATTGATCGATTTCGATTTGAATGCAAACTTTTCGATTTGGACAATGTTCGTTCGCAAATTTCATTTCATCCTGAAGCTTTGCAAGTTTTGTTTGGAGTTGCAGTTGTTCATTCTCAATTCTTGACAGGAATTCCTTTCGAGCGACCGTGTGTGCATTTCGACAATTCATTCTTTCTTTCTTTTTTTTCTTTTTTCTTTTTGATTTTTTTCTTATCGGAATCATTTAAAACAAAAATGAATTATTCGACCGACCTGCAGAAGACTTTCTATCATGAACGCATAAATCAACCGGAACTGTTCCAAGTTCTTTTTCACCCCGACAATATCAACTATGTCATCGCTCAAACCGGTTTAAATATCCCACGAGCGGATTTCCTCGCGATTTCGATCGATGTGTTGTCGGTGCAATTGCGTGAGGAAAACCGTGGCGTTGGAATGACATTAGCGGAACATTTGGAAAGGACGAACAAAGCATGGGTTTATCGTTTGAAAATGAGATTTAATCCCAGTGGTGCAACCGAGGTTTATCGTGAAGCAGCAGCGAACTCGTTCGTGCAACAGCCGTCTAAGTTTACACCTCCGGTCGCAACCGGAAACAGAGGTCAGAGGATTCTCGTTTACGACGAGGGGTTTGGTCAATCGTTCACACCGGGCCGTACGGAATCGTTAAAGTTTTTGAAACAATATTAAAAATTCATTCAACAATCATTTGCGTTGTGGATGCATAAAATCCGGCTACACCAATGGAAGGAAAGTGTTGCGCGGCTTCGTCCATTTCTTCAAAGTTTCTCCCGAGTGCATGTTCGATATCCATTTCACCTTGTACGACTTGTGGGTCTTCACAAACAGTTTGAAGTACGTCCCTAAATTTTCCAAAGAACTTGTTCGGGATTGAAAAGAATCGCGTCATCACTTCTTTGGGACGCATCCGTTTGCAATAAATCTCCTCCGCATTGTAGGTTTCTCTGAATCGTTCAATGAGAAAGTATCGACCGGACAATTTCGCAAACGCACAGAAAGAATCATCCACTCGTTGAAACACTTGTCGCATGACCAATGCCTCTGCGTAACTTTTCTTCACCCCTTCGAGTGCTTCGAATGTGAAAATCTGTTTTACTCCATGATCAGCCAATGTTTGAACTTGCGAATCTGATAAATCTGAAACCTCCGATACCACTATATGTGCATTCGGAATCATCATCATCACCGTTCGAACACTGTGGAGGAGCTGACGGAATCTCGTTCTCTCTGAAAAAATGTTGGAGTTGTTGACCGATTTGACTGCAGACGTGATCAACACAAACTTTTTGGGTGACTCCAAAACATACTCGGGCCGAACAGGTCCCAAGGGGAGAGTTTGGTTTTCATCAATATACATGCGACGTAAGGAAGCGATGTATTTTGAGTTGGTCGAATTCCGAAATGGGCAAAAGATATGTACTTGACAGACTTCTGGGTACAAGTACAAATTGGAGAGTGTCGATTGTAAGAAATGGATGGAGCTCGGTTGAATTCCTTCCACATGAACGAAACCGTACGGTTTCAGAAGTTGCAACGAAAACGTCATAACAGCGTAGACGTCTTCGATATTTTCTTCTTTCGAACGTTCTTCATTGTAGTAATTGAAAATGATCATGTCAAACATGTTTCGAGGAAGGACACTGAAGGTTTTTGTAAATGTCTCGAACGTCATCACTTCAGCACAATCGATGGATTGTAAGTACAGTCCCCAAGACGCTTTTGTAGGATACACTTCAGCAGGCGTTTCGACAATGTTCAATACTCGAATGCCGTAATTACGGAAACCGTGGAGGATGTAATGATAGTACAACGTTGCACCTTGACCCAGTGGAATGATTGACTTCGACGCGTACCTTTGACAATCTGGAATGAGTTTTTGAAAGATTTCACACAACTCGGACGGGTATCGATGCATGACCATGTTTTGATATTGATCCGAAATGAAAGACAAACTCACATCTCTCAAAATAGAAACGGGCGTTGTACGAATTTCCAATTGTTCAAATGAATTCATCATTCTTTTTCAAACATTTCAAACAAAAAACGAATCCACGTTCGAACGATTTTTAGTCTTCCATCCGTGCCTGGAGATAGAACTTGAGATAACCAAGATTTCCAGCATCGAATTGACAAACGAGGGGTTGTCCGGGTTCCATATAGAAATGTACGTGATCCGTGAGCGTCGTGGACTTGGCGATCTCGTAACACAGCCTCAGTGTGAACAGTGCAGTGAAATCGACAGGGCCCACGGTACGATACACAATGTCGCCGTCGCTTTCCGCAAGTGTGACGCGCTTGTCCGCTGGGTTATGGACGCCCTCCGATTGGAAAGTAAGCGTCTTTCCACCGACATCGGACGTAATCCGGATGCGTTCCGTCTGCGTGTGTTGACACGTCTTGCAGATTTGCAAAAACATGTGCGAGTTCATGGAAATCATGGTTCGGTATGCAGCGGTCGGGAGTTGGGGGACTTGGGGGGACAGTGTCAAAATCGGGACCGAGGAATCGTCGAATCCGGTACAAGACGTGACATTGTTTCGAACTTTGTCAACACGCACGAAGAACCTCTGTGTGTCACGTTTGATATAAAGAGTGAGAGGATTCTGTGCTTTGATCGAATCTTTCACAAGTTTATAAAGAAGGGGAAGGTTGATTCCGACGAGAACTCGTGCGCCGGGTTGGACGTGCCACGTATCGAATCCTTTCGCGTCTAAACGGAGATGAGTGGTACGCTGTTGAGAGGCATCTCCACACATGGCCGTAATGTTTGTCGAACTAATCCATAAGTTGATATCGTTCACATTTGCATTCAGTGCTTCAAACAATTTCGAAATGATATGCGACTGAGAAGTCTTTGCGTAGAAAATAAACTCGTCCAGATCACAGCAAGAAGTGGAAGCAGAAGCACCACCACCAGCAGCAGCAGCCCCGGCAGAACCTTCTTCGACTTCCATTTCTTATTTTTTTTAATTTATTTAGATACTCTTTAAGTCACATTCTCAAACTCAGACATTCAATTACCAGACAGTCCCGTATACTTACATTCCGAAACTATTTATACTCAAAACTCAAAATACTCCAAACACAAACCGAAAAAATGTCGTCGTATCCACCTTCGCTTCCTCCGTTTCTGTACCAGGAGGGTGGGTTGTATTACTCTACACAGTATCATCCGGGAACGGAGGTAACTGGATGGTACAATTACCAATTCGCTATCAATGAAGGATTTTGGATTATGAAAACATCAGACAAGATTGTTGCTTTTGTGACGTGTGTCACACCAGGTCTCGATTCACCTCCCCTCAATGGTGAAACGTGGGCTGGAGATAAACTCGTCGAAGTCGTTGGATTCTACCGTCCCCCGTCCGTCTTGTCGTTTGAGTGAAGTCCTTTTGATTTTCTTTCATTCCGGTGGAAATTCGTTCTTCCACTTCGGTCAATTCCAAAAACGTCGTACGTGGTGATGACGACTCCGTTGATGGTCACGGTCGGAGGAGGTAGAGTCGTGTGATCCCAATACGGGCAAATGTTGATCGCGACTTGATCTTGTCCGTAAAAAATCATTAACGTCCGAGTCGATACGACGTAAACGAGTTTCAAAACTTGTTGATATGCCAGGCTCTTCAAAAACATTTTCAGTTGAGCCGGACCTTGAGCTGCAAAACTTGTCATCATCTCAAGAAATGCCGGACCCTGTCCAGCCGGACCCATCAAGACAATGGATGAACTGCTCATTTTTTAAGACGTTTTCCTTACGATTCTTCTGTACGATGAGTTTGACGCAGAAGCTGAAGAAGTCGATGGTAATTCAGACGAAACCGGAATAGGAATCGATTGAATTTCGCTTTTCAGTCTTTGTTGATTCTTGTCAACGATGTGTTTTAATTTACGAACGACACAGACTTCTCTACGATCAAATACGTTCGTTATGATTTGTTCACATTGCTGTCGCGCGTTCAAAGAACGGAAGGAATCTCGACAACCTTCCGTTGCAAAGAAATCCACAATCCGTTTGCGTAAAGTGTCACGAGTGAGTGTTTCTGTTTTTCTGGATTCGACAATCTCCAATGAATTCGCACTTCCTCGAATTTGCAATTTCCCGAGATCCGTCGATTCCATATATTTAATGAAGTTTAATTTCAATGTTCCTTTTTCATTTCGAAGTTCTCGCAATTGTTGATTCAATGTTGATTCCATATCTTCGAGATGTTGCAAACGTTCATACGCTTCACGTAAATCATCTGCAGAAGGCTCTGTTACAGGTTCCGACATTTTTTTTCCGAGTTTGTAATATATCGGAAGATTTTGCTTCTTCAAATTCTAACGAAATTTTTTCATTCAAACAAACTCGTACAGACACCTTTATAAAAAAGAACAAAAAATGATATCGATCGTCGATTTGATGGATCAAAGAGGGATTCATCGAATGAATACGGATGACGGCTCGATCCAAACCATTTTTGAATCTCAAATCCCGTACGTCGCTTACGCAGAATGTCGTCAAGCAGACATTCGAGCATTCGGCCTCCCATCCGGACACGTTCGAGTGATGGGTGGAATATGTCCTCCTCTTCTTGTTGGGCAACTTCCTCGTTCCGCTCCTCCGCGTCATTTCGATTTCTTTATCGGATCACTCCCACCGCTTCTTTTGGCGTTTTCACCAAACGGTAGCTCTCTCGCATGCCTATATTCGACAATGCTGATCGTTGTGGATATTCATAATCCGCTTTCGAAACACGTCTATTACCTCGGCGTTACACATCAAGACGTTTTCGTTAAGATGACGCACACGGATCAGCACGTCTTCGTTTCTACAACGACTGGAACTCTGATGAAATTCGCACTCGAACCTACCTACGTAAACAATAATCTGGAATATCCTTTCGAACGAATTGATATTTCAACAAACATTTATGCGATTAGTGACTCGGACGAAATCACTCAGTATTCGAATCAACAGATTCGCTTCGGAACGGACAAGGTCGCAACGACAGACATTGCACCCTTCGCGATCGAATTGTCTGATTACGACAACGACTTCCAGTGGGTGTTTGGTGAACACGGAATCGAAATTTACCGCTCTGGTGATCTCGTTGTTCGTCACCAAGAAGTGATTTCGCCAGACTCCAAGGTGTTTGTGACCGGAAATATGGGATACGTTCTTTGTGCAACTCCTGCTGGACGACTTTTGATGTCCGTTTATGTCCTCACGGGGCAATTCCTAATTGCACGCAACCCGGTCCTTTCACAAACCATGCGTCCTCTGCCACTCGGAATCGCACACGCGATTAATACGACCGGTCCGTTGGCTACGATGCTCACATTCCCACGTCAGTTGATCCAATTTCTCCCTGTGCGTAGACATGAAGTCGTCATGAACCGGCATATCTTCACAGGAGGTCAAGTGGATGAAAATGAATCTGAAGAAGAAGGGGATGAAGGAGACGACGAAGAAGAAGGATCTGACGATGACGAAGAAGAAGAAGAAGAATCTTCTTCATTCCGGAACGTCTTGAATGCGACGTTTCACTATCCTCAACCTTTGACGGGTCTTCAGAAGATTATTCAAACGACGAGGCGTCAAATCGAAAATCTGGAAGACTGGGACGGTATGTCCACATGGAGCCCGGACGAGTTTAAAGCGATGCGCAAAAACTTGATACCGGAAGATTCCCATTCTCTAATGAGACTTCTCGCGAGAACCACGTTAATTCGTTCGGATATTCTTGAAACGATCGAACTGACACGTGCGGACATCAAATATTTTGCGGACTTCTTTGAAGGAAGTGCAAACATGGGAGCATTCGAAACCAGTCGTTCGGCAAGGAATCTCGACGAATACCAAATGAATGTCGAATGTGAAAACGGATCCAATTTATCCACATCGACGTCGACCAATTTTGATGACGTCTTACGATACTCCGAAATCTCTCGGATTCGTTCGCGCGGGCTGGAAGGACGCATCGACATTGTCGACGATCTGTTACGGGAAAACGCTTCCTTAAACGTTCAAGAGTTACGACTTTCGGTCAATACGGGAGTCATTTCGACTCTGAATTGTATGATTACGCAACTCGAAGATGTTCTTGAGGAAATTCGAGTGTACCGAAAAGGTGTGAAAACGATGATTCGCGACGCCCGTATTGCTCGAAAGCGATTGTTTTGCGAGACCTCAACGAACGCGTAATGTGTATAATTTGAAATCCGTCACTGTGGGTGCGGGGGTTTGCTGTGCACGATCAATCGCGTCACACACGGAAATTTGTTTCACCGTGTTCATATAGTATGTTGCATCTAGAAGTGTGGTCGTATCGAACTTGCAAGCGTTGATTGCCTGTTTTAAACATTTAAATTCAGATTCATGAATGTACTTCCGAGTGACACTCGGATGAATAAATTTGAACCAACTTAGCAAAAAGAACAAAACACCCAGGGGCGTCAGACTTACGTATTGAGCAACACACGAATTCGTGTTTCCACTTGGTAACATGAAGGCGAACTCGTGTTCAGTACGTTTGCGTGTGAGCGAGGCCTTGCACGATGACTTTAGAACTTGATCAAAGAATTGACCAATCGTATGAGGATTCGATAGAATGATTCGCATGAATGACCGGAAGTACACATTCGATTCATCGAAACCCTTAAACATTTTCGATTTCTCGAGACAAGATTTGTATTTGCGGATCACGCCATCCAAATGCGAATCTGAAACCTGTGAGTGGAGATACGTCATGTAATTTTCCATTTTTGTTTGTTTGTTTCTTTTTTGATTTTTAATTCTACGAAACAAGATTTTCTTTTTTTTTGAATAACTATAACTCACGAATGCCACACGGTTTTACAAGCGTAATCTAAATATGGATCAATCAATCGAACACGATTGACGTATTGAACAATCGCATCATACAGCACAGCATCGTAATACGTCAACGAACCGGTACGAGATCGATCGATAAATGACTGAATGATACTTCGAATGGTTGTCCTTGTTGCAAGCACGGGTTCGAAATATTTGCGCGAAACAATTTTCGGTTCTGGAAGAACAATGTCAAATTCTGAATTTTGGAATTCAACAATTCGTGCGACGTACTCTTCGGGATCTAATGATTCATTCAAATCAAGATTTGAGTTGTCTTCATTTACATATTCCCCATCGGTCGGCATAGGAGATGAAGTGTCTCTTGTACAAGGTCCGACTCCTGTTTTTCTCATATACCACGTTTTTCCATCATCCCTTGATAAACTCGAAAGTAAGTGAAGCGACATGTTGTACGGTTCTTCCATAGACGCAGAGATGTCTTCACCCATCGGCCGTACGGCACGAACGAATTCAAAGAGCATTCGTCTGAGTAGAACGAAGACGATACTGGCAAGTCTCGCGTTATACACAAGATCCACAAACTCTTTGACAGACATAGAACCATCGTAAATTGTTGGGAAATCGTGTCTTAAAACCGAATGAAAAAATGCTTTTAATTTTGGTTCTTCCCACAACTGAGGTTCTGCTTGTTTCAGTGAAATGCTCTCGAAGGATGTTCCTTCCGCGATCTCACGAGCCTTTCGGTACATTTGGTCTGTGACGACGAGCGTTGGCATGGCTGTGATTTCAGATTCATCGACGGGGATTGTGAAAATCACCTTTTGAATATTCTTTTGTCTCAATAAAGATTGAACATCTGCATTTTGTACGAAGACATCAACTAAAAACAGATTGATCATATCAAGATAATCATTTCCAGAGAGTGCAGAGTAATCACAATCTTTGACGTACAAAAGAAGCAACTCAACAAACACTTTTTGTTTTCGTCGGGTGATTTTGATATTGCAACAAGGGTTTTCTAGTTTGATGTATCCGTACTTTGGATTGAAAATCGTGCGAAAGGAATGCCATTTTTCTGCGTTTCGAATCAAGAATTGATCAATTTGAAATTGCAAACGTTCTTCCCACGAAGCATGTGCGTCGTCAATCGTTGTGAGCCGAGTCAACCGAGGAGGTCCTGGCTTTGTTGTTCCTTTGGCAAACATCTTCTTTAATGAATTCGTTTTGTTTGTTTGCAAGATAATGAAAAGAAAAAATTAAAGAATAACAATTTAAAAAAGAATGATTTCAACTCTCAATTATGTGCTTTCGAGTCCTGCGCATTTCTTGGCAACGTATTTAGTTTTCGCGAATACATTCGTTGTGACAACTCACTTTTCAAAAAGAAATGAACGTCAAGATTACGCTATGTTGTATGTGTATGTCATGATGTATTTCGGCACCGAGATTTTTAAACGGGTGATGAACTTTGAATTCCCATTGAATCTGTTTATGACTCCGACAAATCACCAAATGAAGAAATTAGAAAATGCGACTGTCTATTCCGATTCGTCGGATTCTGATTTGTTAGATTCCGATTTGTCAGATTCCGATGAAGAGCCGGACGGTCAGAATATGGACTGTCCAGTTTCGGAAAGTACGGAATCTTCATAGTTTTTATTCTCCATCAATCAAGTCGTAAAAGAATGAAGACCATTCGCACGAGCGTTTTGGCTGACCACATTGGTACTCATTTCAATGACCTTATTATCCACGAATACATCGACTCGTACCCAAAGAGTCCTCTCACGACTCCATCGTCCGATGTCGGAAGAACTCGGTACAACACACCGTTCAATCTGTTGTCATCTCAAAAGAAGATCTTGGATTACATCGTCAATCCATTTACACGTGCTGTGTACAGAATCGGAGGATTTATGAAGGGAACAGATGAAGCTGCTAGAGCTGAAGCTGGAGATGGGGCTGGAGATGGGGCTGGAGCTGGAGCTGGAGCTGGAGCTGGAGCTG
>JACCDP011284541.1_pt1 | contig 73531 bp, 66 predicted proteins | sample 7445841 | NCBI WGS metagenome assembly JACCDP01 (sample SAMN15323441, study PRJNA562643) | freshwater metagenome | isolation source: river surface water | place: USA:Blue River Watershed | collected 2017-08-17 | reverse complement strand
GAACGCATCTATCAACAGTATGCTGGAATGTTCCCTACTTTCGAAATTTTCAACCAAGTCATGGATCAGTGTACAGAAAACTATGAGTGTTTGGTGATAGATAATAAAGTGCAGTCAAACAAAATTGAAGACCAAGTGTTTTGGTTCAAAGCTAGCATGGAAACGAGTTATAAACTGTGTTCGAAGCAACTCTGGGACATGCAAGCCATGGATGAAGAACGCAAGGCAATGGGACTTGATCAAGACGGAGACGATGAAGAAGAATACAATCCCGCAGTGATGAAGAAAAAGAATGTACCGAAAATCCGAGTTCAAAAGACTTATCATTAACCCAGCGACATTGAACGGAATGGCGGGAGTCCAGTATGCATTTCTTCTGGGATCCTCTGCAACATCGCTTCCATTGCGGGTCGTTCCATTTCCACGGCATCCACATTTGTCTTTGTCATACTTTGGACCCCGTTCACCAAGAAATAGAACAAAATACTGACGACCAGCATCAAGAAGAACCATAACATGAATTTGGCCCCAATAGATGACCGCGGCTTGCCCACACGATCCGCTTTTGCATCCTCTCGTTTTTGCAAGAAATAGTAAGCAACGCTACTTACTACAAAACTATAAATCAAGAACATCTGTAACCAGTCTGGTTTTTAAATCTGTTTAAAAGAACGCGTCTTGATGCTTCTTCTTCTTTTTCATAATAACAGACGGTGGGCGTACGATTTTGCGGTTCATTAGCATCATATGAAAGGGGGTTGTCTTTTCCATCACCTCTTGACGTACTTCCATCGGTTGAGGAGTATCCATTGGGCTTCCACTAACCTTTGCAACCATGAGGTTTGAAGGATCATCCTCCGAATCGGTCTCATCTTTGACTTCTACACTCTTCTTTGATTCGTCCATTACGGGTGGCTCAACGTCCAGCGCTTCATGGTCGTCCTCACATGTAAGGGCATCAATCTCAGGCTCGGGCTCATTCTCTAGTGTAGGGGCATCAATCTCAGGCTCGGGCTCATTCTCTAGTGTGGGAACATCAAGCGTAGGCTCGGGCTCATGCTCTAGTGTAGGAGCATCAACAGTATGAAGCTCAGGTTCTATTTGGGACTCACATTCTGACACAGAATCATTATCAATATCGAGTGCAACTTCTGATTTTGGATCTTCATGGATGACTGTTACAAATTCATCATCGGATAGATCTGTCTCGGACTCAGGCTCCGTTTCGGAATCTGCCGATGACTCGGACTCTGTCTCGGTCTCTGATTCAGGCTCCGATTCCGTTATGGGTGCACTGTTCGATTGGGCATCCAATGAAACTTGTGCAATCAACTGCTCCATGGGTACGCAACCGCGAATAACCGTACGAATAGCCTGTTGAATGATCTTCTCAAGATCCAACAAGTTTTGCTGCTTTTCAACGGCACGAACATTATGATATAGCAAATACGGTCTTTTCCATACGGCGCGGGCAATATCTACATAGCATCGATGAACAAAATTGTCCGCACTGGGCACACGCAACTTGATATTTTGTAGCGACTGCTCCCTAGAATTGGCCATTAGATTGATTTTTACTTGTACACTAATCAACGCGCGAATCAAATCAGGGATATACTTGCAACCTGTATGTGATACGATCACTTCATAATGTTCACGAATCAAATGTTGATTCCACGATGCGATGGCAACCAATGAGTCTTGAAAGCATGCCAAAATCCCTTTCTTACGCGTTTCGGGTGCAGCCAAACATTTATGATAGATGTCTTGGAATGTAGTGACCATCGGTTCGGTCAAAAGGTCAAACAAATGCTCCAAATACTCTTTTTTACTATCAACAAGCGCATCGAGTTGTGCATTCTTTTGCTTCATTTTTCTTCTATAAACATGACGATAAAAACAAGGACGACATCTTTACGCACCAATTGGGTTTACGTTCAGATTAAACGGATTGGAACGCAACGAGTTCAACATCGCAGGATCTAGACGATCCGCGGTAGCATTTTCTTTGGGCCCTACACCTTTTGTGAGTTCACATGCTTCCATCGGACGTTGTGTAGATTGAATAATACGTCCGATGTTCATTGCATTACGGGGAGCAATCGAGTCCGACACCAATTTCTTGGATTCCATATCTACTAGTTCAGGATTCAAGCTTGTAAAGCTTCCTGCACCATTGGGAGTGTGTCCTGCCGCAATATTCAATGCCTCACGTGTACCATCAATCTGTGCGTTACGATCGGCCTCTTCAGACATGGGGCGGAAATCGGATTGGCCTCCAGCCATGGTTCCAATATGCTCATGGTCACTAACAAACTGCTTCTGAGTATTGGGTGCCTGCACGGTGATATGAGTGTACGCACCCACTTTGTCCACCATGCTCGCGTTACCCACTTCGTTATTATTGCACTCTGTAAGCTCACGATGAGTGGTGCGAGCAACCGCATCAGGATTATACACAACCACATTATATCTATGACTTGCAATGTTACGCACAGTGTTAACCACGGCATCGTCCACTGACAACGTCTCACGCACGGTAGGCTTGGTAGGCAAAGGATTCTCCGCACGACCTGCCTCTGGGCCTGTCAAGTTCAATATCGTGGTATCGTGAATGGTGGTCTCTTTGATTGTAGTTCGCATCATATGATTCACAGGATCGTATAGAGTCGGCTTGCTAGGGATTTGCGCTTGCATGCTTCCGAAAGTACGAGCCGCGTCCAATGTATAGTCTTTGGCGGTATGTTTCAAGATGTCCGTGAAAGGTGCAACAATCGCTTTGATGAGACTGGTTGCATTCGCGACCACTGTCTTTGTTTGCGTGGTCATACGCTCGTTGTCGTACACCATTACAGCAGATTTACCGTAATCATCATCTTCACCCTTACCAGGTTGTGATGAAACTGCATTTGCTTGACCCACATACCCTATATGACTATCAACCCTGGCGGTGGGCTTGACGTCGAAAATACCACGGGCCATTTCCTTACTTTGAGCTCCTGTGGTACGAATCCATTGATCAGGAGATTGCTCATAGAATGTATCAGGACGATTTTTCGCAAAGTCACCAACCATACCACGCTGATCAACACCTTTGGACGGACCCTGTACACGACCCTCGTAGACAACCTTGGGTTTTGATAGAGGGCGTAGTTCATCCACGGTCTTTGGTTGGACATATAGCAACGAGTCGGCTTGTTGAAAGCCGCCGCTTGGGTCCGCCGTATAGCCTTGGTTCAAACCAGGACCCACTCGAATTTGTTCGATTGGAAACTCATTATTACGGACAACGGGTGTCTGTATGTGACTACGGTAGTAGTCGGATGAGTCCTGCATACCACAAACATTGGTGAGCCCCATGGTGGGTTCAAAGAATGATCCCACCTCTTGTTTACTTGTCAAGAGCTCACCGCGTCCAGTGTACGCTTCCAAACGGGATGCATTCGCAAAGGGATCCATATTTTGCTTGACGCTACCACGGAAGAAAGGCTGCATGTTATTGTGTGTAAATTGTTCTTTAGGAATGCTTTCACCTGATAGCGAAGACACAACAGCTCCATTTGCATCTGCATCTATTGCGGTCGCAAATTGGCTCGCATAGGTAGGTTTCGCTACATATCCAGTTTGGAACGGCGCTGCTGCTTTCTCATAATTTGCGGTACTACGGGCGAATTCATCTGCTCGCACAGTCCTCCAATGGTCCGATGCGTATACATTTTTCATAGATGGTTTTTCTAGGGGGTGCACGGGTCCTGTTCCTTGCGTCTTCAACATATCTCTTTGCTGATTGAGCAAGTAACCCATACCTGTCAGGGCAGCACCTGCATACAATTCCATATCCTCTAAGATATCACTATAAAAAATACGACTCATTGCGACGCTTGTTTACTTGGACTCAACCTTGCAAGACTTCACGCTGTAAGAGTGGGTGATGGTGATCTCCGAGTCTCCGCGAACAACCACTTTGGGTTCAGCAAGAGCGCTCTTGACGCCAATGTACTCAAATGTCTTACCGTTATTATCACGGGTAGTCTCCCGAATGACAAAGCGGATCTTCGTTTTCTTGCCTGTTTGCTCACGGAAGAGCATACGAGCCGCCTTGACGGCAGCATTATAAGGAGACTTGGCCTTGTAGCGGCCACCCGTAACGTTGATCTCGGAAGACTCAACTGTGAAAAAGCGTTCCATTTGTTCTATCTTATAGATCACATAAAACTTTGTTTATTACATCTGACGGACTTCACTGGTCGTGTTCCAAGAGTAAGAGAATGGGTTACCAGGGCTATGGACACCGCAGTTCTTGGGAGGCTTCCAAGCTGCGATCTGTGCGCTCGGGTTTGCATTGGAAGGAGGGGGTAGTAGAGCAGATTGATCCATGGGTTCAGGGAGGATCGGAACGTGGTTATCTTTGACGACGATGCGATTGCTCACATTCCACTCGAAAGGAATGATGGCGCGCTCTTGAGGGTCCCAGCACAACCACTCCCAACGGTTCCAACCCGTTGAGCGCAAGGTGCATGGAGGGTTGCTGAGACGAGTATCTTCTGTGGGAGCTTGGCACATGCGAGGGTTTTTGTGAACATCGGGGGCATGGCAGATCCCTTTTGTAGCGTACTTTCCTGGAGCATACGCGTCATCATTGCACTTGGAGTTTTTGTAGTTCAATCCACGCAGCTCACTACCATCATCGACGGCGGCACCCGAAGCACAGAACCCAGGGCCCCAATTTTGCCACCGCATGTAGGGATCGGCAGGTACGTCTTGACCGCAAGGGCTGCAATCATTGGCGGGGGTGCCGAGCATATACATTCCAGGACCGACAGAGCGGCGCAACTTTTCTTGGTATGAGCAAGAATCATCACGTAATGAACTATTTGCCATAGGGAATCTCTGCAATAAGCCACTAAAAAAATTACTATCGCTTAGCACTTGTTTGTGTTCATAGGTGGTGGCAGTGGGACCGAACGATATGATATCATTTGGCAAGGTGGCAAGTGTTTCATTTGTGTAGAAATAGGGGTTGTCTTATCGTTGACAATCGCACCACCTTGTTCAAGGGGCCGCGGTGCCGTTTTGGTGCACCAGGATAGATAACGTGTTTGCCCGCGAAGATCACTTTCCAAGTCAACTAGGTTGCCATCGATGTGAGACACTGCAGTACCTCCAACGAGGCCTAGCTCATGTCGGCATTTGTTTTGGTGTTCATAACGAAACGGGCTTAGAACATAGCTCAAAATGCCAACATTCTCTTTGAGATTTTTGCGATATGTGCAAGAATCATAAGATGTGCGATTAAAGCTCATACGTGTACTCTATTTATAACCTACATTTTCTGTTTCCTTTCGAAAGAAGCTCCGCAGTTCGTAAGGAATTCTTGACGGCGCACAAAATCGCGGGTAGCATCTCCACCACGGACCCAAGGTTCTACGATATGTTCAGGGTCTTGGATGTCCTTCATGCAGTCAATCATGGGGATAGGATGAGCCGTGGTCATTTCCATGATCTGGCGCTTGCATGGGTACTGGAGGCCCTCCAATGTACCTGAAGACATACCTTGGATCAATGGCATCTCGGCATCGGGGTTCGCAACACCAGGCTTGAGGTTGGGGCATCCTTGGAACACGCGAGAGTACAGTTGAATCGGGCAGCGGTCACGAGTCAACTGAGAAGGGTTATTACGGAGCGCGCTATACTGATCTACCAAGCAATCTTCGGCCAACCCGTATCCAACACGACCACGCAGATTGACGTGATCGTATGTAAAGGTTGGCATACGTGCATTGGGAGGGTTGCAATCGATGGGCAAATGGCGATAATGCATATAGCCATGGATAGCATCGTTTTGGTTGTCGCGCGCCTCTTTTGCACAATCGTCGCTGCATAGGCGTCGAGAGTCTAGAAAAGTGTTCGTTTTCGACATATCTATTTATCATGGATAAAAGAATTAGCGGACGATCGGACGATAGATATTCTGGTTACAAGACGTCCCGTTTCCTTCTTTACATGTAGCGCCCGTGCCATACAACCATTCCGCAAAAGAGGTCTGATCATTGGGAATCGTTGTGGAGGGCACCGTGTAAAACTCGCGCTGTGATGACATTTTGCCGTACAAGTCTCCCACGTCTTTAAATAGCCTTGCGTTGAAGTTTTTGTCGATCGCATCTACAACCTTGGGGTGATCGATATCACAAGCTGCTGGACGATCGGGGTTGTGGCCAATATCATAGATGGAAGGATTCATGAATGGGTTCTCTACGGTACTACGCACACATACCTCATTATTTACCACATCGATGGCATTTTTCTCTAGAAACGCTTCTACGTTTTTCTTTTGTTTTTTCTCCATTTCATACATTGCCACGGAAATGATACCCGCAACAATACCAAAGAACAAGTACCTAGCATCATTCTTCACCAATCCTAAGAAAACGCCCAAGTACAAGAAAAACCGCACGAGAGAATTAAGCTTCTCTTCAAGGGTCATACTTTGCATTGGTAGTATGACGTAGTAGTTATTCAATGTCATGAAGCCCAATACGTCTTCATACCAAATCTTTTCACTCATCCTCTACCTGTCCCCGCATATTTTCTTTTCTCTTCTCCAGCTTCTTACGGAGATTCCTCGCTTGAATGGTACGACGCATACTCTGGTTCATTGCGGGCTGATTTACACGAGAGTTTCCGCCACTGCTACCGCCACCTAGTCCCCCGAAAGCCTTCATAAGCTCACTCAGGTCAGGTCCGCCACCCCCTCCCGTGAAGTTTTTCATCAAATTGCCGATGGATCCGAGGTCACCCATGCCAGGAATATTCGCAGCTAGTTTCATAGCATCTTGTAGCAGATTCTCGTGTTTGATTTCTCCATTTGCCATTTTGCTCAGCATCTTTTGGCTTACGGTACCCAACAGCTTGGTGATGCCACTGTTGGGATTCGCAAGAGACTTCAAAAAATCCCCATCGCCCATCGATTCTTGGATCTCTGCCACATTGACTTCTTCCAGAATCTCTTTGGCAAGCTTACCGAGCTGAGTGTTCTCCATAGCTTTGAAAGTTTCATCCGCACCTACCGCGGCCTTCGCCTTCTCGGAACGAGATGTCATAATGCTTTTGATTCGGTTAACGAGCTCCACGACGGCACCATCTTCATGTACAAAGACACTGACTTCTCCGTCGCGAATGAACTTCAAAATTCCAGAGACGTCTTGCTCTGTGAGCTCGCGACTCATCAGAGCAAACATGACGACAAAATAGCCTGTAGTTTGAGCATCCTTGGTCAAAGCTAGAATGTTGCCGATGGTCACATCTTCATATACAAAAGCGGCATCCACCTTCTCGGCGTCCGCAAGCCATTCGTCCGTGGGAGCAAATCCATCCCAAGTAGTCAAAAGATCGCGAAAACGCACACGATATTCCTCCGACATCCGATCATAGCTAGAATAGTGCTTCTTAATGGCCTTGCGCAGTGCGCGTACATTCTCATCCTCCTCTCCCGCGCTCTTGCGAGCTTTGGCGATATCTTTTAGCTTCTTCAGATAGTCGAAATAGTATTGGTTGAATACATGGGTCGCAGATGTCATTCAATCCCGAGTAAAAAGCAAGTGCAAGTAATCCTTAAGTAGGGACTCGTTTTGCCAAGGCGATAAGTACCCGCAAGTATTTCCAGATGGCTTCTTTGTTTTCAGGCGGCATATCACCCCACATGCATTTGATTTTAGCAATAAGGTCCCCTGCCCCCGCAATTTTTGCAGCATATTTGGAGTAATCTTTGTTTTGGAAGAAATCTTCATCGCGCGCCAAGATCTTTTGCTCGAAGGCGGGGATGATATTGGTCATAAAAAACTTATAGATCATTCGCTCATTCATTGAGAGGGCAGTGCCTAATACCATTTTACACATGTGAAACTCGCCATCGTTTGGATATGCAATACAAAGATCATTGACAAATTCCACAAATGTATTATTAAACTTCTCTAAATAATTCATTACACACGTGTGGATGTTGGTGGAGTAAGTGTTGCAATGTTTATATGGTTTTCTTGATGCTGCTGCAGGTCCATTTGTCTTTGTTCACGAATGGCATTGATGTCGGGTAGTTCTTTTTTAGAACGTGTATCTTCTTGATATGCAATTTCTTGAGTGCCACCAATTGCTGGGGACGTATCAAACACGCTTGCCCAAACATAGTTCTTGTCAGCTAGGGCTTCATCACCTTCGATCATGGAAAATGGATCGGAATGTTGAGCGCCCAAAGTAAAGGCCAAGGGTCCATCTTCTGGTTGTTTGGGTCCTCCTTCCGTAGACGCGGATTTTGGCGCTTGCGTGAGGAGTAAACCGCGTCCAGGAAGTAAGAGGTAGTCAAACACTTGTTTTCCAAAGATTACATTTGTGTTATCAAAAGCGATGGCGGGTACAGCATGAATTCGTGGTGGAATTGCACGACCAGCCGCTCTCAAACCTTCAATACTCACGAGTTTCATCAAAGACATGCCATCATGTCGCTTAATGGTATCTAGCAGCATTTTGCAATGATTGCAGTGTTCGCTGTAGAAAAGGATCATCTGTTCAGAGATACGATTTTCAACGTCTACGTTTGAACGCAAGCTTAACGCATACGAGCAGCATGGATAGGAAAGTTGAACCAATGCCAGTTAGGATGCCAAGTCTCGTCTGGAATGACTTTGACACCACGTTTTTTGGACAACAGGCTAAAAATACTTTGATCATGACGATGCTCTACAAAATTGGGTGCATTTCGGAGAATGGAAGGTGCATCCGAAACAAATCGATAGTTGGCCCGTGTGCAAATATCCAGCCATTCTTGTGCAAAGGCAACCGCATTGGGTTGATGAACCCACACATGAATACCACCCACACGATGATAGCCCAGCCCATGATTGCTGCCCAAGATCTCCATGATCGTATCCATTTTGCTATACGCTTCCTCACGATGTCCTTGTTCGAACCCTAGGATTCCCATTGAACTTTGTCGAGCCATCGCAATATAGTCGTACAAACGCGGAATGCCTTTTTTATGCAATACGCACCCTGCATCGGCATAGACAACGATGCCTCCTTCCGATGTCTTCTTCAAAGCTTGGAGAACAACTTGGGGTTTCCAAAGCCAATAGCCATACCCGCGTGTAGATTGCATGAAAGCCCCATGTTTCGCTACAAAGTCAAGATCAAAGTCGGTTTCATCCCACGCCCATATGTTTGTAAAGATGCCCATGTTGCGTGCTTCACCTTCGATGCGCGTTAATGCGTTCTTATACTTTCCCGAGTTCCCAAAAGTGACGAAGTTTATTTCGTTCACCATGATTTACCGTATTAAAGAAAGAACCGTAAGTCAATCTTAAATGAGTAATTACACAATTTCGGTAATCATTCCGACGTATAATCGATATGATGCTGTGCATAATGCAGTAAAGAGTGTCATAAGACAAACATGGCCTGATATTGAGATTATTGTGATAGATGACGGATCATGTGATCCTCGTACACCCCAACTGCCAGCTTCATTGCGTCAACTCATAGAAGGCACTTCCCGCAGTATTCAAGTGATTATGCTCCCCGAGAACTTGCGCAAAAAGTATAATCAACGTGGCGGTGACCCCCCGTGCCAAGGGTTGGTGAGAAACAAGGGGATTGATGTTGCCACAGGAACATGGATTGCATTCTTAGATGATGATGATGAATGGAGTGATCCAACAAAGCTAGAAAAACAGATGAACGTCATGCATAAGAATGCGATCCCATTTTCGATCACAAACATGACATACGAAGGGGGGACATTGCATCATAAAAAGCCTTTACCAGAAATCTTAAAGCATCGTGATATTCAATGTGGGAATCCTATCCCGTTAAGTACCGTGATTGTACGTAAGGACATTCTGGTGAACGCGGGATTATTTCGGCACGTGCATGCGGAGGACTGGGATTGTTGGCAGCGCATCATGCAATACACCGATTGCGTATATTTGGATGTCCCCATGGTGCGGTATAGCACATCATCGCCCAAGTACTATAACTTACATATGTTCAATACCATATGGCATATGAATTAGCTACCTACGCGACAAAGGCGTCGTCAGGGACAAGATCGCGGATATTGAATGAGGGTCCTTGTGGACCGAACCATTGCTGTGGAGCACATAACAAAGCGTTGGCATTCTTACGGAGATAATACGCATTTAACGAAAGAGACGAGTTAGCGATGATAAAGTGATCACATAACGACATCTTAATCAAGCATTCCACGGGATCCACGGTATCATCGATGATCACTTCGGTATTTGGCATGATTTTTCGGACCCATGATGTAACGTAAGCAGGGTCATCGGAAAACACAATCACTAAGGGATGTTCAATATTTGCACATCGTTGAATATGATGTAAGCACTCTATATAATACGCATCAGATTGCGTAGGATGATATTGTGGGAGGTGTAGGTAATCACCACGACGTACGTGAAGACAGATGGTTGGACGATCCGCGTGAAAGCGAGTAGCTACATTTTCATACTGTTCACGCACATTGGCCCAAAGAAGATCGCGGATTTCGGTGGTATACTTTTCAAAATACTTATAACTTTGAAAGTATCCGTGAATTACAACATGTTGAGCATCATCACGGATGCGTTGACTCCATGGAACATATCCAAAGGATGACTCACCGACATTCGCAACGTTCCCTTGGAGATTATGCATATCGGCTCTTTTTATCATTTTTGCGTGTTGGAACAATTGTTGATATTCAGACACGTTCGGTCGTTTGGGATCATTGTACTCCGCTTGAATCAACAATTCACGATGAGTATCCCGAGCCAATGCATATCCTGCATGATGCATGAATAGCAAGTTTCCTAAACCACCGCCAAAAACATCGACAACAACGCTCATACTTTGAATTTGGATTGTTTTGTAGCGGTTTCATTCGCACAAAAATTGGGCTTGCAAAAAATTGAACTCAAAAGGATATAAAGGTACTGACCAAATAACATCAGTGTAATTTAGAGAATGGCATCTACTTCTGCTGCGGCTACAGCCACAGCATTGTTTCGCAACTACCAACATGATCCCAAAGATCCTGCCAAGAGGCATACCTTTGAGATTCATGGCGCGGATGTCTCAATTGTGAACGGCATTCGCCGTGTGATACTCACAGATATCCCCGTCGTTGGTTTCATGGGAGAAGACAATCCAACGATCAACATTGAAGTCAATACGGGTCGTCTGCATAACGAGCTTCTAGCTCATCGTATGGGTCTCCTTCCCATTCACATGTCGGAGGTGGATACGGATGCTTATATGGATGATGAGCTGACCATTGAGCTGCATGTAAAGAACACGACGGATACCATGATGAACGTGACAACCAACCATCTGACCGTGTATCGCAACGATAAGCAGCTTGTGGATCGGGATGTACGAGCTTTGTTTCCACTCGACCCGATTACGAAGAGCCCCATCTTGATCACTCGCCTTCACCCTGGTGAAGAGTTGAAGTTGAAAGGCACAGCTATCAAGGATACGGCTCGCACTCATGCAGGATTTTGCCCAGTGTCTCTCTGCACATTCCATTACATGTTGGATCCCAACGAAGCTGCAAAAGCGACGAACGTCCTCGACCGCGAGCGAGCCTACGCGCGCAACGAGTACGGTGATCCTACAGCCATCCAGTTTGAGCTGGAGTCCATCAATGCTCTGACACCAAGGTACCTAGTGCACAAGGCTCTAGACGTTATGTATGAGAAGTTGTCTATGTTGTCCCAAGAGATCATGGTAGATACCAGCGAACGTGTGACGCATGGCTTCATTCGCGACAAAGGTTATACATTTGTGATCAAGGAGGAGGACGACACACTTGGCAACCTGCTGCAGTCGTATCTGCATACCCATTATGTGCGTGAGAAAGCACAGACACCCAGCGGAGATCGCGTTGCATGGGCGGGTTACTATTGCCCTCATCCTCTTGACTCCACGGTAGAGGTGTCTATTACCCTGGAAGAGACTACAACGGAGCCCAAGCCATACTTGGATTTGATGCAAGATGTATGTCAAAACTTGATGACCAAGATGAAAGACATCCAGCTTGAATGGCTCCGTTTCACGACATAAACTTATCTTCTCTCAAAAAGTCAGATGGACGAGTATATATATGAAGCAGAAGTTCTACCAGAGATTGAGATCCGTGAGATTATGTCTATGGAAGAGCTGCTCGCGTCCAATACATCTTTTGTAGCTTTTTCGGAGAGCGAAATCCTACAGTATATGACACAACTAGTACAAGACCCAGCGCGTGGCAAAGTTTTCAACGACTTATTTCAGTTTGTTCGCACACCTACAGAGCACCCGTCCACGCAATACATCATCCCTGTTGTAGATGCGTCACTTTATGAACTAGACGAGGACCATTCCATCGAATTTGAAGACCTCATCCATGCGATGCTGAATGCAAATGGAGCCAACTATGTTTCTCAGTTGAACGAAATTTATAAACTGACGTACCCTTTGGATCTTCGACAAAATGCGGCGGAGCCACACCTCGCAGTACCAAATGCGCCGATTACCGTTGGTTTTCACGGATCTATGAAACAGTATGTGTTACTTCCTCGCGATGTTGCGAGGGCACCACTCACTGTAAAAGGGGTTGCTTATCAGGTTCCATCCACGACACAGTCTAGTTATGTTCATGAACGCACGAATGTGCAATTTATTACACCGTTTCCAACGGAAGAGGATGTACAAAAAGATAAACAGCCAAGAGACATTGTCCCGCCGTTTGCCGCTGTGGTTGATGGCATCACAGAAGTAACCGATATGCACACACTAAAAGTGCATTTAGAACGATATGGCTATGATCTTGACCGTCTGTCGGAAACGGATATGCAAGTGTTGATTACAAAGCTACAAGCTTTACCGATCACGGATGCTCAAGAGGAGAGCATGCCCACCAACGAGGAGGTTACTCGTACAGCCTTGATTGAACGTTCGACCATGTGGAAGGTATTTGAAGATATGTTACAACAGCGTGTGGATCCTGAAAAGTTTCGTTTGATGTGGGAAATGCTTCCGTCAACGACCCAACTTGTGGCGCCTGCGATGCAAGTACCCAACGATATTGCAGATATTGCTCGTGGACTGTTGGAAAGCAAGTACACCATGGAAGATGTGATATCGTCATTGAGGTACACACGAGCTTTGAACGAGTACAAAGTTGTTCGAGAGCTCTTGGAGAGTTACCAAGCGTATAATGAAGACGAAACACGTGAGGCCCTTGCCAACATTGTGCAAAAATGGTCGGTCGTGTTTAAACCTTACGTGGACCGTATGCCGAACGAGTTTTTGGACACTTATCGCGACATAGCCGAGATTAAAGAAGGTACGGATACAAGTAAGTACTTGGGAGATCCTCAACAGGTCTATTATGAAGAAACGACAGGTGTGGAAGCTCAAGACACGGATGACGAGGATCTAGATGTGGATGAGGTAGAATTGATGGATGATCCTATTCCAGTAAACTTGCATGGCTTGACGGAAGGAGCAAGGGAGATCCTGGAGGTGATTGTACCCACTATTCAGCGAGTTCAAAGAGTATCAGGCGTGCCTTGCGATTTTCATGCAATGGTACAGCATCTTTCTGCAAAGATTGTGCGCATATCTAAGCGCGAGTACTTACAAGCGAATGTTCCTGGATTGTCTACACAAATACGGAATCAGTTGATGCATATGGACATGGACCGAGCTCTACATGTAGCGTCGATGGTGATTCCCGAAGAGTTATCGAACCAGCTTCGTGAAGTCATCCAAGTTGCATGGCGTGCATGGGAGGAGGATCTCACTACAATCATGATCGAAGCATTTGCATGGTGGGTGATAGATACACAGCAAAAGGCCGTGAATCGTGAGCTTGAATTTGTAGCGACGAAAGGATACCTGGCATGTATGCCAAAATGGTCACCATGGGGGCCACCCGTTCAATCTGACAAGGGTGAAGGAGTGCTTGAGTATCTAACTTGTGTTGCCCAAAACATTGGTGCATGGACGTCATCGCAAGAGGTCATGAAGAGGCGTATTTTGACAGCCATTGAAGACGACCCCCGCACGGAAGCATTGAAAACCAATTTCAAAAATATGGAAAAAGATGCGCCTGCGATGACGGATCGTGCGAAAGCCGCGAATATGTCTCTCACGGAAGCAATTGATAACAAGCAAAAGAGCCGTTACTTGCCCGAGTATGTCAAGACATATATGTTGCTTCCAGGTTTGCTAGCGGGTAAGCAACCTAAGATGGCAACAGGATGTTGTCTGCAAAAGATTGGCACCGATTTCAAGGCGGACAGTGATTGGCGTGGGACGTTCAAACGCTTGCGTGATATGAAGGATGCTTATGCAAAGAAGCGGATGACGGTGGTGGAGAGACCCGACTTGGCCATATTTGAACCGATGTTGCCTGAAGCGCCAGAGCAGAACGATGTAGCTATTGTGCCTCGATATGACATTGCCCCCACTCAAAAGGTTGACCTAGAAGAGTGGCTCTCTTCAATGACCACAACCGTATCGTTTGTGACGCAACCGATGTTACAAGCCGTTCTTCGAGATACAAATCAAGCTTTGACGCAAGCCCAGAAATTCTTCAAGATGGCCAACACAACTGCCAAAGTGAAGATCGACCTATTTGAGTTCCTGAAGGAAAGCGCATCATGGATCCATTACGAACAAGTTTTGAATATCATTATTGCAAACATTCAAAAAGTTCAACAAAAGCAAAACGAAGACAGTCGCGAGAGAGCAATCTCATCTTCGTACGTCCTTGAGCTTGTTTCCATGAAGCAGCACTTGCAGCAATTGCGTGGGATTCTTGATGAAGTAGATATGACCTTGGTAAGGCCGCTGTATATTTATATCATATCTCGTGCAATTTGTCTGCCAGCAGTCCCTGAATCGTCGCGTACAAATCAGCTGGTTATCACTGAATCAGTAGCTACGGGTTTTGTAGCGAATACGATCAAAGGGGCGCTTGATCGACTGAAAAAATATATCAAGACAACGTCGATGCCGACCATGGAGCAACAGGCGGCTTTCATTACAAATATGCGTGAGCAACAGAAGGTGGAAGTGCTCTCGCTATTGGATGATAAGAATGTGGAGGATCGTCAGTTGATGCTTGATATGAAAAAACAAGGTCTCACCTCTTTGGTGAAGAAACCAACGATTGCCCAAACTGATAATGATACGGAAAGGAATGATGATGAATATGAAGCAGAAGCAGAAGAAGAATACGCTTATCATGGAACCAATGCGGATCAAAACGATCTCGATGATTTGGATGAATAATTACAAGAACAACTGAGAAGCGACGCTTCTATTCAATTTATTTCTTTGATCACGGACGACAACGTCAATGGTTTTTGCATCGATCAATTGCTTAGGGTATGGGATTAATGGGTCGTTGGGTACAGAGAGATAATCATGGCCACTAACGGCTACACCTTCGATTGCGACAACAGGGAACAAACCGATTTTATCTTCTGCAACAACTCCTTCCACGCGAGTCTGGGTGACCGTATACACACGTTTAGACAGGGCTTCTACCATGATTGAGAAAGATACATGTTTACCTTGGAATTTGCCTTGGCGATAAAGAATAGTTTCTAGGGAAAGCAAGTATTGGTTTGGATTGGTTGTATGCTTTTGGAAGCCGATCCATCGATCATGAACGATTTGAATTTTTGGTTGCGCCTTTCCAAAGAATGGTGAGGCATTCAGCTTTGTTTCAAGCCATTTTAGTAAATCTGGATATGTAGCCACAACGTTTTTGGGTACTGTGGAAACGCTTGGGGTAACCATGGCACTCCAAGGACCCGAACGAGTGGTACATGCGTAAGCGAACGTTTTTTGTAACGCAACCTCAAAGCTTTGGTTATCCATCTCAAAGTATGCGGCTTGTGTATGATGCCGAATGCCTCGTTGAAAGGCGGGTCGCATTTGTAGGAACGGCACACTCACCACTGGGTGACGATTCCAAGGTTGGGTTCCATCATTCACTTGAGGGATATGCTCATTTGCTGCAACAACTTCAAACGGCTCGCGATTCCATACTATTCCAAATGCTAAAACAATAAACATGACTAAAAGCAGCATGACGCGATGAACACGCTTCATAGGATAACTCTATTCACACTATAGAAACAAAATATGGTAGCTTGGCTTTCATACGTGCCGCAGTATCGTCTGCAAAGGCGTAATCGGGAGACTTCAGTTTGGGATACAACTTCCTATCTTTTTGTTTTTCACAGCAATCGGGATCTTCAATATCCTTGCATTGGTAACATAGAGGCACATATGGAAGGTCACTCACAAAATGCCGATATGAAGAGCGCTTTACACCAACAGGGAATTCACATTTGCCTCGAACACATCCGCCACGTGTGTTACCATAGTTTTTATTGGCTTTATAATACGGACATTCTTTATCTTCAAAGCATGGTCGATCCCACACGGTTTGTTGATCGGAGTTTTTAGGCAGACCGCTCACGTCATACTTTGAGTTGCAAAGAGCTTGTTGTGCGATGGTTAAATCCCCGTAACATTGGTAAGCAGGATCGGTAAGCTCTTCCGACATTTCCAATCGTGTGATGAAGCTTTCTTTGATAGAGGGTCGTGGTCCATGTACTAGATATACTTTCAAAGATAGACTCAATAGTGCGCTATCTTTTTCACGATCCATGACGACGAGTTGGGACCTCGGGGATGGGCTTGCAAATAGTTGTTTGACATCCACATCGACACGTTTTTGCAAATATGGATGAAACACGCGGAGGCGTTCAAGATCGATATTTTGCCAACCCATGAGCGACACGGGAAGTAGACGTAACATAGCATAATATAGAGAATTAGGGACGATGTATGTAATGAACACGTCGATGGTTTTATCGAGCAACTTATCAAGTTGCAAAACATCTTCTGCGCTAACGTGTACAAGTTCAACGGCTTTCTTGGGGATGTGATAAGAATAGAGAATGGCGTGAATGAGGAACCATTCCGAGTCAGTGGCATAGCCAATACGTTTGCCATATAAGTTGTAGCTACATTCTGTGGTGAACGCGGAGGTGAGGGAAGAGATAGCTGCAAAATAGCCTTCGGGTGCGGAGGCGATCAAAGGGAGTTCTAGGGATTTCCATTTTGTTTCATAGACATAAGGATCAAGACATACCATCATTGATTTACGACCATTCAGCAAGATTGGCGCAGGTACACGTGACTTCATGAGACTGTCACGAATGACATCCATACCGTCGGCGCCCACATGTTTTTGTTCCCAATTCTCGCCGATTCGTTGCAACCAGAGGGTAGCGTTCGGAAGATGCGATGTATACACGATAGAAGAGTCGCTCCCTCCAATGTAGAATTTTTCACGCACGAGCATGCTTGCGATGATCATACATAGGACAAGTATAGATGCGATAATGATTCGATCATGCATGAAGCAACCTATCATTCGTGAAGCAAATTATTATTTTTCTGATATGGTTGTAGCGTATTATGATCCTAGTTCTAGGCCGTGTGCATTTAACGGTGATTGTGTATCTAGGGATTCTTATGGGTTTGATGTACTTCAAGCCTGCATTGATGTTCGACGCAGAGGGCAACCCAAAAGACTTTGGAGCTAAAAATACCGCGACTACATCACCATTCGCCCCCGTGTTTGTTATGCCTCTGTTGGCGATCATCTTGTACTTTGTATTTTCGGTGATTGCTCTTGTGACTCACTCAACGTAATGACTTAAGCTGATGGTTTATTTTTATGTATAGATTGATGTCTCTATTTAATAACCAATGGATTTGGAAAGAAGTAACTGCATTACTACGGGCTCCTAGAGCATTTGATGCCATTTTTGTGCTAGGTCCACCAGGTGTCGGCAAGACCTTTCAGATGCAACAACTTGTTGAAGAGCTGGGCATCGATGCTTATTGGATTCATAGCTCGAATTGCAACAACGCCAAAGAAATGCGCGATATGATTCAAAAAGGATTGAAGACGAGCTTATTATCGAGCTTGGCACAAACGGTAGCTACCAAAGTGGTCATTATTGATGAGCTTGAAGTATTTCTTCAGATGGATCGAATGATGGCCAGCGCGCTTACCGATGCATTTGTTGCTCATCGAGAGGCTTCGGGACATATTGTACTTTTGGGGGATTCCGTTCTTGAAAAGAAAGTTTCCAATATGAAGGGCAACCTCAAAATTTATGAATGTAGCATGCCGACCCCCGCGGACATGTTTTTGTGGTGCAAAGAACGTGCTCCAAAGACGATGAAGAAGACGTTGCTCATGGAGATAGCAGAGGCATCGAATGGGAACCCAGGGTATGCACTTCAGATGGTAAAATCCAAAGGCGCGATGGGGACGTCCGTTGTGAAGACGGCAGATAACGAGAAAACCGTGGCACGAGCAAGGCTTGCGGACGATCCATGGCTCTATCCCCTTCGGTTTCATGAGAACTTAGTTAAAGAGCTTAGTAAGAAAAAAGGAACAAAACAACAAAAAACGGAGATATATCGTACTTGTTTAGACATTCTGTGTGAATGGGATTATATGATGGCAAATGTGGAAGATCCAATGTGTGCACTAGAACATGTTTGCAACGCCATGACGGTTGTTTTGCCATCGATAGAATATAAAAAGGGTGCCCATAAAGACACTGCTTCGGACGAATTTACCAAAATTTTTAGCAATTTATCGCTACAAAAAAAGCAAGAACGTAACTTGCATGCCAACGGCTTGAACTTCCCATGGATGGATGCCCACATTTTGTGTGACTATCGAAAATGGAAGTAGCATGGCTTATTTTCTATCTAGAAGGTAACAGTATGGACGCCGCTAAAGCGAACGAAGCCATTCAAGCCGTAACTTCAAAGTTCTCAGGCAATGCCCAGTCCATTGTTGTGGGACTTGTAATAGCCGCCGCTATATCCTTTGCTGTAGCGTATATTCTGTATTATGTCATCAACAAGAAAGTATTGATGAAGGCTCCTTTTGTATTCAAAGATACGTCTGTGCCTCGCTTGGGTACGGAGGTTTCTAAGTACTATGCGGGAGGTATGCCAGGTCTCGCGAACGGTCGCCGTCTCAGCTTCTCCTTCTGGATTTATGTGCATGACATCAACAAGTTCAAGGGAGTTCTCCGTCACGTCATGCACTTGGGCGAGACCGAGCTGATGACGGCCTCTCCCGTCGTGTTCTTGGGCCCCAATGACAACAAGCTCTATGTCGCGATGAAGCCTTCTGCCGATCCCACGTACCCTGGCAATGTCACTACGGCCGACGACAAGCTGATGTACATCGCCAAGAAGCATGGTATTGTGTTTGATTACATCCCTATCCAACGTTGGGTCCATGTCGGTGTTGTCATCAATGAAGCGGTCAACGGTGGTAGCATCACTGGGTACCTAGACGGTGAGATTGTCAAGACCGTCACCACGGGCGCTCGTCCTTATACCGAAGTCACGGAGGCCACCTCTTTCCAGAATCTGCTGTTGGACAAGCGCGGAAGTCTGTATATTGGTGGTTCTATGTCGGATCCCAACATGGGACCTGGTTTCTCGGGTCTCGTTGCCACCGTGAAGTTCTTCAACTATGACCTAAACGTAAAGGATATGTACAATGACTATCGTTCAGGCCCCGTTGGCGGTGGCATTTTGGGCAAGCTCGGCTATGGTCTCCGCACTCCCATCTACAAGACGGGCGGTCAATAACGCTAATGTTGATGATACATATCATTCATGTAACGATCGACGATACTTCGATTCGGCCACTCACGTGTCAAGTATTCATAATACCGAATGTCAAGAGTACTAGGTGGAACTTCTTGCACATCGAATCCAATGCATAAATCAAACACATGGAGCAAGCATATTTTTTCTACATCAGCCATTGGTAATTCAGTAATATCTAATGGCAATAAACTCCCCAGCATGGCCGACGGCATTCGCAAGTCAATGGAATGGTCTTGCATCAATCGATTTACCGCAAACCCTTGACGTTGTGTTTCTTCGATTACTTGAATGAGACGAGTGGCATATTCCTTTTTAGTAAAGCCAAGAAGAGTTGTTTTCGTACAATGTAGGTCTATTTCTTCCGTGCGTGCTCTGGGTACGGGTTTGTGGAATCCGTAAAGAGAATTGCGCGTGGAGATCATGTAGATAGGATCCCGTTCCATACTCCGCGGACATTTGCCAACGTTTTTGAACCGCAACATCTACTAATATGGGATAAAGACATCAAGACGCCTTATATGCGCTATTTTTCTTCTCCATTTATAGAGTTCTTGATATGCTAGGAGATATTGTGCAAGTGCTACTAGCAATCGTCATTGTCATCATCCTCTTTGTGATTGCTTTCGCCGTATACAACAAAGAGTTCATTAATTCTTTGAAAACAAAGAATGCAACCAAGGTGGAGGTCCCTATCTTTTCGGGAATCATGGACTTGAGCGCATCCAAAGACATTCGCTACAACACGCAGGATAAGACCAGTGCTAATTACAAAAACTTGATGCCATCGCATAATCAAAAGGCAGGTGCCGAGTTTACATACAACTTCTGGATTTATACGGACTTGGAGGGAGAGTATACCATGCCTGCGGAGAACGATGTTGCTCAAATTGATGGAGGGATTACCGACGATGACCTGGTCTTGTTTGTGAAGGGTTCAAAGACACCGTACACATATAACAACGTATGTACGACAACCACAAGTGTGCAGACAAAATCTGATATTTTGGTGAAGTGTCCTCTCGTCAAGCTACAGCGGGGCGGCGACGTGTTGACGGTAGAGTTCAACACACTTTCTTCGCCCGATGCCATCCGTGAACAAGCTCGCAATGTTTGCATCGAGCAATCCACGGACTGGAAATATATGAACGCACACAAATTGGCCGTGACAGGTCTACGCACGGGTCCCAATTCAAGCAACTATAACCAAAAATGGTACATGGTGACGGTAATCGTTCAGGACACAAATCCCATGGATCCTCTTCCTATCCGCAACAAGTGCAGGTGCCGCATTTATGTAAACGGCACGATGGAGCTCGACCGCTACGTAGACGGCTCTATGGGTGATTTCCAGAACCAGAGCGTCCTCCGTCAAAATGACGGTGATCTCTACTTTGCCCCGATCATTGTCATTCCTGGTAAGACTCCAGTACAGACCACAAAATCTATGCAAGGATCACGTAAAGTGATGATGGCTGACTTAATCTATTACAACTACGCGATCGAGCCTGAAACGATCGCTAGCAAGTTCAAGAGTGGTTTTAATAAGAACTTTGCTCCTGTGACGACGGTTTCATCGATGGATCCTAGTGTGGGAGCCAACGTAGAGAGCATCGCCTTTGCATCGGACAAGAAGCAACTGATGACTCTATAAGCTTACGGAACTTGACCTCATAAACTCCTGATTTTTTTGAAGTATATAGTGTGCATAGCTCGGGATATGTAGCTACAAGTTGTAGCGCAGATGCCTTTGCGGCTTCCAAACGATTTGTATGACGTGCTTGCATCCCTCCTTGCGTTTTGTAATACTTGGTGACGGGTGCAATATGATTGAACCGCAATATGCTTCCAGGACCATAGAACTTATAGTATAATAAGGTCCGCTCAACATCTTCTTTTTCTTCACATGTGAGCTGGATTCGTGAGTCGACGATACAGCCCCAAAAAACGCCGACGCAGAATCGCAGATCATGCGATACTTCGGGTAGAGATTTCATGAAATAGCCATTCTTGACAGGATATATCCCAAAAAGTCTAGGGCCATCTGTGCTTTTCATGAAAGCAAACGTATCTTGCATCCATGTGCGGAACCAATGAGCGGGATAAGCGTGTAAAGGGTATCGTTTTGCAGACTTGCGATCCGTCACGCTTTCATCTTCCTGCATGAATACCAAATCATCAATATCGTCATCTAAACATACGATGGGTGTGCCATCGGGGAACGATGACGTAATAAAGTTACGCATGTGATGTAGACCTACAGGGCCATAGTGCAAGTTGTAGCGTTCTGCAAAGGCCGCATAAGCCACGCGTTCAGAGGGTACATCTGCAACAAATATGTGAATCTCTGGAGGCGTGATGCCGTAGCGATGGAGCATGGCCAGTGTCTTGGTTGCCAATGTATTCGCACGTTGATACGAGGGAATGATGTAGATGCACATGCTTTAAGGAATATGTTCTATTGCAACAATAGAGAAGAATGGCTGGAGGTTTGATGCAGTTAGTGGCCTCAGGGGCACAAGATCAATACTTAACAGCGAGCCCTGAATTCAGTTACTTTCGTTCCGTTCTCCGAAAGTATTCCAACTTCTCGATGGAAAGTGTACGGCAAACGTTCATCACGAAGCCCGTGCTAGAATCATCGACAACATCGTATACATGCCGCATTGGTCGTGTTGCGGATCTTCTAAGCACAGTATACTTGAGCTTCCAGCTTCCTGACATCTACTCGGATGACACGTTTCGGTTTCAATGGATCAAGAATCTTGCATATCATATGATCGATTCATATTCGGTTCGTGTGGACACACAATTGATTGACCAAGGGTATGGCGAATGGATGGATATTTGGAATGAGTTGAGTCTATCTACGGACAAAAAATACAGCAATGACCGTATGATTGGAAATGTAGAAGAGTTTACCAGCCCAAAGGCACTCGATCTTAAAGTGATTATTGAGAACAATAACATCCGTTATAGCTACTATCCTGTGGGTACATCTTCAAAGCCGTCGATTCCTGGTCGCAGATTCTTCGTGCCGATTCCTTTCTGGTTTTCACGTAATCCAGCACTTGCGCTTCCGCTTGTAGCGTTGCAATATCAAACGGTAGATATCACCTTCGAGTTCAAAGGAGTCGAGCAGTTGTATCAGCTCTATGATGATCGTACCGATCAATATGTGAGCCCTGCAACCTATCGTGACAGGTATGCAGATGTTCCAAATTTAGATGTATCTATATCCCATTTCACACAATTTGGCGGCGGTGGTCCAAACAATATAGATTTGGATGCGTATTTGGAATGTAATTTCATCTTTTTGGACGAGGCAGAACGCAGGACGGTCGCTCGTCAACAGCTGGACTTTATGATAGAACGTGTATACCGTAGTTACCACGATGGTGTTCGTGGCCAAGGCACATTAGATCTTGTGTTTGCCAATCCAGTGAAAGAAGTCGTATGGTTTACACGGAGAGCAGACACACGTACATACAACACATGGGCGAACTTCACTGCAACCATTCCTGAAAACCCATCTCGCCCGATTTTATCAACGGCAAAGATGCTATGGAACGGTTTGGAGCGATTCGAAGAAAAGCCTGCAGCGTATTTCAACTTGATTCAGCCATATCAACACCATACAGGGTCTCCTCGTGAGGGTATTTATGCGTATTCATTTGCTTTGTTCCCAGAAAAGCATCAACCATCGGGTACGTTCAATGCATCCGCGGTCAACAAGATTCAGATGTATGTTACGACGACAGGGTTTGTGGATGAATGTGAATTCACGATTTATGGTTTGTACTACAACATATTCCGCGTGATGGGAGGGCGTGGAGATATGGTTTTCGCAAACTAACTTTCTGTGCCAATGTCAGGTTAGACATGTCACTATTGCAATTAGGGTTGATTATGCTCGTGGTTTGGATTGTGTATACAATGTTGCAATCATATCGATCGATGGAAAAAGAATTACGTGAGATTCGTGTCAAGTGCATGGGCAAACCTACAAGCTCACTGACACAAGATCCTGTTGATAGCGTCCGCACGAAACTGGTGGAGGGTTTGTCCCAATTAGCAAGGATGGCGTAAAACGCAAAGAGATATAAGGTTCTAAGTTGTTTTTGTATCAAGTATTATGGCTCCGAAAAAGAAAGCTACTACGAAGAAGAAAGACGCTGCAGAGGCGCCGCCAATAGAAGAAGAGCAAGCGGCCCCTGACAATGAGGAACATGTGCTCCTACACTTGCCGATTCATGCGGATCGCTTGGCGGAGCTAACCTTCTCGGACACCATTTTGGAATACAATCCTGTAATGTGTGAGCCGAGCCCATACGACCCATCGAATCAATTCATTTCGAAGAATGACACGGTCGCAGATTCCGCTCCTTCGGCGATGCCTGCTTCATCATCTTTACCACACGCTTCATCGTCCGCCACGCCTGTTGCGACTACAGAGGCTGATCCCAAAACACCGCAGAAGTGTTTTTGGTGTTGCCACGATATTGGGCATGAAGTATTTGGTATGCCCATTCGTTACGATGCTCTCAACAAAAACTTTGCGATGTATGGTACGTTTTGCTCATTGGAGTGTTCATCGGCGTTCAACTTCTCGCAGCATCTAGGAAGCGACCGTGCTTGGGAGATTCATAGTTGGATTCAGATGCTAGGCAAGCGTTTTGGGTACAAAGAGCCTATCCGTCCTGCCCCGTCGCGGTATCTATTGAAGCTTTTCAATGGTCCCTTGACGATTGAGGAGTTCCGAAAAGTTCACAAAACGCAGTCGCGGACGATGGTTCTCAACATCCCGCCTCTCATTTCGGTCCCATCCCAATTGGAGATGATTAATACATCTTTCTTGGGGACGGCCCCAACCGAGAAAAAGAAGCGTACAAGGACGATCGACACCAAGATGAAGCTACTTGTCCAAACAGATCCTGAGCCAGTGGAGGTATAAAGAAATGTATTTAAGGAAAAATTGAAATAGATATACGTACCTACAAGATTATAAGTACCGACATGGAGCCCACACCATACATCGTGTCCACTATTACGTGTAATGGATCCGTGGGGACCGCGGTGACATCAAGCATATTATTTGATCATATTGGGATCAAAGATGATGACAACGAGTCCCGTGGTATGATCTATTGTGAGTACCAAGGCAAGAAGAAGGGTGCGAACCCGAACGAAAAGAAAAAGAAAAAGCTGAGTCCAACTTCTACAGAAACTCGATTCGACAACCAAGTAACTGTGATTTTCCGTATGGGACCGCGATACGCACCCAATATCAAAATTTTCCGAAACGGTAACCTTCACATGACGGGTGTGAAGAAACCAGAGGATGCAGAGTTCATTACAAACATCTTAATTGAAGAGATTCTGAGGATTTCGAAGATTGATGCTACGATTGTAGCAAAGCTTGAAGAGTTGTCTGGACATCCAATTATCATTCGCATGATCAATACAAATTTTTCGGTTCCATATTTGATTCGCCGCAAGGATCTGCATAAGATGCTGATATCTCCTCAGTACGGCAACTTGTGTGATTTTCAACCTGGCAGCTACCCTGGGGTTAAGCTAAAGTACTTCTGGAACAGCGATGAGAACACCGTTCGAGGCATTTGTGCGTGCACAACATTGTGTGAGGGCAAGGGCTGCGGCGAAGGGAACGGCCAATGCAAAAAAGTTACGGTTTCTATATTTGAGAGTGGCAACATTCTGATTACGGGTGCCAACCAGTTTGTTCAAGTCGATGATGCATACAAATACATTTGTGAAGTGCTAAAAGACAACAATGACCGCATCCGCAAGAAGCTACCCCTTGCCAATTAGGATTTTGCGTGACCATCCGCAATGGTACGAATATTGGGGTAAGCAGGATGATAGACCTGATGATATGGGCTATTGACGGTGTTGTTACCGAGACGAGTGTAAGAAGGAAGCATGGCAGCCGCCCGAGGGGGTGGATTCGCCGAGAGTAAATTTTTTGACAGTGCAACCACATCTGGTTCTACTGGTACATTGGCCCAACCTGCACCTGGAGCAAAGCTGTTGCCCGTGTAGAGACCACCATTGACAGAGCGTGGGGGTATGGTCACGGGTGTAGGATCAATATATGCGTAGTCAAGCATCGCAACTCTGAATATACATGATATAAGAAAACTTAAATACGAACTACTAATATGTCGAGTAAACGTGAACGTCTTGATGAAGAAGGATTGCCCAACGATGAGTTGATTCATATTGTGCGGACGGTAGCTTCCATGAACAAAAGCATGCGCGAGAAGCGCAAGTATTGTCAGGCATCATTTCCTGATTTTGTGGATCGCTACCCGATGCTGTATGAGAAAGTCTGCGAAGATGGGTTTGATATGAATCGATTCATGTATATGATGAACTTGAAAAATCAAATTCAGAAGAAAGCGCAAACAGTGGACAGCGCTTCTAAGATTGTGGGCCAGCGCCTATTTGACGAGTATGTAAAACCAATTGTCGACGGAAAATCGGAAAAATCGTAAAAATTGATCAGTATTTAAGGATTTGCGTTTACTTCTATCTAAATGACCATGGATGATGCTGATGGTACTACGACCCCCATCACGGATCTTTCGGAATTGATTCACGACGTTCTTTCGACTCCCTGTGAGGATGGCAAGCATGCGGATGTTTTGCTAACGATCTTGCGCAAGCGCCACTTCTGGCCTGCTCTTCAGGTGAAAAAGTTCTATGACCGTAGTGGATTGGTTTTACTGCACAATACTTATAAGCGTAATGATGTAGAGGGTTTTCGCAAGCTGTACGATGAGTGCCGCAGCGTGATCCTCGATCTGTCGGCTCCTGAGGGCAACAATATTGTTGTGACTTTGGCCAACAGCATCCCCGATCGTATGACGGGTGCGCAGTACAAGGCAATCATGGAAGATAAAGATATTTGTCAAATGAGTTATGAAGGCACGATGTTGTCTGTTTATGAGCATAAGGGAAAATGGTACTTTGGCACTTCAAGCTGTCCGTCTGTGGACAGCTCGCGTTACTTTCATCCGACCAAGACTCATGGTATGATGTTGGACGACGCGTTGGCGCGTATGTTTACCGACATCGACGTAGAGGATTCTAAGGAGCGCTCCCAGGCGCTTCGCGATGCGTTTACTTCCAAGCTAGATGTGAAAAAGTCTTATTCGATGATCTTGGTACACTACGAGAATCGCCATGTCATTGATTACAGCGTAGAGTTCGACACTACTGAGTATGCTAAGTTAGTTCATGTGATGACGAAGGATCGTGCCACGAAGGATGAGGAGCCCATCCACACCACCCGCCCCTTGGAGGGAGTGGGTGTTCATTACCCAAAGGTGTTTGAGACGCCCCAAACAGCTTTGGACACTTTGAATGAGGTTAAGAATATGTATGGATTCATGGTGCAACGTGCTGATGGAAAGCTGCTCAAGGTCTCTAACGACGATGTGGTCGAGAGAGAAGAATGCGACCTTGGCAATCCGAACCGTTGGCACAATTTGCTGTGGGTCTATATGCAGAACAAACCTCATTATCATATCGATGACTATATCCGCCAGTATGCGAAGGACATTGAGTTCCCGAAGGATGCTACTGGCCGTGTGATGGCGCCCACGTATATCATCCACACGGTGGTATGTACTATGCGAGACATCTTGTATAATCATTACATTGCTACCACTTCATATAACCCTAGCGTCAAGCGTTTCAAAATGAACAAGCCTGCTGACCAGGCTCTGTCTCCGATGCTAAGGTTCCACCTTGCCCAACTGCGCCACCTTCAAGTGGACAGCCACACCCATGCCTTGATCACGCCAAAAGCCATTTACCACTACATTTGTTACCACCAGACTCTTAAAAATGTTCGTAACTTGATTTCGTTCTTCGCCTCTAACGGCGCAAAGCAGATGACCTCTCGCCAAGCCGAATGCTTTGTTGTGCTTAACCAGCTCCTGTCGGAGCACTAAAATTTTGACTGAATCGATTCGTTCTCACCATATAGACAATTTGTTTGAAACACATAAAATACACAGTTTTGTGTATTATCTTTTTTGCCAAACTCGCGGTTTGCGACTTTTCCTACACTTTTTGCGACTTTTTCTACACTTTTTGCGACTTTTCCTACACGTTTTGCGACTTTTCCTGCACTTTTGTAAATTGCAATATTTGTTATTTGTTACAAAAATATGCACCATAACACTGTCAATATTTCTTAGGATGCGTAATTGCGACCTTGTGCGCAAGTGAGCACAAGTGAGTAAAGTGAGCACGTTACTGAATTTGCAGGCATAATGTAAAGAAAACCCGTGAGTATTGACACTGAAAATGAATGAGTAGTGAGCAAGGGAGGGGGATTTCTGCAAACTGGCATCAAGTTTTTTTTAAAATGGTCTTTTTATTCGATCGATGCCAAAAATTCAGAATTTTTGTAAAAAATTCACACTGGTAAAAAAAAGGCCCGTATTTATGTCATGGATCCAAAGTGAAGGTTTTCGGTCCAACATATCTCCCTTTCTTGATGATCGGAACAACTTGTAACCTGGAATTTATGGCAAGAGCTTTAATCCGTTTTGCGACATCTTTACCAATTTCTTCAGGACTATAAAACAATGACACATACTCATGTTTATCATAAATGGCTGGCTGAGCACCGTCAGTGAGCAATTTTGATGGTTCAAACAATTTACGAGTTTGTACATCTGCAGATGATAAATCGACCATGTATAAGCTAATGGGATTGAGTTCAATCGTATAAATGTCCACGGTTTTGTCGAGAAGATCCGCATTGTTCTCAAACAATGATGTAAGGTTACGTTGAGATGCGTCAAACTCGTAATGGCTATCTATCTTCTCAAGTTGTTCATCTAGCAACGTTTTAAAGTTGCGAGATCGCTTTCCAACCACATTCAATTTGTATGGGAACATCAAAAACTCATTTTGCGCGTTTGCTTTGATATGGAATTTGGCCCGTGCATTTTCGGGTGCAATACGGTTAAAGATAGCTGAGTTTGCACTTGTCCATGGATCCATCCAAGGTAGTTTACTCAAGAAGAGTCCCTTGGTACCATGATGACAGTGCAATTCAAACAAGCAGCAGTTGCTATTCTTTTTGGCCATCACCCATCCAAGAGCATACATACTCAAAAACGTCGTTGAAAACGGTATTTCTTGATAGATGGATGTTTTGCCGATCTCAGGTGGCGGCTCTACGGCCATTCCACGATACAAGCTGTAGCGTATCGGCAAAGTTGGAGCCCGCGCAACCACTTCAAGCATTCCCAAAAGATCAACCATATTATCTACCTTGGCATACAACAATCCATTTACGCGTTTGATAGAGCTGTATGGACCTTGCATAATTGTACCATTCAAGGCTCTATAAATCGTCCGTCGTTTCTCAAGAGGAAGAGCGTTCATGTAGCGTATGCTATCTTCAAAGTAATTTGTAAGCTTGTCAACACGCTTTTTGACAAATTTGGCAATCTTTTTCTGAGCAGAAATCTTCCGTTCCAATAACTTACTCTTCTCACGTGTTACAATCACATTTCGCTCGCTTTGAGACCCACTTGCGCTTGGGGCCGATTTAGACGGGGATGTTTTTAGCAAAGTCTTTGTAATCTCTTGAGCAATGGATGGTGGCTCATACTTCTTTGCGGTCGTTTCTAATATGCTTTTGAAGCTCTTTGAGTACGTGCGTTTAACGATATTCACTGTACTTTGTGGTACAAATCGTTCCTTTTTCATTGCAGATTGTACAGATATTAGGAGGTCCATGTATGTTTTGCTATCAATGTCTAATAACGGACTGTGATCTGCATAAGGATAACCTAACTTTACTTCGTCGATCAAACGCCGATCGAACAAGAATAACGAAAGACGCGACTGGTATGGGAATACGGGCAACAGCAACTGACGTTTATCGTGCAGTCGTTGTAAAGCTTTTTCAAGCAATCCATGGTCCATCAACTCGGGTACATTCATCAATTCAGGTGGGACCACTTTAATAAAGTTTCCTATGATTCCGACAAACCCGATACCTTCGTGGTGCAAGTATATTTCATAAATGGTACGTTTCTTCCTCGAACTATTTTGCTTGATCGCAGATGCCGATGCAACGATGCGTACTTTCAAATTATTCAATGTCTCGTCACGAAGCCACCAAGATGAAGGTTTTCCAATGAAATCTTTTGTCTCTTGCGTTAACGGGAAATCATCATCTTTGTATCGGATACCACAATACAAATATGCTTGTTTGGCATATTCGTCGATACCATCATATGTACGCAAATTGCATTGCTTCATGCCAAGTGTCATTACATTATACACATCATCCGATGTAATTTGTATCCTGGGCGATTTGTAACGTACATCGATATGCCTGGATATAATGTTACAAAGATGTGCTTTATTTACCAATATATTGGCCGTAAATATATTAAAGTTATTGTTGCGTTCACCTACAATGGTTATCATGGATGACTGATAAATGCTTGCTCCATATTTAATGAATGCATCAATGATGTTTGTCTTATCTAGAAAACCAGCTTGCAACGCGTATAATAATGGAGTGTTTCCATACGTCCCATCCCGAGCGTTCGGATCCACATTAGATAATTTAACCAGAGATTCAAATATGTGTATTTGACCACGAACTCCTGCCCATTGGATTGCATTTGATAGATGTGATTCTGGGTAATTAGGTTTTTTCCTTACGATCACTTCAACAACATCATAAAGATTGTGTCTCATCAAATGAGCCAATGGATAAGAATTGTTACGGTTATCAGGTTTTAGCAAGGATAACGCAACAAATACATCAATGGGAAGGATTTCGACGAGTGTTTTGAGCGTTGAAGGCCGACTCATCAACATATCCATTAATGTTTTGTCTTCATGTGTCCTACAATACAACGTCATGTACTCAGATTCAGATAGCCTTTGTTTTGCTACTTCGTCAAGGATCATCAACGCACCACTCGCATCAGGGGCGTTAATGGCGATGAATGGAAGATATTGTCTTGCAGGCCCGTACGGTTCTGTCAATGATACGTCTGGATGACTTAGACCTTCTATCAAGTGAATTTTATCTTTAGCGGCACCATTGTATGATTGAAAAAACATCCAAATATGACTTGGATCTCTATATTTTTCACATTCAAGCGACAATGCCGTGTACGTTGGGCCGTTCACATCAATCCGACGCTTTGTAAGTGGGTTGACGGTTGGATTGTCAAACCATTGCTTACAATCGGCCGCAGTTGGTGTGCTTTTCAATTTCACCGTCTTCGACATACCTCTTCTCTATTGTACATTACATTCTTTTTTGATGACCCGCTTAAAGAATTGTGGTCACAAATGTATAAAAATGACGTACGATTATTGGTCTGTTTTCCATGGTGGTGGGTTTCAAATGAAGCAATACTGGCCAAGATGTAATCCAAATTACACGCAACATCTCGAAAGACTACCAATGTGTATATCGGGGTTTTCATTTGGAGTTCAAAAGGGAAATGGATTGTTGCAAATATATCGCAAAGTATGGAAAAACAAATGGAATTGGGAATGGAAGGTTTACCTATCATATGAGCGATGGTGTAACATTGGAAGATACGAAGGGGATGCAGACGATCTATCTATGCTGAGGACTTGTTCGATGGCTTTGGTTTCAATCAAAATGATATCAGGTGAAGATCTTGAGCCATACTACACATTTTTGATGCGTGTTTGCCCCAGCATTGTTCCAAAAGTGCGATCAGAAGTTGAAAAGAGAATTCAATGGTTGCTTTCACCACTCATGCGCATTCGCAAAAGACGCTTTGTATCAAGATGTGTAGCACGCCGTTGGGCAGACCGCCGATGGTCGCCATACACATGGGTTGGTCAGCGGCGATTGCTTCGTGATTTTGAAGACCTCCAGGCAGAGACACTTGAATTTGTTACAAAAAGGAATGAAGAAGCATCTAATTGACTTTGCGAAACACAACCCACCGATTCAAGAAACTGAATTGTTTTTGAACTTCATCCTCATCTAAGGTGAGAATGTTTTGGTCTAGTTCCGTACGAGTCATCGGATTTTCAGGAACCTCCGCACGCAGCTTTGCAAAGGTCTCTGAAAACAGCTGAGTATCATCGAGCACCAGTCCGTGACTCGACGCATAGGTGACTAACAAATCCAAGCTCACTAGGAACTCGGGGATGAGTCGGTTGGTATTTTCCAGGAACACATCTACCATTTTTCCAAAGGGTTCCACGGTGTCTTCACCTGCTTGTTTGTATACAAAGTCATCATACTTTTTGATAATGGCCCACACAGGAACTGTACCATCTAGCTTCCTTCCTTCCACAACTCCATTTGAACTATTCGATACCAAGCTATTCACGCGGTCACCATCCATGAACGTAGCAATAAAGATCCCACCTTTCACCAAGTTGCGCGCTACATTTCCAAGGAATCCATGTAGCTTTTCGGGTGTTTGAAAGAAATAGTGGATAGCAAATTGACATGATACCACATTGAAACCGTTGGCTCCGCGACCTGCGACATGTTTCATAAAAGGCGCAAGGGGTGCCGCATTCTTACGGAAAACCATCTGCAGCACCTTCTTAGACTCTTCATCAAGGTCGCGTGCCGCTGTTCCATCATGCAGTGGAAGGGCACAATCACCAATCACAAATACCGTGTTTGGGGGATAGACGAGTGTCTCCACACCATCGACCATCATCGTCAAAGCATACTTTTGACGTACAGTGCGTGCATAGGATCCTTCGCGAGGGTGTGTAATGTTGTCCCGAACTAGATCCACGCCCAATACAAATTTATAGGCCGAGTCTCGCCAACGAGGTAGATCACCTGCCATACCACAAGCGAGCTCCAATAATGACCCACGCTCACGTGAGCGCTCATACAACATCTTTTTGATACCTTGATTGTGGAAGTTCAACATATGAACAGAAAGCATATGAGCTCGCGGGACTTCACGAGCATAGTAGGTATCGTCGACTCCAAGTAGCCTCGCCTCCAAATCGTCAGGGACATCTGCTCCCATAACAGGTGCTACGCCCATAATGATCTCTTTCGTCACGGGGGCATGGATGGTTCTCCAGATGCTCATCGCAACCGTAAGGTCGTTCGCCGTCTTCGACAATTCACCTGTCTTCTGAAAGATGCGGGTCTTATCTTCGCGTACACGATGAGCGATCCATCTCTTTGATACGGGTCCAGGGGTGGTCGGATCATATGCAAACTCTACGATGGAGCGATCGCGGATGATGTCGCCATTTTCAGCGACAGGCTCACCTCCTTCTATCGGGATATATGCGTATTCCACTCCTCGCACATATTGTGTAATCGGTTGGAACAGGCGTGTCTTGTATACCCCCTTCTTTGAGGCCATTTCTTTGTAATACTTGTTGTCGTAACGCAAACGTAGTCCGTTCATCACGCTGATTGCTTCCCATTGATTTGCATTATACCCTGTAAATAGTTTAAACACGGCATATGTGCGCTTCGTGATGGGATCGACATACGGCTTGGCGTCGCGCTCTACGAGGAAATCGATGGTGTTTTGTTCGGCGGGCTTCCATTTGAATACCCGATCCCAGCGCGAATTCTCCGTGGGTTGCACAGGTTTTCCAGGGTAGTACCCGAATACGCTCAAATGAGCTGGAGTAAACACAAGACCATCGATATCATAATCAAACGATCCTCCATCGCTTAAAATCTCTCGACAAGCACCGAACATTTCGTCTCCCTCTGCGTAGATATGGTTCTTCACACGTAACTCTAGGAACGGCTCATCGTCACGTGAGATGGATACCCATAGGTCTTTTTCGTCAATCACAGCTTTCATTTTACCAAAGCGTGAAGGTTTACCATCTGTAGATATCAACGGTAGGTTGATAACGCTCTCGCCGCCCAATACATACAAATCAAAAGCTAGGAACAAATCTTTTGGTGACTTGTCGTGTCTTTTGTCAAACGTCACAAGCTCTCCATCCAGAATTGTACCATGTAGTCTTTCAGATGTCACTTTGAGTCCTGTCAAGCGAATATCCATCGAGTTGTTGATCGTATATACGCGTCCATCGGAATGAACATACAGCAATATACGTTCGCCATCGGCTTTCTCGGTGACTGTATATCCTGCCAATATGCTGATGACGCCGTATCCTGCCAAAGGATCCACCACGTTCATCTTCTCTAGAGTGACAGGCTTCGGGGCAAAGAAGTGGTACTTGCTTGCATCTTTTTTGGTATATTTCGGACGACTGATGATTTGTTCAATAATGTGTTGGTATCCGTCCGCTACTTCTTCTTGCTTTTGCTTGACCAAAGGATATGGGGTACCATCGACAATCTGACACAGGAGGATCAATGCGTCCATTAACTCCGTCTCACCGCCCGTGACCTCCACGCTCAACTCGTACTCAATGGGCGCCCGAGTAACGTCGGACTCATACATATTTTGATAAGCATTTTTTGCTACTCGTACGTGATTCCAAATGATCGATACACCTTCTTTTTGGTAAACGAAACGCTTGTGAAGAGTGTAATACTTTGGTACGTCTTCCCATGTGCTTGGATATTCTTCTAATTGTAGCTCTCTCTCTTCTAGAATGGAAGCATGGACTGGGAACGACATCTCATCAGGTAAGGGTTGCTTGGATACTAACGTGCGCTGCACCCACTTATGGGGTACGGATGCGACCGTTTCTGTACGGCAATAGCGTGTAATATCTTGAATTCCACGAACTTGCAAGACCATTCCATCTTGAGATGCCACTTCAAGGACATCTGGTTGTGCGACCTCTTCTAATGCGGGATGCGAGCGTAGATTTACCCAAATACGATCAGGATTTGCCTTGCGCACATCCGCTGCATCGACCGTAAATTGAAACGTCCGTCCTTCCCGCGTACGAACGGCCTCAATCTGAGACAACAGAAATGGTAACATACTGTCCTTAGTAAATTCCATTTTCCGAGTCAACTCTAATAACACAAAAGGTATTTTCCTTATGTCAATTTTTAGACTGGAATACAATCTGAGTCTCAAAGGGCTGATGGTTCCACGTGTGCACTTCATGATCTACAACAATTTTGGCATCTAGCAAGAATGAACACAGCAAGAAAAAGGCCTCGCACTTGCCAAGCATAGGCGTTTGAAGATAAGAGACACATTCGCGGCATTTTTTTGGTCCGAGCACATTGTTGCCCGCATCTGACATCACAAAGTCAATCAACCGCTGCTTTAAATAGGCCTCTGTTGTTTTCTTCATAGCTGCTGGCAATGCACAGTAAAGCCCGTCAATTTGCTCTGCCAGCTGTTGTAGCAGAGTCGGTATCCTCTTTGGTTTTGTAATCACACGTTCTGGTTTTTGTATCACTTCGATATCGGAATCTTCATCAGGAACCGCTTGCATATTTCCACATGCTGCGAATGTTGGCGTCACAATTTCGTAGGTGGCCGTTTGCTGACAACGAGCAACTTCATTGGCAATCTTCCATACAGTTAACCCTGACGGCAAAGCATTGCGCAATACATCCATATCCATGTTGGGTTTGGATTTGTACATAAAAATGATACGCTTCAAATTTTTAAGTGCTCTACGGCTCTACTTCTAAGTCGTGCTTGGCAAAGCCGCTGGGTGCAAGTTGTTTTGCGTAGCGCTTTTTCAAAAGGTAAAACTTCATACTTGATGATACTTTGGAGACCTTCTTTTCATTTGCGTCCGACACAGGTTCCGTTTCACGCGTGACGGTATCTTCAGGATCTTCTACGGTTGTGGTAGTTTTCTTCTTTGGGTTTTGTTGGATGTTTCTATTGAAGACATCGCAGAGGGATTCGTACTTATAAACTTCCGTTTTGGATCGGTAACAAAAGGCCACGTAGGTTTCAATCTTTTGGAGGATCTCTTCCGATAACCATGACAGATTCATAAATACTCCATGATTATTGGACGTATACTTGCAGCCGTTTGCATGAAGCATCTTGAATAATTCTTCTACTTCCGTCGGCTCCAATTGTTGGATCATCGACACTAGTTTCTTACAACGTTCAGTATCCATTTTGAATATATTTACGCGGCATTTTCTTATACTTGTTTTCTTGTGCGAGGTGTGAGTGGGAACCCGAAGGTTGATAGCCACTCGCGCTCACGTGCTTCGATGCGCTCCATCCATTCTTTCGGCCATCTCCATTTCTTTTGCGTTTTTTCGAAATATACATAGAGTGCCGTCAGAATGAATGACATCATGACTACACGATAAACCATCGATTGATGTCGTTTTAATAGATGGGGTTCTATGATATAACAGGCCCTTACTACTGGTTCTAAGTGATCCCCAATCGGCTTACCAAAATGCACCCATTTGTATAAGAAGTAAAGGCTATTCATGAAGCAATACTCGGCATCCATCACATATTGAGGGCAATGGTACTCTTCTGCGTTCTTTTCTCGAATACAATACTTTGATAAATCCCAGAAATTTACAGAGACATCGACATCATAAAGCTCTTGCCGAAACGTCATAGCAGCATAATCGTATTTTGCAATATACTCTTCTCCATTCTTACGAACGCGCTTTCGCTGGTATGCTAATGGATCATAGAAAGCAAAATGAAAGTCATTGTCATTCATCCAAGCAACAAATGCGATACCATGAGAAATGTTCAGATGCTCGTTCTCCAATGTGCAAATACCACCTAAAGGACGTCCAATCTCACGCACAGCTTCGATAACATCTTGCAACACTTCCGACATTTCTTCTTCGTATCCATCAAAGTCCTCAGGCTCTAAGGAACTGTATATGACCAGCTTATTTTGATATATGTGTTGTTTCAATAAGACACGCGCAATGCTCGGAGCATTTTCAGGAACAGTCATATTGATTACGATATCATTCATCGCACCAAATTCAGATGCATTTGCTATTTTGTTATAAGTCATACGTCCAGATGGTGACTGATAACCTTGCAGTGCTCCTCGGGTTTCCAAAAAAGAGACTAATTCGGGATGACTTAATACGTTACGCAAATCATCCTCCCAATCACTCCAAACAGCAGCTTGCATCGCCTATACTATAGGATGGTTTAATCATCACCTAGTTCCGAAGGAGCCTCATCTACTTCGCTACCCAAATCATCATCGTAGTCATACTCGTCCGCATCGGCACCGTTTTCCACATCATCTAAGTCGACCTCTGCACCTCCATCTTCCGCATCAATGTCTTCTTCAACTTCGACAGTGCGGACATCTTCTTCATCATCACTATTTTCTTTGCCACCTTCCATGTCGGACATGTCTTCTTGATCTTCCTCCTCGTCAAAGTTATCGTTTGTATCCGCTACATCATCGATATCATCCGTGTCATCTACATCATCAACACCCTCTGCATTTGCAGACACTGTTTTGTTCTTCACAGCCCTGCCAATAATTGAAATTTTGCGGTCATTCAGTTGGAAACGCTTCCCGAGTACCTCTACAAAGATGTGATCTCCCGTATCTACTTCATTCAAGTCCACTTCAGACTGTATTCCAGCCGCACGCTTGGGAATGATAATATCTAGTACGGGAACATCGTTGTCTCCCATTCGCAAGAAACTTTCCGCATGAACACCCAATTCGTTTTTGTTTTTCACAACTGCATCTACGATGGTGTTTTGAGGAGGGTTGCAAACTTCCGCTCTACATACCACATCAAAGCGCAAGTGACCATTGAAGTGTTGCTTGACGAATTGTCCTACGGAACGACGCACAATCTCAATACTTCCTGGTTTGACATAACCATGGCGAGTGCAAATGCCTTCCAAGTTCGCTTGGAGTTTGCGAATCAAGTTCTCCGTAAAGTCCAAGGTCAATTCTTTCGGTGCAAGGTGTACCGATGTCTTGAATCGAACAGGCAAAAACATATCCATGATAGGTCTCCTATAGCTACACTGTTCTATATATCATTTTTTGTTTTTAAATCAGGGTTTGTAATATGGCGGTAAGTAAAGGCGTTTCTGTTCTTTCAACATGTATGACAACAAAGTACACAAAGCATCTTTCGTGAACGATTTCTTATCGGATTCCTCTGCGGATGTAAACTCCTTGCCGAGGGCTTTTAAACTTTCTATGATAGTTGGTTTTTTAGAAGTGCTACATACCATTCCTGTTTTGGTTCCCACACTTGGGCCTGGCACATAAAGCTTAAAGACGAAGTGTTTGTTTGCCAACGATTTGGGCTGGTGGGGTTCCAAGAACCCGAAAAGAGCCGATGATTCTGTCGGTTTTGCAACTAACTTACGGTTGTTGATAATGGTTGTGGCTTCTTTTTGCGTCGCATCACGGATTGTCTTACGTTCATTGTCCCATAAAGTAATTTTATTCGTAGAGGTATCAAAAATGTCAAAGAATCCAGTAACGGTTCCTTGTGCACCTACCACAAAAGCGCCTTCATTGATTAGAATGTTCACGTGGGGTTTGATACCCATTGGAATGTCCGTGCCGTACCCAATGACACGTCTTGCAAATTTGGGCCATATATCACTATCAAGGGACTGATAAATACGCAATGTAGCTTCATGCGGATTGGTGACAGGTATAGATTCTAAAAGCTTTTCGTATGACCGCACTTGCACCATGCTAGGACTCTCTGTGCCTTTCACTATTGTGGATGGTGCAACTCCTTTTGAATTCACACGCAACTTGATGGGTTTAGCTATAGGTGCAGGAGTACGCATGACATACCCTTCGCGGTGCCGTTCTAGTGTGTAACCGCGGAACAACGCATCGGGAACGCATGCAGCCTTTTTCAAGATGACGTTCGATATCTTGGCAGGATACCGCAATGCTTGTAATAGCTCGTTTGCTTGATAACGCACTCGCGTATCTTTCAATGGTCGCAAATATTGACGCAAACGTTGCAATCCCGTTGGCACGAGCTCTGCAATCACTTCGGTGCGCATGGTGGTAGAGTCTTCGACGTCTGGCAACTTACATTGAGGTTCTGCGTTTAGTTCATCTCCAAAATGATAGGGCACCTCGCGACCGCGCGATGTATGATACAAGATGTCGAAAGAGAACAAGTCTTTTGGATAGTAATGTACATTCTTCACCAAAGCGCAATCAAGAGCATTATCACGGATCTCCGCTTCCGCCATGAGAGTTTGCGCAGACTTTCGGGCTGCAATCTTATACGAATGGATATCCATCGTTTCCTTCCCATCTGCCGTTGCAGCATGAAGATAAACAACGACATTGCGTTCTTGAACGGGGAGCGCAACATGAGAGCACGTACGAATCGCACGGCCAACAACTTGGTTAATGCGATTGAGATGGTACCAAGGATCCATGACATGAATCTCGCGAACATTCTTCAAAGACAACCCTTCTCCTGCAATGGGTGACATGAGCACGACTTTGATGCGTTCTCCGCGTTTATTCGCAATGTTGTTCACATCTTGTACTAGCTCGTCAATGCTAGTACTTCCCATCACTTGGGCATCTCCCGAAAAGATGCAATACGTAGGAAATGGAATACCAGGATAGGTCGCGCGGGGCTTCACAATCTCTGTGTCTCCTGACAAGTTTTTTGTGCCATATCGCATAAATCCCATATGTTCTAATGCAATCGCTAATGGCACAATGCCACCCCACACAAACTGAGAATACACAACGACAATCCCGTTTGCTTGACGGATGCAGTCGGTAATATGTTTCAATTTCGCTCCATACTTGCCAAGCATGTCCTCCGTAGGCATCAGCACATGGGGTACACCTGTCTTGTATTTGTACGGTTCATCGTCTTTATCGCGACCAAAAATGGAATCAAACCCTTTTTTGCCGACGCGGAACTTGCCTCCCGCGCTTGGGAAACATACATTATTGCCTTGGTGTCGAATTGCATCACTTTTGGCTAGGGTATCCAAGGCTTCTAGTTGAAGTTTACCCAATGGCGTGCTAACTAACCCATCCGTGATGGGTACACACCATTCTTCACGTATCATCTTTTCATTGTGGACAGAAGGAGAGAGTCGAGTGGCAAAGGTAAAAGGGTTAACGCCGCGGATGTAGCTGATATACTCCGATGCAAGCTCGCGGAGTCTGCTCATTTCTTTTATGGACGGCTCTCCATTTTGCTTAAACAAGCCACCAAACTTTGGCACCTCCCGTTTATCATTTGCCATCAACAACGACAAGAGCCAAAAAATCTCGTCAGGTTCGTTGTACATGGGAGTTGCAGACAGAAGCACGAGCTTGTTATTTTGACACTTTGTGGCTACTTCCATGAGTGCGGTAGCAGCTCGTTTATCGGTTTCTTCAATGCGGAGGTTATGTGCTTCATCGACAATGATGACTTTATTGGTCAATGTTTCCAACTTCCCTTTTTCTTTGAGTTTATCAACTTCGTTAGCAAATCCCTCGTAGGTCATCATTTTGTAGCGTGATTTTATCAGCGCTTCAATACGTTTGCGTTTGGCATCAATATCTTTGGCGTTGGATGCAAGACGATCGTACGTATCCTGAGTGCACTGTTCCATCATTTTATCGACATTCATGAGACTAGTTGCGGAGAATAGTTGATCTTGATAGGAGTCTTGAAGCGTAGATGGCAAGATGACCCATACCCGAGGGGGTTCTCTAGACGAGTGATCGGCAAGCATGGACTCTGCAATAGTAATGGACGAACATGTTTTACCTACACCTAGACCATGATAAAGAAGCAATCCATTATAGGGCGATCGGTAAGATAAATAGTGTTGCATGAGGTGTTGATACAACGTTTTCTCAAATCCAGTACAAAATTGAGCGACGCGTGATTCGTACTCAGCCATCGTCTGCACAGTTCCCATGGGTGGAACCTGGAACATTCGATACTCTTCCAGTTCCATGAGTTTTTCACGGAACTTGGGATCACCATGCTCGGGATACATGAATATTACCTACACTATTGAGCGACTTTAACACGTAAACAAAAATGACGAGATGCAAATTACTGGCCGATCACAGAGTTGCAAAGTAGATTTCTGCACAAAGTTGAACATCCGTATCGGCATGATGGAGGTGGCCCTCAGGCTCTCGGCCAAAGACACGACGATATAGATCCGACAATTTTGGCCATCTTTGGCCAGGAAGGGTGTTTTTGAGCATCGTACAAACGCGTTGTTTTGCTTCTAGCTCTCGGCACCCTTCCAAATCTCCCATCCTTGCCATCTCTGCCATTAGCACTTTCAAATCAAATTCCAGATTATGTGCTACAATGTGCGACACCGTTGCAAGTTTGTCGGACACGATTTGGATCATTTTCCATAAGGGTATGCCTTCTGTTTCTGCCATTTCTTGGGTGATTCCGTGGATTTCGGTGGCCTTGGCTGGAATCTGAAATGTAGGTTTCACAAAGTAGCAAGCCTTCTCTTCGAGCTTACCTTCGCGCGAGTAAATATGCCATGCAATTTGTACTATACGACAACCGTCCCACGATTGATACTGCATTGGGTTCGCACCACGCGGCGGCAAACCCGTTGTTTCAGTATCAAACACGAAAATCCTCGACGGTGCCGACGGCATTTGCTTTAATCTTGGTTTGGGCTTGGGTCGAGGCGATTGCATGGTTCCTACAATGACCTCCTTACGTTTCCTTAAGTTCCGCGCGCATGGCGCGTATTTTTGTATCGGCTTGCAAAAAGAGCTCTTTGCGTTCACGATTGTGCGTACGAATGTGCTCAATCGCATTGTGGAAGGTGAACCAACGGATTGCTCGCACTTCACGGGCTTGATTGATGTTTTGAGGATCCACTTCCAAGCTATTGGAGGATCCACCTACGAATTGAGCTACGTAATACACGTGTCGGTACAAGATGTGATTGGTTCCGAAGAATATCTCTTCAAATGGCGGGAACTTGCGGTCAATTTGAATGTCTGTTGTTTTACATCCAGTTTCTTCGGAAAACTCGCGTACCGCACAATCAATGTCTTCTTCACGCAGTTTACGGCGGCCTTTAGGAAATCCCCACTCAGGTTCAACGAATGGGCTTGGCGACTCTTTGATCAAGTCCGCCAGGGTTACATATATTTGATTCCACAAGAATCCAGATTTCATTGTTTCAAATTTTCGTTTTGCCTCCAAGAACTCGTTTGTATGCTTTGGCATATGGGGCTGGTACCACACATGGTTCCATAATTCTTCAAATGGCTTGGTCAAAAGCGCGTGACGTTCATTATGGGTCATACAAGAAAACAACTGTTTCAAATACTCAACTTGATCGGTCTTGTACTTGCCACGTATGAATTCCATAAACGACAGACTATCTTTCCGCTGGATCATCAGATACTGTAGCTCTTCTCCGACCACGCGGTAGCAGATGATCCCAAAACTCATAATCGGATGGGGACAATCCTTATGTAAATGACCATCGATGCCACAATTTCGACACGTCTGTGGAACCGTATTCTTTCTCATATTCTCTTTTTCAAATCCAGGTGGCGGTCTCATGATTCACCAAATGTCCCTACCTTGTCGTCTTTAAGTCCATATTTTTTACTGCGGCCATACAATAGAAATGGGCATAGCACCTGCTTATTGGGGACCTCACGTGTGGGCCGCCATACACTTGATCTGCCTTGGAGCACCTGAATCATTCTCTGGCAGCGACACTTCTGGATATCGTGCATTTTTCACACACTTGGCATCGATCCTTCCATGCGAAGCATGCCGTGAACATCTGCGTGCAAACCTCAAGGAGACATCCATTGAAGCCGCATTGTCAGGCGGGCGCGAATCACTCTTTAAATGGTCCGTTCAGCTCCACAACACCGTCAATGGTCAACTTGGGAAACCCATTATGCCATATGAACAAGCCAAGACATTTTGGACAGATGTAGCTAATGGTAAAGTATTGTGCCCAGCGAATACGGTTACAAAGGTTGTATCAGAAAACAAAAAAGAGAAAGATGTCATGGACTATCTATGGGTCATGATTTGGGTAACGGTTGGTTTTGTAGCGGCTTTGCTCGTTACATCAGGGGGGCGCCGCAAGAACTGAAAGGCTCTAGTTCAGTAAAAGCCTCGGGAGTGGATCCCATGGAAGGAGGCATGGCAGGAGGAGTGTTGGGAACGAGCTTCTTCTTCTCTTCCTCGGAGCCACCAGGAGTCATAGGGGCAGCGGGGGACTGGTAAAAAGTCTCCTTGACAGCGGGCATGGCGGGAGGAGCATCATAGGACTGGGGGCCCGCGGCGGGCATCTTGTCCTTCTTTTCATCTTGGACCGCCTCGAAGTACTCCTTGGCGGCCATGTTTGCCGAGAAGGTATCCATGGCGACTAGGTCCTTCTTGATGTCGGTACCGTTGGTGATGGAGGTCACCGCTACAACAACCAGAACGATGGCATATAGAGTGATCAGAGCGGTTCCGATCCAAGCATAAGCGGAGCACCACCAACGCTGGTTCTTTAGGCCAGCGCCAGTCACGATGCAAGTCAACTGGAACAGAGTCATCAAAAGACCAGGTAGGGCCAGCACAAACATCAAGACGATGAACAAGAACTTTTGTCCTAGAGGAACAGGATCTTTACCCAAAAGAACAGCAACGGAAACCGCGGCTAGGGAGAAGAGGATGGCAATGGCAGCATACTTGGACTGAGGGACACCTACAAAGATGTTGAGCATAGTTTCTATAGTATATCGAGGAGAAAAAAGTGATATAAGCTACAGACAAGATAAAGTATATAACAGAGATGGGGATCCCAATTTATTTTCATGTGATCACGCAATCGTATCCAAATACTTTGCGGAGGTCATGTCCAGAGAACTGCAAGGACTACTTTATGGACTATAACGGGGCCATACATCAGTCCGCGCAGAAGGTCTTGCCAACAACCGTCGATCAATCCGACACAGAACGTGAGCGATCAATTATGGACGGTATATGGAAGTACACCAATGCTTGCGTCAATGTGGTGAAGCCATCGGGCACAGTCCATATCTGCATTGATGGTGTTGCTCCCACGGCCAAAATGATCCAACAGCGCAAGCGCCGTTATATGAGCGTTTTTACCAAGAAATTGGAAAAGATGTACGGAGAACGCCCTCCAGTGGTTTGGGATTCCAATGCGATCAGCCCTGGTACGCCATTCATGGCCCGTCTGCAAGCCTATCTACGTGCTTGCATCCGTGATGACTTTTCAAAACATTATTACCTAAGTGGATCCGATGACCCTGGCGAGGGAGAACACAAGATCTTTGCACGCATTGCCGCCTTGGATCACAAAGATCCGATTGTCGTGTACGGTTTGGATGCCGATCTCATCATGTTGTCGTTGATGTCACATCATCCTTCCATTTTCTTGATGCGCGAGCCTACGGGACCCTATCGCGATCAAGAGACTGAGAATGGCTTCTTGTTTATGGACATCGATGTGTTTCGTAGTGCTTTGTTGCGCGAGTTGCAGATCAAGTACAAGTGGCCTGTTACATCGGACATGATGGAGAATCCATACGGAGCAAGTGCGTGCAAAATGATTGAGACATATGTATGTGTATGTTTCTTCCTTGGCAACGACTTCCTACCACATCCATTGACATTGTCTCTGAAGAAGGGCGGGCATGAGGCGGTGTTGTTTGCCGCTAAAAATTGTATGGAACAAGGAATCCCTTTCTGGGATGACAACGACAACCCGAATCACGTGTTTATCGTTGAACTTCTCTCTCAACTTTCGCAAAATGAAGACGATGATGTATGGAAAGTCAACCAAGATTACTTGAAGCGCCGTGCGCATTCCACGCTTGCCGACAATATCGACAGTTATCCTTTACAACCTGAATTCAAACACCCCCTTGCCAAGAATCTTTACGATATGAAGGCTTCCAGCAAGTGGCGCAGTGTATACTACAAGACCATGTTTCACACCAAGCTGTTTGATACTTCGGTGATCCGTCTTGCATGTACATTCTATTTGCAAGGTGTGCATTGGACTTATCGGTATTACAAACGCTTACCGAAAGACCCACGGTGGTATTACCCATATGGATACCCTCCTACATTGCGTGATTTGCGCAACTTTGTGAGCAGTTTATCCGATGAAGAGTCTGCTGCGCTCTTGGCCAAGTTCACAACACCGCCTTCTCAAGGCTTTGTGACACCCGATGCACAGCTTCTCTGTATTATGCCAAAAGCGAGTTACGACATTCTTCCTAAGCGGGTCCAGCGAGTGATGACGACGCCATCTCTGGGATGCACACATATGTATCCATCGGATTACCGTATTGAGACGTATTTGAAAACCCATTTATGGGAATGCAATCCTGTATTACCATGGGTGGATCTCGTGCAGATTCAAGAAGCACTAGAAAATATCTAGCGTTATTAGGGGTCAAACGCATGGAAACGAATGTGACGCAACTGATCGATTGTTGTATTGGCAGTAAAGGATCCCACTTTGATATTGCACGGGTTACTTTTTGTATCTTAGGCGATCAGTTCCGATACATTGGAGACAAGTCTTGGGAGAAAAAAGTAGACGACGGATGGGTCTTGGATACAGATCGTCGAGAGATTGAAATGGCTATACGCATCCAGGTGTGCCATCACATTATGGAACGAGCTATGTACTGGCAGCAAGCTTCTTTGGTCGGGGACATGTCCTTACGCATCGATTGTCAATTGCGTGCCGCTCGACTTTTGGATGTATGTTGCAAGCTCAGCAAAGACAATTACATCCGTCAAGTGGTCAAAGAAGCCCGCGCACTATTCGTTCATGAAGGATGATCAAACATTGGGGCGAGGGCTCGATGGCCCTGCTTCGTTCATGACAAAATGAGGTGGAGATGAGACGGGTAGACCAGGATCTGATTGCACATTGGTCATCCGCCGTTTTATTTCATTTGTGATGCGTCGGACGACCATCTTGTGTTGAACGCTGAATTGTTTATCATCCAAGCTTTCAAGTGGGGGAGCTTGATCGATAATGGCCTGATACCTGCTAAAACATTCGCGCAAGTACGTGACACCACTGGATTCACGATCTTCGATAGGAATGAAAATCTCGCACTCAATGTGATCCGCTAATTTCTTTAGAGACTGCGATGCGGATAGCGACTTGGATACAATGTCCCCGATCTTCAGATACGATTCGTACGTTTGGACGATAGCAATGAACACATTCACAACACCGACGCCAATGGATATATACCGCATAATGATGGGTGTGAAGGCGGAGGAGCCGAATGAAGCGACTCCAGAACACGATGATAATGCGATCACAGGCAACCGCAGCTTTGTCTGGATTTTATGAGTTCGTAGATACAATTCCATATAAACATTGGACAATTCGCAGCAAGCGTCACGAAGATATCCCAAATATTCCTCCTCTCTGTCATACCACTTCAATGGTGGAACGGCAATTACTGCAGCATCCATGAAAAAGACACGTCTACAATATAGCACGTAATTTTTTCAGTGCCACCGCAACGGTATCACGTTTGCGTGGGTCAATCATCGTCATACTACGTACTGCGTCGTCGTACTTTGATAACTTTGTTTTGGATACCCCGTGTTTGAGGATGTACCCATCCACATCCATCATAATCGCACCTACAGAGTAGACGTCCACTTTCTTTGCCAAGTTGATGAGCTGAGCATGGCTGCCTTTATTCAGTAGCTTGCGCAAATATTCATACAATGTAGCCACAAAGCGCTTTATTTCATCTTCGCCTCCATGGATCCGCTCAAAGATTTGCTTGCGGCGATTGCCATAGTGTTCTAGATTCTTCATCACCTGACGCAAAGCGACAGCACACTCATCTGCACATATTTTTTGATCTAACAAATAGAAAATTTTGTACTCGGGTGGATATGGAAAGTAGCTATGATGAAGCCGTCGTAAATTCTTTTTGGAATAAATTTCATCAAACGACATCATCAGACTATAATCAATGATCATAACCGTGCCATCCCGATTGATTAAAAGGTTGGAAGCCTTGAGGTCTTGATGGCAAGTCTGATGACGCTGTAATTTTTGTACGCCCTCCAAAACATGGATGATCTGCTGAATAAAGTCATCAAACCGTGTGGTTCCATTTTTGAGGAATTTGTCGTAACGTTGGCCTCCAAATGGCATCGTGATTTGATACATGGGCGTGCTGGGATTCAAAAAGATACGTTCACGAACATTTTTGCATTCATATGCAGATGGATGATCGGACACTTTTCCAAAAGTGGTCTCACAATGTGAAGTGGGTCCAAGTATGTGTTTACCTCGAGGGTCAATGTTGACAACCTTTTGGGATGCCTTCACCTCTACTTCATAATCTTTCTTATCGTAGAACACCTTGCCCACGTTTTGTGTTCGTTGCAAACGCTTTACGGCGAACAACTTAGGCTCTTTTGCACATGCAACGGGGGGCTTCAGCACGCATCCGAAAGATCCCTCCCCGAGTACACGCGCTTCTTGATCTGTACTCATCTCTCCTACATGAATAGGACGAAAACAAATGGTTTTTTGGGGATTGGTATGCACCAGTGTTGGTTTTTTAATACCTGCGTATTTGGCATTTCGCAAAAAGAAACGACTTGATGCCATTGCAAGCACATCTCTCGCCACGTCGTCGGTTTTATTTCACACTACGTTTCATCCTTTTGTCAAAATTATTGACATGACCATTGCACATAGTGTGGGAGCTTATTCAATGGTACGTTCTATCAAAGCACATGACGTTTGGGGAGTTGTAGCGACGCCAGTGTGCGCGCTGTTATTTTATGGAATAAGCAAAGGCCGTGATGGACCCACTGCACATTATAGCCATATGGGAATGCATTTAACTGCCATTGCATATTGGACGGCTCACCTGTCAGCCATCTGATTGTAGCTCTTTAAGTATGTGTTATTATTAGCGTGAACATGGATGCGTTATATGCAAAAGTGTCCAAACAATATCAAAAATACAAAACAATGACAGTATCCGTTCATAGTGAGCCTTTGAGGCCTCATATACCTACGTTGTCCAAAGAGATGCATACAAACCAATATGTGTTGCCAGAGGTGCAAGCATTTCTATCAGATACAACGAGTCATGTAACCATTTTCCGTTTACCTACATTCGAGCTGAAGGTAATCGGATGCAAATCACGTGATATTTGGATGTGTCAACGCACATGTCGACGTGCCGCTACCATTCAAGCGTTGTTCCCCACTTCTCCTGCCCACTTATCCGTCTGGGTGTTTCTCACAGATGCCAAACGTACAATGCCAGCATCCCATGAACCCATTCAACCGAAACACATCAATGGAGGCTACACGTATATCCGTGGTCATGAAATTTATGTGTTACGTCGTGAAGAGTTCCCCAAGGTTGTGCTTCATGAAACGATCCATCATACGCAATTCCACACACATGATTGGTCGGATGCATCTTTGCGAAAGTTATACGGTGCGTTCAACATCAGTCAACATAAGTGTAGTATCACCTCGATGGATACTTGTAGTACCCTATTGGAACCAAATGAAGCAGTGGTAGAGACATGGGCAGAAACGCTACATATAATGTTTATGGCCGTGGACTATAAGGTTTCGTTCGCAACACTCTATAAAGCAGAAGTACAACATGCTTTCCAACAAACACAAAAGATCCTTGCTCATCAGCGCAATGAATGGAGCGAAGGTACACACGCATATAGCTACATTGTCCTTCGCACTTTGCTGTTAGCAACGTTTGCATCGTGGGCATTCCAATATAACACGACCGCTGCATTAACGTCGCACATCATTCAAACATGGGAAGATCCAAGAATGCAAGCGAGTATACAAAGCGTCCAACCATCTAGGAACAAGAGCCTTCGAATGACTTTATTGGGTGATCTGTAGCGACATTCTATTCTCCTTACGAAGTAGAGTAATGGCGGTAAAATATCATGACAAAAGCCCATTGTTAGATGGAATTATAAATGCAGATATTTCTTCGACATCGAAGCGCGTATACTTAGAACGTTTGAAGGTTCTCATGCAACAACATACAGTGGATCTATATACACTTGTAAAGCACCCTAAAAAATACATTGAATGGATAAAAACTCGGTATGAATCTGATCAGACGCGGAAGAGTTATTTCAGTGGTGTCCTTGCACTCTTTCGGCACAATCCTGGGCTAAAACAACAAGAGACTAAGGCTTATGATGAATGGTATGCGGCATTTAAGGAAGTCCATGAACGTATCGAGGAAAAATACAAACACAACGAACCCAGCGACCGTCAAAAGGATAATTATGTGCCATACTCCCAGATTGTAGAAGCACGCGATACTCTTCCGAAGGGCTCCAACGAACGTTTGTTATTTGCGATGTATACCTATTTACCACCTCTGCGTTGTGACTTCAACCGTGTGCGGATATATAAAGGCCACGCTGCCGACGCAAAAGCAGTCGACAATGAAAACTACATTGTTATGACTCAAAAGGAAGCAACGCTACATCTAAATGAGTACAAAACCAAAAAGAAGGCAGCACAACCCTATGAAAAGAAGTTGCCCGAAGCGTTGGTAGACGAGATTCGACAGAGCCTTCAAGAAAACCCTCGCTCGTGGTTGTTCTTAGATAACAACAATCAGCCATTCCATCCCAAGTCGTATACGAAATGGGCGAACCGTATCTTTGCGCGCGTTTTAAAGAAGAATATGACCATTTCTATGATTCGTCATGCTTACATCAACAGCTTGGACTTCAATAAAATCACTGTTGCGGAAAAAGAAGCCATCGCCAAAGACATGGCGCACACGATCGGAACTCAAGATCGCTACCGTTTGATCTTTTAGAATCTGACACCTTGCTCTCGCTCGGGAAATGTCCAAAAGGACAGGATTTTAAAATAATACTTGTAATTTTTGCTTTACTTGCAAGTACAATACAAACACTTGCGATCTACCTTGGGAGCACACCCACTGCATACGATACAGTGTCCGCAATCAAAAACAATGTCGGGTGGATGAGTCATACAAATCATACATTCGTCTTCCATAAACACTCCTTCATCCTCATCGATTCTTGGTATCTTTTGCTCATCTTTCACCTTGTTCATCTTTTTTGTATGTTTCTCTTTCTTGATTGTCTCTTCTTCGAGCAATAATTGTGCCATCTGTTCAGCTTGGCGTTCACGAACGTCATTATCATCCGTTAGCTCATTGATACGAGCTTTTACAGATGCAGTAATATATACTCTAATCTCGTCATTCATATCATGGTCTATTCTAATTTTATGCAACTCTTTCACAAGTCCTTCTTTCATACCAGGCAACTTTTTGAGTTCGTTTATCACAGCAGCGACTTCAGGTTCTTCAACCACACGGTGGATGACAATGTAAACCAAGTGTTTAACATTCTTCAGCCATGTTTTTGATGAAATCTTAAAAAATCGAAAGGCTTCCACAGTAACGTCCATTGATAGCTTCCATTCTTCCGTTGAGTATAATGGCGTTGACGTAAGGCTCTTGTAGCAACATTCACCAAGCAACTTGATCAACTTCGACGCGGAAGTGTGTGATAGAGTAATTTTGTTACCTGGATACTTTGAACACCACAACTTTGCCATTTGCATTCCAATTTTAAACCCTGGGCTACAAACAGTGTCCGCCGCATATATCATATTATAGATCCCAATGATCGCTTCCTTCACACCATTTCTTTCTTGCATCAATGTTTCACATGCTTCTTGAATAATATTTGCATTACTAATATCAAGCTCCATCATCGCATCCGCTACATTTTTCATCAAGTTTACGTTACTTACTTTAGTAATATTCACACTCAGCATCTGTTATGTAGTGACCGCATATCTATTGTCAATTTTTACATGAGATTACAAAAACAAACAGGTCTTTTTGTTTACAACCCAATCCAAACCTGGTGCACAGTGGCATTGCGATTGTCATTTGGATAATCGTTTACCTCCCAACGGTACTTGTTGCCCTGAGGCAAACCCGCATCCCAGTGCTTGCTAGCCCCAATATAAAACGGCGCATTGTTAAGCGCCCAATCACCTTGGTTTGTCCATTTATGCGAAGCAGATTGAGGGATCTGTGAATTATGATCACTCATGAGTGTGTACCAATTAGACTGACTGATAGGGAATGATCCATTACCTGTCTTGATATATGAAATGACATCAGGGTGTCCCGTCACAAAATGAATCTTGTGTGTTCCACTGGTTCCGAAGAAGCGCACGGACTTGAACGGAATGTTTGCCAAAATCTCCTTGGGCGCTTGACCCCAAGCATCCGCAGTCTTGGCCAAGGATTGTGGGAACGCATTTGTCTCATTTCGCCGAATCTTTGGTGCCAAACCGTCTCCCGCATTACGATTGTAGTTCAAAATCAACAACCAAGCTTGATTGCCATTTTGGGCGGATGCAGGTTCCACATATACATTGTAAACCACATTTCCAATCTTGAATGGGTAAACTTGAGCAACGACTAGGTCCCTAAACAGGCGTGAGAGAGTCGATGGTGTATCTTCTACGGGCACGGGGAATGGCGAAGGTCCGCCCGCAACGTAGCCTGCATTATATTCATCTTTGATGTCTTGAGCAGTCTTGACAACGCTGAACCATTTCGCTTTTTGCATGTATGTGGGGCCAGTCGCTTGCAGTGGCTGCCATTGATGTGTACCAATCCATAGCTTCTTACCATACAACATATTCCAATCAAACTTGTTGTTATCACTCAACTTGGCTTGTGAATGCAAATTACCGTTCAAGTACAAACGGATCTCCGAAGAGTTATTCTGAGGAATCGTTTGGATGGTAGCTGCAAAGTGGAACCATTCACCAAAGTTGGGCAAAGTGCCATCATACATGTCCATACCACAGTTGTAGTTACCTCCATAAATCCTCCATGAACCGTTGGGATCATCGGATGTGCAATTCACGGCACGATGGCGGAAATGGATACGCACTTTGCCATCCGCACTCCACCCATCCGATGGCCAAATCCAAACACCTGGAGTACGATCTGTGAGTTTATAATCACCTCCAGTATCCGTCCAATCATCACCTGTTCCATGGAAGAATACTTGACGGAAATGTACGTTCGGGTTCTGAATTTTCATCCACATCATGACCGTGTACTCAGGAGGCTTTTGCAAGTCAATGACAAATGGATCGGCTTCAATATAGGAAGCATTGAAATTAGTGATGTTTTCAGCAATAAACTGTACAGAAGTATTGGGAACCGCATTGGGTCGCATAGGCACACCCAAATCTCCTGGCCATACGTAGAACGCGTTGTCGTTGGACAATTGCTGGATGGTCAAAATGCTCGGACGAGCGCGGTCGGCCATCGCTTTGACGACTTCGTATGCCTTGGTCCGTATCGATGATGCCATAGCCGTACGAATCGGAACAAGAGTGGCAATTTCGGCCTCTACACCCAATTTCTCATTTTGCTTGGATACTTTTGCAGCTTCATCTGCAGCCGTGCTTGTAACGGATGCGGTGAAGAACATGCTACTGCTAGGCTGATAATACGGGCCTCCATTGGTTGATTGATAGATAATGTAGCCATCTGCACCATGCCATTCGAACCAATGGATCAATATTCTATAATACCCTTGCTGGCCTTCCGCAACTACAACAGGAGCAACGACCGTTCCTTGATGACCCATACCGTGCATATTGTAGTAAGTCGCAATCAGTTTGGTAGGTTGCATATCGCCTTCTTTCATGCCTGAACGGTAAGGTACTTCAGAGATATAGAACTCACCTGCATCATCTGAGTTGAGCTTGAAGCGATGAGTTCCAGCATTCAGATAAATATAACCTTCATATTCATAGAACGTCTCCTCATCGCGATCAGTGGGACCGTACCCCACGCTGGTGACAATCTGCGTACGTATATTCGCACCACTTGTAGCGGCTTGAGTCTTGACGGAGTTCTTGAATGTGTTGAAACCTTGATTGTTGCTAACATTCGCATTTGGACCCCACCACCATCCTGATTGCCATACCAAGTAAGGGATGGGCGTTCTGCGCTCTAACAGACCTTGTGTAAAGATTAATTCAGCATCCGTATTTGCAATCTTTTGCGCGAGGACCTCGATGTCTAGAGCGAGCTGATTCTTTGTAGCGTTCAACTCATTGATACGGTTATCCATTGCATTCAAGCTTCCAGCGTACTGCAACATGTTGTCTGCAATATTGCTCATGATCACGGTGTTTGTAGCGTTTAGACCCGCTTCCACCAAAGTTGCAAAGCTGATCAGGATCGTGTCCGTGGTTTTCACGGTCGTTCCGTTGCAAGCATCAAATTGTAGCTTATATAGCTGCATTTGAAGTGCTTTGGGAACCAACACTAGATTCTTTCCTTGCAATTTCACTTCGAACAGGCGGCCAAAAACGGTCTTCTCAAGATCGACTTGACGATCGCCCGTGTACATTGCCATGGCACCGTTTCCGTTGTTGACGACCAGGTCTACTGAGCTGATCTTATTTGCAAGAGCATTGAATCCCAGTTTCAACAGAGCAGGGGTGTTCTCTGTAGGAAAGTTTACATTGAGTCCTACGGGAGACACTTTACAATATGCATCACGTACGTTTTCATAGTCCAAATAATTGAAATCTAGGCGGTACTTTGTTTCTCCAATGATTTTGCCACCCTCATACAAGCTCGCGGCATTCGTATTTTGGAACTGCACGGGATCAAAGCCCCCAACAGGACGATAACAAAAAGCCCATTGGTCTGACTTGGGATTGGGCGAGCCATCGGCCAAAACACCATTGCGATTCAAGATATCAGTGGTATTCAATCCATTTTTGTAAGGACTGGAGTCATATTCCGTCCATCCAGAGAAGGTGAACTTGCATGCAGCCGTATTCCGAGAAGCACTCATCGCAACTTCAAGGTCATCGATTTGCTGCAAAACAGCGGGGTCTTGTGAGTTTTGAGCAATCAAGGCGTCCCTGCGATCCTGAAGCACGGCAATCGGTTCATCAAAATATCCAGCATCACATGCCCTCTTTTGAGTTTCGATATTGTCAAGATAATACACAGAGCATGGGCGTTCCGTTTCAAATGTTTCTTTTACTGCCCAATATTTCGTCAAGAGTAGGATCACACCGAGTCCAAAGACCGCCAGTGCGACCACAATCAAGATTATGTGTGCTGTGCTCGGCATATAAGCAAAGCGAAACTCTATTGTATAGTTAGAAATTAGCGAAGGCATGGGTATCGAAGATGTAGACTACTTAAAGAGACATAGTGTGAAGCAAAGTTACGTTTTTATGACGGATAGTGCTGATCGTGACCGTAGATCCTATCCAACGCCTTCCGAATATGTTATGGAATTTACACAACCGTTTCAAAAGGTTGTTGGATTGGAAGTTCTAGATGCGTCCATTCCAAGAACGATGTACAACGTAGATGCGATCAACAACCAGATCTCGTTTTTCATCCATGATTCATCACTATCCATGTCCGATTTCGACCCATCTCGCTGCGTGACGGCCACGATTTCTCCAGGAGAGTACACCATTCAAACCCTTGTGCCTGCTTTGAACAGAGTGTTATCGATGCATGTGAATAATGACGGGAGCCAACCGATCGCTTATATTGTAGCGGAAACTACAACGAATCCACCTGATGTAGAAAGCAAGGTCCGATTTCGTTGCCCATATCCATTCTATCTAAATATGGATTCTGTAGCATCTACCATGGCGGAAACGTTAGGCTTTGACACACACGTAGATCCTGCAGAAGCACTTGTTCCAGAACTACAACGTAGATATGAGGCCCCGACTCCTGATCAGGTCAAGTTGTATCATAGTGTGGACATTGCCCCTGAGGTCATGATGGGGGCTGAAAGGATACTGTTTCAAGGTCCCCGCGGGGTCATCCGAAGTGTTCCCATATCTGTCTCCCAATACGCAGCACAAAGGTTTGTTCCTCCAGCAAATTGCTATTTTACCCAATGTTTTGTAGCGCTTACTACGGAAAATGTGAGCGCAAATTCGGGGGCAACATGGGAGCTTCGTCGGGGAAGCGCGGAAGCCCCTGATATGACCCCCGAAGCTCGTCTCGCGCAAGGCACGGTGGCCGTCTCATACGTGGATGGTACTCTTTCCGATAGCACACCCACGAATATTCGCCAGCTCTTGATTGCGGAACAATATTACTGGATTGTCCTCACTTCAGACGGAGACGACCTTCGTGTATATTATAATGACGATCTGAACACGGAAACCACTTTCAAAACTTCATCAAACGGTACAACGTGGTCGTCCATTGATGCCGATGATATCTATTACCAAATTTCAATGAATATTATTGCGAAAGACGAGTATCATGTGTTATCTGCGCCAGGTTTGTACTCACTCGTAGGTCCACGCTACATTGTATTGCGATGCCCCGAAATAGAAGAGAACAGTTTTCGATCGCTCGCATACAGCAAACATCATCTTGGGCTTGCTAAATTCCGTTTGGGTGTGGTTGGTTACAGTGAAAACCGTTTGGATTTTAGCAAAGTGCCCACACGCGAGTTCCATCCGATTGGCAAGCTATCACGCCTCACTTTGCGATTTGAGTTGAGCAACGGTACCTTGTATGATTTCAAAGGGGTGAACCACACCATCACGTTTGCAATCCACTATTATGAGCCTACAAGCCAAAACATGTTCCAACAATCGATTTTAAACCCGAATTATGATGGAAACTTCTTAGAATACATGTATCGTCAAGAGCAACAAGAATCAGACAGTGATGATCAAGAAGAGGATTTCAGCCGCGATCGTTTGCGGGACTATCGGGTCCAAGAGGTTTTGCATCATCCTGAGACCCAGCGGAGGAGGGATTTGGAACGGCTATTTGACGAAGAAACGTTCGAAAACGAGGAGTGGGCATAAGGAAAGGCCTCAGGTCCGTCATAGGGATGTTCTCACGAATGGATATTTCTCGAAGGAGCATCTCATTTTGTTTACGAAGGATATTGAAAATGATCTCAGTTTGTGTCACGGACATAGTCATTATACTTGGTACACATGGTGAATCAAGTTTTATACTCATTTTTTCTTATTGGGCCTAGATTTACTGGAGTTTCGATGCAAACAGAAAAAAACAAGAGACTTTCATGTAATTGTAAATGCTGGCGTTCACTGGTCCGCACCAAAGGCAGCGCAAGCGTAAGTGTTGCCAACGCTGGTAAAACCTTCGAGAGTGGAATCAGTGTCTGCTAGCTTGTCAAGGAACTTTTCCACGAGCTTCTCGTTCAGAACATTGTTTTGAACAAGTGTCTTGATGTCCTCCTCGCTCAAACGGTTGTTTTTCAAATCCTCGAAGAGTTCCTTCTCTTGAGGAGTCAAAGGAGCCTTGGTATCCACAGGCTTTTCAGGCGCGGGCTCTGTCTTCTTGGTCGCGGTTGCAACCTTGGCAGTGGTAAACGTCTCCATGCGTTTCGACCAGCAAGAGCAACCAAAGAATGAAAAGGCAAAGATGGCCACAACTAGAACCACGGAAGCGGTGATAAGTAGAGATGTACGTTTCATATGCGATCTGATACATAGGCAGATTTTTTGTTGGCCTACTTCTTGCGCCTTTCTAAACGCGCCCGTTGTAAGGTTGCAAGGCCATATTGAGGTCCAAAACACTCCAGCGCAAATTGTTGCGTCAACTTACGATTGCTACGGAATGATTCAAGTTGCACATACGACAATGTGTTCGCAAGGCATTCTATCGAGTCCAACATCACATCGAAATGCTTGTGTTGAGACCCAAGCATAGACAAGTATAGATATATGATTGAATGCAAGGAGGCTACACGGCGATGGCGATACGTATTATACGACAAACATGCGATGGCATCAAATAGAAGCGCTATTTTTTGGCGTTTGTACGTCAGAAACACATGCCCAGGTAGAGCTATGTACTTTTCGGATGAATAAAAATCCGATACGCGTAGCTCCCAATCAGGGCACTCTTTCACAATCTGTTTCGCCGTTTTAATGGGATCTTCTACGATGGCAATGATCGGCGGCACACCTTCTATTTGAGGTCCCGTCACTTTGCCTTCGGTAATCTCTTCAATTTCCCTTGCACCCATGAATACCGCATTTGCCAGCACAGGCGAAGCATAAACCGCATCTATCATCTCTTTGGAAAAAACCGTTGCATCGTTTCCTAACTTGCATTTATTCGGAGGGAATGCTGTATAGAAATTGACAATGCGCTTCAATACTTTAGGCCAGCGATCAATGTTTGGTTGCGCCAGCATTTGATGCAAACTCATCCGCAAATATTGGGGGTCTACGATACGAATCCCGAGCGAGCCTTCGACTGCATTCTTGGACAAACGCCGAAACGCCATTTTCGGTATGAATGTCATATCTACAATCTGTTGGCCTTGCGAATACAGTTTCAATGTGCCCTCATGCAATGCTTCACCGATGGTGGTTAGTGGAAATCCATGCTTTTTCATGTATTTTACCAACTCATTTGCGATTTCTTTCGACTTATATGAAAACACGTCGATATCAGGCAAGGTATATGGCCCATACGATTTCAATTTGGCGGGCATGATATCATGTATCGCAAGACCCCCGTACATCAGCACGGGACGTTTCTTCAAGAAACGAATTGCAGTTTCGTAGATGGAGATGTATTTTTCGTATTCGACGCGTTCTATCTCAGCCGCTTTTTTATCTATGATCTGTTCCATCTTATGCACCTGTTTTCCAAATACACTGTCATCAATGTGAACCGCAACCATTCTCTACCATGAAGTATGCAAAAAAATATGCCTTTGATTATAGATCAACAATGGACGGCACCGATCTATCCATGGCCTACGCTTCCATGTATGAACCTGAACCTACTTTTGCTAGACCCGCGCCTCCTCCTCAAGTTCCCGTTTTAGATGTTCCAAAGGCGACGGCATCTCATGCACAGCCTCCTGAGGTTCCTTATTCCCCTCCGACCGCGATGTATACCCAACAATCTCCCCGTGCGGACCCCGTGTATGTTGCTGAACCTTCGTTCATGGACCGCTTGGCAAGCAAGAAGGCAGATGTGATGAAGCTCGTTGCACTTTCTCTTGTAGTTCTTTTGGGAATCTCTTCTGATCGCATGATTTCGCACTACCTTAGCGGTTACATTAGCAAGTCTTTCTTGACTGACATGCAAGAGCTTTTGGTGCGCTTGGCCTATCCCGTAGGCGTCATCATTGTGCTTTGGATCCTTAAAACCGTTGCGTAAACGATCATTCTTTTTTCTTTTACTTACCATTGGATAGGGTAATATGCGCAAACAAAAAACACTCCATGGGGGTGGGGTTTTTGATCCTGCAATTAACGCGATAACAGCATTATATACATTGTTAGAAAAGGCGAAAGAAGAAACTGACGAAGTCTACCATATCAGACTTTTCTTTGCAAATGTATGGTTCTTCATAATGCTTATGTTTGTGATTGTGTATATAGTGAAAATCATTCAATATACTACACTTGGGGATCCTTTGAATAAGGACCATCCTGCATTCAAATTTACCACAATGGTGGATATCGGGTCTCGCTGGACATTAAGTAATGTGTTCACTACCTACCGCGTGTTTTTACTGTTGCCTGCCATTGTGTTGATATTCTCATTATCATATCTAATATATATTGTGTTAAATAAGAAGCCATATGATGCAGCCATAACCTGGACATTTTTGGCCGTATTTGGTATCTCATGCGTCATTCTAATTGCTACATTTGGTGTAATCAAAGCGGGAACGCCACTCGTTCGTAGTGATATCAAATCAATCAACAAAGTCAATGAATTTATAACAACGCATTTATACAACTCCTCTGATTTTAATGTGTTGTCACAACCTGATGTAGATCGACTGCATCAAATAACGACCTATCAAACACTTCTCAATACTGTATTAGCTAATCAGCCTAGTTCTGAAGAGTTTGCAAAAGCGTTGTTTACAATTAATCTATATTTGACATTCAATGAAATCGGATCTCGTCACAAAAATGTTCAAGATGCATTGAATATGTTCCATTTGACAAAGCGTCTAACAAATAACAACTTTGCCGATTTCCTCAGTCCGAAAACCATTTATATTCAAGACCGTATCGCGGAAATATTAGCTAATGTTCGTGATATAGATGAAGATCGTCCAATGCGTCTTGATGCAAAAACCATGGCAACTAAATGGATTACCGATCTAAACTCAACTCTCGGAGCAATATCATATTCGTCCGCAGCTTTAGCGTTTATCATTGTGACAATTGGGCTTTACCTAATTTACATGGGAGTTGCAAAAGGGATTCCAGCAGTAATTGCCTTCGTCTTATCCAAAAGAGCATCTAACTGAAATAGCCCCCACTAGTCCCGACTTTGACGCATTATGAAGTAGAAATTATGTTCCTTTTTATTGTCTGTTTCTGATAGAGATATGAGCAACACAAGCGATACAAAGGGTATACGTATAGAGTTTCCACAAACATCCGATGATGGTGAGCCTACACCCAATTCAACAAAAGCAATAGCAGCTACTCAGGATTCTTCTGCCCCGACAAAATCAACGGATGACGGTGGTCTCATGAGCATATTTCCTTTCATTTACAAATTACTCGCAGCGATTGCAGTTCTATTATTTGTCATTTCGATATTGCTATCATTAACAGACTTGTTGACATTTTCAGTGGTTGAAATCATTCAAAAAATAAAAACCGTTCAACCCAATTACAGCTACTTGGTAGATGACTCCAATGAATACAAACTTTTGGAATATTCATCGAAATATCTTTCTTCCGAGCCATATCTTGTGTATACCCAAAACACAGTCTTGAACATGGCTATCTCCGTTGTAGGATTTGCGATAATCCTTTTTGCCATCCAACTTGGTATCTTCCTCATACTCAAAATCCGTGCAGCAATATACAATAATGAATACAAAGATACCATGCAGTACGACAATATTATTGCAAGCTTCTCGATACTAGCGGTTGTCTTCCTAGGTGGCGTGATCCTCAACGCCGTATACAAGAGCTTGTTCCGTGATGCCTATCAAAAAGCCGCCATAACTATCTCACAAGAGCTCAAAGCTCTTGATACGCAAATTCGCAATGGCTTGACAAAAAATGCAGCGTTCATTGGTGCTTTGCAAAATCATAACATGCCTATGATCTATAACATTTTTAAGGAGTACGCTGCAAATGCGAAATCAACAAATAACTACTCGGAGTTGCAAAAACTCTTCTTTACCATGAGCGTGTTTAACTACTTTGATAGCATCGCACCCGCGGGCAGTGATGCCCGCAATTCTGCAATGGCACTCTTCGATGTCTCCGCAAACAAAGATGTGCAACCACATGCTCTCTTTTTCTATCAAGGAACAAATTCGATATCAAGTGTGTTTGATGTTGTAACACATGACGCTACAGGCACTTATCGCACCGAATTCGCAAATCTTGAATCCGCAAAGATGCTAGAATTGTCAAGCCTTCTAGACACCAGCATCAAGAGTGTCAACGACGCTTTGTTGAAATTGAAACAACCATCGAAGCTAAAGATCAAGTTCTTGTTCTATATTCTTATGTATATACTACTTGCCAGTCTCATCATTGGAGCATTATGGTATACCAACAGCTATATGAACAACCGTCGTAAGCAAACATAACAGAAAAATGTAGTAGCACAAAGTAGTGTGGAATGGCATTCGTTGTTCCGAATATCAGCGAAAGCATAAAACGGCTTTTGTTTTTGCTTGCGATTATCGTTCCAGTGATTGTCTTAGCGTGGGTTTACAACACCGTTAGTAAATTCCAAGCGACGCTACAAGAGACTCAACGCAAACAACGCATATGCGGAGTACATGCTCTTGAACGTGAGACGACTCGTTATGTAGCGTATAAGCTTGCGGAAGAAGAAAAAGACAACTTTGGGCTAGCCTTTACCATCATTGGTTTGATCGCTACAGGTGTTTGCGAAGCCGTAGGCGTATATCTGCTTGCGATCGGAATGTCGACCCTCAATTTGCAATTTGCACTGGTAGGAGTTGCGTTCTTGGTTACACTGGCCATGACGCTTTTGCTAGTCTTTAATGTGTCCGAGTTTTTACAAGCCAAAAAAGAGAAGAAGCCACGTGTTCTGCAAGAATATGGTGAAGCGCTAGATGCAGTCAAGAATATGTTTGGACATTTGAATACATACCTCGCTACCAACAAAAATAGCACCTGGGAAAATTATCGTCTTGTCCTCGCCAAACGTGTAGCGCGTGTCAACAATTTACCATCGATCGAGGAAGCTGAACAGAAAGTGGTATCCATGTTGGCTTCTGACCGAGACGAACTCATTGGCTATATTGAGTTCGATCATGAAAGAGATTACGACATAATAACCCGACTTGCAAAGCCTTACATCATACCATATACTCCATTGCAAAAAGCGAGCAGTGCTTTAGAAAAACTAGCATCTCCCAACACATTTGATCCGTTACCTGCATACCAACCACGATTTGATAGGATGTATATCATCCTTTCTGTCTCCATGACATCCGTATCATTGATATGGTTGATATTGATCCGCAATCGTGCAGGGATCGAGGGGATTGCCATTGCTTTCTTCCTTGTGGTCATCATGATCTTAGTGTATTCAGGGATGACGTAAAAAAGTATGGTATTGTTTTAGAGTTACCATTCATGAACACGCAACTGATTGTGGCAATGGTGGTTGCAGCAGGGTGCTCCATTGCAATCGTATTTGCATGGATCTTGTTGATGATTAGCGGGGAGAATATGAGTTACGCGAAAGCATACGGTCAAAGAAAACAACAAGTGTGTGGCAAGGAGTTTTTGGAAAGAGAGACCGCTCGGTATGAAGTGGATCTGGCATATACATCACAAGTAGGAACATTTATCGGCATTAGCATGACCACACTATTCACAGTATGTATGGTACCATTAATCATAGCTTCGGGTGTGTTGATGACGTTCTTTAAAGCCAATATTAAGAACGGCGAGATACATTGGAAGAAAATTGCATACATTACAGGATCTGTACTTACAGTGCTATCGGTCTTGACTGTATACCTGCTCTTCTTTGTAAAAGAAGTATCGAATGCACCGATCAGCAAGTATGTTCATCAAATGAACGAGCCTTTCGAAAAAAATACCACAATGCGTCGAACAAAGATCATTACCATCGCAGTATCTATTGTGCTAGCGTTATGGATAGCGGTCATTGCTTACAAGAATGTGCATACCGACAACGGTATCCTCCCTGAAAAGTTGGATGACTATCAGCAGATTGCCACAGTGTTTACAGTGATCGTGGGTGCAGCCGCTTTAATTATCATTATTATGGACAATGACAATCAGTTATTGAAGAGCAATATCGACGGTAAATATGGTGTCATCAAGAATGATTTACAGAAGAACGTGCTAAAACTTATCGCATATCCTGATTTTGTAAAATACTTGCAGATAAATATCAAACGGTCACATTCAGATATCGACGGCAATCCTGATGTGAATGCGGAGCCGTACTTGGACCATCTCTATGGCTATCTTGAACACCGTCCAGGAAACAACAAACCCATTCATATCGACTTCAAGTACGTAAGTCTTGAGGGAATAAAAGATATCATTGAACCATTCATGGATGGAGTCGGGACAAATATCACCGATCGCCACTTATTGTTGGAATTCGCATGGGATCTCATTACTAAGGAAACGATTGATTATGATTATCTGTTTGAAAAAGAAGACATACAAGAATGGCTTTCACATAAGTACTTGTTCTCAGGAAAGGAAGTGTCAATTGTTCAGCCGATTATGAATCTCATCAATGAAACTAGCACAAATACAAATAATACAGGCGTTACGTTTGGTACTTTGGCCACTGTGTTGTCCAATGTATTGATGTCCAGCGAACCTCCAAGTATGAATAATAATAATCGTCCAAGTAGATGTGTGCCTGGAAACAGATCCACTTTATGCAGAGATGATATCATCGGTTATCGTAACTCTCTTCCTGCCAATGCCGCAAGCATAGGCGCAAGCACAACTCCAATCACAAGCACAACTCAAAACACAAACACAACTCCAATTACAAGCACAACCACAAGCACAACTCCAAGCACAACTCAAACCACAAGCACAACTCAAAGCACCTCAAGCGCAAGCACCTCAAGCGCAAGCACAAGCGCAAGCACCTCAAGCGCAAGCACAAGCGCCTCCAATCCAAACCTGACACTGACATCGGAAGAGAAAACCAAAATAGAATATGCTCTCGGATGGTTCATCTTCTTTAGCACGTACAAAAACGACACTTTGTATAGCTTCGACACGATTTACGCGAAACTGGATGCAAATAAGGTCATCCATATAGATACTCTCGCAAATATGCGTGCTGCGTTAAAAGAACTGGAAGAGAATGTCGGCGTGAATACGGGCACACATGCCATCAACAAACTTTTGAGCGAAGCAAGATCGATTGAAAATGACGTTGTAGGTGCGGTTGACACATTCTTGAGTCATATTAACGTTGTCACAGTGGGTGTACTTGGCATTGCGGTGTATGCGATCATGCACTATTTGTATCAGGCATACCCGAGCCAATTGGTTACTGTGGTAGGCATTATGGTCCTCATGGGGGTGTTTGCTGTCACATGGTATGCTTGGTTCTTTGCCAAACTGAAACTATAAACAGCGTCGCAATGTATGTATCAAAAAGAAAATGTATCGTTTTTTTAACGGGATCCATGGAAAGCTTCAAGTTTACGGATCAAACCACGGCGGGAACGCCGTCAATGTCTATTTTACCATCCATCACTTCGGACAAAGCAGCGTTGCGTATGAATGACCAATTATATTCGTGGTACATGCAAGCTTTGCCGATGGTTTCAGATCCAAGTACAAAAAAGATCTATGACACTGTCATTGGAGTCGTAAATCGCAATCGTCGCACGCACCAAAAAACCAAGGAATTATCTGCCGACATTGTCAAGCGCGTCGAAGCATTGTATATGGGACTACCTAAACATGAACCCGATGCGGAAGGAGCCCCTTCGAAGGTGGATGGAAATAAAGATGAACAGAAGTTGTTCAAGCAGATTCAAAATACTTTGGGAATGAGCCCACTTCCAACCAATGTAAAGTACAATGCACTAGGTGGTCGGAATAAATTTGAGGAGTTCATTAAAAACTGGAAAGAAGCTAAAGATCCATCGGCCAAAGCTAAAGATCCAATGGCCGACAATCAGATTGAGGAGCGCAAGAATGCTGTTCGTGTTCAACTGGAAAATGATCCCGTGGTTTCTCCCGATAACGCCAAGATCACCTCTACAGATCGCGTTATCTTCATTGCCATGACCTTTGTACTTCGTGCGATCACCATCTTCTTAGTTGAATGGGCCGTCAACACGTATATGGTGAAATCCTTTGAAGACGCGTTCAAATTGTACCTAGTGTGTTACTTGGCTTTGTTTGCTGTATGGGCCATCATGGTGAATGCCTCGAACAGCCTTTTCTTCCGTATGATGTTCTATTATATCGATACGGATTCCCATGGGATGGGTCGCATTCTACTTCACTTCTTAGTTCAGCTAATACTGCTCCCAGTGCCATATATTGTCCGCACCAAGGGGTACGAGTTTACGGATGAAGAGTACACCTATGAGAAGCGCCGCAAAACGATGTCAGTGCTAAGTAACTTTACGTTCTTTATTTGGGCGATTACGTCGATCATTGCGCTACGCTTTTAACACCCAAAAATTATATGTCATGACAAGTAGAGGTTTGCAAACATGACTACTGTAGGTAGTTTTCATGAAGAGATGACAGGATATCTAACGGCAAAATCTGTGCGTTTACTAGATCTTCATGCTAGTACGTTGATGGGACGTTTGGGTGAGAAACTACAACCAAACGTTTTTAACAGTCATAGTGAATTCATTCACTTGTGTGAAAAGTTTGTAGAGTGGCTTAAAACCACGAAATCAATGCCTGACGAGACCATAGTTTTGGTAAAAGACTTAGAGGAGTTTTTAGAAACAAAACCTGAGATACCTGGTGATTCGAGCAGTGCATTTGCAACCGCGAGTAAAAAAGTAAACGAGTCGATCAATATTGCTCTCGATAAGTTGAACACACAAAGCTTGAAGATGATTGAGGGGCTATTCCCTGAGAGAATAGATTATTATCGAGCCAAACGTACTCTTAGCGCCGACACACGCAAACAAGTAGATGAAATGCTTCAAGAGATCCAAGAGTTTGCGAGGGAACGTCAATACAAAGAGCGGGATTTGAAGTTGATTACTAGCGACTATTTGGAGCTCATGAATATGTTACCCGATGCACCTTCGCGCAAAGACGCACAACAGTATATCAACACATTGTTGGCTACAAAGGGCATCCCTATGAAGTTCGACATCGTATCGGGCGGCATGTCAGGTGGCGCTCCCGAACCCATTAATGTCATTCCATTGATTCTGGGATTGTATCATTCAACGCAATCCCCTCCTGCAATCAGCGATCCTCAATATTTGCAAACTATGCTCCGATCTGTCCTATTGGCCCTTATGCAGGGCACAGGCTTGGAGCCTAAGATTCAAAACTTTCCTGGCGACATGATGGGTCTTCTTGTGGATGGTGTGAAGACGGGCTTACTTTCATCCATTCTTTCATTATCGTCATCGCCCCCCGACCTTAGTAAGGCCGCAATGCAAACCGCAGCATTATCGGCGATATCTTCTTTGAAGAACGCGGCAGATATTGCGGCGGTAACGGTGCCTCCGAACACGGGGTACCAAGACGCGATTGCAAAAGCAGCCGTACTTTCGCTGATCAAAACCTTGACCGATGCCGCAGGGAACAAAGATGTGGCGGAAAAACTTGGTGAAGCCATCAAAACGATTACAGAAGCTACCGAAAGCAACACCAATCTGTCCAAAGAAACGGTCAAAATGATGTTGTTAGTAGCACAATCCGCTTTGTTCTCCATGGCCAAAGACAGTAAAGACGTAGACGATGACGCAAAAATTCGTGCAATTGTGGCTGAAGAGCTTGAAACAGCAAAAGAAGAAGTCAAACGGACCGTCGCTACTGCAACAGCACCCATATTGAAGGATGCAAATTTGTCCGAAGAAATGGAAAAAGCGGCAGAGAAAGTTATTGAAAAACACGCTTTTAAGTCGGGCTTAATAAACGAGATCCTTGCCAATGATACATTAACAAATGCTATCAAAATTGCACAAACCGCAATTGATATGTCCACAAATAGCTTAAAAACGATTGATTTGCTGAATAGTTCAATAAAGACTCATAGCGAAAGATTAAATGCGGTAGATAAAACATTAGGGGCGCTGCAAGACAAACCTATAAAGCCGCTTGATTCAACTGCATCCCAAACAATCATTCAACAACAAGTTGCAGCTTTTGAAAAACAGTTCAGCTTAATGTTAGACAATGAATTAGACGGAATTCGAAAACAACTTGCAACTCTCACATCACGTGTTGATGGTCTAGATGAACAAGTAGAAAAACACACAAAGGAAATCGGAACCTTCAATGAAAATCAAGTAGCATTAAATGAGACCTTTGGTCAAGTTGTCAAACTTCTTAAAGATCGAGCCAACGAGACATCGGGTGGGCGTGGATGGGCGCGGGGTGGGGATGCGGCGCCTGCATCTAAAGAAGATCCCGTTGCGCAAGCCAAGAAATTCCGCAAAGACCTCGACGAAGTAAAAAAGAATCTCCGCGGCATCACCGATGCGTTTGGAGGTCTGCAAGGGCGATATGATAAGTTTAAATCATCATTGCCTCATATAACACAGGGAAAGTTTAATGAGGACGCTTTAAAAGATGATAAAAAGATACTAGGATACTATTCATACTTAAACGAAGATGGTCGTAAATTCCTTGAAGAAATCAAAGAGACGGTTGCTGACAAGAAAAAAGTTGTTTTAGAATCGCAAAAACTAATTGAAAAAGTACTTGATGCCGATGCAACAAACCCTATGGTCATAAAAACTGCACTCCTTGCAAAAACCACAATTGAAGGAGATTATGACTCGAATGATGAAAATAGTTTGGGTATTTTGTCACTTATGGATAAGCTTTATGGCACCATTAAGACGGAATATGATGAAGCTTATAGCGCCGCCAAAGCAGCATCCGAAGGAATCAAACAACAACGTGAATACGCTATCCGTGAAAAACAAAATCAAGTGGTGGTTCGTGAAAGACTAGGTGGCGCCTTGCCTGACGGCAAACCTGCTGCCGCAGAATCGATGTCTAAAGATCCTAACACTGTTCCCGTGAAGAAGCTGATTGATGATATTAATAAGAAAGTGAATACATTGATGCAAGAGGTAGTGAAAAAAACCGATGATGTGTATGCACGGAAGTTGAATCCTGCGATGTCCGCGGCAGTGATCGGAGAGCCCACGATGTTCATGACGCTATACAACAACTACTTGAACAACAAAGCAAATACGGATCCTGTCATGGCCGCTCGCAAGTTGACCGAAGAGATGGCCGCAAACAATTTGATTCCCGCCGACGTCATGAAAGTGAGCAGCACAGATAAAGTCGTGTTTGTGTTCGTTACCATCATTTTCCGCATGATCGCCCTCGAAATCACAAAATTCGTCATCGAAAAAGGCACCATCAACACATTGCCTTGGGCTCTAGGCGCCTTTTTGGGTATCTACGCCTTGGTCTTTATTGCGTTCGTCATGTTTGTCAACTTGGACATGTACCGTCTACGCATCTTGTTCAACTACATCAATATGCACGGCAACTCTTCGGCTATCTTTATGCATCTCGGGTTGATGTGGTTGTTCTCGTTTGTGATCTTTATGATCATGTGGAATATTAATTTCCCATTGCGTGGTGTGAAAACGACCGCCATCTCGGAACAAGAGAAGGCAGACCTAATCTACCGACTCGAAGTTCTAACCATGATTGTCTGGATCTTCTTGGTTCTAATGATTATCATCATGGAATAGAGATCAAATACCCGTGACATGAAGCGACTTCTTTGCGCCTGACCCAAATACATGAATGGAGGGTGGCTCGTGAATCCATCCATGGCGCAATTTTCCCTCTGATTTTTGAAACTCTTGTGCATGTTGTCTACACAATCGATCGGCAGTTGTAGCGTTTCTCGTACATTGGCCCCCGCGTCCGCGGTTCCATATTCGAGCTTGACAACGGTCATCCGCTTCGATCGGAGGCTTCAACGCAGGACGTCGTACGATCTTGATACGTTCAGGCATGATATGGATGGGTTTTGTAGGTAGTATTCGATCAATGAGCTCGTCTTCGTTTAGTTCATATTCCTTGGCAACTTTCTTCAATACATCTATTTGAACTTTACGCAACTCTTGTTCGAGTAATGCAAAAAGAAATTCTGGCACTTCGGTTGTCATCGCGAGGTCGTCGACACTCTAAAGCCGCTTCATTTTTTCGTGTGCGTCGTTTGCGTCGCTTCAAGTACGATACACGACTGTCGATGTAGATGCAGTATATTTGCGTTTGTGAGCTTTGTATCTACAAGCTCGTCGACGTCGATGGTGGTCGGCCCAACTGCGATAACTTTGCATCGCATCTCGAGACCAGCCCCAGATAAGAGCAACCACTCATTGGATGCAAAATCTTTGTTCAAAGGGCCCATGCTGCTAACCGTCAATCTAGATATGGATCCAATATGCTGTATGGATTGGACTTTCCAATGGTCTCGTCCAAATGGCAGCAACTCGCGATCGGCGTCGAGGAGTCGAAGTTTCCACGGAAGTGCCAAGGGACGCACATATCCGATTGACCTTGTGCAAGGTCGCAAATATTCCCATGTATTGGACACACTATTACTATCTGGGGTGAGGATACACTCATTGACTTGTCCACCAGCGCCTTCCATTTCAAGAATCACGTAAGGTGTCCAAACCATGGTCTGCTTGGGTACGATCACCGACGACAAATACATAGAATTGACATCCATGCTTGTTGGAAGAGGCCCCGACCATGTAAAGGCCGCTCGTAGTGGCGCGTTTACCCAAGAACGATGCCACGAGCGTATGTGAATGGCCGTAGCTTTCTCAGGTGGTGCTTGCATGTAGATGGTAGATACCGTCGTTGGAGGCGGCGCTTGCGCTACAACTGGAGCTGGAGCTGGGTTTGGCACGGGATTTTCGGCGGCCATCCAAACGTTGCCTGATTTACGTGCCGCCTCTAGTTCTTGAAGTTTTGCGAAGAATGGATCGCCATGGGTTTCGGCGATACTTTCTGTTGCAGGCCCAGGCCCAGTTTTGGGGGCACGTTGGCGGACAATATCACGGACGGCAAGAATGGTTTGTTTATTCCATTTTTCCACATCTATTTCTTCTTTCTCGCGATCTTTGGTATTCTGAAGCTGCATCATTGTATCTGCGACGAGTTTATGAAGTTCTTGTTCCGATACATAGAGTGTATTCGTATCTTGTAGATACTGCAAGGCGAGTCCAAGCACATATTCAAAGTTTGGTCGATTTAAAAAAGACATGATGACGCTACAAATGGATGTATAAAATCCTTTATATCTAAGCTTCTTCGGTAGAAGATTTGAGACCTGCAATGAGAAGACGATGAGCATACTTTTCAGCTTCCTCCTTTTTGACGGTGACGACGATGGCCGTCTCATAACTCTCGGCCATGTTGACGATTCGAATACATTCATTCATGGTGATGATTGGGACAGCAAAACGTACTAGACGAGCAACATGATCTCCGTTGTTCCACTGCGAATAATGCAGTAGCACTCTATAAAATGATTCAACTTCAAAGGAAGGTGGTGAAGCAAGATCCCAGCTTACGGATGCACCATCTGACCATTTTGGTCTCTCGATAGGAGGCGCAGTGCGAACACGCCTGCGACGAGTCGGCAGTGGCAGGGGCATTGGAAGCCCAGCATTAATTTTTACATTCCGCGAAGATATGATGGTATTCATGACCAGTTCTTACGTACTTATATTGTACTATGTTTACCGCTTTTGATATTTCAAATGTTACTACTCCTTATATCACTAACGGTAATCTAACGGTAAGCTTGTTTTTACCGTTGTAGCTACATCGCGTCTTTAAGTGGTCTCGAGACTACTTAAGGGTCAACGTGTAGCTACAACTTGCACTATACTTTTCAAAAACTTTGATAGAGATATTACACCCTATGATACTTCTCAGCACTCATGGCATTTCTACGCCACATGTTGTAGCTACATCGCGTCTTTAAGTGGTCTCAAGACTACTGAAGGGTCAAAGTGTAGCTACAACTTGAACTATACTTTTCAAAAACTTTGATAGATATATTACACCCTATGATACTTTTCAGCACTCATGGCATTTCTACGCCACATGTTGTAGCTACATTGCGTCTTTAAGTGGTCTCGAGACTACTTAAGGGTCAACGTGTAGCTACAACTTGCACCAAGGAACATACTAGTTTTTATGAAAGTGGCTACTTCTTGCCACGGCCACCGCCGACCGAAGGGCGGAACAAACCATTGCGTAGTTTGTGGACATCCTCATCTCGCAATGGTACGTTTACAATCTCATCAAACGAGGTGGTCGTTTTCTCTTTGAGATGCGTCAACCATCTGATTTGATACACCATCGAGAACATGCCGCACTCTGTACCCTTGTACTGGTGCCTCACTTTGTTCCACTTTACTTGAAACACTTTTCCATCGGCGCCTGGAAGACGGGCCGCCTGTTCTTTGAGAGATTTCATAAACTTCATCACTTCGGGTGGTGGCGAATTCGCAACAGAATCATAATAGTATGCTCCGAACGATGGCGAGGTTGCATCCATATTTACAAACAGGGATGTCCAATGCGACCCATCCTCGTCATGTTTGTCTAAGTTTGTGACCATACCCATATACTTGATGCCCTTGCGGCGAATTTTAGCGATATTTAAACCACAAAACTCTTCAAAGAGGCATTTTCCAAACATGGTCTTTGCTTCAAAGTCAATGGGGAATACACCCAAGAACTTGTACTTGTACGATGGATCAAATGAAAAGTCATATTGCTCCATGACATCCTCAATGTCATAATTTGTCAACCACGTGTATGGCTTGTTTCTCCATTCTTTCGGTTGAGCTGGGCGCAAAGCCTTTGCAACCTGCTTGGATGGGGCCGAGCCCTCCAATCGGTCCACCCAACACCACTCTTGACCCTGACCGCATAATGAATTCATACGTTTGTCCAGCTCTTGCCAAAGGCGACGCTTGGAAAGTGAAGATGTATTCTTAATCTGATCATCGGGGTGACCCTTGTTCCAAGCTTGAACTAGACGCAATAGAGCATCTTTGGTAAAGCAAGTCTTGTCTTTTTCATACGTTGATTGGTGTTTCGGACTACAGTACATATTGCTCGCTACAACTAAGAAAGAAAATTGACGCCACCAAAATGGAGCAAGCAAAGTGAACTACGCGGGATTGCGCCGTGCGGAGAGCTTAAGGGCGGATCTTGGCTTAAAATAATAGCGCGTCTATATTTCAGGAGAGGCCTAACTAAGCCTAATGACGGACGAATTTCGCAAATTCCTTTACCAGTTCAGGTGTGAAAAGGGGCAACAGTACACCCACACTAGTATCGGAAACCCGAAAGTTTCTCTTCATGTTCCGAAGGAGCGTCTGTCAGATTTTTACGATGGTTACCGTCGTGCGATGATCAAAAAGATTCCGTTACATTTAACGGAAAAACCAACCGATCCCAGCCCGATGAGGGCAGATCTCGATTTTCGGTTCTCGATGGGTCCTGGTGCGGGCGCCGAACGTGTGCAGCGTATGTACAAGAAGGAACATATTGAGCGCATCTTGGGCGAGTACTTTGAGAACCTTGCATCCTACATCGAGGCTCCCGAGAGTTCTTGGAAAGCCTACGTGATGGAAAAGTCCAAACCTTCTGAGACCCACGGCAAGATCAAGGATGGTATCCACATCGTGTGGCCATACTTGCCCTTGTCTCACAATTTTCAGCATCTCATTCGTAAAAAGATGCTGGACAATGCGCCTGCAATCTTTTCGGGGCTACCTTTGTGCAACACCTATGAGAACATCATTGACCAAGCGATCATTGATAAGAATAATTGGCAGATGTACGGAAGCCAGAAGCCCGATTCCGAGGCCTATGGTGTTACGTTCATCTATACCTACGACCGAGCGACCAAGAAACTCAAAGAGTGCCCACCTCCCAAGGCACATGAAGAACTTGAGTTTGTAGAGAAGTTTTCGATGCGATTCAAGGAAGACGCCGCCGTTCGCGTGATTCCCGAGAAAGTTGCAGAGATCGAAGAGTATGTGCGGCTGGTGCTGCCGACCATGGACGAGCGTAAAAAGACCAAGTTGCACAACCAGATCTTTGGAAAATCCGTGAACTTGACCAAAAACATGATCAATGAAGAAGAACTAGTGCTAGCGCGCCAGCTAGTAGCCGAGTGTCTGAATCCACGTCGTGCGGAAAACTATGAGGACTGGATCAAGGTTGGATGGGCTTTGCGCAACATCGATTTCCGTTTGTTGGACTCTTTCATCGAGTTTTCTCGTTGTTCAAGCAAATATGTCGAGGGTGAATGTCAGACCTTGTGGTCGAGGATGCGCAATGACACCTTGGGAATGGGAACTTTGCGCTGGTGGGCACGCCAAGACAACCCCATCAAGTACAATGAGATCATGGACAGTAATGTGACGACGCTGATCGATCGTTGTATCGGGAGTGATGGCGCCCATTATGATGTCGCCAAGGTGGTTCACGCTCTTTACAAAGACCGTTACCGTTTCAATTGCAAAGATGTGTGGTATGTGTTCCGTGAAGACAAACATCGCTGGGTGCGCACACGTGAAGGTCTTCAACTACGCATCGTGCTATCTAACGAGGTGTGCATGAAATTTATGGAGAGGAGTATGTATTGGAACGCCCAAGGCATGCACGCTCAAGAAGGCCGTGACATCATGGAGGAAAAATCTAAGAAAGTCAACACGATTGCGCTACGTCTGAAAAATGCGGGGTTCAAGGACAGCGTGATGAAAGAATGCAAGGGTTTATTCACCGATGAGCGGTTCGAGGAGCTGCTCGACAATCATCCGCACTTGATAGGATTCGAGAATGGTGTTTATGACTTGCGTCTGCACGAATTCCGTGACGGGCTCCCTGATGACTTTATCAGCTTTACCACGGGACGTCACTACATTCCACTGGATCCCGCAAGCGAAGAGGTGCAAGAAGTGGACAAGTTCTTGTCGTCGGTGTTTACTAACGATGGCGTCCGCAAGTATATGAAAGATATGTTGGCGTGTGTGATGGATGGTGGTATTCGTCAAGAGAAATTCTACATCTTCACTGGAAGCGGATGCCATGCAAAAGACACAGAGATCATGATGGCAGATGGTACTTTGAAGCTAGTACAAAACATTCAAATTGGCGATCAATTGATGGGAGATGACTCTACACCTCGTAATGTCTTGGAGCTATTCCGTGGTCGGGACACAATGATGAAGATCGTCCCCAAGAAAGGTGATCCGTTTGTGGTAAATCAACATCACAAGATTACTCTTTTAACCACTAAGAGTGCAATGCCACGTATAGTGCGGAATAAGAACAAGTTCTTGGTACGTTGGGTGGAACGGATCTTTAGTACCAAAGAGGATGGGTCGATTCTACAACAAAAGCAAAAAGAGTTTCAAAATACAGATCGCGCACAAGAGTTTCTTGATGAATTAAAAAACAACAAGCATATATTACAAGAGGGTGAATCGGTG
>JACCDP010205358.1_pt1 | contig 74090 bp, 74 predicted proteins | sample 7445841 | NCBI WGS metagenome assembly JACCDP01 (sample SAMN15323441, study PRJNA562643) | freshwater metagenome | isolation source: river surface water | place: USA:Blue River Watershed | collected 2017-08-17 | reverse complement strand
TTGTACCAAAACCCAGAAATATTGGTAGGCGATAGCGAAGCGCTGCTGCAAGCAGTTCGCTAAAACCAAATCTCCAAACGACCAATTTTCGTTGTGTGACAGTTTAGGGTGCGGAAGGTAGGTTATACCCAACCTTTTTTATCAACTAAATACTCGCCTAAATTATGACACAAAAGTTAAAGCTTGTCCGCGAACTTGAGTATTTACCTGTCCTTTGTCATAAACAACCTCACCGCCAACAATTGTTGTCACAGGCCAACCCGTTAAACTCCAACCTTCAAAGGGACTCCAACCACACTTAGTTAACAATTCTTCCCGCTTCACTGGACGATAATTTTTTAAATCTACCAACACCAAATCTGCATCATAACCGGGCGTAATTTCTCCCTTATTGGGGATACCATAGGCTACAGCCACCGCTTTAGACATCCATTTGACAACTTGGGCAACCGTACATTTACCATCCATAGCCGCCGTTAACATCATAGTTAGGGAAGTTTCCACACCCGGCATTCCTGAGGGAGTATTAGGGTAAGTTTGGGCTTTTTCCTCTAAAGTGTGGGGAGCGTGATCAGTAGCAATGAAATCAATGATACCATCCCGTAAAGCTTGCCAAAGAACTTCATTATCATGGGGCGATCGCAAAGGTGGATTCATCTGTGCTAAACTCCCAATAGTTTCATAAGCACCAGTATTTAACATCAAATGTTGGGGTGTAACTTCCGCCGTCACCCAACTCGGTTTATCCTGACGTAATAACTCCGCCTCATCCGCCGTAGAAAGATGCAAAATATGCAATCGGCGTTGATATTTTTTAGAAAGTTTTAAAGCCAACTGAGTAGCCAACAAAGCCGCTTGATTATCTTGAATTTGGGAATGAACCGCCAGATCTGTAATACCCGCAAACTGCTGACGACGTTCATTAATTCGCGCCTGGTCTTCCGCATGAACCGCAATTAAACGCTTACCTTCGGAAAAAATCGCATCTAGTGCCTCCTCCTGGTTCACCAATAACTGTCCGTGCATAGACCCCATAAAAATCTTAATTCCTGGAGTCGGCTGGGCAGACAGCAAATCTGGTAAATTTTCCGTCGTCGCCCCAATAAAAAAGCCATAATTAACTACGCACTTTTGACCAGCCCGTTGTAACTTATCATCTAGGGCAGATTGGGTAGTAGTTAAGGGTCTAGTATTGGGCATTTCCAGAAAAGAAGTCACCCCCCCCTTAGCACAAGCACAACTAGCAGTAAATAAATCCTCCTTATGTTCTAAACCTGGTTCACGGAAATGTACTTGGGGATCAATCACACCAGGCAACAAAGTTAAACCTTGTGCGTCAATTTCCTTAACAGGTGTAGCAGTGGTAATTTCTCGACCTACTTGGGTGATGTATCTACCCTCGGTTAAAACATCTCCAATCATTGACTCACCATTAGGTAAAATGATTTCAGCCTGGCGAATCAGTAAACTTTGTGGAGTAGACATGAATTTCAGATTTTTTAGTATATTAAGGACTATTCCTATAGTAAACACGGTTGGGACATGAATTGTTGCAAGATTACGAAAAACCCAGATGTGTGGGTATTAGACATAGGAGTGAAAATTGTCGTAGGGACAATTCATGAGTTGTCCCTACAAGGGCTTGGTGGTTATGCACATTTAATTACCACTAGATGTCTAATGATTAAGCCTTTAAGTTAAAGTTAACTTGGAGTTAAAAATCAGCAATTTAGGTTTTGTGTTACAAAAGATTAATCCGTTGTTCTGCAAACGAGGATAAATTTTGCAATTTATTTACTTACCATTTGCTTGATATCGTTAAGATTAATATATCAAGTGTCTCAAACCAAGTTGAATACCAGTCACGCTGGCAAAAATCAACCTTCCATGGCAAAGTGATCCACAGCTTACCCTGGATTGATTTGCAAATTTAGGTTTTCCCTGGACAATACTCATCTTTTTCACATTACTTTACTAATTTCATGCAAAATCAAGCGTCTGACAAAAACTCTCGCCAAGAACCTGATAACTCTTGGATCGTAGAGCTAACTAAAACGATGATCTTGAGTATCTTTCTCGCTCTAGGAATTCGTACCTTTGTCGCTGAAGCTCGCTGGATTCCAACTGGATCTATGGAACCAACTCTACATGGAGTTAAAGACCAGTGGCAAGCAGACAAAATTATTGTTGATAAAGTCAAATATAGATTTGCTAACCCTGAACGGGGTGATATCATCGTATTTATACCGCCAACAGAAATACAGAATAATCCTGAAAAGGAAGCATATATTAAAAGAATAATTGGTTTACCTGGCGAAAAAGCAGAAATTATAGAAGGCAAAGTATATATTAACGGCAAGCCTTTACAGGAAGGAGTCTATCTTTCTCCTTCTATACTGACTTCCGTGGAAGCTTGTAACAGCAATGGAGATCAATCTCCTTTTTTGGCCAAACCCGAAGTTATTCCCTCCAATTCCTACTTAGTTTTAGGTGATAATCGTCCTAACAGTTATGACGGACGTTGTTGGGGTGTTGTACCTCGTGATAACATTATTGGTAGGGCTATAGTTCGTTTCTGGCCACTAAATAAAATTGGCTCAATTGACAAATCTCCGGCCTATCCATCTGGACAACCATAACAAACTAGGGGCGGACGGACGTTCGCCCGTACAGGAGTCAGGAGCAAGAAGATTAACGAATTTGTTCCCTATTTTTTAATCCCTGTTTTTAATATATAGCACCTGTCGCCTACTATAACTCAAGTGCAAACCGCCTATTTAGCCAAAATTTTTATTTATCCAATCAAGTCGCTAGATGCTGTAGAAGTGGAAAATGCCACTATTACTGATACTGGCTCACTTCGGTGTGACCGTGAGTTTGCATTGGTGGACGCACAAAATCGGTTTGTGAACGGTAAACGTTATCCTCAACTCCATTTATTACGTTCAACATTTTCTTTGGCGAAAAGACTGATCAAGGTGAAATTTCCTGGTGAAAATTCAGAACAGGTTTTTCATTTAGATCAAGAACGCCCAGCATTAGCCGCAGCTTTAAGCAATTTTTTGGGTTTTCCTGTGCAATTACAGCAAAATACCAATATGGGTTTTCCTGATGATACAGATTCACCAGGGGCAACCATAATTAGCACCCCTACTTTAACAAAGGTTGCATCCTGGTTTCCTAGTATTAATATTGATGAAATGCGGCGGCGAATGCGTGCCAATATTGAAATTGATGGTGTCCCAGCTTTTTGGGAAGATCGGTTATTTGCGGCTAGTGGCGAAACAGTAGCGTTTAAAATTGCAGATGTACAGTTTTTGGGTATTAACCCTTGTCAGCGTTGTATAGTCCCAATGCGAGATTCTTACTCAGGGGAAGTTTACCCAAACTTTCAGAAAATATTTGGGCAAAAACGCCAAGCAACTCTACCAAATTATGTAAATACAACGCAATTTAATCATTTTTATAGATTGGCTGTGAATACAAGAGTGCCAATTTCCGAAGCGGGGAAAAAAATTATCATTGGTAGTAGTATGGAAATATGCCAGTAAAAAACAGGACTTACGCAAAACAGAAGGAAAGTAGGGGTAATTCATGAATTACCCCTACCCAAGAATTAGGTTTTCAGTGACATCTTGCGTAAGTCCTAAAAAGTTAATGATAAAAAAATCTAAATTTTCTTGATCACAGGCTGCAATTTTCAGTTGAATAAAAGCATAATGGAAATGTGACTGATTTATTAGCCCCTTTACAATCCCTAAAACACGGTAACTGGTTCAAATTGATTTGCGGAGCTAGTTTCCAACATCTTCCTGCGGTCAGAAATCTCACATTGGCCTATACTCTGGCTGGTGCTGACTGTATAGATGTCGCTGCCGATCCGGCGGTAATTGTCGCTACCCAAGAAGCTTTATTAGTAGCCCAGCGTTTAGCGAGGGATGCCCAGAAGCGAGGCTTTGCCTTTACAGGTGATTTGCCTTTGCTGATGGTCAGTCTCAACGATGGTGAAGATCCCCATTTTAGAAAAGCCGATTTTAATACACAAGAGTGTCCTAGTGATTGTCCTAGACCGTGTGAAAAAATTTGTCCAGCCCAAGCTATTTTATTTAACAATACCAAAGATGAATTTTCAGGAGTAATTAGAGAAAAATGTTATGGCTGTGGTCGTTGTTTGCCGATTTGCCCCTATGGGATAATTTATACAAATTCCTATGTATCTACTCCAGGCACAATTGCCCCATTAATCATGTCAACGGGAATAGATGCGATAGAAATTCATACTCAAGTCGGGCGGTTGGCAGAATTTCAGCGATTATGGCAAGCAATAGCACCCTGGGCAGATCAATTAAAGCTCCTAGCCATCAGTTGTAACGATGGAGAAGGGCTAATTGATTACCTACAAGCAATTTATGATTTAATTGTCCCCCGTCCCCAATTTTTAATTTGGCAAACGGACGGCCGTTCTATGAGTGGTGATATTGGTGATGGTACAACCATAGCCACTATCAAATTAGGACAAAGAGTTTTGGCAGCAAACCTACCGGGATATGTGCAGTTAGCAGGTGGTACTAATAGCTACACTGTTCCTAAGTTACAGGTGATGGGACTATTAAACGATTTTGGATTGCCGATTTTAGATTTTGGATTAGAAAATAACAATCCCAAAATCCAAAATTCAAAATCCAAAATTGCCGGCGTTGCCTATGGTAGTTACGCCCGTGTGTTGCTGTCACCCATGCTTGACCAGTTGGAAAACAAGGAGGTGGTTAATACTGGTAGTCAAGGCAACATCCGCCTGGAAGAAAAGCCTGAATTACTCTGGCAAGCCGTAGCACTTGCCCATAATCTCGTTTCCCAGATCAAATCCCAGTGATAGCTATGCTGTCTTTAGGGATCACGCTCATAGCTCCAACCTTATCTCTAAAAACGTCAGTCACCAATAGAAAGCATGACGATTACAGAAGATCTCCAAAAGTTGTTAGACATTTTGCCCCAAGACCTACAACAGAAACTAGAGAATCATCCGAAACGAGATAATTTAGTTGAGGTAGTCTTGGATTTAGGCCGTCGTCCAGAAGCTCGGTTTCCCCATACGGCGGAGTATCTGAGCGAAACACCTGTTACTCAAGCACAGATAGATGATTGCATTCAACGAGTTGGTAGTTTTGGGGGGGATAATCGGGCAGGAATTGAGCAAACTTTGCATCGCATCAGTGCCATCCGCAACCGTACTGGTAAAATTATTGGCTTAACTTGTCGTGTGGGCAGGGCAGTATTTGGGACAATTGGCATGATCCGCGATTTGGTGGAAACTGGTCAATCAATTCTCATGCTCGGTCGTCCTGGTGTTGGTAAAACCACGGCGTTAAGAGAAATTGCCCGTGTGTTAGCCGATGATTTAAATAAACGGGTAGTGATTATTGACACTTCTAACGAGATTGCAGGAGATGGCGATATTGCTCATCCTGCCATTGGTCGTGCTAGACGGATGCAAGTATCCAAACCAGAGTTACAACATCAAGTCATGATTGAGGCTGTGGAAAACCATATGCCAGAAGTGATTGTCATTGATGAAATTGGGACAGAACTGGAAGCTTTAGCCGCCCGGACAATTGCCGAAAGGGGGGTGCAATTGGTGGGAACTGCCCACGGTAATCAGATTGAAAACCTGATTAAAAATCCTACTTTGTCTGATTTGGTTGGCGGTATTCAGGCTGTGACCCTGGGAGATGATGAAGCTAGACGGCGGGGTTCGCAAAAGACGGTTTTGGAACGCAAAGCCCCGCCGACTTTTGAGATTGCTGTGGAAATGCTGGAACGGCAACGCTGGGTAGTTCATGAATGTGTGGCGGATACGGTTGATACTTTGTTACGGGGTCGTCAACCTAACCCACAAACAAGAACGGTGGATGAAAATGGCAAGGTGGGCATTACTAGACAGTTGGCTGTGGTTAATGGTGGTAATGGACATCTGGATAATGTGGAAGAATCTTTCCTAGCTGCTAAACCTCATGGTTGGCGTTCTTCTGGACAAATGGTGGCTTTACCACCTTTATCTTTAGATAGGGAAAGACCAACCGGACTCAGTGAATTCGACCGGTTGTTAGATGAGTCTTTCAATTACTCAGACAGTATTGATTTTGGCGGTCGCAAACAAGCCGGTCTCAATGGGGAAGATTTGCCATTGCACATTTACCCCTATGGGGTCAGTCGTCACCAACTAGAACAGGTGATTAATGTGTTAACTTTGCCAGTGATATTGACAAAGGATTTAGATAGTGCTGATGCTATTTTGGCTTTGCGATCGCATATCAAAAATCACGCTAAGTTAAGACAAATGGCTAAATCCCGTCATTTACCCATTCATGTGATCAAGTCTAGTACAATTCCCCAAATTACTCGCAGTTTACGCCGATTACTGAATATTGATGATCCAGATATTGGCGATGACCGCGAATTACAATTGTTATTACACAACGGTAGTGATGATGAAATGGACGCTTTAGAGGAAGCTCGACTTGCTGTAGAGCAAATTGTCATTCCTAAAGGTCAACCTGTGGAGTTATTACCCCGTTCTTCCCAGGTGCGGAAAATGCAGCATGAGTTGGTAGAACATTATCGCCTCAAGTCTGATAGTTTTGGCGAAGAACCAAATCGGCGGTTGAGAATTTACCCGGCGTAGGTTGTTGATCATTTTCCCCTGAAAGAATTGTTTTTACTAGGATTTACGCACTGTACAAATTAACCATGATATGTATGAAGGATATTTGGTCGTTTCAGGCTTTTGGCGATTAACTTCCGATCAATAGCGAACTACTTGTACTATCGCTCAAAAATCATCAAACAATCACTTAAAAATGCCCGAAATCCATACTTCATATTTGGTTGATCCTGTCAATGCGTAGGTCCTATATTCTTAAAAAGAGGGTGGTGTGAGAAAGTAAAGTTTCCTAAGGAGGCCGAAAGAAAGAGAAAATTCAATCTTTTAAAAAATTCATTGTTCAGAAAGCAAGAAATGAGAGAATCACAATAGAACAAGTAGAGGAATCTGTTGTGAAATTAAAGCCCCAAAAAATAGAAATTCAAAATATAGACCATCTAGGAATAATAGACTCAATAGGATTAGTAGAAATAATAAATGAATTAATAGGAGTCGGAAAAGGCGAGAAAGTAAGTGCAGGTCAAGTAGTAAAAGCCATGATAATAAACGGGTTAGAATTTGTATCGAAACCCTTATAGATGTTTCCCCAATATTTTGAAACAATAGCCTGTGAACATCTAATAGTAGCAGGAGTAAAACCAGAATATCTCAACGACCATAAACTGGGGAGAGTCATGGATAAACTGTTCTATCACTGTATCAGATAATCTAATCCGCGCAATCCTTTAATCTTGGATATCTTGATTCAGACATTTTCCCCTTAGCAAGTAATAAATCACCCGGAGGAAAAGCACCATTTTCTGTAATAATGGCTGTAATTAAATCCGCAGGTGTAACATCAAAAGCCGGGTTATAAAATTCTACTCCTGGAGGCGTAATCAGAGTTTTACCAACTTGATAAATTTCCTCTGGATGACGTTCTTCAATGGGAATTTGACTACCATCAGTTAGTTGAAAATCAACTGTAGATAAAGGTGCAGCGACAAAGAAAGGAATATTATGGGCTTTGGCAACAATAGCTAAACTATAAGTTCCGATTTTATTGGCAGTATCACCATTAGCAGCAATTCTATCAGCGCCAACAACTACCGTATCAATTAAACCCTGTTTCATGCAGTGGGCAGCCATATTATCAGTAATTACTGTTACCGGAATTCCTTCTTGTACACATTCCCAAGCGGTGAGCTTTGCACCTTGCAAGCGAGGACGGGTTTCATCCGCATATAATCTGGCTAAACGTCCTGCTGTCCATGCGGAACGAGCCACACCTAATGCTGTACCATAACCACCTGTTGCTAAAGCTCCAGCATTACAATGAGTGAGTATAATTAGTTTATCAGGGGTTCTCGGTAAAGCAGCCAAACCATGATCACCTATAGCTTGACAAGTTTGGAAATTGTCTGTATTGATTTTTGCGGCAGTTTCTAAAAGAGTTTGTTTAATTTCGGCAACTGTTCCCACCGTTTCATAGGCCGTTTGCATCATTTGGCTGATCGCCCAAAACAAATTTACCGCAGTGGGACGGGTAGAACGCAATAAATTAGCTACTGATTCCAGTTTAGTTAAAAACTCCTGGTTATCGTTGGTTTCAATTTCCCTCGCCCCCAAATACATCCCATAGGCCGCAGCAACTCCAATGGATGGCGCACCTCTGACAATCATAGTTGTAATGGCTTGTGCCATATCTTCACTGCGGTGAATCTCCACCACTATATATTCATCAGGTAAGCGGGTTTGATCAATCAGTAATACTGAATTATTTTGCCAAATAACGGGATAAATCATATTTTTGGTTGTCAGTCCAGTTGTCAGTTGTCCGTTACCTATTATCTATTACCTCTTCCCCAAATTAAGTTAAAAAAGAAAAATGAAAATTACTAAAAAAATCAACAATTGGCTGGAAACCCATGCTGCCTCACCTGCTTATGGTGGTTGGGTATTAGCAGGAATCTCTATCTGCTATTTAGGTGCAGGAATTAATACAATGGCTGGCTGGCTATATGTAATTAGTGGAGTCAGTTTTGCTCTTTTGGGGGTATCAGCTTTTGTTGCTGTGCGATCGCTTGCGAGTATAGTCGTCAAACGTCATCCCATTGAACCAGTAACCGCAGGTGATGAACTCAAAATAGAAATAGAAGTTTACAATCAAAAGAAACAACCTGTCAGTTTATTGCAAGTTAGAGATATTCTGCCATTTATTTTAGGTGAGCCAGTCCAAGAAAACATAGAAGCTATTCAACCACAAGCTAGTTACCGATGGGTCTATTATCACCCGACCCAAAAGCGAGGCGTTTACCGTTGGCACAGAGTAGAATTAGCCACTGGTGCGCCTTGGGGTTTATTTTGGTGTCGTCGTCCCCAAAAATGCGAAGCGAGAGCAATAGTTTATCCTACCGTTTTACCCCTCACCACTTGCCCCTTAATTGATGAAATAGGACAGGATGACAGCCAACGGGGAGATCCTCGTGGTAAACCCTTACAGATGGCGACAACAGGCTTAGTGCGATCGCTCCGTCCTTACCGTATCGGTGATCCCACACGGTTAATTCATTGGCGGACAAGCGCTCGCTATGGAGAATTACGAGTACGAGAATTAGAAGTGATCACCGGCGGACAGGAAATGATTATCGCCATAGATAGTTCCTACAAATGGGAACAAGAACTATTTGAACAAGCCGTCATTACTGCCGCTACCTTGTATTTTTATGCCCAAAAGCAAAAACTGCAAGTGCAACTATGGACATCAGCCACAGGTATAATAAAAGGCGATATCTCCGTTCTTGAAACCCTAGCCGCCACCAACCCCTGCGAAAAAAATAAACTCCCACCAGATCACTGTCCCCTAATTTGGCTCACCCAAAATTCCTACACCACATCCTCTCTACCCCTTGGTAGTTGCTGGGTACTATGGGAAAATGCCACCACACCAGCAGAAACAGTCATTAATCAAGACTATCCCGGTATCATTATTTACAACAAACAAGAACTACAACCCCAACTTCAGAAATCTCTCAGTTCATTTTAAGTTTTCTTTGCGATTTCTCACAGTGACCCTGATGTACAATGCAAAGAAACAATTTAATTTATGAGTAGAACAACCAATGGTGACATCAGAAGTTAATTCAAAATCCAGTGAGAAAAGCCTGGAAGCAATGCGGCATTTTTCCGAACAATATGCCAAGCGGACTGGAACATACTTCTGTTCTGAACCTTCTGTTACCGCAGTCGTCATAGAAGGATTAGCCAAACACAAAGACGACCTCGGTGCGCCCTTATGTCCTTGTCGTCACTACGAAGATAAAGAAGCCGAAGTTAACGCCGCCTACTGGAACTGTCCTTGTGTACCCATGCGCGAACGCAAAGAATGTCACTGTATGTTATTCCTCACCTCTGACAATGAATTTTCTGGTGACAAACAAGAAATTTCTCTCGAAACTATCAAAGAAGTTCGGGATAGCATGGGATGAGCGAAATCATGGCTGAAGAGTTTTGGCAAGGTATAGAACAGTTCAATGCTGGACAGTTCTATGCTTGTCATGACATTCTCGAAGCTCTTTGGATTGATAGCATTGAACCAGATAAAACCTTTTATCAAGGAATTTTGCAAATTGCTGTCGGACTCTATCATCTGGGTAATCACAACCAACGCGGAGCAATGATACTTTTAGGAGAGGGTAGCAATCGTCTCCGGCGTTATCTACCCAGTTATGGTGGTATTGATGTTGAGGAATTATTTACCCAAAGTCTAGATTTACTGAAAACACTACAACAAGATAGCCTAGAAGCAATAGCAAATAATGAATTAGCCAAAAATCAACCTTGGACTTTACCAACAATTTTTCTCCGTGATGATTAATGTCTCAACTATAGCAGGAGGGAGAAGATAGAGGGCAGGAGGAAAAGCCTTATCCTGTATAATTTTTAAGTTTCAGCACTTCGACCTCACCCAGTAACCCTTTGTATTTCATTCAACTGCATACCGCCATATCATTTGTCGGATTAATTTGACTTAATCTTGTAAGTAGGCAGGCGTGAGATAATATGAAATTCTTAGCGAAACCTAAAGTTAAAAAACTCGTCCGTCTTTGTTATGGGATTCATATTTTATTTCCCTGTTCCCTATTCCTTATTCCCTAACTTCTATGATACTTCCCTATCAATTGCTAAAATCCCAGATACGTCGGGTAAGATTAGCTTTATTACTGCCAATTTCCCTGGTATTTGCAGTAGCATTGCCTAGCCAATTGCCACCAGCTACGGCCCAATCTGGAGGAAATCGCCCCCTCACTATTCGTTCTGATATCCAGGAATATGACGCAAAAACCCAAGTAATTACTGCTCGTGGTAATGTACAAATGGTTTATCCAGCTAGGCAAATTCAAGCCACATCGGCTCAAGCACAATACTTTAGTAAAGAACGTCGTATTGATTTCAGTGGTAATGTTTATATTCTACAACAGGGTAATAATAGTATTCGCGCCGAAAAAGTCATATATTTAATAGATGAAGGGAAATTTATCGCCTTACCCCAATCTAATCGTCAAGTAGAATCTATATACATGGTTGAAGATTCTAATCTCAATAGACAAACTAATAAACCAGCCCCAAAAACCCCCAAATTAAAACCTTCTAATTAGCATCTATACCTAGAGAAAATCCCACAGTGAAAATTGTTTTAGAGAATATTCACAAATCTTACGGTAAACGATTAATAGTCAATCGTGTTAATCTTTCAGTTGGCCAAGGTGAAGTTGTCGGTTTACTCGGTCCCAATGGTGCAGGGAAAACAACAACATTTTATATAGCCACAGGTTTAGAAAAACCTAATCATGGCAAAGTCTGGTTAGATAATTGTGATATTACTAATTATCCCATGCACAAACGGGCTAAATTAGGCATTGGTTATTTAGCTCAGGAAGCCAGTGTATTTCGTCATCTTTCCGTACAAGAAAATATTCTCCTAGTATTTGAACAAACTCAAATTCCACGCCGAGAATGGGGACAAAGACTATATAATTTATTGCGAGAATTTCGCTTAGAAAAAGTTGCTAATAGTAAAGGTATTCAACTTTCTGGAGGTGAACGAAGACGTACAGAATTAGCTAGAGCTTTAGCCGCAGGAAAAGAAGGTCCAAAATTCCTTTTTCTAGATGAACCCTTTGCCGGAGTTGATCCCATTGCTGTGTCGGAAATTCAGGAAATTGTCAGCCAATTGCGCGATCACGGTATGGGCATTTTAATCACAGATCACAATGTCCGCGAAACCCTCGCCATCACAGATCGCGCCTATATCATGCGGGAAGGGCAAATTCTCGCCTTTGGTAATGCTGATGAACTCTACAACAACCCATTAGTAAGACAATATTATTTAGGTGATAATTTTTCCGTTTAAATATATAGTAGTATGCACCTGAATGAGATACATCATAAGCCTCCTCCTCGCTTGCGGTGAACCATTGCTGTAGGCGGGTTTCCCACCGTAGGTGACTGGTGAACCTGAAGGGGGTGGGGTAGCATTCAGCTAAAACCTTTTTTTCAAGCTAAATTTTAACTCTTTTTTATTCCTTCTTTTTTATTTATTCTTTCCTCCTCTGTGTTCTCTGTGCCTCCGTGGTTAGTTACATTTTTATCTATCTTTATACAGAACTATTATAACTCCTGACTCCCATACCATGATGTATAAACAATTCAAACCATTCTCTAATTTTATTTCCCTATTTTCCTTTTCTATCATGGATCGCTACTTAGTGATCCAATTACTGCCCCCATTTTTATTTGGTGTTGGTGCATTTACTTCCGTAGTTTTAGCCATTGATAGCCTATTTGAATTATTACGCAAAGTTGTAGAATCTGGACTACCAATCAACATCGCCTTAGAAATTTTCTTATTAAAGCTACCTTATGTCATGGTTTATTCCTTTCCCATGTCGACTTTGTTAGCTACTTTAATGACCTATAGCCGTCTTTCTAGCGAAAGTGAATTAATTGCTTTACGTGGGTGTGGAGTTAGCGTTTATCGTATGGTTTTAACTGCTGTGGTGTTAAGTTTTGCAGTGACGATCATGACTTATATATTTAATGAACAAATTGCTCCCGCAGCAAATTACCGAGCTACTATTACCCTACAAAAAGCCCTCAAATCAGATCAACCTTCCTTTAAACAACAAAATATTTATTATCCTGAATATCGGGAAATTAAAGAAGCAGATGGTAGTAAAAATAAAATGCTTTCTCGCTTATTTTATGCCGACCAATTTGATGGTAAAGAAATGAAAGGATTAACCATTATAGATCGTTCTAGAAGTGGTGTTAATCAAATTGTTATTTCTGAATCAGCTAAATGGAACAGTCAAAAACAAGTCTGGGATTTTTACAATGGTACTATCTATTTAGTTGCTGCCGATCGCTCCTATCGGAGTATTTTACGATTTGAACATCAACAATTACAGCTACCCCGCACACCCTTAACCCTCGCTGAAAGTAGCCGAGACTATGGTGAAATGAACATTTCTCAAGCCCTAGAACAACTAGAAATAGAACGTCTGGGTGGTAATGAGCCAAAAATTCGTAAACTACAAGTAAGAATTCAACAAAAAATCGCCTTTCCCTTTGTCTGTGTCATTTTTGGCTTAGTCGGTTCAGTTATGGGTAGTATCCCTCAACGCACTGGAAGGGGAACAAGTTTTGGTATCAGTGTGATAGTTATTTTTGCTTATTATTTACTACTATCCGTTTCTGGAGCTTTAGCACAAGCTGGTATATTTTCCCCTTTTATTGGTGCTTGGCTACCAAATGTATTTGGATTAGGAGTCGGCTTATTTTTGCTATTTCGAGTAGCTCAGAGATAAATTAACGTGAGTTCCATGAACAAGAAAGTTGAGTTTAATATGACTGATAACAAGTTAGAGAAGCTCAAGATCATGGTGGTAGATGATGAGGTAGATAACTTAGATTTGCTATATCGGACTTTTTGGCGAGAGTTTAAAGTTTATACAGCTAATAATGCCCATGAAGCTTTGGATATCTTAGATAAAGAAGGTGAGATGTCCGTAATTATTTCTGACCAAAGAATGCCAGATATTAACGGTAGCGAACTGTTAAGTCTAACAGTAGAAAGATTCCCGGATACAATTCGGATTTTATTAACTGGGTTTACGGATGTAGAAGATTTAGTAGATGCTATTAACTCCGGCCGTGTCTTTAAATACATTACCAAACCTTGGAATCCTAATCAACTAAAATCATTAGTCAGTCAAGCTAGTGATACATATCGCTTGGTAAAAAAAAGGACAACAGAATTATCTCGTGCGTTGCGAAGGGAATCTTTATTTAATGCTGTCAATACAGCTATTAGAGAATCCTTAGATTATGACAATATGTTGCAAAAAATTGTCGCTACTATGGGAGAAACATTTACAGCTAATTATTGTTTACTCAAACCACTAGAAGATGGTATCCTCACAGAAAAGGAATTTTACTATCACAACCCTAAATTAAAATTAGAAGTATGCGGTTTAGCTTCAGATACCCATAAGTTAATTGCCGAAGTTTTCCAAAGCCAAAATTATCAAATTACTGAAAATATCTATAATGGTGTACCTTGTCATTATTTAGTGGTACCCCTAATTTACCAACAACATTTACTAGCTATTATTGCTGTTTGCAAGTCAGGAAGTGAGTATACATGGACGCAAGAAGATATTCAACTAATTACAGGTGTGGCCGAACAAGCTGCTTTAGCTCTTTCCCAAGCTAAACTTTATCAAAGTCTGCAAGAAAAACAACGACAAATTAACTTGGAGTTGCAAGTAGCTCGGCAAATTCAACATAACTTATTAAGGCAAACTTTACCAGAAATACCAGGTGTAAAGGTGCAAGCTTGTTGCTATGCAGCACGGGAAGTAGGGGGAGATTTTTTTGAAGTGTTTGTCCATCCTAATGGTGATTTGTGGTTAGCAGTAGGTGATGTTTCTGGGAAGGGTGTTCCAGCAGCTTTATTTATGGCTAGTACGATTTCTCTACTACGACGGGAACTTTCTCAAGAAGTTCCTGTAGAACCAAATGTGATGATGCAAAATCTCAATTATGCTCTTAGTGATGACTTAATCAGTAATAATTGTTTTATCACCATGGTTTTAGCAACTTATCATCCTAGTACAAAGGAACTTGTTTATGCTAATTCGGGGCATATTTATCCTTTTGTCTGGTCTAAAGAACCAAATTTGAATAATTTACCCGATTATCTCAAAGTTCGTAGTATTCCTTTGGGAATACTACCAAAATGGCAAGCTGAGTCAGGGCGTTTAGTTCTTGCCCCCGGTGATACTTTACTCCTATCCAGTGATGGCATTACGGAGGCAAGAGTAGGGAAAAATTTAGATAATTTGCCCACAAATTATACTTCTATGCTTAATCAAGATGGGTTATGGCAATTAATTAAAAAACAACCCCAACCACTGAATCTTAAGAATTTATTAGCTCTGATTCAAGTCAATAATTACATCCAAGAAGATGACCAAACTATACTTTCTTTGGAAGTTTTGTAACAAATGAAAAGTGAACTTTATGTTCCCAGTGACCTGAGTTTTATTAATATCGTAGAAAACTGGTTACTCGGATGTTTAAAATTGTATTTAGGGGAATCTGTTGATTGGACACAACAATCAAGTTGTTTACGGCTGGTTTTGGTAGAAGCCTATTCTAATGCTGTCCGTCATGCCCATAAAGAAAAGTCAAACTTACCAATTTTACTGTGTTTAGAACTGAAAGACCGAGATTTATCTATCGAGATTTGGGATTATGGTGATGGTTTTGATATGTCTAGTTACTTTGCGCCTAATCCCATTCAGAAGCAAGAAGGTGGTTATGGTTGGTTAATTATGAATCGTCTCATGGATAAGGTTGAGTATAAATCACAAGTTAATGGTGCTAACTGTTTGAAGATGGAAATAACGCTTCCTGATGTGTCTAATCCGTAATACTTCACAATATATATCACACAACAAACTTGTTAGCCTATTGATGATGAAGAAATGTAAACTTAATTATAACTTTTGCTAAATTTATTTGACATATTACGATAACTTATCAAATACGGCGATGCTAGAAGAGATAGCGTCGCTGGTGCTGTAGTTAAAAGTTCCAGAAAATCTGGTTGAAAACTTCTCTACTGTCTATTGATTAAGTCAGGAGGCTCATCACTCTGGGTTGTTTGACCTCTTGCATCTCATATTGCATTATTTCTTAATAAATTGCAAATAAAATTTACATATATATGTGGTAAGGAAGAGAAAAGTCGGGGATCATAAGCTGGGTGTATAATGTGTTGACGATTTCTTTAGTTTTGGCTAAATTTCCCATAAGCAAAATGAATGAATATACATCAATTAGCAGCACAATAGTGAAAGAAAAAGCCAAAGAGATGGGATTTCATCTGGTGGGAGTTGCTGCTGTCAAGGATTTAGAGCCAACAGAGACACAAAACTTTTTAAATTGGTTAAAACAGGGTTATCACGCTGACATGGAATGGATGAAAAATCCTAAGCGTGAGAATATTAGTTTAGTAATGCCGGAAGTGCGATCGCTCATTTCTGTAGCGTTGAATTATTACACCCCTCATATACATCAAAAGGGGGATGAATATGGAAAAATTTCCCGCTATGCCTGGGGTCGAGATTATCATAGAATCATGCACAAAAAGCTGAAGGAGTTAGCTAGTTGGCTGGAATCCCTAGACGTAAATATAAAAGCGCGGTATTATGCAGATACGGGGCCAGTTCAAGATAAAGTTTGGGCGCAAAAAACCGGCATTGGTTGGATCGCCAAAAATGGGAATGTGATTACCAGAAAATATGGTTCGTGGGTATTTTTAGGAGAAATATTAACTAATCTGGAATTGGAGAGCGATCGCCCAGCTACCCAACATTGTGGAACTTGTACTCGTTGTTTGCAGGCTTGTCCTACTGGTGCAATTACTGAACCCTTTGTAGTAGATGCTAATCGCTGCATTGCTTACCATACAATCGAAAATCGGGCAAAGGAATTACCACCAGAGATTACGCCCCATTTACAAGGATGGGTAGCAGGTTGTGATATTTGTCAAGATGTGTGTCCTTGGAATCAGAGATTTTCCCAAGTAACTGATATCAGTGATTTTCAACCCTATCCTGGAAATTTAGCTCCCAAGCTGGTAGAATTAGCCCAAATATCAAACGAGGAGTGGGATAAAAGATTTACAGCATCAGCTTTGCGACGCATTAAACCGGAAATGTTACGACGTAATGCTCGCGCTAATCTTGACGCATCCAGGCATAATAATGACCCAGAAAGTAATAATTTTTGATTTTGATGGGACGATTGCTGATACAGTAGATGCTCTTGTAACTATTGCCAATCGTTTAGCCCTGGAATTTGGATATGTTCCTATCAATCCTCAAGAACTAGCCCTACTCAGAAATTTAACCGCCAGGGAAATTATTAAATATTCTGGTGTTTCCCTATTTAAAATTCCTTTTCTTGTCAAAAAAGTGAAAGGAGAATTAAAACATAAAATTCCAGAACTAAAACCTATTGATGGCATTGATACCGCATTAGTAGCACTTCATAATCAGGGTTATCACTTAGGAATTATTACTTCTAACTCTCAAGAAAATGTTAACGAATTTCTCAAGGGTCATAACTTAGATTATTTGTTTGATTTTATTTATTCAGGAGTAACTATTTTTGGTAAAACTACAATTATTAATAATGTATTACGGCAAAAACAGTTCAAACCGGAAACTGTAATTTATGTTGGAGATGAAACTAGAGATGTAGACTCTGCAAAAAAAGCCAATATCAAGGTAATTGCCGTCAGTTGGGGTTTTAATTCTTCCGAAGCTCTCAGCAAGCAAAATCCAGATTTTTTAATTCATCATCCTAGTGAATTAGTAGGTGTAATTATGGGATGCTAAGAGTTTTTTTAGTCAAGAGTGTTCCTGTCCAGATTATGCTAATCCCTGTAAGCACATTGCTGGAGCTTATTATTTAGTTGCTTCCCAATTGGATAATATCCATTTCTATTATTTGAATTGCGGGGTTTATCAAAACAGGAACTTCAGACTAAATTAGCTAATTCTAGTTTGGGTAAAGCACTTTCACAGGAATTAAATACTCAAGAAATTAGTTTAGAATCTTCTACTTCGTTTTATCCAAAGTTGGGAAAACAATCTCTTGGCGAAAACCCAAGTGTGAGAGAATTTTGGTTAGGAACTAAGCGTTTACCCCAAATTATAGAAGTTCCAACTTCTAGTGGAGTTTCAGCAATTCTCATCAAGAAACAGGGCGATTTTCCGGACTTTTGGCATAAAGATAATTCCTTTGTGGAAACGATGGAGGAACTTTATCAACGGGTGAAAACAAAAAATCAAAGTTTAATATAAAAAGGTGGGCAATGCCCACCCTACAGTATTTATTATTCGTCTAAATCAATCTCTTCTTCCTCTTCTTCCTCATGGGGTTGAACTACAGAATTAGCAGAAACCACAGCACCCTTATCTAGTTTTTCCAAAACTTGTTCTTTAACTTTGGCGGCAAATTCTGGTTTTTCTTCTAAATATTTAATGGCGTTATCTCTACCTTGGGAAATATTTTCACCACTGTAGCTATACCAAGCACCTTTACGGAGGAGAACACCAGTTTCTTCGGCTATGTCTACAAGACAACCGAGAGTAGAAACTCCTTTACCAAAGATAATGTCAAATTCAGCCACTCTAAAAGGCGGTGCAACTTTATTTTTCGCTACTTTCACTTTTACACGGTTGCCAAATTCATCAGTACCTTTTTTCAAGGTTTGAATTCTGCGAATATCCAACCGTACAGAAGAATAAAATTTCAGCGCATTACCACCGGTTGTAGTTTCTGGACTACCGTAGGTGACACCAATTTTTTGCCGTAACTGGTTGATGAAAATAACTGTGCATCCAGATTTACCAATGTTCCCAGTAATTTTTCGTAGGGCTTGACTCATCAACCGAGCCTGTAAACCAACGTGAGTATCACCCATATCTCCTTCAATTTCCGCACGGGGAACTAGGGCAGCTACGGAGTCAATAATCACAATATCAACAGCCGCAGAGCGTACAAGTTGATCAACAATTTCTAATGCTGATTCTCCCGTGTCAGGTTGGGAAACCAATAAGTTATCAATATCTACACCTAAAGCGGCGGCGTAGGTGGGATCTAGGGCGTGTTCAGCATCTACAAATGCAGCAATACCGCCATTTCTTTGCACTTCTGCTAAAGCATGAAGGGCGACAGTGGTTTTCCCAGAACTTTCTGGACCGTAGATTTCAATTACCCGTCCTTTAGGCAAACCACCACCCAAAGCTAAATCCAGGGTTAGCGCACCGGTAGATATAGTTTCCACCTTCATTCGTGTTGCATCGCCCAAGCGCATAATTGCCCCTTTGCCGAAGCTGCGCTCAATTTGTCCAAGTACGATATTTAAAGCTTTTTGCTTGCCAGAAGTCTCAGTATTAGCTGCCATTCTTGCCTCTAAGTATAGGAGTTTGCAAAATTGCTGGGACGGAAGTTTTAATAGAACGGATATACTATCTTAACCGGAAATTGTACCAAATAGGAATATTTACAAAATTAGGTTTGCTTGTGATTCTAAACGCGATCGCCACAAAATTATAGCATTTTCAATTTTGGATTTTGAATTTTGGATTTTGGATTGCCAAATACAGGGGGTTTAGCATTGCTAAACCACTACTAGTCAAGGCTTTTATCTCGTATCAGTTTTTCATGCTTGTATCTGTTGCCATCCGCAAAGCCAATTGGTATAATTTTTCATTTGATAGCAGCTAGAATATGCAAAAAGTAATTAAAACTGGTATTGGTTGGCGCATTGGTTGGAATCCAGACGCACCAGTATATAAAGGGTTAGTAGGTACGGAAGGTTGGGCGATAGAATTAACAGAAGCAGAATTAAACGAATTTTCTCGCCTATTAAACCAGCTTGTAGAGACAATAAAGTATCTAGAGACAGAATTGATGGATGAGGAAAAAATTGCCTGTGAAGCCGAAAGTGATTTATTATGGATGGAGGCAGAAGGTTATCCCCAGGCCTACAATCTTCGCTTCATCCTCAATACAGGACGCGGTGCAGAGGGTCAATGGGAAGCCCCAGCCGTACTTGAATTATGGCAAGCAATAGGAATGCTAAAAGTTTTTTGAAAAACCCCTTGCTTTTTGATTTACTTTTTGCTATATTTGGAAAAGTGGCTTAATTAACATAAATTCAACAGTTTGGAAATTCCCCCAATCCAAAATCTAGAGTTGAGATTTTAAAATTAAGTTAACGGGGCGTAGCGCAGCTTGGTAGCGCGCCACTTTGGGGTAGTGGAGGTCGTGGGTTCGAATCCCGCCGCTCCGATTTATGCAGGAGTTAAAAAATGTTTGTTTACACTACTCTTTGAATCTTCTCTGCCAGAGAATCTCCTTGTAAAGAAATTACACAATTAGCGGGCAAGATACCCGCAACACAAGAATTTTATTCAGAACTTACCCAATAACTCTCAGAAAGCTTCTTACCTTCGTTTCTTCGTAGTTCTTGTTCATGTCCAAATCCCCGACTTCTAACATCAATTCATAATTTGTGAACACAATAAACAAAAGAAGTCGGGGATCTTTACGTCTAGTATTCATCTTAGACATCTTCTAATGGTGTGTAAATATCCTCTGAATGGGTATTCAGATAAGGATATTGGATTTTAATTTTGTGTAATGCAAATTGTTCAAAAATAGCCCTTGTTCGCTGTTCAGGTTGATTATTACCTATTTGCCAAGCATTAATTAAACCATTAGCAATCATTTGACAACGGTTAGTCCCAAAACTTTCTTTTTCAGCCAGCTTATTTTCTGGTTCTTCAGCACAACCTAAACCTGGTGCTAGTGCTTTAGTAAATAAGGGTACTTGGGGAGAAAAATAGGATTTATTTTCTAAATATAGGCTTTGTAAGACTGAATAAATATTCTGATATTCATGTTTATTAAAATACAACACTGCTGAGTCATAACGTCCATATTCATCAGGATTATATAAAGCCTTAAATGAGAAAGGAATTGCTATCTTATTCAGTTGTTTGGTTAAATTTTCCATCACAGATACTGCCCCTTCTGGTGATATATTAAAGTATATTCTGAGAATATCTTGATGATCTTGTGTACCTAGATTGGAGACTGCCATATAAAATCCATTTTGGACTAAATTCTTAGGCATTTTAATGGCTACTAAGTCACCAATAGCGGCAGATTTATGAGAGGGTCTTAAATATACATCACGCTCGATATGTAAAGTTAAACCATTTTTATGAACTACTAAATTCTTATCGGCTTCTTCATTAACTACTAGCCAATTTTTACTCCAATAGCCTATCCCTGTATTCCGATTATGTAATTTTTCATAAAAGGTTAAATCTATACCAAATAGGCTATTATTGCTCAGATTATTCATTTGGTCATCGGCATTACTAGAGTTATGCCAAGAACCGTTGTAATAAGCACTATACAGAAAATTACGTAATTGAATACTCAGATGTTTATGTTGAATATCCAAGGGTAAATTTTGAAAACGAGAGATGACTGACTCCGGTAATGATACTAAGTTATATTCGGGATGTTGAATAGAATAAAATGATTCAATTTGCAAATTATTGACAATATTGTCCAGTGATATTTGTAATTTTCGTGGCAGTTGAGAAAGTTGATATTCTAGAGAATCTAATACTTGCATAGAGGTTTTCCTTTTTTAGGCAAGAGATAGGTTTTTAGCCATACTGGTGGAAAATTCCATTCCCAAAATTGTGGTAATAGATGCTTGGGGACGACATAATAAACTTTTAGCAACCTGGAGAATACAAATACCAGAATTACCAAAGGTTTTTTCGTATTGCAGTTTAGCTTGAATCGTCCTAATTAATGCTAAACCAGTAAATTGCATCACTAATTCTAAGAAATTAGGACGACGTTCTAAAATATCTGGAAAATTAGCTAAATAACCATTAATTAATGCAGATAAAGAAGGTTGAATCATTGATAATGGAATAGCAGCTAAACGCAAACATTCTTCAATTGGTATACTTTTACTAGGAACTATGCTATATAACCAAATTTGCAGATAACTAGCAATTAACATTCCTAAATCATAGGCAGGATCTCCCCAATTGCCTCTTTCCCAATCAATTAATCTGAGAATTGTTTCACTTCTGAATTGATTCTCTATTTCGGTTTCCCAATTGGTAGATAAAAGAATATTATTAAGTTTTAGATCATTGTGAGTTAAACAACAAGGAATAAAAGTCTGATTTAATTCTGCAATTGCCTTGCCTAAATTATCATACCTTTGATAGAGAGCAAAAAACTTTAACCCATCAGCAGGAATTTGACCAAATATTTCTGGTGTAATTTTATCTAGTCCTTTACTAATGTTTGGTGATTTTAAATCATGGTGAAAGAATTGTTGATAATTGATTTTGTTTATAGTTGCAGTATGTACTGTAGCAAGATTTTTACCAATTAATTCAGCAATTTCAGTCGGAAATTCATGATTTTGTCCATAAAATTCTGATAAATCTTGATACTCAGTCAGATAGTTAAATACAATGATGGAATTTTCCAAATCAAAATAAATTGCTTCGGATAAATATGCACGTAAATAAGTTATTTCTGGGAATTGTTGGCAAAAGTCATGAATTTTCCATTCATCTTTAAATTCACCTAAAGTTTTGCCATCTCGATCATGACGTTCTTGTTTAACTAAAATTTGACATTGATCTGGCAAGGTGATTAATAAATTAAAGTTTTTAGCGGGTTTTAATTCAATTTTACTTAATTCTTGATCTTGTAAATCACAAATTCCATGATCGCTCAAGTATTGAAAAATATTAGCAGAACTTATGATAAATGACATAGGTTAATCAGAAAAACTAGTTAATATGGTTTTAGGAGTTTGATAAGTAATGGGAAAACAGAGTTAACTATTATTAAATGAAGTACCTAACGCATAAATTGAATCTATGGCATAAGCTAACAAAATAAATTCCATGGATTTAATTCCAAATCTCACTAATTCCTGGAAATTATTACTGTATCCACCGACTAGAGAAACTGATTCTAAATAACTAATTTCTTGAATTGATATTTTTTCTGTTGTTGGCTTTAGATCATCAATTATCAGTTTTGTCATTCTCATTCTTTTCATGCCTAATATGGTCTTAAATGATGATTTAATCCGGTTTATCAAGTTATCTAAAATCCTACATACTATATAGTATAAGGATAATAAATTTTTGACTAAACCGGATTTTGATGGGATAATATCAGCAATTTAATCTTACTAATTCATCCCATAGATTTTAACCGTGAGAGTAATCATGGCTCTTGCTAAATGATTTAGCTAGAGATACAACATTATCAATAGCAAAGCCTAACAAGACGAATTCTTTACCTTTGATGCTATATTCAACTAAATCATGTATTCCAGAACCGCTACCACCTTGAATGGCAATGGTATCTACATCATTCATTTCATTTAAGAAGCTTTCAGAATCTTGAAATAATTCGGAACCTGGTGCTTGTAGCTGAGAAAGTTTAATACTAGCCATGATGAATTTCCTCCTAGATAAATCATTAGGCAATGGTTTTTATGTGAGTCAGTTAAGCTTGCCTTGTCTTAACCGTTAATCTAATTTTTATTTAGGAAATGAGAAAAAATCAAGGCTAAAAACGACTTGAAAAAGACATAATTAAATGAGTTGAGTCTGTTTATTAAGTAAAAATTAGCCATAGATGTTAAGACAAATTCATCTCATATCTTGCATCATTATTTGATTGCAAAATTCAAAATATCTAACGCTGATTATTTATTATGGTGGGCAATGCCCACCTGACAATACTAGCTGTAGAGACGATCATCCCCAAGGATGGAATGTCTCTATAATCACAAATAAATACATCTTGATCAAGAAATAGTTCTAAGTACCAAATCCTTTTCTGAGATCATCCATCATTGTGTTGAGTTCTGTTCTCCAGTCTTGAAGCTGGGTATATATATTACGAGGTAATGGAGTTTCTGTAGATCGAGAATTTCTGCGTCTTCTTGTATAACCACCGACAATACTTGTGAGTTCCTCCATAGTGAGGTCATGTAATATCTGTTGGTTAGTTAGAGGATCTATGTTAGAAACTGTTATCCACATTTTTGCTTCTCCTTAATTTATAGAAACTGAGATAAAATCTCAGCATTTAACATTCCTGCTTTTATATTTTCGTTTTTGATGGCATCAATGCAAGTTTTGACAGCCTATTTTGTGGACACAATTCCAGAAATTTTGTCTATGAAAACAAAAAAAACAAAGGAAGTTTTATTTTCTAACTTCCTTTGCTGTTGATGAATTAAAAATTATTTAACTTCTATCTCAGGTATAATTAACCAACAAATGCTAACTAAGGCACTACTCGATAGATTCATTCGGAACACGAGTCTTGAATACTAATAATTCTGATTTTGCGATCGCTGTCAGTAAGTATAAGTAATGGAGTATTAAGTTGTACTTATTACTTATGTCTAATATCGGTTAAAACTTGGAGTTCAGAAATATTACAAATTTTTGCAACTCCTAACCAAATATGATGATTAGTAACATTTTTCATATAAAACTTATTTTTGCAAACCCTATGTAAAATTGTCGAGAAAAAAGGCTGGATTCTCTAAAAAACCATAAAAAAAGGTGGGTTAACAATAAAGTCACCCACCCAATAAATTACCATTTCAGAAATCCGTAACTAACCAACATTAGTTAATAACAACTCACGGGTTTCCGACTTTCTGACTTTTACCTGGCTATCATCATCTATATCCACAATGGCCTTATCTCCATCGGCAATTTCCCCGGATAGAATCGCTTCAACTAGAGAATCTTCTAACAGACGCACAATGGCGCGGCGTAATGGTCTAGCACCGTAGCTAGGATCATAGCCTTCCTGTACAACTTTCTCTTTAAAGGCTTCAGTCACTTCTAAGGTGATATTTTTCTCTTTGATACGACTAGCAACATCACGCAGCATGATTTCAGCAATTTGCTTGACTTCATCCTTGTTGAGTTGAGTAAAGACGATAATATCATCAACACGGTTGAGGAATTCGGGACGGAAATAGGCTTTAAGTTCTTCGTTAACTAAGTTACGAATGCGATGATAACTAGCTTCTGCTGCATTATCAAATTCAAACCCTAAGCTACTACCACCTTTTTCAATTACCTTAGAACCGATATTAGAGGTCAAGATAATTAATGTATTCTTGAAGTCTACTTTTCGACCTTTGGCATCGGTAAGATGACCGTCATCCAAGATTTGCAGGAGCATATTGAATACATCGGGGTGCGCCTTTTCGATTTCGTCGAATAGCAGCACTGTATAAGGTTTGCGCCGCACAGCTTCCGTTAATTGTCCGCCTTCGTCGTATCCTACATAACCTGGAGGTGAACCAATTAACTTGGAAACGTTGTGACTTTCCATGTATTCGGACATATCTAAACGTACCATTGATTCTTCCGAACCGAAGAAGTAAGCCGCTAAGGCTTTGGCTAATTCGGTTTTACCTACACCGGTTGGACCAGAGAAGATAAAACTAGCAATGGGACGATTAGGACTTTTTAAACCAACACGGGCGCGACGAATGGCACGAGAAACGGATGTAACTGCTTGTTCTTGGCCAATTAGGCGTTTGTGTAGGGTGTCTTCCAGGTGTAACAATAACTCAGATTCAGATTCAGTGAGTTTGTTAACGGGAACACCTGTCCAAGAAGCGACAATTTGAGCGATGTCTTCTTCGTTGACAAGGGGAGTGTTCACAGTTTCCTGGTTTTCTTCTAGATCAAGTCTGGTTTGCAGTGACAATTCTTGTATCCGCAATTTACCAGCTTTACCAAAATCTTGAGTTCTAATGGCTTCGGATTTAGCTTTGATGGCGGTATTTAATTCCTTTTTCAGTTCCTTGTTATTGACGATGCGGGAGTGACGTAAGCGCACGCGAGAACCAGCTTCATCAATTAAGTCAATGGCTTTGTCTGGGAGGAAGCGATCGCTAATATAACGATCTGCCAATTCAGCCGCCGCCACTAAGGCTTCATCAGTAATATGAACTTTATGGTGTTGTTCATAGGCACTGCGTAAACCATAGAGAATATCCACAGTTTCGGCTACTGATGGTTCACCGACCAAAATGGGCTGAAAACGCCGTTCTAAGGCTGCATCTCGTTCGATGTGTTGACGATATTCATCTAAAGTAGTCGCGCCAATACACTGGAGTTCACCCCGTGCTAGGGCTGGTTTGAGAATATTCGCTGCATCTAAACCGCCTTCCGTACCACCTGCACCGACTAAGGTATGAATTTCATCAATGACTAAGATAATGTTACCTGCGGTACGCACTTCTTCCATGACTTTTTTCAGGCGTTCCTCAAAGTCACCCCGGAAGCGAGTTCCTGCCACCAGTGAACCCATATCCAAGCTGATCACTTGCTTATTTAGCAGGATTTCGGGAACGTCTTGATTAATAATCCGTTGGGCTAGACCTTCAGCGATCGCTGTTTTACCAACACCTGGCTCACCAATCAAAACCGGGTTATTTTTGGTTCTGCGACCGAGAATTTGTACCGTTCTTTCAATTTCCTTCTGACGGCCAACTACGGGGTCTAGTCTGCCCTCCTGAGCTAGTTTGGTGAGATTTCTGCCAAACTCCTCTACAGTGAGATTTTGATTGCGCTGGGAATTACTTCTACCACCAGTGACAACCGCCGTATCTTCACCCAATCGGTTCATCACAGCGGAACGGATTATTGGTAAATCCACGCCTAGATTTTGTAATACTTTGGCGGCGACTCCTTCACCTGCCTCAGCTAAACCTAATAATAAGTGTTCAGTGTTTATGTAATTATGTCCAAGACCATGTGCTTCTCGGAAAGATTGCTCAAACAGGCTTTTTACTTTCGGGGTAAAAGGAATTTCCGGTGGCACAAAACCAGAACCCCGGCCAATTATTTTTTCTACTTCCCGACGTGCTTCTTTTAGGTTTACACCCAACTCAGCCAGCACCTTAGCCGCAACACCTGTTCCTTCTCCCATTAGACCCAGGAGAATTTGTTCTGTTCCTACAAAGTTATGTCCTAGTCGTCGTGCCTCCTCCTGAGCTAACATGATTACCCTAATGGCTTCGGAAGTGAAGTGTTCAAACATAGCGGGTTCTTTCCCTCGTGCTGCTTGGAATTTGGGTGAGATAAAAGTTCACCCTTATCTAAAGTTTCTTGTATTTTCTTAAAGATAATGTATCTTTACTTAAAGCTGAATGGCAGTAGTGAGAGCCGTAAGTGATCAGGCGTAGTAGCCGTCATTCAGTAGATAATGCTGAGTTATAAGCAATTCAAGAGATTTTTTTCCCTTGAGTTGTTGATGCCCTAATAACTGTTTACTGGTATTAACTATGACAGAATTTCCCGGTGGTAAAGATCAACAACATCCCCTCTACAACCGCGATCGCCCTCTTATTGATATTTTACTCTCTCAAGACGCAACGGACTACAATTTATCAGAATTAGCTAGACTAAAAATTCGCTATCAAGGTTTTCCAGGGGCGCGAGACATCCAAACTAACTTAGATAAAGTTTTGCAACGCTGGGGTTTAACGGAAGCGGAATTATTTGAAAAAACCCGCCAACTCCATGCTCAAGGCGGAATTTATAAAAGTCGGGGTAAGAAAGAGGAGCAGGATTGGAATTAGTTTGTTGTTGGTTGTCAGTGGTCAGTTGTTGGTTGTCAGTTGTCACACAATTACGAATTACGAATTACGAATTACTTTTTTCTAAATAAAGCCCGATAGACTGGTTCACCTTTTTTCTGGGTTGCGAGTTCTCTTTCTGTGGGAACTGGTAGGGGGTTTTCTGCCAACCATGTTGTTGTTCCTAGCTTTTCAAATGCGGGGTTTTCATGAAAGCGATCGCCCATTTCCACTGCTACAAATTCTATATCAGATTGCAGAAAAACGATACCACCTACTGCCAAGTATTTTGCTAATTCTGTGACTAATTCTGGTTGGACTACCCGACGTTTTGCATGGCGATTTTTAAACCAGGGATCAGGAAATTGAATTGTAACTTTTTGTAAGCTATCTTGAGGTAAAGTTGATAATAAGGAAATGAGGGAATTATTCACATTTGCAAATATATAATGCAAATTGGTTAAACCCATTTCATCGCGGATTCTATTGGCTTCAACTACTAGGGGTTCTCGAATTTCTAGCCCTAAAAAATTCCAATTTGGTTCTATTTGTGCCATTTTCAGGACAAATCTACCTCTGGCACAACCAATATCTAAATGTAGAGGCAAGTTTGGTTGTGTATAAATATTTTTCCATTCTGGAGAAGCGGTTGGGGTTTGGAATTTACTTGCCAGGGGGTTTACGTGCTGACGAACTCGAACAGGTGACAAAATTTACGCTCCTAAAAAATAACAATTTTAAACAAATGTATACAAATATTATTAAGTCTAAATATTCCTGCACAGGTATACACAGTAAGAGTTATACTTTGATAAAAAGAATCTTTGCAACTTTATTTTTAACATTTTCTTAAAATCAATGAAACTCAATTTTCGTTTTGCTATTGTTAGCGACTTACACATTGCGCTTCCTGAAACAATCTGGGATCACCCTAGTCGCTTTCATTTAGTGGAAGTGAGTATTCCAGCTTTTGATAGTGTGTTAGAACATTTAACCCAATTAGATTTAGATTTTCTCTTGATCCCTGGAGATTTAACCCAACATGGTGAAGCAGCGAATCATAGTTGGTTACAAAACAGGTTATCACAGTTACCTTTTCCATCCTATGTTGTTCCTGGTAATCATGATGTACCTGTTTTGATGGGTAATGAACAATCCATTAGCTTTGCAGATTTTCCCTATTTCTACCAAAAGTTTGGTTATGAAAATCCTCAACAACATTATTATAATCAGCAAATATTTCCAGGGGTGAGGTTAATTGGTCTTAATTCTAACTCATTTGATGATCAAGATCAGCAAATAGGACGGTTAGATAGTCAACAATTGCAATGGTTAGAACAGGAATTAGCCACTATTAAGGATGAGTTAGTTTTAGTGATGATTCATCATAATGTGGTTGAACATTTACCAAATCAATCCCGTCATCCTATGGCAAATCGCTATATGTTGGAAAATGCTTCAGAACTGCGGGCATTATTACAACGCTATGGGGTAAAATTAGTTTTTACCGGACATTTGCACGTTCAAGACGTGGCTTGTGCGGAGGGAATTTATGATATTACCACGGGTTCTTTAGTTAGCTACCCTCATCCTTATCGAGTGTTAGAATTTAACCGCGATGAATTAGGTAGTGAATCGTTACAAGTTGTTTCTCATCGAGTTAATTCAGTACCAGATTTTCCCAATTTACAAACTTTATCACGGGAATGGATGGGCGATCGCTCTTTTCCATTTGTAGTTAAATTATTGACCTTACCCCCTTTAAGTTTACCACTAGCACAAGCACAAACCCTAGCCCCTGGTTTACGGGACTTTTGGGCGACAATTGCCGATGGTGATGCTATGTTAGAGTATCCCCATTTCCCCATTAATGTCCGTCGTTATATCGAAGAATATAGTGCGGTTAATGATGGGAATACAGCTTTAATTGATAATCATAGTACGCTTTTAATTGGTCATTAGTCACCTGTCACCTGTGTAGCACCTGTCACCTATTCCCCAAGAGAACGACAAATGGCAAACACAGAAGTATAACCATGGAGGAAAGTTCTGCCACTAACTGGACCAATTTCACCACCGCAGAAAAAGCCACCCATGGGGATGTCCTGAATGTAACGGCTAAATAGTTGAGAATCAAAATTAGGTTTGCCATACAGTCCTGTTCCTCGGCCTAAACAGGTGAACATTAAAGCCCCGACGGGGGAAGGTTCACATATATTTTCATTTTGATATTCTTGGAGTAAAATTTCTAAATCTTGGGAGGAAGCTTCGGCATCTCTAAGATGAAATTGTAACCTTTGTCCGGCACGAATGCGATCGCCAATTGCGATCGCCCCAGCATTAGGATCTACTCCCAAAATATTCCGAATTAAAAAATCCCCCGAATGTAAATTTAGCCGAAATTCATCCATTGCTAAACCGACAAATAAAGAATGTTGTGCGAGAGTTCTATCTTCTTCACTTAAATTATTAATTAAATTTCGCAATACCACCAAAGGTACTTTTTCATCTAACTCTAAAATAATATTTCGTTCTGCCTTCGTAACTTGCAACGGTTCACCAATGGGACGACACCCTTGGGCCACAATTGTATCTAGGACGATATTGCCACTTAAAGCTATGCCTACCGTCCCTTCCCGATATAAAGTATCATTACAAAATAAACCAACGCGACCATTCATAAAGCCACTGCTGGCCTGTCCTCCCACCACCACTGAACCTGGATAGGCAAAATCTAACCCCTGCAATAAATCATTAGTTCCTCCGGCAAAAGGACTAGATAATAGAATAAATTGCGGTACTGGTGAGGGTGGTACACCGATTAAATCAATCCAAGCAGTAGGGGAACTATCTGAATCTGGTAACTCTTCCGCTACAACATGAAAAGGTTGAATTTCGACACCAGGAAGATGGGCTAAAGTTAAACTCAGGGCTGGTTCTGCTTCTATTTCTTCCGTTTCTCCAGCTTGTTTTCTGCCAATAACACCCCCAGCGCTACAACCAATTAATATAGGTACAGAAAGTTTTTCCGCCAATAAAGGCAACAGCCGGGAATATTCACTCATAAATGCAGAAGAAATGAATACTAGCCCTAAATGTGCTGGTGCTGTTAAAGATGCCACTGCTTGTTCTACGACATCGTTAATAGCCGCTTCTAAGGAAGGACGGGTTGATAGGGCATTTGTCCACTGCATTTGATCTACCATGAGTTTTCGGCTGGTTTCTGTTTTGGGGTCAGTTGACTATTTTAACTAACTTTGTCGCTTGTTGATTAGGGGTCATATCCCCGACTTGTTAGAGAGGTCGGGGATCTCTTTGTTCAGTATAGGAAGTGGTATATTTATGATTTAATATCAAAAATTGAGGATATAAGCACTTATTCAAATACAGGAGGCCATAATTCAGAAATAGCAATTTCCCAACCAGGAAATAATTCAGTAACGGTTAATTTATCATCTTCTGTTAATAATGTAATTTTACCATCAGGACGATAAACAGTAACAGTTAATTCATCAGGATTTATTAAAATTCCTACTTTTGCGCCTAATTCTAAAAACAATTTGAGTTTATCTTCTAATTTAGAGACTCTATCGGTTTTTGATTTAATTTCTACCACTAAATCAGGGACTAAATTACCGAAGTCTCTCACAGTCCGTTTTAATCTTTGGGCAGAAACAAAAGAAACATCGGGAGCGCGTAAATCAGTATTTGGCATAATAAACCCACCACTGGAGTCAAATATTCGCCCTAATTTACGAGGATTAGTCCATAATTTTAGCAAATATATGAACTCAGCACCAATTTCACTAGATTCTATATCCGATGGACCCATAATTAAAATATTTCCTTCTTGTAGTTCTATTTGATAGTCGTTATCATCATCTTTTAATATTTGTTCTATTTTTTCTACGTTGTCAATTGTGAGAGTCATATAATTTTCATCTCCAGAGATATTTGTGATGATTTAATATTATAGCATATTTATTTATATCATTCAGATCCCTGACTTCTTTAAGATGTTGGGGATCTCTAAACAAAATTATTAAGTTATCAAGATAATATAGGAATTTACTACTTAAATTAAATCAAAACTTCAACTTCTTGGGCGATACTTGTAGGTTGGGGAATTGGTAAACCTGACTCTATTAAACCTTCTATATGAAATTCCATTGCTTCAACAATCATTTGTTGAACTTCTACTAATGTTTCAGCTACAACTATACAACCGGGTAAGTCGGGAACATAAGCACCATAACTGCTATTTCCCTTTTCAATTACTACTGTATAACGCATTATTCTTCCTCCAATTGTGCTTGTTTCCATATACTTTTTAGTGTACCAATGGGTACATCAATATTGGGTTTACCGGAAACTGTAACTATACCAAGTTTATCAGGATGTTTAAACTGTCGGTGACTTCCTCTAGTCCTGGCTAAATACCAACCATCCGCTTCTAGTCGGTGAATTACTGCTCGTACTTTCATATTAACATTTATTTCTAATCAATAGTTTAATTTATTGTATAATTAACTATGTAGATTATACATCAGACTTAATATTTCTCCAATTTCACTAGATTCTATATCCGATAGACCCATAATTAAAATATTTCCTTTTTGTAGTTCTATTTGATAGTCGTTATCATCATCTTTTAATATTTGTTCTATTTTTTCTAGGTTGTTAATTGTGAGAGTCATATAATTTTCATCTCCAGTGATATTTGTGATGATTTAATATTATAGCATATTTATTCAGATCCCCGACTTCTTAAAGAAGTCGGGGATCTAAACACTTTATATTTTTATGTCTGCATATTCTTGTTCTGTTAATGGAAATTCGGGGTCTATTATTTTTACTTCTTCATAAGTTAGTTCGTAAAGTTTATAAACCATGTTGTCTATTTGTTGTTCTAATGCGGTTGTATCTTTACCTTGGGATTTGAGGGCTATAATTTCATCTACTCGTTGTATGAAAATAAATTGTGTTTTATTGTTAGCAATTTTTATTAATAGCTTTTCTACATTTTGTTTTTTTACTTCTGCTAATACCTCTCCCTTTTCCGGGTTCAGTGTTTCATAGTAAAAATTCATTAATTTAGAATTTACTATAGCTAAAATATATTTTAAATTATATTTTTCATCCTTTGAATTTACAATATGTAAATTATTCATACATAAAAATTTTTGAGTATCTAATGTAGCAATTAAACAATCAGAAGTTTGTCTTATGACAATCTTTTCAGGTAAACCAAAATTTGCACTGTAACGCGGTGCAGCTAAATTGTCTCCATATTTAATCCAACGTTTACCATCCCATAATGTAAGATATTTGTTGATGTCTTTTCCTCTCAATAATGCTTTGTAAGTTTCATTAACTTGATATTCAGCATCATAAATCCGATTTTTGACTATTTCTTTTGTTTGGTTTGGACTACCTTTACCAATTTCATAAGGTTTCATACCATTAATAACATCACAAATTTCACCTAATACGTTACTGTCTCTTTGTAATAAATCAACAATTTGCTGTGTTTTTTGATCAATAAAAATATTAATTGGTTGTCCTGCTAATTGTTTCCAATTCTCTTGATTAATATTTGTTATTATTGGATTTTTGATGTCTTTATATTCAAGAATATTAACTAAATGGTGATTATTTTTTTGCTTTTTGAAAATAACAACTTGTGTGTCTACTACTGCATTTTCAAAAACATTTTTATGATAATGAATAACATTCAAAACAGTATTTTCTTCCACAATAAATTTTCTGATTTTTTGAAGTTTTAAATTTATTAACCAAGTATTGGGAATTATAAAAGAATTTACAGCATTAGCTTTCATCAATTCAAAACTTTTTTCCATAAATAGCAAATAAGTATCTAATTGATAATCTTGATGTTTATAAATTTCTGTGAAATACTTCTTTTCCTCTACTGATAATTTTGCACCATAAGGAGGATTAGCAATGACAATATCAAAACCTACATTTTCCACAATTTGCTGATTCATAACTTCAGGAAAATCTAACTTCCAATCAAAGAAATTAAGAGATTCATCAGACTTATTTTTGAGTGCTTTCAATTCCTTAATATTTTGTTTCCAACCAACAGTTTGTAAATAAATTTCCGTTTGCTTAGTTAAAGTTTTACCCTTACCAGTGGGTTTATCTTCCATACCTTTAGTTTTAATCATCAATTGTAATTGACTTATCAGCAAATCAATTTTCAAATTACGGATATCAGTAGCTAACTTTCTCTTATCGCTGTCTGGACTAAAAAACTCTTTTTGTTTATCACTAATTTTCCTTAAAATTTCTTGAGGTTGGTAAACATCAACTAAAATACTTCCTTGTGTAACATCTTTTATTTCCCAATCAATATCAATAATATCATCACCAAACTTACTAACCAAACTATTACCCACCACAATTTTATAATCAAGATTAGGTAATACTTTAGGTTGTTTTTCATCTACAATTAAACTCAACCAGAAACGTAATCTAGCAATATCCACAGCACCGCTTTCAATATCTACACCATAAATACTATTTTGGATAATATTTAACTTCACACCCGAAGCATTAAAATTAGTCGTATTCCCAAATTCAAAAGTATGTAAAGTTTGTTTTGCGGTAAATATTTCATGTAACAAACCCATAGGAAAAGCACCCGAACCAATAGCAGGATCACAAATCTTTACCTTATCCAATGCAATATTCAAATGTCTGAACCATGATTTAAAGGATTCCTTTGATTTGCTGGATTTGTCGAGAATATTTATATTAATTTCTTTCTTTTTAATGAATTGTGTAATCAATTCCTTTTGAGTTTCTTCTATCAAGGTAATCCCTAAATCAGAAAAATCACAGTTTAGACAATAGGTATTCAGATATTCAATCAAACTTTCCTGACACATATAATGGACAATTTCTTTCGGAGTGTAATATGCACCTTTATCTTTATTATCTTCTAGTAAATTCTCAAAAATATGACCCAACATTTCCGGATCAACAGCTATAGTATGATCATTAGGATCATCCTCATAAATAGTGAAATTGTACTGATCAAAAAAGTTAAATAGATTTGCAAATAAATGATCAGGAAAAATTAAATTCCGATGATTTGGATTCTCTTCCTCAAATAAACCCCCATTCAAATAAGGTATTTTATAAGATGGATTTTCAATAAATAAATCATTAGCGCGTTTTGTGTTTAAAGTATCAAAAAATAACACAGATAAAAAATCTTGATAAAAGAGTTCTTTATGGGTAAAATTCTGAAATTGATTACTTAAAAAATGATGATCACCTGTTCCCCAACTTTCATTTTCTGGTACACCTAACCAGCCTTTTTTCTGGATAAAATATAAAAATACAATTCTACCCAATAACTTTTTACTAAAATCACGAATAGCTTTTTCATCACCATTAAAGATAGTTTGAGAAATACCAGGTTGGGAAATGATATGTTTACAGAAAATATCATAATACTTTTTATATTCATCAAAAAATGTTTTAGAAAGTTTCTCAACAGAAAACGCTTCCTTAACATCCTCTAAACTAACTTTATTACCTTTATTAATAATCCGTTCAAACCGTTCTACCGCAGTTCTAATACTTTCACCTTCACCTAATATATAAGTATGGCGTTTAGGTTCGGTTTTAATTTCTATAAATTCCCCATCTGCATCATAACCAGTTAATTCAGAAACATAAGTAAACCGCCAATTTACACTTTCTGGATCATGATAAACAATAAAAGCAGCATCAATATTTTTCCAATACTTACGCAATAAATTTCTTAATCCTACCCGATTACGTTCTAAAATAATTCCATCTGCTAGAGTTACTTCATAAACTGCAATTTGTCGCTCAATACCATCTTCATTCAGTAATATATAGCCTAATTTTTGAGCATTAGTAGTAACATGATGATCAATACCTGTCAAGTTTTCAGGAGTTGATAATAATTGCACATTAGCAAATGCTTGTCCCAAAAATTGCTTCCATGTAGCTTGATTGTAACGTAGATTAAATAGGTCTTGAATTTCTTGTTTTTTCATAATATTGATATGGATTTATTTGTTTTGCATTATATTTGGAGGTTTAAATCTCATCCATTTTGAAACCTGAAGTAATGCGAGCATCTTGCTCGCTACTTAACAGCAGGGAGCAAGATGCTCCCACTACTTTCAATAACTATCGTTTTTATCTTAGACGGGGTTTAGATAAACTGTTTTACCCAATGTCGAAACTTTCTTAAAGTAGGACTTCTCCCAAAAATCTGACTTTCTTCAACAAATTGGGGAATTATTTCTGCAATTGGTAAATTAGGAAAATTAGGACTAATTTTTGATTCTATATATTTACCATCTTGCCAAATATTAATCTGTAATTTATCATTTTCATATCGCCATACTTCGGGAACTGCTAAAGCCAAATAAGCATCTAATTGTGTTTTGGAAGTAACATCAATTTCTATCACTAAATCAGGAGGAGGATCAATACTTAAATCAATTTTCTCCTTACCAATCATCTGTAGATGATTTTTAATATAAAATGAGTCATCTGGTTCTATTCCACTATTCATATCTTGACGTTTAAAAGTGGTTGAACCAAAACATTCACAATCAATTTCTAATTCCTCTAGAATTATTTTAACCAAATCTCCAATAATAACTTTCGCTACTTCATGCTTAGGTAACGGCATTTTAATTTCTAAATTCCCCTGATAATAAGCTAATCTACTAGCACGATTTTCTCCTAATTCTGTTAATATTTCTTCAAATTCCTGCCAAGAAATATTGTGTAATATAATTCTATGTCCTGGTGGTACGGTTAATTGCCTTAGTTGTATGGTTACCATATTAGGAAAGGGGTAAAGTTATTACATAAAAGATTCAGAAATAATCAATACTGGTTTCTCAACCTTTCTTTTTTCTCCTTTTTGGACATTGGATGAATCTACACTATATTTTTGGGCAATTTTATCAAGTTCTAAAATAGCAGTATCTAATTTTAACTTTTTCTTTTGCAACTTGTCAACATCAGCAGGTAAATTAGTGTATTTTCCTATATCAATCAAAGTGATGATTTTTTTAATATTTTCCCTTTGGGTTGCAGTCAATTTAGGATGATTAATAATTTGAGACAGGAACTTTTTAGCATTTTGCGCTACCCCTCCTAACGCTTCTGGATCTATTTGTGATTGTACCAACTTATGTTCAAGATTTTGAAAATGTTCAATAGCTTGATTCACATGATCATGATGATTAGCAATTAATTCACAATAGTATCATAAAGTTGTTCTCTGTTTTCACTGGAAACTACCAATACATCCTTTCTAAATTTATCTTTTAACGCTTGGGCTAAATAATCAACAGTATCTTTAGATTCGGAAAATATAACTAATTTACCTTCTAAATTGGTGTTTTTATCAAAAAACAGATTATTTAATTTAGCAATAAATACATCTAATTTAGGATCATTTTTGATAGCGTTCCAATCTGCAACCAATTCGCTTAACCTTTCAATTTCTTTTTCTATATCTTCCTCACTCCAACCTTTATCTAATAACTTTTTAATATTGGTGTCCGGTGCTTATAAATATTTTATCATTAGCAAACATAGCAATCATTCTATTAGTTGCTTTTTGAAAATTAGTTAATGATTTCTTAAAAGCATAAAAACTACTTTCTAATCTTTTCACTAATTGAGTTTTCATAATGAATGCTAATGATTTAGAAACCGTTTCCGCATTTTCATAAATATTTTCTAAATCTGTTCTAGTTCTTCTAATAGTAATAGGTTCAATGACATTTTTTCTAATTTCTCCATAAATCATTCTCAGTTTATTAACATCTAATTCTTCAAATCTTTTCAAACTTTTATACTGTTCCATTAAAGGATTAAAAAAAGCAGTTAAATTATTTCAAACTTTGTAGAGATGTTCTTTATGTGAATAATTCTCTACCTTATTTGTAAGGATTCAGGTGAGGTGATAAGATCCCGGACTTCTTTGATTGATTGTATTCGGAAAGGATAAATCTATCTTAGAAGTCGGGGATCTGGGTACACTTACCACTATTTTTATTTATGCAAATTTTTATGCAAATGTGATAATTTTTAGCGATTGCTTGCCATAATAGGTATTGTAAATATAAGAATAATATTTGATTTATGAAAAGATAGGTAGGGTGCGTGAGACTGCATAAATTCTATCAGTAAACAGATTTGTAATATCTGACGCACCCTACAATACTAAAATTCCGTTTCTTCCCTATCACCTCATTTAAAACTGTTCCAAATACTGATTAAGATCCTCAATAACGCGGGTAAGTTCCGCTTCTGTTGTCAAACGAATACCCATATTACGAATTGTTAACAAAACTTTAGCCGCAAAGGGACTAGGCCAAATATTAGGATTGCAAAATATTTCTATAAATACATCCCCAGTATAACGATATTCCAAGGGTGCTTGGGGGGTGATTTTACCCGTCCCTGGGGTTTTCGCAGCCACCGCTTTAAGACTTTTCATTAATTCATCTATTGCTGCTTTTAATTCTTGTGCTGCTTGGGGTGAAAAACTAAAGGAAACAGAACCTTCTACGAGATTTAATGTCAGAGGTACAGAAGACATAAGCTACTTATTAAAAATTATTCGTAATTATCCATATTACCGGAAGATGCTCTCTAGAATATTGCTAACTTTTGCAAAGATTTCTAAATCTGACCTTTGGGATTTTAATTAGAAAAAATCTCAATAAAATCTAGACAATATTCAAACTCTCAAGAAATTTTACCTAACTTAGGTCAAGGAACACAACCCAACATTTTCCCAACTTTATTGGGTTTGGTCTTCGTTCTACCCAACCTACAATTTTCATTACCTATTCAAGATTTAGTCCTAAAGAGATAAATTCTTAATTAGGAATTTTTGATCTAGAGTTATTCCCAGAAATAAATACTTATTGTTGTACATTAAGAGTTATAGAAAATAAATTCTCTATTCCTTTTTGTCACAAATTACAAATCATAAATTTATGACTTACGATAACCGCACGGATGTAAAAAGAGTTCTAATTATTACACTACTGCTAAATGTCTTCGTCATGGGTTTAAAAGCTATAGTGGGTTATTGGACAGGTTCTTTAAGTTTACTTGCGGATGCTTTACACAGTGTTACCGATAGTGCTAATAATATATTAGGATTAGTTGCTATTAAGTTTTCTTCGCCATTACCAGATCGGGAGCATCCTTACGGACATAATAAATTTGAAGCTGTGGGTGCTTTAGGTATCGCGGCTTTTTTAGGAATAGCCTGTTTTGAAATTGTCCAAGGCGCTGTAGAAAGAATTATTAAAGGGGGTGAACCTGTGAGAGTATCACCTCCGGAATTGTGGTTATTACTAATAGTTTTAGGAGTAAATATTTTTGTTGCCTTTTATGAACGTAATGTAGGGAAAAGAGTAGGTAGTTCGATTTTAATCGCAGATGCTACCCATACCATGAGTGATGTTTGGGTGACAATCTCCGTTATTGGGGGTTTAATTGGTGTTTGGTTGGGTTATCAGTGGTTAGATGTGGTACTAGCTTTCCCAGTAGCTTTACTGGTATTCTGGAGTGGTTGGTCAGTGTTAAAAGAAAATTTACCCTGGCTTGTAGATCAAATGGCGATCGCCCCAGAAACCATTCATGCGATCGCTGCTGCTGTACCCGGTGTAATTAACTGTCATGATATCGCTTCTCGTGGTATCATAGGCCGTCAAGTCTTTATAGAAATGCACCTAATTGTTGATGCCTCAGATGTAGAAACAGCCCACTATATTACAGAAGAAGTAGAAAAACAACTAGAAGCACGTTTTAGACCAGTCAGAATCTTAATTCATGTTGAGCCACCGGCATACAAGTCTGAAAATATTTCTTTTGAATCTGAACAAACATAATAGGACTTAGGAACTGTACAAATTAACCATGATATGCATGAACGTTTTATTTCTCCAAGCGCACCGCATACCACTGTAAATATTCTCCTGGACCAATATCTAAACTACAACTTGTATCAATTAAATATTGTGCTTGTTCAGTTACAGATGAAAATTTTTGCAAATCTCGTGGTAAATCCTCATTAGGTATTGCTAATAAAGTTTTTTCCAGCTTTGTTAATAACTCAGCTACCGTAAAAAATTGTTCTGGTTGATTGGTTTCCAAAACAACAAAATGATCCTGTTGGTACATTAATGGGTTTGGCATAATTGGTAATTGGTAAAAAACATTCTCCCCTGCTCCCCTGCTCAAGACGGATAGACTGGTAAAATAAAGTGAAACCATGCACCACCGTGGGGAGAAGAGTCTACCCAAATTTGACCGTAGTGGGTGCGGATAATGCGTTGACATAAACAAAGACCAATTCCATATCCTTCTGTGTTTTGATCACGTTGGAGACGGAAAAGATTTTCAAAAATGTGATCGCGGTTTTCTTCAGGGATACCTGGACCACTATCACCAACACTAAATTCAACTTTTTGCGTGGTTCGATGCAGTGCGGCTACACTAATAATGCCACCTACAGGAGTATATTTAATAGCATTATCTAAAAGATTTACTAAGACCTGGCGAATTCGCTCCGGATCGGCATAAACATAGGGTAAATCTTGAGGAATATCTGTGAGGATTTTTTGGGATTTGCTAGTGTAGCGATCGCTAAATTCGTCCAATACCTGAAAACAGAGTTCCCCTAAATGTAATTTTTCGGGAATAATGGGTAATTCGGTATCATGTCCCCGCCCTGCTTGTAACAAATCCGCAATCATCCGATCAATGATTCGTGTTTGTGTGCGAGCTTGTTTGAATAAATGTAAAGCCAGTGCTGGTTTTAGGCGTTGGAAGCCCCCAGTATCGGGGTTAAAATTAGATTGCAGAGTTTCAATAGCGATCGCCACAGCCGTAAGAGGATTACGAAGATCATGAGCCAAAATGCCAATGATGCGATCTTTAAACTGTAACTGCTGTTGTAGTTTATCCTTTTCCTGCTTGAGACGAAAAATCTCATCCGAGAGTTCCATCAATTGAGCCGAGGTAGCTACAGAATGAATGGTAGATTTAGATACTATCACCGGAGTTGTATCATCCAAACATTCTTGTAAATCTTCCTGTAATTTCAAAAAGGAGTCAACGGCGGTTTGCCAACGAGGCCACCATGTTTTTAATTGCGGAATTATATTAGTACCTGCTATAGTCTGTTGTGGTTGAGGATGAATTTTCACTAAAGCAGGTGTGGCCACTAGCTTAAAATGTTCTGCTAAGTAGGGTTGTTCTCCAACATCAATAATTTGTAGTTCAAAACTATACCCAGCCTCTAATTCTTTTAAGTAAGCGCGAATTCGCTGTACTTGCTGACGGGATTGAGGTCGTCCATCAGTAAACAGCAGTAGTTGGAGTGGAGCCTCAGAATAGATAGGCTGATCCTGGGAAACTTGCATGACATCTTGTTTCAGCACTGGTAACAACCTGGGGACGTTTTACAAAAAAGTAAAATGGACTGACCCGGAATTTTAGATTTTAGATTTTAGATTTTAGATTACAAAAATTTGGTACAGGTCTGAAGTCCTTGAGGATGGAAACATCATAAATCCCAAATTTCCGAGCTTCTACACTTCAGGGTAGAGTTAATCCAAAATCGTGTGACGTTGGTTAATGGCCGTTGTTTTTCCAATTTAATATCTATTTTAGATTTTTCCTACAGTAATCCGATCTAGGTTTGGGATATGAAAAAAATTGTTTGCGGAATTTTGCTGCCTTTTGCCCTTACTTTTACGCCTATTAGGCTTTTAGCTCAGGAATTACACTCCCCAGTTGATCCCAATCAAAAACCAGGTTTGCAGTCAAAAGAGGAGAAATTTTATACTACAACAGCGCGGTTACGTCAGCAGCAAGTATATTTAATTGATCGTTTGCAAGCAGCTTTCACATCCCCAGATGCAAATAGAATGAGAGCAGTCAGAGGACAATTAATTATCCAGACTATTCAGATAGAAAATTTTCTCAAAGGTTACTACCCAAATGCTCAAAAATTATGTAGCTCCAAGAGTAATTTTACTGATGTATCTTCTTTACCTGAGCAGTTAAATGAGTCTAAAGCGCAAATTTACTGTTCTTTATATGGTTCTAGTCAGGAATTGTTTAAACTGCGTCCCATCATAGATCGGTTATTATCTCGACTGGGAGAAATAGGTTTAGTCAGAGAATTACCTTTAGTTTCTGGGGAACGACAATTAGATCCTGTACTACCTATCGCGCCTATAATGCGTCCTGATTTACACAAGCCAGCAATACCGCTCAATAATAGAGAACCGGATTTAACTTCACCTCCTGTAACAAATATTGGCAGAGGGCAAAAAAGAGCCATAGCTAATTATGTACCGCCCCAGCAACCTGCGATCGCTGCACCCATAGAAGCTTTAAACCTGCTCCAATCTGCCAATCAATTCTTGCAAACAGCCCAACCCCAACAGCAGCAAGGTTTTGCCACAGTCAACAGCTTAAGTGGTGAGAATAATTCCCAAACAGAAAAAATCTATGGTCAATTTCTGAGATTACCGAACACTGGTATGGTGCAGGTATTACCTGATTCAGTTTACCGTCGTCAAGCGAATATTGTGCAAAATCGCCTCCAAGCTAATGTTAACGGTTATCCTTTGCCGCTGACAATTGAGACTAAGGGTAGCTTAATTCCCACTCTACCACTTCAAGTGGTGGGCGATAACTTCCAATTAGTTCCTGAAAACCTAGATTATGGTTTTATTGTTGATGTTGGTGATCTACCTTTGGGAGAATTGGATGAAAAACTCCAAGCTATTCACCAGTCAACGCGAGATTTTTTCCTGAACTACCAGCCACCCACCCAGGTAGAATCTTTACAAGTAGATAAACGCCGCTTTGTAACGGGAAAAGATCAGATATGGAATCAATCACAAGTTATATTAACTGGTGCAAAAGCTCAATTAAATCATACTTATTTAGTGCGATCGCTCCAATTTCAACTTCCAGACCTAATTTTAAATAATCAACCAATAACCCGGCGGAATAGCCGCGCTAAACAGGAATTAGCCCAAGTTCCCAGTGCTGATATTATCATTGCTTTTCGCCCCGTTCGCAGTCATCTAGATGGCAGTTATACCATCCTTTGGCGTGTTGTTAACCAACTACCCGCACCGCAAATTGATGATTTAGAGAAATACGTACAGTATTGAGGATGAGGACTCATCCCAATTCCCCAAAATCCTGATACTTAGGCTTTGCTGAAAAAGTTGTCTGTGAGGGGCGGGAACTCGGAGCAAAAGTAAAATCGATCAAAACTTCTTCACTCTTGCCTCCTTCCTCCTGCCTCCTGCCTTCTGTTGTACTTACTTTGATTTCGCTTCCAGATTTTCTAAACGGCTTTTCAATTCCTGATTTTGCTGTTTAAGTTGATCCAGTTCCTCACGTAATTGCCGCAGAGTTTTATCTGTGCCAATGTTATTTTGCACTTTAGCAACTTCTTCCTCTGCATAGCGCCGGACGCGTCCATCGGCGGTTTGGTTGGCTAAAGATTGCAAAATGCCAATGGCTTTTGGTGTTTCCATTTGTCCCAAGGCTGTTAAAACAGCTACCTGGGTTAAAAAGAAAGTCTCTCTGGCGATTTCCGCTAACCGATCTAAAATCCGCTCTATATTAGCAGGAGTTTGACCTGTAGAAATTTTACCTAAAGCGCGAATTGCTGAGAGTCGTAATGGTTGTGGTACACCAATTTTTGTGTATTCCAGAATAATATTTAAAGCTACCTCCGAGGTTTTAAATTCAGCTAAACCAGCGATCGCCCCACTACGCACAACTTCATTCCAACCTGCCCTTTCTTCTAGCACAGATTTGAGTAATTTAATTACCTTGTCTTCATGGGATTTATCTTCTAAATTGGCGGCAGCGATCGCGGCAATAGTCTGGCAAGCAGTAGCTTCTACATAGTAGCTTTCATCACCATCTTGGACAAAACTTTTCACCGCTTTATAACTATGATGGGTTTTAATTTGGGATAAAGAACTAATGACTGCCCGACGGACAAAGGGGCTAGGATCTTGTAAACCCAGTATTAAACCATCAAAAGCTTGATCTAATTGAATTTCCGCCAATTGTTTGGCAACTTCTACCCGCACACCCCAAAAGGGATCATTTTTCAAAGCTGATGATAATGCTTTAGTTGCTTCTAGTCCGCCTTTTGTGGCTAAAGCTTCCGCCGCATAAATGCGAGAAATGGGATGAGGATCAAATTCTAACTGGGCTTTTAATTCCGCAATGGGAAATTCTAATTTGACAGTTTTTAAGTAATTATTGCCCACATCAAAACTGATAAAATCAGGTCTTTCTGTTAAAGGAAAGTAAAAACTTTGTTCCTTTTCATGAACCCTAACAGTAAAAGTTGTTAATTTGGGGTTTTCTTTATATCCAAAACCAATGGGAATTTTGAGATTAAATAAATCCTGACTATCTGCTTTAGCTTGGGTTTGGGTAACTGTCACCTTTGCTAAATTTGCATCACCATCCCAAGAGTAAGCTACTTTAAAATCAGGATGGCCACCACGGTAGACATATTGATCAAACAGGAAGGCTAAATTCCGGCCTGCGGCTTTTTCAATTGCCCTTAATAAGTCTATGGTTTCCACAGTTTTATGGGCGTTGTCTTGGACAAATGTTTGCACAGCTTGCCAAAATAACTCATCACCCAGTTCTGCGCGAATCATGTGATAAACACAAGATCCTTTTTCATAAATGTGGCGGTCATAAAGTTCAATCGCTTCCCGATAAACATGAGTTACCATCGGTCTACGGTAACGACTGCTATCTTCACTTAAATAACTCCGCGCTTCGGCTAACCGATAATATGCGGCTTCTTGGTCGCCATATTCCCGTTCTGTCCACATTACCTCAGAATAGGAAGCCATTCCTTCCTTAATCCAAGCATGGGACCAATGTTTAATAACTACTAAATCTCCAAACCATTGGTGTGCGAGTTCATGGACGACTAAACTTTCGGTATTACGATTATCTAATATTGCCCTGGCATCTAGCAAACATCTGTCAGTTAATAGGGTGGTGGAAGTATTTTCCATGCCCCCAAAAATAAAATCATCTACACAAACTTGGGCATATTTGGGAAAAGCATAGGGATAACCATACTTTTTGCTCAAGAATTCAATCATTTGGGGAGTTTTGCCCATGCTGCGTTTAGCATCTACTTCTCGTCCCTTCTCGACGTAGTAGGTAACGGGTTTACCTTGCCATTCATCCCGAATTTCGGCAAAGTCACCGACGGCCAAAGTCATCAAGTAGGTAGGATGAACTTGTTGTTGTGACCAATGGTAGGTTTTATATTCCCCACTCTCTACAGTCTCAATTAGTTCACCGTTGGAAATAGCCACCAAGGGGTTAGGAACACGGACGCGAATTTCTGAGGTGGATAACTGTCCGGGGTAGTCGAAACAAGGAAACCAATAGCGAGAGTCTTCGTCTTCTCCTTGTGTCCAGATTTGGGTAGGCTTGTGGGGGTAGTGTTTGTCTGGTTGAATAAAGTAAATGCCCCGTTGGGGTTTTTCGGCGGTGTAGGCGATCGCAATTAACAACCTATTGCCGATTTTGGTCGGTTGGGAGAGGTGAATACAAAGTTTTTCGCCATCATATTCAAAGTTTTGTACAACTTCGTCTACTTGTACAGACTTGATCTGCAAATTGACCGCATCCAAAGTTAACCTATCAATGCCATTACGGACTGGTAATAGCCGAATACTACAAGTTCCATAACAACTTTTCTGAGGTATATCCAAACCAATATCTAGAAAAATATGTTCTACCTGTCCGGGTCGGTCAGGGTTATAGTGTGGTTTTGCTCCTGGCAGTTCAAACCGTTTGTGTGTGGTCTTTTCACTATCAAAATAATGCTGCGACATTGATTATTACTAACCTTTTAATCTTAAAACGTCTACTTATCCATATAGGATAGGTTTAGAATACCTGGGAGGTGAAAAATTGACTATTGTTTTCAGATCAATAAGATATCATTTGCGGATTCATTCTCGGCCATGGTGGAGTATTATTTAGAGTCAATTACAATTTGTTAGTGAGCATGAACCCCGGATTATATCAGTAAATACTCTATTTTTAACAAAAATTAATGATAAAAAAACGGAAGTTGCTAGTTATAGTCATGATCATCTAGGGGTGTGGGGTGAAAATGATTTCCATTTTCTCCTGCCTCCTCCCTTTCAACTCCTGCCTCCTGTAAATCTTTTATACTCCAAATGCCATATCTGCTAACATCTACTCAGTTGCTAAAAAATCCCTAAACTATAATTGTTTTCCATAAATTATGACCTAGACAAATTTTCCCATCTAGCCGTAAGTATTGCGAGAAAATAGTTACAAAATTTACAAATACAAGGATACTTTACTCATGCCTGAGAAAAAATCATCACTTTTAATTCCCGTAATTGGTACTGTTATTATCTTATCAGGTGGTATATCAGCTTATATGTATCTCAAGGGTAGTGGGAGTAGTTCCAACCCTTTAGGTAGTGCTAAATTAGTACCTGTAAATGCATTAATGGCAACTTATATTGATACCAAACCAGAATCTTGGGATAGGTTGACAAAATTTGGCACACCAGAAGCGCAAAAAATTATTGGTAAAGGGTTACAGGATTTCAATCAGCAAATTTTGAAGGATAATAGTATCTCTTACGCAGCAGATATTAAACCTTGGGTGGGTGGTGTAATGATTGCGGTATTACCACCAGATAACAAAAAAACCTCTCCAGTAAATTTACGCACTTCTGAAGAACCTAATATTCTTGTAGTAGTAGATATTAAGGACAAAATTGCAGCATTAAATTTTGCGAATAAGTTAAAACAGCAAAAAAATGTCAAAACTCAAGAGTCGGACTATAAAGGTGAAAAAATTATTGAAACCAAAGGTCAAGGTGAACCAACCTATACCACGGTTTTGAATAATAACCATTTGTTATTTACATCTAATAAACAAGCTGTAGAAAAAGCTATTGATACCTTTAAAGGGGAAGCATCCTTTGCAACTAAAGCAGGTGCAAATGAGATTCTGAGTAAAGGTGTAGATGTGAGAAATAGTTTAGCACAGGTTTATATACCTGATTATGGGAACATGGTAGAAAAAATAGTAGCTTTAAATCCTGAGTCTCCAAAATTGCCCCCACAAACATTAGCACAAATTAAGCAGGTAAAATCTCTCGTTGCAGGTGTGGGAGTAGATGATATGGGATTGAGATTTAAAGCAGTGGTGAATTTAGATCCTGAATTGAATAAATTTCAATATCAAACTACCCCAGCCAAAATTGTGGGACAATTTCCTAGTGAAACCTTTGCCTTATCCAGTGGACAGGGAATTAATAAAAGTTGGCAAACTTTTGTAGCACAAAGTAAAGATTATCCTGAGTTAAATCAAGGATTACAACAAGCACGGACACAGTTGAAAACTTGGCAACTTGATTTAGATCAAGATATTTTTAGTTGGATGACTGGAGAATTTGGTATAGGTGCAATTCAATCTAATCAAGGTTTATTAGCTAATCTGGGTTTTGGTGGTGCTTTGGTATTAGATACGAGCGATCGCAAAACTGCCGAAGCTACTTTCACTAAACTTGATAATCTCGCTAAACAGCAATCTCTCAATGTTGCTAACAGAAACATCGGTGGTAAAAATGTCACAGAATGGCAAATTCCCCAACAAGGTGCTTTAATTTCCCATGGTTGGCTAGATAATGATACCGTATTTCTGGCCATTGGCGGACCAATTGCAGAAACTATCGCTAATCGCAAAGGTCCAACATTAGATCAGAGTGAGACTTTTAAAAGTGTAACTGGTTCTTTACAAGCACCTAACGCTGGTTATTTCTATTTAGATATGGAAAAAACCACAACCATTATTGAACGTTTAGCTGCCCAAAGTCAACCCTTACCTCCAGATGCTACTGCTATCCTCAATTCTATTCGTGGACTGGGTGTAACTATTAATAGTCCTGATAAATCAATGACACAAATGGAGATGTTATTTGCTCTTAAACCCACTTCTGGGAAGTAATATATAGCAGGGGGCAGGAGAGTAGAGAAGGCAAAACAGTTAACAGTAACCTGTCACCTGCTATTAGTCAAAATCTCCAAATAACTAATTATGAATCAAGTTCTAGAAATCACTCCCAAAATTCATTATGTAGTGGCAATGTCTCAACCAGAAACCCATCTGTTTGAAGTAACATTACACATTGCTGACTACCCAAATTCAATTCTCGATTTAAAAATGCCGGTGTGGACACCTGGATCATATTTAATTCGGGAATATGAAAGACATTTACAAGATTTTACTGCTTTAGCTGACAACCAACCTTTATGTTGGCAAAAAATTAATAAAAATCATTGGCAAATAACAAAAGGTGAGGTTTCAGAAATAACTATTAGTTACCGGATTTTTGCTAATGAATTAACTGTAAGAACAAATCATTTAGATGCTACTCATGGTTATTTCAATGGGGCAGCTTTGTTTTTTAGAATTCCTAACTATGAACATTTACCAATTCAAGTAACTGTAATTCCACCTCATGAAAAATGGCAAGTTACTACAGGTTTACCAACAGTTGGTAAAGACGAAAATACTTTCTTGGCACCAGATTTTGATACTCTAGTTGATAGTCCCTTTGAAATTGGTTATCATCAATTATACCATTTTGAAGTATTAGGAACAGCCCATGAATTAGCAATTTGGGGAAAAGGCAATTTTCAACTACATCCAATGATTGCTGATTTTACCAAAATTGTTGAGGTAGAATCACAAATGTTTGGTGGTTTACCTTATGACAGATATGTATTTTTCTTACATTTGCTTCAGCAAGGTTTTGGCGGTTTAGAACATAAAAATTCCTGTTGCTTAATTTATCAAAGATTTGGATTTCGCAATCGGGATACATATCAGCAATTTTTACAATTAGTTGCCCATGAATTCTTTCATTTATGGAATGTGAAAAGAATTCGCCCCAAAGGTTTGGAAGTATTTGATTATGACCAAGAAAACTATACACCTTCTTTATGGTTTTGTGAAGGAACAACCAGTTATTATGATTTAATCATTCCTTTACGGGCAGGTATTTATAATACCAAAGCATATTTAAACTATTTGAGTAAGGAAATTACTAGATATCTCAATACTCCGGGACGGAAAGTACAACCTTTATCTGAGTCAAGTTTTGATGCTTGGATTAAACTTTATCGTCCAGATGCTAATAGTGGTAATTCCCAAATCTCCTACTATTTAAAGGGAGAAATGGTATCCCTACTTTTAGATTTATTAATTCGTGTACATCATCAAAATCAACGTTCCTTAGATGATGTGATGCGGCAAATGTGGCAGCAATTTGGGAAAAATGAAATTGGTTATACTCCAGAAGAATTACAAAATGTAATTGAATCTGTTGCCGATATGGATTTAAGTGAGTTCTTTAACCGCTATCTGCATGGACTGGAAGATTTGCCATTTAATCAATATTTGCAATATTTCGGTTTGCAATTAGTGGGAGATACCAATGAAGAACCTTACTTGGGTGTGAGGGTAAATACTGAAAATGGCCGGGAAATAATTAAATTTGTAGAAATGGGTTCACCAGCACAAAAAGCCGGTATTGATCCTGGAGATGAATTATTAGCCATTGATAGTTTGAAAGTAGGAAATCAGTTAAGTGAAAGATTGAAAGATTATCAAGCAAATGATACTCTCCAAGTGACTGTTTTCCATCAAGATGAACTGCGGACTTATTCTGTCACTTTAGCTGCACCAGTTTCTAGTAAGTATCAAATTAAACCACTAGAAAATCCCGATCCTACGGCAATGGCCAACTTTGCGGGTTGGTTAGGTGTGTCTTTAGACATTCTTAAATAGTGATGATTTTTGTTTATTGCTGTGATCAGTTCCACCTGTGAGGCTACGGAAATATAACCCACCAATAGTAATAAGAAACAGAAAATATCCTACTGCTTGGACAATATAAATTTTGTCTCTATAACCAAATAATGATTTGAGAATAATACCAGGGAATTGTTCATCTGGTAAAATTTTCGATGTATTCCAAACTATTGGGCCAAGAATACAAGAGTGAATTCTGGTGAAATGTTCGTAATAGAAACAGAGATTTTCCGAGGAACGACTACTTAAAGCTAAATTAGCTGTAGCTTCATCAAAATGTTGTAAACCAGAAACGACTAAACCAGAAACAATTAAGATTAATAACACTCCCATAACTTGGAAGAATTGGCGAATGTTAATTCTTACACCCCACTTAAATAACAAGACACCAATTGCTGCTGCTGTGGCTAAACCTCCTAGTGCGCCGATGGTGGGTAACAATCCTTGTTGAAAATTAGCAGCGACAAAGAGAACTGTTTCAAATCCTTCTCGTAGTATGGCGACTAAAATTAAACTAAAAACCCCCCAAGCTGCATTTGAGTTTTTTCCTAGTGCTTCGGTAACTGCCCCCTCAACTTGGGCTTTCATAAATCTGGCTTGTTGGGTCATCCAGATTAACATCCAACTCAGCATAATTATAGCTAAAATACTAAAAATTCCCTCTAAAGCTGGTTCAACTACAGAGGTGTATTGAGGATTAATTGAACCTAAGAATTTAATGATGCCAGTAAATAAAAACCCGATTAAACCACTAACAATAATACCGATGATTACGCCAGCATAAACCCAAGGATTTAATCGAGAGTGTTTGGCTTTTTTTAATAATGCCAGAACAATACCCACGACTAGGGCGGCTTCTACTCCTTCGCGTAGAGTAATCACAAAAGTGGGTAAGGCGGTAGTAAAATTCATATTTATTAATCAGTTGTTATGTGTCAGTTGTCAGGTGTCAGTTGTCAGGTGTCAGGTGTCAGTTCTCAGTTCTGCCGACTTCTAACTTCCAAATTCTGACTCCTGACTCCTAACTCCTATTTTATTAGCTGAAATCGCGTAACATTTTTTTGAGTTCGAGATTGTGCATTTCTTCTTGGCCGATCATGCCACGGGCAAATTCTTCTAGGTAGATAGAAGCGTTACTTACAGTGTCTAGAAGAGTTTTATACATATCTAAAGCTTTCTTTTCATGGGATAAACTTTCTGTCAAGATATCTTTGACTGTATGATTGAAAGTTTCTTCCATGGGGGCAATTCTTAAAGTGGGATGTCCTTCTAAACCTGTAAGAATTTCTCCAACTTGTTGAGCGTGAAGTAAGGATTCTGTAGCTTGGGCTTTGAAGAATGCCACAATAGGTATACGATTAGGTCCTGTTACCATCAAGGAATAATGGGTGTAGCGAACTACCCCTGCTAGTTCAAATTCCATGATGGCATTGAGGATATCAGTAGTCTTTTGGTGGTCGAGTTCTTGCATTAGTTGTTAAGTTGAACAAAGTTACATCAGGAGAGTTTTTAGTTACCAATTATTCGTGAGCAGTTATACTTTTTTCAGGTTTTTAAACCCCAAACTGGTTTCACTTTGAGTTTTTAACTATTTTCTCTCTTATTCACCATTTTAAACGTCTTATTCTGGACTTCCAATGGTGTGAAAATACTAATTTTGTGCTTTAGTGCTAGTTTTTGTTAGCACTTTTTCGGTATTTTCCTCGATGATTTTTACTAGCTTGGTAACATCTTCTGGAGTGTTGACTGCTTGGACTGGAGGGATAGCAGTAGGCCAAACTTTCACCAATTCCATAAAAGCTGTATCTATGGCTTTGTGCGACTCAGGATGTTCCTGGGTCATTTGACTAGAAATACTTTGATATAGTTCTTGGGAATAGACTACAAAGCCGCGAGAGTCTTGATATTCAATGGGGGCGGTAATTTTTCCATTAGCAACTGCTGCACCATATTCTGAGTTAGCTGCATCTAATAAACCGTTAATTACTTGGAGAATAAATTCTGGTTGGCTACGTTCTTGGGTTGGTAAAGCAGCGATCGCATTATCAACAGCTTCTACAGAAGTGGTAAAGTTAGTTTTAATTTTGGCATCCTTGGGATTAGATTTAACTAAGTCGGTTAAACTGACCAAGTTACTTTTAAATTCTTTAACTTTGCGTTCTTCTAATTGTTCCTCAACATCAATATAAATTTCTTCTACTGGGTGTCCAATATGGGGTTGAGCTTGTTTAGGTTGATTTTGATCTAACAATTCTTTGGCTACCAAAAGATGTCCTTTCATCAAACCCAATTTGGTCATGTAGTCAATATCTTTGGCTTCTCCTGTGAGCACCACTTCCTCTACTGTCACCATGTCTTTAATTTGGTCAAACTGTGGCTGAGTCATGACTTTTTTACTAACTAAATCCGCTGGACTAGCGTAGGGACGGTTGGCTTGAATTTTGTTTGATAAAGCTGGGACTCCTAATGTAGCTTCTAATTTATCTAACTGCGATAAAATTGCATTATTGATATTAATTTTAGCTTTATTACCATGACCACCATGAGCGCTCATTTCTGTAACTGGGACTGTAATTTGTGTTTGCATTTCTGCTTTTGGTGTGTCGCTGCTACAAGAACTCAAAGAAATTATGGCACAAGCAGCAATAGACAAGAATAAATAACGGAATCTGATCATTTTTGCTCCTGGTAAACTGTTGATGTTTGTAATTTAAGGATTTAGCAGTAGATAAATTTGCAAATATTTCATTTTAGATATAATTATGATTTATCATAAATGCAAATATTTATCAACTATTTTTCTGAAAGACAATTATAAAGTCAGTAAATTTCAGATATTACTAAACTAAATTTGGGTTTTACTAAGTTGCTAATCTTTCTGAGTTTTGTCAGGATTTATTGACCAATTTTTGGGAATCTTTTTCCGCGATTACTTCAAACTGTCCCATACACCCGCTTTCAGCGATCGCATCTTGATGAGGATGAAACATATATTTTCCTGGATACTTAAAAGCAAACTCTAAAATGTGCCTTTCTGCTATACCCATTGTTAAAACGTCCGTTTTTTCACTGGGAGTCATGGTCATCCCGGAACGATAAACATCAAAGAAATTAGCGTGCAGGTGAAAAGTCACTGCCGGATCAAATTCAATAATGTTTAGGACGTATAACCGAATTAACTGATTTTGATAAATCTGAATAGGATGGTGCATATAATGATGTGGTACACCATTAAACGCATAATACTCATTTTTGTTATCATCATTGACATCATAACCAGACATGATTAAAACAATTTCATCGGCAGGGGGACGGGGTTTAGGTGGGTCAATTATAAACATTCCATATAAGCCCTTGGCAATGTGACGAGTAACCGGGGCAACATGACAATGATATAAATGTACGCCGTAGGGTTCGGCATCAAATTCATAGATAGTCGCTTTACCATTGCTCACAGGCCGTACTCCATCCATTTCTGCACGGTGAACTCCATGAAAATGTAAGGAGTGGGAATGTCCAGCCTTATTGAGAAATAGTATTCTTATTCTTTCTCCTTCTTTTGCCCGGAGCGTCGGTCCAGGGATACGCCCGTTTAAGTCCCAAATGTTATAGGAAACAGCACTATTAAGCTGGATGGTGGAAGTTCCAGCAACTAATTGAAATTCGCGGATTGTCCGCCCATTTTCCTGTTTAATTGTCCCATAATCAAAATCTCGTAACACCTGCATGGGGTTAGTAGCACCGTTAGCTGCTGCCATTTCCATGGGTGGTATTCTCACTATAGCATGATTTTTGCCGCCTAATATTTGCCACAATGCCCCCGCAGTCATAATTCCCACACCAGAAACTCCCAATTTTAGCAGTTGGCGACGGGTCGAAATTTTATCTTGACTGAGGGTAAAGTTATCAGACATGAGATTTTTAGGGGTATACTAAGAAAATGAGAATTATTTGCAATTAGTTTTAGACATCTTATAAAAATTAGGAATTATTGTCAATAACTTAGAAAAATTTATTTTCATGGCAATTCTTGGTATATTGGTTTTTTTACCCTTGTCTAAAACCTAGTCCATAGAATAAGGTACTAGGATTTTGATAATGACTGCTGGTGTCAATGATCTGTTTTTGTTATTAACCAGCAAAATACACTTTATTTTGATAAATTAGCCCAACTATTTATGGGAGTTGACAAATGACTGCTTTTTCTCCTACTTCAGTATTACAAAAAACTGCTGGTATTACCCTTTCTAAACCAGTACAGGTAACACTTTATATGATGTTATCTTCTTTAGTTATTTGGACTGTATTTTTCTCTACCTATCCACCAGCGCATAATACAGCACACTCAGCGCGTCACCATGCTTTAGGCGTGGCCTGTCATTAAATTTATCTTTTGATAATTTTGCTTATGGTGGGCAATGCCCACTATACATTATTGTTTGAAAAATCAAATATCAGTGTCGGAATTCAGAAGTCAGGAGTCGGAATATTTGTTGGTCGCTATCATCTTCCAGAAGTCTGCTTTTTGTTCAATTATCAAGAATAATTTGAAAACTCTGATTATTATGTATCCTGAGTTCTCACATATTAGTCCTATGTAAATAACATATTCTTTTGTAATTAAATCTTAGTTGACTATGAAAAAATATCGCCTGTTTGCTCTTGTCAGTGCTGCTTGTATTTGTTTATCAATTTTATATTCTTGGGTGGGAATTGCCCAAACTCCTCAATCTCAAGTTTTATTAACTACAAACCCATCTTTAGAAAAAATTCTCCCCTTTGAAGCTGGTACAGATAGGGAACAATCTCCGGTTAAGTTTACATTGCAAGCTGTTGATGCTGGGGGCAAATTATTAAAGAATGCTTTAATTAAATTACAAATTTCCACACCTCCCCGTAATCATTTTTTAAGCACAGATTTTCCTATTGTGGAAGGAACAAGGTTATTAGAATTGGAGGCTGCTGCACCTAATGGTAAATTAGAATTTGAGCAAATGTTACCAATTCGGGGTAATTATCAAATTCAAATTAATGTTTCTCCTTTAGTAGCAAATGCTTTTGCTAGTTATGAGCAAACTTTGAATTTAAATGTGAGAGAAAATCCCGTTAAATATAAATATTTTGCCGTCATCGCAGCGATTTTATTATCATTAGGATTGTTAGGCGGTTGGGTAATTGGTGGACAAGAGGAAATTAAAGATGGGGAAATTGCCCCGCAGTCTGTCCGGTTGTTGTTAAGTGCATTAACCGTAGTGGCAATTGTGACTCTATTATTTATTAATATCACGGCGGAAGTTGCGGAAGCTCATGGTGATGCACATAATCATACAAACGAGAAGATAGCCCCATCAATTAGCCAATCTCAGGGCATGGAAATCAAGATTACAGGGGATAAAATGGCAACTGTGGGGAGATTGGCAAATTTAGCGGTTGAGGTCAAAGATAGCACCATAGGGGCAGCTATTAAGGATGTAGGATTGAGAGTAAAAGCGATCGCATTGGAAGATAATTTAACGGTGTTTGCTTATCAGGGATTTCCTAATGCAGAAGGTAAGTTAATCTGGCAAGAACAATTTTTTGATGGCGCACCTCATAAGGTAGAAGTAGAAGCTATTTCTTTACCTGAATCTTCACGTCAATTTCCAGCAGTGAAGGTAGCGCAACTTGTAGAAGTCGAGGGAATTGCACCACCAATGTATATCCGGTTGATTGGCTTATTTTACTTTACGGCTATTGTGGGTATGGGAATGGCGATTGGGTTGTTAATTCAGCATAAAAGAGAATTGCCAGTTAGGGGTAGGGGAAATTAAGTAGTTAACGAAGGCAGGAAGCAGAAGGCAGTTTTTGGAACGGGGATTTATACCCACCTGATTTAGATAAGAGGTAGCATCTGGAAAACTAGAATTTCTAAATCAGGAAAATCTAAAGGAGATATGTTTTGATATTCTGTGATAATTTCTTGATTTTGATAACCTTCACTTGTGGGATTTCTAAATACAATTAGTTCGCGTTTCACTACATCTAATACCCAATAATCTTTAATTCCTGCTTGAGAATAAGCTTTAGCTTTGATTTCTGTATCTAGCTTTAAACTGCTATCTGCAACTTCGATAATTAAATAAATTTCTGCCGGGGTAGGATGATGATCTGCATAGTCTAGGGGATCTATTTTTACTACAGCAATATCTGGTTCTGGTTCAGACCTTTCACTTAATTTTACAGGGTCTTGAATAGCTATGCAAGCTTTATGACCAACTCTGTTTTCTAACAACTTATATGTTCTACCCACTGCTGAACGGTGGGCTATTCCTTTAGCAACCATCCAGATTATTTTCCCCTCTAATAATTCTACCCGTTCACTTGGCTCAAATATTCCTGCTTCAGCCATTTTGTGGTATTCATCAACAGTCCACAGCCGCAATTGTAAGGGTGATTCTGTGGTTTGCATAGTTAATTAAGGTAAATATTTATCCTCTATTATATGATGTTTTATTTGTCTGAATCAGGATGTCTGGTTACTGAGCGAAGTTGAAGTACGGGATTTGAGGATTTACAGGATTTTTGTCTGAGTCAGGATATCTGGTTACTGAGCGAAGTCGAAGTACAGGATTTGAGGATTTACAGGATTTTTTATGAGATAATACAAATAAAGACACTGTAAATACACAATGACGACTCAATTAATGAACCAAATATCGTTCATATACATGATGGTTAATTTTTACAGTGCGTAATTGCTAGTAAATTAAATTGGCAACCAGGAAATGATCAACCTGTGCGTTCCTGGACTTTGTATCTGCAATCTAGTAATAATTAGAACATTAAATGAATGAATTACAAAGAAATAGTTATGATCTTGTGATCAGTAATTATGCTTTGACTGAGATTAGAAAAGAAATACAAGAAGTTTATTTAGAAAAAGTTGTACTTCCTGCTCAACGAGGTTATATTACATACAATGAAATCAATCCAGAAGACTTTCATTCTTACACCAAGGAAGAATTTATTGCCCTGATTCCTTAAATCAAAATTAAAGAAGAAGTTGCTATCTTAGATCCTAGGGATTGTACCCTAGTTTGGTAATCAAAATTTATCTATTCACATCTTCGATTCTCGTAATAAGAATAAGGTGGCCAATGCCAACCCTACGAAATCTCAACAATTCTAGATTTTTATTTTTCTGGCCAGATTACTTCTAGGCGCTCTTGTGCTTCTTTTAAAGCAGTTTCCGCTGAAGCTTTACCTAATAATGTCGCCTCAATTGCTCTGCCTAAACTATCCGAAAGGCGATTATATCCAGCCAGAATTGGTCGAGAACCAGCGACATTCATTTGGTCTACAAATACTTGTAACCAGGGTTTATCACTGAGATATTTTTTATATTCTGGACTTGCTGCTGATTTCATGTTAATCGGTAAAAATCCTGTACCTATTGCCCATTCTGTTTGAAATTCTTCACTTAAAACAAATTCTAAAAATTTAAAGGCGGCTTTTTCTCTTTCTGGTTGGGTTTTCATAATAAAAAAACCACCTGTACTTGTAACTGTAGCTGGAGTCACATTGGTAGGAATGGGAAAAACTTTATAATCTACTTTAGACTTGGTAATATAAGTCCAAGATCCAGTAATTTGCATAGCTGCACGACCACTGAGAAAAGCATCTTCTTCATAACCTCTTTCTGGGGGAGAAAGAGTTGCAGAACCATCTTTGATTAAGTTTTCCCACAATTTTAAAGCAGTAATAGTTCCTTCATTCATTAAATCTGGACTGTCATTAGTTACTATTTCACCTCCAGCACTCAACAAAAAGGGAAACCAGCTAAAAACAGTCCATTCTCCCTTACCTAAAGGTAATAACATTCCATATTGTTCTGGTGTTTTGTCGCCATTTTTATCTATTGTTAATTTTTTAGCAACTTCTCTAAATTCTTTCCAAGTTTTAGGAAGTTGAGAAATTCCTGCTTTTTTAAACAAATCAGAACGGTAAAAAATGGCAAGATTGCTGGTGTAATATGGGATTGCCCAAATGTGATTATCTAATGTTAATTGCTCAAATAAATTGGGACTAACTTCTGATTTTACAGGTGATTTAGCTAACCAATTTTCTAAAGGTACAATTGCTCCTAGTTCTGCAAACTGACCAGTAAATTGTGGGTCAAATGCAAGAATATCGGGAGGTGCATTACCCACTACTGCTGTTAATATTTTAGGCAATCCTTCTCCATAAATAGACTCTACTTGAATATCAGGATGAGTCTGATTAAATTTGTCTACTAATTTATTAAAAACATCTCGATTATTAGGGGGGTTAATTGCTTGCCAAAGTGCTAAATGAATTATTCCATTATTTTTATGTGTAGCTTCTTGACAACTAGATAAAAATACAATGCAAAAACTCAGGACAAGTCCTAAAATTACCAGTGTCCCAGCGGAATGAACTAACTGACGCAAATAATTTCTAATTTGTAATAAAAACAACAGGATATTATTCATGTCAAAAATTTAGCTAGATACAGAAACACTATTAGTAAAATTCTTAGTTATACTAGTTTCAGCCCTAGTATAAATATAAGTTTCAGGCTCTTTTATTGTGTGAGTTTTAAAGATTTTTTCTGCTCTTTCCCATAAATCTGTATCTTCTCCATAAGTCATGTGTTTAAATCCTTCCAACTCAAAAAATACCTTTCTTTTGCCAAAAAATGTTGGTCCCAAAACACATTCTTTTAAATTAATTAATTTACTAGGCTGATAATAATCTGCAACTAAAATTTCTTCTGCGCTAAAAAATCCCCCTTGAATCAAATCAATTTCTGGATGAGCTTTCATATATTCTAATCGTGACTCTAAATGATTTGGTTTATATGAGTCGTCACTATCAAGCAGTGTTATGTATCTACCAAATGATGCCTGGATTCCTGCATTTTTGGCATAACATTGTTTTTTATTCTGATGTTTTAAATAACGGATATTATTGTATTTATCAAGATAGGAATTGACAATTTCAAATGTATTATCACTGCTACCATCATCTACTATTAAAAGTTCCCAATTTGTAAAAGTTTGATTGAGGACACTATCAATGCCTTTATTTAAGTGATGAGCGCGGTTATACGTACAGACAATAATGCTAATTTCTGGGCTGATATCAAAAGCGATAGGACTCATAGTGAGTTATTTACAGATAAAAGGCAGGTTAATGGCGTATCAACTAATATCTAGTATCGCATAACATGGTAACATGACTAAGTTAGTTATCATTCCCTTAATACTGGGTAACAATGATAACTAATATTCTCCAATATTTACAAACTTCAGAATGCAGTCAAAAGCAATCTGCTAAAACATTTTACAGTTAGTTCGATATTAATTAAATATATTTTTTTCAGCTTATGACTCATTTTGGCACAATTTGCCCCACCGCTACTGGTCACTTAAACACCATGACTGCTTTAGGACGCGAACTCAAAAAACGAGGTCATCGTGTCACTGTTTTGGGGATGGCTGATGCAGAACCCAATGCCAAAGCTGCTGGCTTGGAATTTCGTCCTATCTCTGGGGATGATTTGCCGGTGGGAACAACAGCTAAATTTTATGAGGAGTTGGGCAAACTCAATGGTTTAGCCGCATTACGTTACACAACTTCTTTATCAGAACAAACCACGGCTTTATTTTTGCGGGATGCACCACAAGTTATTCAAGATGCTGGAATAGAAGCACTGATAATTGATGAATGTATATTTGGGGGAAGCACAGTAGTCGACTTTTTGAATATACCTTTTGTGACGGTTTGTTCAGCCCTAGTCAATGGTTTTGATTATTCTATTCCGCCATATTTTAAAACTTGGCAATATAACCCAGCATGGTGGGCAAGATTGCGAAATCGTGCAGGTTATGAGTTAATGTTGTTGAGTTTTAGTAAACCTATCCGACAGGTAATTTCAAAATTTCGTCGTGAATGGAATTTACCACCTTGTACTAATATTAATGATTTTTACTCTGTTTCCAAATTAGCAATTATTAGTCAACAAGTAGCCGAGTTTGAGTACCCAAGACCTAATTTAACTGGGTTACTTCATTTTACTGGACCTCATTTTGATGCTACAGCTAGAAAATCCGTTGATTTTCCCTTTGAAAAATTAAATGGACAGCCTCTTATTTATGCTTCGATGGGAACATTACAAAATCGGCTGCATAATATTTTCCATCATATTGCGGAAAGTTGTGTAGGTCTAGATGCTCAATTAGTTCTTGCCCTGGGAGGTGGACTAGAACCTCAAGACTTACCAAACTTACCAGGAAATCCCATAGTTGTGAAATATGCACCACAGTTAGAACTGCTCCAAAAAGCAAGTTTAACTATTTGTCATGCCGGAACTAATACTGTCTTGGAGTCATTGTTTTATGGTGTACCTTTGGTGACTATTCCTATTACTAATGACCAACCAGGAGTAGCTGCACGTATTGTCTGGTCTGGTACAGGAAAGTTTATTTCCACTTCCCGGTTAACTACTCCTAGATTACGTCAAGCTATTGAAGAAGTATTGACGCAACCATCTTACAAAAATAATGCTTTGAGGCTAAAAACAGCAATGAATCAAGCAGGAGGAGTAGGTCGTGCTGTTGATATTATTGAGAAGGTGATCTTAAAAAATTAGTTAGTTAACAAAATAAAAATTTTATTAAATGTAAGTTTATCTACATGAAATTTGGTAATCTTGTTAACGTGTTGAGTAAATTAATGAAAATAAATCCCTTTTATGCCTAGATTACCACTTCCTTCTTCTTTAAGCTCTTACTATACAGCTTCATTTAATTTAAAGCACCATATACAGGAATTTTTGCATTTGGATTCAGAAATACTAGAGAGTAGGTTAGAGACAAGTCAGCAGCAGATGGCTGAGTTAGGTCATAAAGATTTTGATTGGGAACAAGCAACAGCTTTTTATCGTGACAAGGTAGGAGAATTTTACTTATTTGATTTGGGGGCGTGGCATTTAGCAAGTCATGAAAATATTGAAGATACCCTGTTGCTGATTACAAATCATGCTCAAGGTCGAGTTTTGGATTTTGGTGGTGGAATTGGGACACATACCCTGGGTACTGCGCTGTGTCCGCAGGTTGAGCAAGTTGTATATTGTGATATTAATCCGATTAATCGTGATTTTGTAAAATATCGGGCCGAACAGATGGGTTTGAGTCAAAAAATCGTTTTTTGTCAGGAGATAGCTGGTGACGAAACTTTTGACACTATTATTTCTTTTGATGTTTTAGAACATTTACCAAACCCTAGCGAGCAGTTGTTAAAATTCCATCAAGCTCTGACAGATGAGGGTAAAATTATCCTCAATTGGTGTTTCTTTAAAGGTGTTAATCAAGAACATCCTTTTCATCTTGATGATCCTTATTTAGTAGATATTTTCTATCGCACACTTCAAAGTAAGTTTCTAGAGATATATCACCCTTACCAAATAACATCTCGTTGTTACCGTAAGTTATTTTAAAATCTGAGAATTTAGTCGTTGACCTAGTGCAGCTTGGCGGAAATAACTATCCAGTTTAAAAAGGTGAAAAAGCTGATAAGCTGTTGTGCATTTAATTTGTATAAATGAGACAGGCAAGATGCCTGTGCCACAAGAGTTCAAGAATTTATGACTATACAATTTAGCTGCATAACAGCTTAAAACAAGCTTTCTTACCTTCTGCATTCGAGGCGATAAGATCCCCGACTTCTGAGATCAATTTATCATTTATGGAGATCATAAATAAAAGAAGTCGGGGATCTGGGTGTTAACAAGTGCTAAAGCTGAATACTTACTGCATTCTTTCAATAGTCTGTGTTTATAGTTTTTAACCTATCAGATATTCATAGACTGGCATGGGTATCATACCACGGTTCTATAATCTTGAGTGTTTCTAAGAGCTTTTTTCCTAGAGGAAGATCATAAATAAATCCATTCAATCTAAATATTTTATAGTACAAGAAAATGCGTTTATAGCAATTGATTGCTTGACTTTCTGAGAGCCAATTTCCTGGTGTTTCTTCTCCAAAGAGTCCGCTAGAACCAAATTCAAATTTATGTTCAATGTATTGGCCTTCTCGTGCTGGAAAGGGACACATTTGTTGTGATATTTTCTCTTGGTTAATAACTTTAAATTTCTGATAACCCAGTTCTTTTAATAGGTTAAATTCTTCCAATAAGCTACTCCAAGAAGTTTTATCTGATTCTATGGATATAAACTGTGGTTTACTGTCAAAGTGCTGTAATGCTTTTACGCACAACAGGTCTGCACCTTCAATATCAATTTTCAGATAGTGGGGAATGCCAAATTCTTGCAAAATGGTTTCAAATTTAGAACTTTTTACAGTGATTCCTAGGGATTTTGTCCCATATACCTCGTTTCTTTTCACCCAATCTTGAGAAATTGTCCCCCAAACACTTATCTCTAAATTAGTATAAAAGGTAATTTCCCCATCTTGTGGGGCTATTGCCAGATTCAGAAGTTGGAGTTGACCATCATCTATATATGATTGTAGTCGCTTTTTTGTAGTTTCATAAAGCTGAGGATCTGCCTCTATCCCAATGACTCGAAAACCTTTTTTTAAATAGTATTCAGTGTCTTCACCCAGATGAACACCAACATCAATTATTAAATTTTTATCCATAGATAATCATTTTTTACGAGTATAAACAAAAATTCCATCTGGAGTTATTATCGCATGATTTAGAAACCATTATCACTGGTGTTTTGCTATTGTTGATTTCTACCATGTAGCCAGGCCAATTTTTCTAATAAATTTATTTTTTTATTTCTAATATCCCTGCTTTTGCATCTAATGTTGCCATTACTCCCACTGGTAAAGCTGCATTAGGGCTATCATGACCAAAGGGTAAATCTGAGACAATAGGAATGTTTAAATCAGATAATCTATCTAGCAAAACTTCCTCGATAGTCAAACTAGGTACATTTGGCGGTGCTTCACATTTAGTAAACCCTCCTAATGCAATACCCCGAACTTTGGATAAAAGCCCACTTAACCTCCACTGTGTCAGCATTCTATCAATGCGATAGGGTGCTTCTGTGACATCTTCCAAAGCTAATATTACACCATCTAGGTGTGGTAAAAGAGGTGTACCTAAAAGATGGGTTGCTACTGTGAGATTACCAGGAAGTAATACACCTGTGACAGTGCCTCCTCCCCAACCTTTACCCTTTAAAGGGGCGATCGCCCGACCTTCGACAATATCAAATAACCGCTCTATTGATGATTCTGGCTCATCTGCTAGGGTAGTTAGTACGGGTCCATGTAAACTACAAATACCAGCGTTATAGAGACTCCAAAGCAGGGCTGTGACATCAGAAAAGCCGATCAACCATTTAGGATCGGCGGTGTTTTGTTGCCAAGTCCAATCTTCTAAAATGCGGGTACTGCCAAAACCACCCCTCGCGCAGAGAATACCCCGACATTCTGGATCATGCCATGCTGCTGCTAGGTGCTGACGACGGTGGGCATCTGTACCAGCTAGATAACCATGTCTATCATCTAGATTATTGCTAATTTCCACACGGTAGCCGTGCGCTTTCCAAATTTCTATACCCTGATTAAAGGCCTCAAATTCTCGTAATGCACCACTAGGGGCGATGACGCGCAGTAAATCATCAGGTTGGAGAGGTGGGGGTAAAATCATTTACATTTAAAAGGGAACATATAGGTAATAAAGATATTTTTATTTGCAAAATGTTGAATTTATCGGGCAATGTAATTTTATCGTACTTTTTACCAACTACCTATAATGATGTTTGTTCTAGTGGGAGTAATTCTGGAGAAATTTGTAATTCTTGAGTTTGAGGGTGATTTAAAGACAATTGAGAATGATCATCAACGGATGGATTTAAAACTATTGGTTCTTGAGGTTTGCCCACTGGTAAGGTGAGAGTTGGTAAATCCTGATTAGCCGATGCTTCTAGGATAGGTTCTGAGGTAGTATTTGGTTGATTAATTATTATTGTCTGATTTTTCTGATTAAAAGTTTCTCTTTGATTAATTAAATAGATACTAATTAAGGTGAGAAAAACTCCTAACCATTGGATGCTTGTCAGGATTTCGTCTAGGAAAATATAACCGAATATTAGGGCGAAAACCGGTGTCAGAAAGGTGAGAGAACTTAAACTAGTGAGATTGCCACTGGAAGCAAAGTAGAAAAATAATCCGTAAGCGATCGCACTACCAAACACAGTAACATAACTTAATGTCAACCAATCCATTGGTAAAAGATTTACCCATTGTTCAGATTCCACTACAGAAGAAATTCCCCACAAAGGCAAGCCACCGATAATTGTATGCCATCCTGTAGCTATGACTGGATCTGCATAACGGCATACAAACCGAATCAACACAGTCCCCACAGCCATAGATAAAGCTGCTAGTAACATTAATAACTCACCACTATTAAATAACTGTTGCCAATTATCTGTGGTAATCATCACTCCTGAATCCAGTAGATGAAAAATCCATGCTTTTGGTAAACCGATGAGACTAATACCGATAATTCCCAATCCTAATCCCAACCATCCCCATATACCAATATGTTCTTGAAACAACCACAAAGAAAGTAAAGCTACTACTAAAGGTTGGGAATCTATCATTACTGAACCTAATCCGGCATTAGTTCTGACTAAACCCTCTGCTAAAAACCCTTGAAATAATGTACCATCAACCAAAGCAAATATAATAATCCACAACCATCCTAACCAACTTTTCGGTTGAGGTTTACCCATTAATGCCGCCACAATCAGAATTAACACCCCCGCAGGTATTAACCTAAATCCCGCCATAAATAGGGGTGTGGTATGGGGAATTACACCTTTCATGGCTACCATTGCTGTACCCCAGAGGAAAAAAGGAGTAATTAATAGTAGATAACCTAGAGGATTTTTAGATCCACTGATTTGCACTTGCATGGGCTAAAATATTTTTTAGTAAACAGATGGAAACATTACTTTACCTGATTTTACTAAACATTGAGTTTTATGTTCAGAGTGTGGCTGATAATTCAGGTGCTAAGGTATCTGTATCAGTGTTTGGTAACAAAAAATGATCATAATTAAATCTGGTATTCCCATTAAACCAAGAATGGAAGATAGCTTTGGTATTACTTTAGCGCCATTATCTGTGGTAGAAATCTATAGTCAAGCAGATAATCAGGCTAATGGTGCAGTCGTACTAATGAGTGGGATGGTGCGTAACCAAACAGATGGTAAACCAGTAATCGCGTTAGAATATCAAGCCTATGAACCCATGGCTTTACAAGTGTTTTATCAAATTGCGGATAATATTCGTCACCAGTGGTCTAATGTTAACCGTGTAGTCATATATCATCGCATTGGTAGATTATCCGTTGGGGAAATTAGTGTACTGGTAGCGGTAGGTTGTCCCCATCGTGGTGAAGCTTTTGCTGCTTGTCAGTATGCAATTGATACTCTCAAACATAATGCACCAATCTGGAAAAAAGAACACTGGCAAGATGGTTCTAGTAGTTGGGTAAACATTGGTATGTGTGATCAAGAATGCTGATATATAGAGGAGAACAGACTATAAATGATAGTTGGTAGAGTATAAAGTCTGTGTTCTGATGATAAATTTACAACAACTTTAAATAATATCTAACATATAGGACTGTAGCTTTGTTTTGACTCATAAACGATGTCGTATTCAAAAGCTCACTTATATTCCAGTTCACCAAAGTCCTCTAGAGATAATTAGTTAATTGATTGTAAAAATATTTAACAAAAGAAAGGGATTTTTTTTGTAATTATTTACAATATTTCAGTTTGTAACTATTTTGGGTAAAGTCAATCAATATGCCTTTAGACTAATTCTAATACAGACATCATCAGATAGGAATAAAGGCAAATGTGTTTAGCAAATATGTTTGGTCACGAATTTGTACTTGGTGTTTCCTTTTTAGCTTGTCTTTTGGGTTTATTGTTACTGTGGGATAACAATAAGCAAATAGATGAAGCACAAGCAACAGAAGAAAGTCTATTAAGAATGAGCTTTGCTTATTGGCTAGTCTATTGTATTGCCTTTGGTATAGAGAAAGTATTTTTATTTGACTGGGAAGCTGTAATTGTAACTTTAAAAATTACTACAGCTTTGTCATATTTTTTAACATTTTCTTGTATTCTCAGTTTGCCATTACATAAATTTGCAGTTCATAGAATTGAAGAATAAATGATCAAAAGTCAAGGTTAGAACTGAATTTAGCTCCAACCTTGCTATTTGTAAATTCATAATTCAGACTAGTCTCATAGCAATAGCGATCGCACTTTCTAGTTCATCCTGTAGTAAAGTTGTGAGGATAAATACCTCTTGCACAGTCTTACCATGACGGGCGATAATTTTATAACCGCCGCGAATGGGTACAGACACGCGCAACTGCATTTTTGGTGCATGACCTTTAACTCTACCAATAACCGCAGGTGTCACAGTTCCAATACCATTCTGCTGACACAGACGTTCTAAAATGGGAATTAAACCGGGAATATGGGTAGAATGATTCCATACGAGTCTACCATCCGTGGATTTAGACATAATGATTATGCTGCTTCCAGGGGAGCCATTGTCAAACCCGCGCGACGTAATTGTTGATGGTACAATTCTGCTGGTTCTTGGGGACCTGTCCAGACAATAGCTTGTCCTTCATAGTGTACCTGGTTGGTGAGTTCCCAGGCGCGATCGCTTGACATTCCCGGAATATATTTCATTAAGCACTCAGCAACGTGCTGGAATGTATTGAAATCATCATTCAAAACAATCACCTTATAATTAGGATAGGTTTTCCGAGTTACTTGATTAACCCGATCAGGTGTCACAGTGGGAGCTGATGCCATAGTATATACATCTATAATTCTTGTCACCATAGAGAAATCAATCAAAAACGACGTTCTACAAACTAACACTACAAATATCTAGTTTAATCCATTGCTGGCTGGGTTAGTAGTCCGATAAAAACTGAATATCACTAAATTCGCTGGCTATAATTTGTTAAGATATCAATTTACAAATGTAACTAAAAATATATAAACTTATAACAGGTGCAACCATGACCACCTTTCCAGGTTATACAAATGATTTCCATGCTTGGACTCAAGAACAGGTTAATTTACTCAAAACTCAACAATGGGACATATTAGACACTGTTAACCTAATTGAAGAATTAGAAACCTTGGGCAGAAAAGAAAGACAAGAATTGAGAAATAGATTAGCTGTGTTACTAGGACATTTATTAAAATGGCAATTTCAAGCAGAAAAACGCAGTAGTAGTTGGTTGAGTACAATTCGAGAACAACGTATTCAAATTAAACTATTGTTAGAAGATAGTCCTAGTTTAAAACCTTATTTAGAAGAAGTTTTTCTCACAGCTTACGAATTAGGTTTAGCATTAGCAATTCGAGAAACTCAACTAGGTGAACAGATATTTCCAGAAATATGTCCGTATACTTCCGAAAAAACCCTTAATTCTGAATTTCTTCCAGATTAATTTGTAGTTAAGGTAAACTGCCGGATTTTGTAATTAAGCTGTTTACAGTAGAAGCTATTGCTTCGGGTTTGCCAGATATAGGGAAAACTAAAACACTCTTAATTTCAGGATTATTAACTAATTCTTGTAAACGATGGAATTGTGTTTCAGTAATGGCAATTCCCGCCGAATTTTTGACATAATTTAGTTCTTCTTGAAAATTAGCATCATTGTAAGCTTGAATAAATACTCGATCTACATTCCATTGTTCCCAGTCAGCAGCAAAATATCGTTTTGACCAATAGGGATTATGATGACAAATATCAAAACTCACATTGGGGTTAGCTTGTTTCATCCCACCAATCATTTGTTTCACAAAAGCAGTTAATTTACTTGTCCGATCTACTTTTCCGGGTAATTCAGCATGATAACCTAAATAATCATCCCATTGCACAGCATCAATTTTCGGATACTTTTTCACAAATTCAACGAGAATATTCTTAAATAAATTAGCAACTTCAGGAATTTCTACATCTGGAACATAATGATCAATCCCAGAATAGGTTTTATCTATGCCAGGTACAATCCATTTACGAGCAATTGCTAAATCAAAAATTGGACTATTTTTATCTATTTTAATCCCTTTTTCAAAATAAGCATGGACTTCCATTCCCTGTTTATGTGCCTCATCAATTAACCAGTTTAGCCATTGATCTTGAAATAAATTAGGACAACTTTGAAAACCTAGAGTTTTTTGCATCACCTGACTATTATACATCGTACAACCATTACCCCAAACACCATGAATAATAGTATTAAATCCTTGTTGATGATAATAACGGACTCTTTGGCGAATTGTTTGTTCATCGGCATTATTAGTAACTTGATAACGACTTAAATAAATACCTCTAATTACTTTTTTTTGCCAAGGAGTTTGAGCAGATGGGGTTTTTGGCGGTAGGATGGTTTTGATAGGAGTAGGTTGACCAGTAGGAGGGATATTAGCAGGAGTGGAGACAACGGGAGTAGGAGTTGTAGTAGCAATGGGACTGGAAATTAAGGGCGGGACGATGGTTTGAATAGGAGTAGAATTTAAAATAGGAATAGTGATTTGTTGATTTTGGGGTAAAAATTTGCTGATATCGAAATTTCCTCGCTGGGTAAATAACCAATAACCTCCTCCTAGGATCACTAAAATCAGAGAAAAGGGAATATTTGCACATCCACATCCATTAGGTTCTGTTTTTTTCTGTGACATAATAAAATCATCATTGAATAGTAGTCTTGTTTGATTTACAGGACTTAATATTTAATTTTTTAATTATTGGTCTAGCATATTATATAATCAAAAACCCAATATTATTATGAGTTATTGTCTTAATTCCCTGTGTTCCCATCCAGAAAACCCTGAGAATATGAAAGTGTGCCAAACTTGTGGCACAAAATTATTCCTCAAAGAACGCTATCGTGCCATTAAACCTATTGGACAAGGTGGTTTTGGCAGAACTTTTCTGGCTATAGATGAGGATAAACCATCTAAACCTCCCTGTGTGATTAAGCAATTTTACCCCCAAGCCCAAGGTACAAATACAGTACAAAAGGCGATAGAGTTATTTAATCAAGAGGCTGTTCAGTTGGATGAATTGGGACAACATCCCCAAATTCCCGAACTTTTAGCATATTGTACCCAAGATGACAGACAGTATTTGGTGCAAGAATTTATTGATGGCATTAATTTATATCAAGAATTGTCTCAAAACGGTGCTTTTGATGAGTCACAAATTCGGCATTTGTTAAATGATTTATTGCCAGTCTTGCAATTTTGTCATGATAAAAAAGTGATTCATCGGGATATTAAACCAGAAAATATTATTCGTCGTCGTAGCGATCGCAAATTAGTTATAGTTGATTTTGGGGCGGCAAAATCCGCCACATCAACGGCACTTAACCGCACAGGTACAAGTATTGGTAGTCCTGAATATGTTGCCCCAGAACAAATGCGAGGAAAGGCACTTTTTGCCAGCGATATCTATAGTTTAGGGGTAACTTGTATTAATCTCTTAACCGAGCGATCGCCTTTTGACTCCTATGATGCCCATAATGCAGCCTGGGTATGGCAACAATATCTCACCACCCCCGTCAGTAAAGAATTAAGTTCCATTATTAACAAAATGGTGGCAACTATCCCCAGTCAGCGCTATCAAAATATTAATCAAGTTCTCCAAGCCTTAGATTTTCACTTCTCAGCTTCACTTCCGACAAAAATCATAGTACCTAGTTCCCCACCTGCCCCTGTGGTTAAAACTTCTACTCAAATAGATCAAGAATTGCAAGAAGTGAAAACTCAATTTACAGGGATTAAAGCCGAAAATCAAAATCCTTTACCAGAAAAATTTCATGAACTCACTTCTCAGATCAATAGTGAGAGTAAAGTTAAAAATAAAATAGATCAAGAATTAGAAGAATTAAAAGCTAAATATCTTGGTAATGATTGAATCTAATCACCTGATACCATTTCTTTGTAAAGTTGCATATAATTTACCCCCTTACTAAGGTGGGACTACAGGGGGGTCTGATTATCTGCATCTTCATAAAAAATTGGTATTGAATAGCAAAATTCCTGAACAACTGAGTCTTATTTTTCCCCTCTCAGCAGTCAGGACTATCATTCAGAAATCATTCAGAAATAAATTTAAAAGCATCTAAATATTGATGAATGCCCAGGAGATGGGAAAAATCTCCTGTTTACCGTCAGAATTCATCCAATCAGGAGTTAGCAATCACAATGTTAGATAGTAACTCTGATAGATGAATACTTTACTGTGAGCAATTTTAGTTAAAATGATTAACTAATTTATGTAGCATTCATCACTAATGTGTTAACAAGGGTGACAAATTTATTTTTTCGGCGAAATCAGCATCATCATATTTCGTCCTTCTTTTTTTGGTGCTTGCTGTACTTCACCAAAAGGATCTAGATCGGTGGCCATGCGTTTAAGCAAAGTTTCTGCTAAGTCGCTATGTTGAATTTCTCGACCTCGGAACATGACTGTAGCCTTAACCTTATCCCCATCCTTGAGGAAGCGTTCGGCTTGTTTGACGCGCACATTATAGTCATGTTCTTCTATTTTGTAGCGCATTTTAACTTCTTTCACATCAGCCGTGTGTTGCTTCTTCCTGGCTTCCCGCGCCTTCTTCTCCTGCTCAAACTTATATTTCCCATAGTCCATAATTCGACATACCGGCGGATCGGCTTTGTCACTGATTAGCACGAGGTCTAATTCCTTTTCCTCTGCTAATTGGATCGCCTCTTGGGGGGTAATAATTCCCAATTGTGCGCCATCAGTGTCAATCACCCGAATTTTCGGGAAGCGAATCCGTTCGTTAATTTGGGGCAGATCGCGAGTTCTTTTTTTCTCAATCACAGGCATTATGATTTAGTGGCAGTTCTTTAGTTAAGAATTTGGATTGGTCTTGATTCAGTTAGCTTAGTTTAATATGCCGATGAGGGCAAAATACAAGAGTAACTTAGAATGGAAAAATGAGTATCCATCTCTAGGATAGCTAATTCATACATAAGTTGGGTAAACCAACATACTTGCTATTCTACTCACTTTGAGATAATTTCCCTACATTACTTAATCTAAATTACATAATATTTGACAATAATTAACGATTATCACGATTTATTCCGGGTACATTCAATATATTCTTATACAAGAGCTACCCTTATCCTTGTCTGTTGCTATACTTTTCAATAAATCCACTAGAGATCAACGTGACCACTGCAATACATTGGCAAAAACGAGTTGGTAATCAAAGGGACTGGGTGTGGCGTGGTTGGCAAACCCGTTATACTTATATTCGCCCGTCGGCAATTTCTCCCAAAAAAACACCTCTGATTTTATTACATGGCTTTGGTGCTTCCATTGGCCATTGGCGACACAACTTAGAAGTTTTGGGGCAATCTCACACGGTTTACGCCCTCGACATGATTGGTTTTGGTGCTTCAGAAAAAGCTGCAACTAATTATAATGTCCTACTCTGGGTAGAACAGGTTTACGATTTTTGGCAAACTTTTATCCGTCAACCAGTGGTTTTAATCGGTAATTCTATCGGTTCACTCATTTCTTTAGTCGCAGCCTCTACCCATCCTGATATGGTACAGGGCATAGTCATGATGAGTTTACCCGACCCCAGCCTAGAACAAGAAATGATTCCACCGATAATACAACCTCTTGTTAGCGGTATTAAAAGTATATTTACTTCCAGATTAATTCTCAAACCAATATTTTATTTTGTCCGTCGTCCCGGTGTCTTACGTCGTTGGGCTGGTTTAGCCTATGCTAATCCTCAAGCCGTTTCCGATGAACTCATAGATATCTTAGCCAGTCCTCCCCAGGATAGAGGATCTGCCCGTGCTTTTAGAGCTTTATTTAAAGCCACAACAGGAATTAATTTTAGTCCTAGTGTCAAGCAGATTTTACCAAACTTAACAATTCCCATGTTGTTAATTTGGGGAAAAAAAGATCGATTTGTTCCTCCCGCATTGGCTAATCAATTTGTGCGCTGTAATGACAAACTACAATTACTATATCTAGAAGATGTTGGTCATTGTCCCCATGATGAATCACCAGAACAAGTTAACCAAGCAATTTTAAATTGGATTGGTAATTGGTAATAGACATCTGGTAAGCTGTTATGCAGCTAAATTGTATAGTCATAAATTCTTGAACTCTTGTGGCACAGGCATCTTGCCTGTCTCATTTATACAAATTAAATGCACAACAGCTTAGTAATTAAATGTGCATAATCACCAAACCCCTGCAAGTTATTATGCGGGAGAAATATAGTCATAATTGAGACTTGCAATCATCAGCGTGACCTGTATCTACAGTTATGTTATAATTGCAGTCAGCACTTGTGAAGCGAAAACTTCACGTTTGTCTTGGAGAGGTGTCCGAGTGGTTGATGGTGACGCACTCGAAATGCGTTTTGGGGCAACTCAACGGGGGTTCGAATCCCCCCCTCTCCGTTGAATGGTACTACTATTGTGGCTTTTCTTCCTTTTGTTGCTGGGTTTCCGGTACTGAATTGGTGTTATTTTCTACAGTTGGGACTACCACCGAGGAAGGATTTTCTGGCGAAGATTCCTGGAATGGAATAACCGGAAGATTAGATTCTGCTGAAGATTCCTTAGCAGTGGGTGGAGTATTTTCTGGTGGTGGTGTGGTAGAAGATTTTGGAGGTTCTTGTACTTCACGCAAAGTATCTATTAAGGATGGTGAAGTAGTGGCAACAGGAGTTGATTGCTTGATTTTGCTTTCGGGAGGTTGAGAATTATTTTCAGGTGCTTTTTCTTCATCACTCCTATTACCAGTAGGAGTTGCTGCTGGGACAACATCAACATTTTTCCGTTTTCTCTTCACCCTAGATTCTGGTTTAGATTCACTCAAAGATGAAGTTTTTGTCTTTTGGTTCTCAGATGATGGTGACATTTCGACAAGGGGATGGGGTGCAGGAGATTCGTAAGTAGATTGTTCAAAAAGTGGTTTAGGTGATGATTTTACCTCAGATTTTGACAATACCCGCGTGATACTAAATCCTGCTGTGGCCGCAACTAAAGCAATACTAATACCAATAATTCCCTTAGATAAACCTGGTTTTTTTTCTTCTTCTATATTTGCGGCTTTTGATGATGTAGTCGAAGGATGATAAGTAGGATTTTTAACTAAATTTTCTGATTTTAAATCTGATACATTAAGAGTAGGTAAGGCTTGAGTTTGTAAAACCGTGGATGTAATATTTGGCTGATTTTCCGGTAATAATTCCAGCCACTGAGCAACTGTACTAGGACGAAACTGCATTTCTACAGCCATACCGCGAATAACCGCTTGATTAACAGCCCCAGTCAAATGGGGTTGGATTTCACGGGGAGAGGGCATTTTCTCTCGATCGCGCAGTAATGCTGGTATGGGAACTTGCGCTGTTAAAAGTGCATATAAAGTTGCAGCTAAACCATAAACATCTGTGGCCGCTGTCCGTGGGGCTTGGGTTAAATACTGTTCTATGGGCGCATATCCCTCACTCACTAAACCTGTATGTGTTTGTTTTACCCCATTGTTAAATTCTCTAGCAATGCCAAAATCAATTAGTACAACTTCCTGAGTTCCTTGACGCAAAATAATATTATCTGGTTTGATATCTCGATGGAGTAAACCATTATCATGTACTACCTGCAATGCTGCGCCTATTTGGCGGATGTAATGAATGGCGGTCACCTCCGGCAGGGGTATTCCCGGTAAAACAAATGCGGACCCTAAAGTTTCTCCAGGAATATATTCCATTACCATATAAGGTAAACCCTCTTCCTGGAAAAAGTCGCTGACCCGGACAATATGGGGATGAACACAAGCAGCTAATCTCCTGGCCTCATCTTGAAATTGGCACTGGAACTTAGGAAAATCGGGATGTTGCCGCAACCTCTCATTAATAGTTTTCATCACCACTTCTTGTCCTAGATAGTGGTGCATAGCTTTGAAGGTAACACCAAATCCGCCCCGCCCTATTTCCTGGAGGATAGTATATTTTCCATTTTGCAAAATTTTGCCTGCTAACATAGGGTTTTTCAGTCTTAAATGAGCAGATCATTACATAGCTTGTAACACTCTTCCCTATTATAAGATAATAGGCTGAAAACCGTCCTTTAGGCAAGGGATGAAAGCCAGTTGAGTGCTTTAGCCCTCAGTGATATTAAGGTTTCTAGCATATCTTTCAATTAACTCACTAACACTGATTTTTTCTATCTTAGCTCGCCTAGCTAAAATTCCCCAAGCCGTGTCAGTTAAGTTAATACCTCTTCGTTTTTTCATCTCATCATAAAAAACTGGTGTATTTTTAACCCTCTTTTGTCCTTTACTTCGGCTTCGGTCAGTACAAGTTCCTGTTGACATATGTAGAATATCAGACTACACTAAACTTAGTTTAGCACAGATTCAGGAGGTGATTAAGTAGTGCTGGTATTAGAGTACAAAGCCAAGTATAACCAACGTCAAAAACAAGCTATTAACGAAGCAATCAGGACAAC
>JACCDP010117104.1_pt1 | contig 74120 bp, 90 predicted proteins | sample 7445841 | NCBI WGS metagenome assembly JACCDP01 (sample SAMN15323441, study PRJNA562643) | freshwater metagenome | isolation source: river surface water | place: USA:Blue River Watershed | collected 2017-08-17 | reverse complement strand
TGCTGAGTATGGTGATTTCATTGAAAATAAAAAATCAATTTATAAAGGATTTTTCAAAAAAAGTGAGATACTAAAATTATTACATCAGACTAGTCCTGATATTTACAAGATGATTGTAAGAGAAGTAAAGTTAGAAGAGATATTATAATAAAAAAAACCTCAGAAATTTCTGAGGTTTTTATTTTATTTTAAAAGTGCATAATATTCTTTGAAGTGTTTAATTCTATCCGCCAAACCAATAGTTCCACCATTAACTCTTTTTGTTACTTTAGTAACTACATCATCTGTTGAACCTAAATCACAAATAGACCAAAGTTTATTTGAATCAAAGAAGAAGGCTGCTGAAGCTAAAGGATATTTTGTAGCAACCAAATCTGGATTTGCAATGCAATCTTCACCAATAAACTTAGTAAAGTTTGTGTAGTTTGATTTTCCAGTTAATTGAATATATCCTCTACCTCTAAATTTGAATCCTTCTTTTGAAGCCTCATCTCCGTTGCCCATTCTTCCACCATAAACTCTTGAAGCAATCATTTCTGGTTTTCTTTCATATTGAGCAGCTGTTGTAGCATTAAAGTATTTTGGAAAAGTTCCTAATAAACCTTTAGCTGAATAGTTTAAGTTTTCTGAAACTGCTTTAAATCCACCACTTTCGTGACCACATTGTGCTAAGAAATGAGCCAATCTCAATGGATTTGTGATATTAAATTTTGCTGCTGTATCCGGTATTTGAGCTATAACCGCATCTGGAACATGTCCTTTCAATGCTTCTAATTTAAAGTCAGATGGTGGTATCACCACTGTTGGTTTTGGTGTCGCTGCTGGTGTAGTTTCTCCAAATAATTTTGACCAAGTTCCATCACCAACAATTCCGTCTGCTTTTAGTCCATTTGCTGTTTGCCAAGCTTTCACAGCTTTTTCAGTTCCGGGACCAAACGAACCGTCTGCTGTTAAACCTAATTTTGTTTGGAGTTTCTTTACGTCATCTCCTTTACTTCCTATTTTTAATAACATATTTTAAATTTATTTTTAGTTATATATAAAGTAAAAAAGATTTAAAATTTCAATTTAATCGACCTTTTTGAGTAAATCCTTAATGATTCCAAGCTTTTTCTTACCACCTTCACCTTTAAGTTTTTCTGGAAAACCTAATATTACAAATGCTAAACAATCAGCAAAGTCTTCTCTTGGGTTACGAGATGTATACTTTCTACAAAAATCTGAACCTTCTTTATAAATCCAACTAGATTTTTTGTGACCTGCTATTTTTCTTCCTGGTCTTTTTTCAATATATCTTTTGTATCCATCTGGAATTTTATCATTGATATCACACTTTTTCCAACCAGAAATTGCTTGCCATTTTTTAGAGAAAGATACTTTTTCAATGTGGTCAACACAATGTGCAATTTCGTGAACTATTGTAAAAAGAGCGTAAGGAATATCAGTATCTTCATCTTTCCATCTACGTTTAAAATTAAAAATTCTTGGGTTAAGAGTCATCCATTTGTGTTTAGGTGTATCTTTCCATCTACCATGAACTCCACCTAAATCTTTTCTTATTATCTTATCGATTCTACTTTTAATAAATTTAGTATTATAATATTCCAATCCTTCAGATATCACTTCAATTTCTTTTGTAGTAAAGTGTGGATCAAGTTCTATCTCCCATCTTTTTTTAAATCTCAAAATTTCTTTTTCGACTTCTTTAGATGGTTGAAATTCTTTTTCTTCTTTCTTTTCAAATAAATGAAATTTAGTTATTATATTCATACTAATTACTGACATTCATAACAAGAGTGTTCACCTCTTCCACCACAGTCATCACATTCTTCTCTTCCATCTCCATCACAACGGCGACACTGATTAGTTCCATCTCCATCACATGAGTCACAAGAAACTTTTCCACTTCCTGAACAATCATCACAATCTTCTTCACCGTTTTTGCCAGAACCATCACATTCAGGACACTCCGCTTCGCCAGATCCACTACAATCACTACAATCAATTGTTCCTTCTCCGTCACAGTTTCCACATTCCCATGAACCATCACCATCACAGTCACCACAAGTTTGTTGTCCGGATCCTCCACAGTATTCACATCTCCAAAGTTCACCGGAAGTATCTTCTAAAGTATATTCATCACCTCTACCAGTTCTTACATTTGATAGTGTTCCTTCTCTTGGTTTGAAATATTTAAGAGTATCTAAATAAGGATAAGCTTCATACATTCCTGATATTATATCAACAGTGATAGTTCCTAAGTCAACTAAGCTTCCATCAGGAGAGATTGCTCTACCTGAGTCTGATGATGAGTTATATTGCTTGGTATACCAACCATTTTCTTTTGCATAGTCTCTGAAAAGTTGAACATCTGAATCTTGAATTGTATAGATTCTATCAACAAACTTTTTTCCATCACTAAGAGTCCAAAGTAAAGCTCTACCCATAATCTTTGTGTCATCTTCTATTGATCTTAATATTATTAATTTACAAACATCAACATTTTTAATATAGATATCGAAGTAATTAGTATTTACATTTGACATACAAGAAGAACCAAGACTTCCACTTCTTTCTTTATAATTTGAATAGTGATACCAGTGACCTATATCTTCACCATCAACAACATCAAAATATTGAAAACGGTCATTCATTTTATCTATAGTCGCTTTCCATTGATTTACAAAAACTTCTAAGTCTTTGTCTAAAATATTTTCTCCAGCAACATTTAGTAGAGCTCTTATAGCTCTTCCTATTCTAACTTCTTGACGATTTTTAATCCAAACTTCTTTTAATCTCTCATCAACAACTCTAAGTTTCTCTTGATTATAAACTCCTTTTCCACTAGTGAATTTAACATAACACCAAACTTTACCTGATGTTTCCGATGTTATCTTAGAAACTATTTCACCTACTTCAGATGAATTAGGTTGATAAGCTTCTCCTTCTGGAACATATCCAAGTTTACTAAATATTGATTCGTTTGCTTCTGAGTGTTTTAACCATCCACCACCAGAACCAGTAAATCTAACCATTTCTTTAGTATCGCCAAGTATTTCTTTAGCCTTTCTATCCGGTATTACAGAAAGATGGTCGTTTTTACCTTTAGCAATATCAAAATAGTTTGAAGAAACTGGTAGGTCTTTATTTTCAACGTCTAAAAGTATTTTAGATATTGGATTATCAATTTTAGTCAGAGCTGTTCTAAACATCTTAGAATAAACAACGTCAGATTCTAAAATTAATTCAACAGATTCATTTACAAAGTCAAAGTATCTTTTTATCATAGTTATATATATTAATCTTGTAAATTATATATTTAATATATAAAATATGAAACACTTAAAGTCTTTTAAATTATTCGAATCTTATTACACACCGGAAGAATTTTTTGATGAGTTAAGAAAACAACTTGGTAAACTAAATATGAGTGCTGTTGAAATAAGAGAGTTGTTAAATAGAATAGATATTGAATCTCAGATAGATTTAGGTAAAAATCCTACTCAATATGCCGAAGAGTTAATTAAAGAATTAGGATTAGATTCAAGAGGTATAGATGGATATATGTCTCATAGAGTAAATAAGCCACTTTACTCTGAGATTAAATATCTTTAATCATTTCATTCTTATAATAAGTGCTCCTGGGTTTATTGGTGTTTCTAATACTGAAAAGTTATAATCTTCAGATACTTGTTTAACTATTTCCTTCATTCTTTGAGATATACCAGTTACAACCTCAACTTCAGAGTGGCCTTTTTGCATCATCTGCCAGTAAAATTGGTCGAGTTCTCTTTGAACATTTTCATGTTTTACTCCATGTAGATCAATTCTATTATTCATAATTTAATATATATCTAAATGAGATATATCAAATCATATAAAAAGTTTCAAGAAAATGCTGTTGCTACGGCATCTTCTACTGCAGGACCTGGACCAGTAGTTGCTGCACAACCAGGAGTTCTTCCTGGAACGTTTGGGGAACCGGGTTCTGGTGATTTAGGATTTACATTTAAAAAAGAAAGAAGAAAGAAGGGTGATCCATCTCAAGTAACCGATATGAGAGATTTAGCACCTGCTAAAGGTATTACTAAAGTTGAAGATATAAAAGAGTCTGATATTTCTTTTAGACCAAGAGACCCTCGTTATGATTCAGAGACCAGAAATTTAATTAATGATTGTATTGTTGAGTTATACGATTTAGACTTTGATTTAACGATGATAGACTATCAAAAAGAAAGATATTCTATTGATTTAGATGATGAAGAAACTGGTTATTTTGATCAGGAAGAGTTGAGAATTTCTTTACATAAAACAATAATTAAGAAATGGACTGGAAATATCACTATTAATTGTAAGTTTGATGAGATTGGAATAACAAATAAAAGTTTTTCCACATTACGTGCTCAAGGAGATAATTTAGATGAAACTGAGCAGCAAATGTTTAATTTAGTAGAAGAGGTTGCTATGAAATTAATTGGAACTTTAGAATATCAAAGTGGAGATTTTAGTATTTCATTTTTAGTAGCGGGTAGTGCAATGCCAACTAATTCAGAAAGAAATATTAATACAAATATTTCATTTTCTCTTTATAACGATTTAAAAATATAAAACCGATTGTGTCTGTGTGAATCAAACACTAATCGGTTTGGTGTGGTTTCAGAATTCACATTTCATCCACCTAATGTCATACGCCTTTTAATTCGACCGCATCGGTATGACTGATACTGACATCTACTGCGGGACCAACAGATTTATCATCCCCTAACTTCGGCAAAAGTTAGCCTGTTATTTGTCTAAGATTGCCGTCACGACTTATTACAGGATATTTGTTAATTTGAGTTTCGGTATAACTTAAATACCTTGTAACAAATTTAAGGATTTTCATCGACAGAGCCAAATTTTTAAATATATAAAACTTCAAATTAAAAAATAAACTTATGAATAATGGAAGACACATTTGGACCTCACATCACACTTGATTTAAAAGGGTGCTCTAAAGATATTTTATCAAATTATCAATTACATTTTGAATATTTGAAAAATATACCTGAGTTGATACAAATGACTCCAATTACACAACCATATGTTTTCCCTTATGAGGGTTTAGTTCCAGAAGATAAGGGTATCACTGGAATAGTTATAATAGCGGAATCTCATATATCGGTTCACTCTTTTGAAGATAAAGGATATTGTTTTATTGATATTTTTTCTTGTAAGCCTTTTGATTATAATGAGGCAATTAGATTGACGAAAGAAATATTTAAACCTGAAGATTGGGAAGTTAATGTTGTTAGTAGAGGAAAAGATTTTCCAAGATAAAACTAAAAACCCTCTGAATATCAGAGGGTTTTTTTATTTTCTATATTTCTCAAATCTATTCTTTAAATCTTCTGGACTAAATCCAAAAATTAGTAATAAAATTATTACAAACAGTATAATTACAAAGAAAGAAAGAGCTAAAGCGACTGGTATCCAAAGAGGTGAGGTTACCCACCACCAAGACCAATCAATATTTCCAGTTAGTTTAAGAACTAAAAATACTACAAATAGAACCGCTGATAAACTAAGACCACTACCGGTGTTTTTTTTTGTTGACATAATATATTATATTCCTAATCTATCTAATAAGTTGTTTCTATTTTGAGTTTTTGTAGCGAATTTTGGACACTTTCTTAAGTCTGATAGAGAATAAGTGTTAAAATGGTCAGCGACTCTTCTTGGGTTAATTTGTGTTTTGGACTTACCAATTAGTCTACCAAAAGCCATATAATAGTAAATACCATCTTCTAACTCACAATAAATAATGTTATTCAATGATTTTTCGAGACATCCACCTAAGTCCCAACTAACATCACTATCATCATTTATCCATCCAATGATTGTTGTGATTGAAAAAATTAAACTAGATATAGCAAAAAATACCCAAAAAAGGACATTCAAATCATTATAATCGTCTAAAACAATACTACCATCAACTAATTTTTCTTTAGTTGTTGATGTCATCACATCGTAACCAGTTGAGTTATTTTCATTTCTTACTAGATAAACCCAAGTAGAATTGTCATTGAATTCAGCAACAACCGGCTGTTTGTAAGTTCCATTTTGAAAACTACCAGCATATTTAAAAGAAACAATAGCAATAACAAGTGTCGTTATCTTAATTGGATTTGTTGCAATAAGTTGCCATATCACACTTAAAAAGTATCTAATCATTATAAATTTTTTTACAAATATAAAATAAAAAATAGAATTAATATATACTTTATGAAATATATTTCAACATTTGAATTATTTGAAGGTTATAATAAACCACGCGCTGGTGGAAAAAGAAGATGGAGTGTTAAATACAAAAAGAAAATAAATTGTAATAATCCAAAAGGTTTTTCACAAATTCAATATTGTAAAAGAAAAAGAAGAGGAGGTCATTATAAAACTGAAAGTATTGAGTATAACCATGTTCGAGAAATTATTGATAATTTAAGTAATATGTCTCTTGATTTGTGGGATAAACATTTTAATGTTCAAATTAGTGAAAGTGTTTTATCTCCAGATGAAAAGTTTATTGTTATAAATATAGTTAAACCAACCGATCATTTTACTTACGAAGAAGTCAAAGATGATTTTTTACAAATGTATTATTATTTAACAGAACAAGAAAAATTGAATCTTGCTTTTATAGATGGAATTTTAAAAATAGATGCGGGTCATCACCAAAAATATCTTCTTGGTGTAAAAAATGATGAGATATGTTTTTTATACGATGATGTAGTAAAGTCACACACTTCTACATTATTTCAAGCTAAACGAGGTGAGAAGGTAGAAATACCAATAGAGCAATTAATAATAAAATTTAGACAATGAAACACTTAAAATCATATAAAATATTTGAAGATAAAGACGATGATAACGAGATTCCGGAAGGATTTGAGTATTCTTGGAAAGATATATATGAGTCACTATTTTACCTAACTGATATTGGATTTGAAATAGATGAAAAATCTCAGAAAAGATATTTAGCTGATGAAAAAGGAAATCCAATAAAATCTGAATATGTTGGTGGGTATTTTAGGTCAGAATATAAATCTAATATAGAAAAAGCTAAGAATGCTATCTATGAAATCAGATTGTATAAGAAGAAGGAAACTAGTAGATTAAAAAAAGAAGTTCAAGTTGGTTATAGTTATAGAAATGAGTATAAAAATTATTACTTAGATAGTGATATGGAAGGATTACTTGCTATTTATGAAGAAATAGCTTCTTTTTGTGCTCGTTTTGATAAATCTTATCATAATTTGACTATTGAGAATGATGGTTATTCAGTTTGGCTTGTTGTTTCTTCTGATGTGAGTAGTGATTTTATCACTAAAAAATTAGATGATGAGTTGAATGATAAAGTTGAAAATAAATTATCAAAACAAATTACCAGTAATTTTAGTAGATTTTCATCAGATAATAAATTCTATACTAAAAAGTTTAGAGAAGAATTCTTTGGTAGTCAACTTTATGAAATAAAAAATGGAATATTTATTCAAACATTTAATTGGAATTCTGTAACTAAAGGAGTTTATAATACAAACTCTGAAACTTTTGATAAAGCAATTAAATCAATTCTAAATGAATTTAGCAATACAAAGTCATGGACAGGATCTTGGAACTTAGGAAAATATGGATATAAAGCAGAGTTCAGAGAGCTTAGAGAAGATGATATTGTAGGATTAAAAGCAGATTGGGAAATTAAAAGAGCAAAAGAATATATTGGTAAAAAATCAATAATAATTAAGTTTGATTATAACAAAGTTTTTGATAACATCAAAAAGGAACTCTTAAAACCGAAAGATTAAGCAATTACTCTATCTTTCAACATAACATTCTCAAAAAGATGAAACACATTTTCCCAATTTTCATCATTTAGAAAAATATCTAATTCCGAACATTTCATTTCAGCGCAATAAGCGTCAAGATATTTGAAAAATTTTTCTAAAACTTCGTTGTCCTTTTCTGATGTTTCATGACCTTTATAAACTTTATAGGCATTTTGACGAAGAGAAGTAGGACAAGTTTTCATAGTAGAGAATTTTTTTTGTAGATTATTTATTAATAGTTGAAATTCGTTTTTTAATACAATTTAGCACAAAATTAATAATAGTTTAATAAAATCAAAGTATTCAGAAGAAAAAAAATTTAAAAGTTTTTTGAAATTTTTTCAACTCTTTCTTTGTGTCTTCCTCCTTCAAACTCCGTGTTTAAAAATTCGTCTACACACTTAATAGCCTCTTCTAAATCAATATATCTTCCAGGAAGTGATAAGACATTTGCGTCATTGTGTAGTCTAGCCATCTTTGATATTTCAGAGTTCCAACAAAGAGCACATCTAATTCCATCCCATTTATTTGCAGCCATTGAAATTCCATTTCCTGAACCACAAACAAGAATTCCTATATTAGCCTTTCCTTCGGTTATATCATTTGCTACTTTATGTGCAAAGTCTGGATAATCTACTCTGTCTTCCGAGTAACAACCAAAATCATTTACTTCTATTTTATGATCTACAATAGAATAAAGATGTTCTTTGATTTGTTGTTTTAATTCAAATCCTGCGTGGTCTGATCCTAATGAAATTTTAATATACATGATTATAGGATAACCAATTTGTAATCTCTGCCTTTGTTCTAACTTGAAGTAAACCAAAAGTGTCAATATAGTTTTGACCTAATACGGAAGGAAACTCAATAATTTCAAACTTATCTTCTTCGTTTATACACATAAAACGAAGAGTTTTCCAATCTCTCTTAACAGATTTCTTTTTCTTTTTTCTGTTTACTTTCTTAACAGGTTTATTATTTTCCATATACTGATTAATTTGGAATTTATATCTACAATTAAATAAAAGTTTATTTGAATCCTATCACAAAAGATAAAATTTCACCAACATCGAAGGTCTCATCTATTAATGATTGAATTGAAATTTGTTTTCTTGACATAGATTTGCTTACAACATAAGCATAATCAATTGACTTCTCGCTATTTTCACTATCATCTAATTCAGAAACATATCTTGATACCTCACCTGCTATTTCAGACCAATGAAAAGAACTACAATTTGAATAACTATAAACCGGTCGACCATCTGAATAATTTAAAGGTTTAAAAATTCTGAAATAATCATTTTCTGTCTGTATTACAAAATTATCATCTTCTAAATGTCTAAAATAATAATCAACATCTTCTTGTAGTGATTCTTTTATAATTCTATATTTTAGAAGTGGTTTATCATTAATTGTGATATCACCTTTTTTATTCTTTCCAATTTTTTTAACAATAGTTTTCTTATTCTTAAATCTTCCACCAAGAACGGTATCTCCAATTTCAATTGGAACTTTAATTGTTTCTTTTAAATCTATAGTCTGACATAAACCATTCTCACCAAATGCTTTCTCATAACTGATTATTTTTGGATCTTTGTAACCCCATCTTTTATACTTTTTTGAAAAGTCATTAATTTTAGTTATTTCAGGATTAGTTTGACTCTTAAGTGCTTCTAATTTATTATTTTCTCTGACAATATGAGATACACCCATATCTGTATAAACAAAGTCAATTAAGTTTCTATCAACAACCGGTATTATATGATCTTCTCTAACATCATCAGAAGCTGACTGCTCACAATAGAGGAATTTACAATCTATACTTTTTGATTGACACCAATGATAAAAATCTTTTGCAAAGTAAGCACAATTTGCAAGTGAGTTATTAATATCCCAATTGCATTCTTTTATGTAATCTTTTACAAATTCTAAATTTTTATAAACAATCTCACATATTTTCATTTGATACAAGTCTTGTAATTTTTCTTTAATTTCAATAAAATCATCACTGTAGAATGAACTTTCATTTCCATTATTATCTGTATTATAAAAATGTCCAAACTCAATTACATATCCTTCGTCTGTCAAATATTTATCAACCAATTCTAAGGTTTCAATATATTTTGATATATCAATTTTTCCAGGATGAACCATGTATTCATCTTCTTCATTGTCATCTCCTATAAGTATAGAAATTTTTTTAGTCTTAGAATATTGATTCAAATCAGTTACTTGCACAACTACATCATCATCTGATAAATCTGTCAAAAAGTCTCTGACAACTCTTATATGCTCATCGTTAGATGATTCAAATACTTTATATGATTTTAAGAATTTCATGCTTGATTGTTATATTCGATACTGTTTAGTCTATTCATCCAACCTTCTCCGTGTCTATGCCAAGTAGCTGCTTCTTTATATCTGGATTCTCTAAACTTTTTTATAGAGTTAAAAAGTTGTTCTTGATTACATGAGTTCAAATTTTTGATATTATCTTTTGAAAAACACCAACCTTTTACTTTAACTCCTTGCTCTCTAAGTGCGTTTGTTAGAACTTCATTCATTCCATCAACACCTTGGTTTACACAACCATCATAAATAATGTTTGCAACATTCTGATTACAAAGATCTGTTAGGTTTTGAGCATCCCAATAATCTTTTTTATAAATCTCAACTGCTGTTTTATACGATAAGTTCATCATATCTTCTTTAGTTGGAAGTCTTTTAATTCCTTGGTCTAAAAAATATTTTTGTAGAATCGGAGCAGAAATTCCATGATTAGTTCCTAAAAATCTCCTACCACCAGTGACATCAATAAAGTTTCCGGTATCTCCTCTATCATCTGAATATCCAGCTTCTACTTCTTTAACTGAGGATTGAGCTAATTCAAACGATGATTTTTTCACTAATTCCTTAACTTCCTTTTCAACTTTAGGATCTAAAACTTCAGTTTTTTGTTTTACATTTGGTTCTGATTTGAGTTGTTCATCATCGCCATATCCTGTCAAAAACGAGATAGAAGCAACTGCTAAAAAAACACTTGTGTAGTGTGTAATCAAAAACCTTCTTAGTCTTTCTGGAACATTTTTTAAACTATTTAGTAATCTAATAAAGTAAGATTTAATTTTTTCTTTTGGCAGTTTTAATACAAACTCTTTTAATTTTTGAACATTTTTGTCTATGAAATCTGCTGATTTTTGAACACCTATATCTAAAAGTTCTTTTCCTTTTTGTAAAGTGCTTTGAAGTGGAGAACTTTTTTCTTCATCGTCTTTTTTAGTATAATCCCATTCAATTGTATTTGGTGATATCCATTTACCTTCAACATCTTCAACTATTCTAAAAATATCATCAATGATTGAATTAAATTCTTTTTCTAAAAGAAATTCATTAAACTTATTAATCATAAGAATATATATTAATTTTAAGAATTCAAATATGAAAAAGGGTAAACTAAAAAAATTAGCAAAACTTCTACATCAACAGGTCCGTGATTATGATAGAATTTCCAGACCCGTAAGAGAAAAGATAAATTACAACGATTATGACCCAGAGGTTTCTGAAAGAGTTAAAAATTTAATTTTAACTATCATTAAATATAAAGACAACATTCATATCTCGACTAGTGATGAATACTTCTCTGTCTCTTCTAGTGATGCAACTCAAATAAAAAAACCTAGAATAAAAGGTCATTCACATTCAGATGATAATTATCTAGAGATTGGAGTTCAAAAAGGAGAAGGATTTACTATTAATTATGGATATTCTCGTAGGTCAAATTATTACGATATCAATTTATTTGATGACTTAAACCTAATTATAAAAGAAAGGTTAAAAGAAATAAATGCTCAAAACTTTTCAGAAATTTGTGAGGGTCTAATGAAAGACTCTGGTATAATGCGTGATAGTAACTTAGAAGACTTATTAAATGATTAAAATTTGGAATGTTGTTGCTCATTTTGAGGACTGGGATTCAACGTGGTTTGTCAACGTCGGTCACTTTAACTCAAAAGAAGAGGCCGAAAATATCAAAAGTAAATGGGAAACTTTTTTTATCAAAAGTGAAGATATTTTTTTAGAACCTGAAAATTGGAATCCTAAAGAAGACTCTTACTATGAACATCCGTTTTACACAACCGATGAACAAGAATATGGTCTTCCTGGAACTCAAAAGTTTGATTGGAAAGATTCAAAATCTTATGAAAATTTGGTTGATAAGTTTGACCTAATACATCACTTTAAAGGAATCAAAATTGAGCAATTTGATTTCAACACAGATTTATTCATGAAAAGTCCTATATTTAAAGCTAAAAAAGAATTGTTAAATTTAATGAAATCACATAACATAGAATGGTCAATAAATAAAATTATAAAATGAAAGTAGATGTATTATTAGGTCTTCAGTGGGGAGACGAAGGAAAAGGAAAATTGGTGGATTTTATAACACCAAAATATGACATAATTGCTCGCTTTCAAGGTGGTGCAAATGCCGGTCACACACTAATTTTTGATGGTAAAAAACACGTTTTGCACTTAATTCCATCCGGAATATTCAGAGATAATTGTATAAATATCATCGGAAGTGGAGTTGTAATCGATCCAATCGCTCTAGTTGAAGAAATTAAACTATTAGAAAATGTTGGAGTTGATGTAAAACCTAAATTAAAAATATCAAAAAAGGCTCACTTAATTCTACCAACTCATAGAGTTTTAGATAAAGTTTCTGAATTGGATAAAGGCGATGCCAAGATTGGTTCAACTCTTAAAGGAATTGGACCAACTTATATGGATAAAACTGGAAGAAATGGAATTAGAATTGGTGATATCTCAAATGATTTAGAATCTAAATATAAAGGTTTAAAAGATAAACACTTTCTAATTATGGAAAGACATAAAAACACTCTTTTGGAATTAGACCTTTATTCAATTATAGAAAAAGAAGAAAAAACCTGGTTTGAATCTATTGAGTATTTGAAATCAATTGACTTTATTGATTGTGAATATGATATTAACAAAGCTCTAAAAGAAAGAAAAACTGTTTTAGCCGAAGGTGCTCAAGGATCTCTTTTAGATGTTGATTATGGAACTTATCCATTTGTTACTTCTTCTAATACTACAATCTCTGGGGTTATTTCTGGTTTAGGAGTTGCTCCTCATTCAATCGGAAGTGTAACTGGAATTTTCAAAGCTTATACAACACGTGTTGGTTCTGGTCCTTTTCCAACGGAATTGGATAACGAAATCGGTGAAGAGATGCGTAGAATCGGTTCTGAGTTTGGAGCAACTACTGGTCGTTCCAGAAGATGTGGTTGGTTAGATTTACCAGCACTTAAATATTCTTGTATGGTAAATGGAGTTACTGAACTAAACATTATGAAATTAGATGTTTTAAGTTATTTTAAGACTATTAAAGTTTGTGTTGGGTATAATTATCGTGGAGAGGTTTATAAAGACACCATACCTTTTGATTTATCTGATGGGGATATTGAACCTATCTATAAAGAGTTGAATGGTTGGAACGTTGATATTTCTAATTGTAAGACTTATGAAGAACTTCCGCAAGAAGCAAAAGATTATATTGCTTTTATTTTAAGTGAAGTTAATATTCCAATTACGAGAATTTCAGTTGGTCCAGATAGATTACAAACAATAATGAGATGATTAGTTTAGAATTATTGAATGATTTTATACATGAAAATTTAAGATATAAACCTGATATAAAGGTTGTATCTTATAAAATAATGGACAACTGGATAGAACTACAATTTCAAGATGTTATAGGAGAGGTTGTTAAGTCAGAAAGATATAATAACTGGTTAAGTGAAAAAAGAGAAGAAAAAATATCTAAACTTTTCTAATAATTCCGTATATTTGTATTATGAAAAAAGTATATGTAGATATGGACGATACTCTTTGTGACTTTATCGGTCCATTTAAAAGAGGCGAGGTTTCAATTAAATACCCACAATCAAAAGTAGGTTTCTTCTTAGATTTAGAACCATTAGAAGGTGCAATCGAAGGAATGAAAACTTTACAAACAAAATATAAAGTTTATATCTTAACAAGACCATCAATTAAAAATATCCATTGTTATACTGAAAAGGCTGAGTGGATTAAAAAATACTTAGGTGAAGAAATGCTTGAAACAATGATTCTTTGTCCTGACAAATCTTTGGTGAAAGGTGATTATTTAATTGATGATGATCACAGACACGGTCAAACCGAGTTTGAAGGAGAGCACATTCATTTTGGAAAAGATGAAAAATTTAAAACTTGGTCACAAGTTGTTGAATACTTAATGAGTAAATAATTATGAATTATCCAGAACCAGGAAAAAAATACAGACATTATAAAGGAGGACTTTACGAAGTGATCTTTTTATCAAAACATACTGAGACTGATGAAGTTTTAGTAAATTATAAATCTTTACATTTTGGATCTTATTATTCAAGACCTTTGGATAGTTGGAATGATAAAGTAGAAATGAAAGGTATTATCACAAACACAAGTAGATTTGAAATTGTAAATGACTAACATTTGTATAATGGCATCTGGTAAAGGATCCAATGCTCAAAATATAATAAATTATTTTAAAGGGTCCGGTGTTAATGTGAGTCTTATTATAACTGATTCTTTTTGTGGTGCTACAACAGTGGCTAAAGAAAATGGAATTGACCATGTTATCTTAACTACTTGGGAATCTATTATACCGATTTTAAAAGGATATAATCCTGATTTAGTTATATTGGCTGGATTTTTAAAAATGGTTCCAACTAAGTTCTTAAATGAATTTAAAACAATCAATATACATCCTTCTTTACTTCCAAAATTCGGAGGTAAGGGTATGTGGGGAATGAATGTTCATAAAAAAGTGATTGAATCCGGTGAGTCTGAAAGTGGTATAACAATTCATTGGGTGAATAGTGAGTATGACAAAGGTGAAATAATTTCTCAGTATAGTTGTTCTATAGACAAACAAGATACTCCTGAAACTTTACAAAACAAGATTAAGGAATTAGAGTGTAAATATTTTCCAAAAACAATAAATGATATTTTATTTCGTATATGACTTTTTCAATTTTAAGACACTATATCTTCTATATCTTTTGTCTCTATTGATTCTCCTGGGTTTAACTTTAAATGACTTCCATTTAGAATTTTTCTATCCGATATTACTCTACCTGATTTAAGTATAATATCAACAATATGATATCCCATTCCTGATTCCGGTAAATTTGATATAGTAAATTTTAAATCATCCGGTATTTCAACTGTATCTGACAATATTTCTCTGTGGTCTTTCGGTAAAAAATCAAATCCATATTTTTTACCCAATAAAATAAGAAGTGGTGTGATTGGAATGGGTATTGGAAGTCCAGAAATTGCAACTAGTGGTAAAATTTTAATTAAATCTCCGGATTGTCTTTTAACAAATTCTTTTTCTTTAACTGTGACTTCTTCACCTTTTAACATTCGTCTTAGAATCTCAAGTGCTATTTTAGTTTCTTCCTTTTCTCTTTTAGTAGCGTCCCAAACATCAGAAGCAAAATCACCTCCTCTTTTTAATAAAGAGTTTATGTAGGTGTATATTTTCCCAAAACCTTCATTAAAAGAGGTGAAGTTTTTAATATTTTTCATATAACTTATATATAAAAAATTATATAATACTTAGTAAATTTGTTGAATAATAAGTAAAAATCATGTAACATCATGATATAACTATAATTATTTTTGCGATTCTGAATTTTTTTTACTAATTTTGTGTATTATGAGACTTTTATATTTAGGAGACATTCACGGTAGTTTTAACATCATACATCAATATGTAAAGTTGTATGGTATCAGAGACGCCCATATAATTCAAGTTGGTGATTTTGGTGTTGGTTTTCAAACATTAGAAAAAGAAAAACGAATGCTTGAAATGTATAATCCTTTACTTGTGAAAAATAATGTTCATGTTTGGGCTATTCGTGGAAACCATGATTACAAACCACACTTTGATAATGACCCATTTGGATTGAGTAATATACATTTAATTCCAGATTATACTGTTTTAGAACTTTGTGACAAAAGAATTCTTTGTATTGGTGGGGCTGTCAGTGTAGATAGAACTTGGCGTTATACTAAAAATCAAAAATTAGGAATTTTTGAGAATCAAACTTTAGGAGTTGAAAGTTGGTGGCCTGATGAATCTTTTATTTTAGATAGAGATAAGTTAGGTGAGATGAGAGACATTAATATTTTAGTAACTCATACTGCGCCTCACTACTGTGAACCTGACAATACTTTTGGATTTGGACCTTTTGTTGATGGTATAGTTCGACAAACCGGAGATAATCAATTAAAAACTGATTTATTAATTGAACGACAACAAGTTACAGATGCTTTTGAAATTTTGAAACTAAATAACAATATAGAGAATCACTATTATGGTCACTTTCATAAGACCTGGGATGCCAATTTATATGGCATTAAGCACCGATTACTGAATGTTAATGAACTTTGGGAAGAGAGAGATTAACTCTCTTCCTTTTTAATTTATAAAAAATGAGAAGTCAAACTATTATATGTGTAAGATGGAAATTAACAGGAAGAATTGAACATTTTGTTAATTTAGGAAAACTATATTCATATCACAATGCGAATACTCTTGGTGTTTCTCGTTTTACTTTAGATAGAAAAAATTTATTTGAAGGGTTTCAAAACGAAACGGTTGAGATATTAAAGAGTCAAGTTAAATAACAACGGTTTCAGAATTAACTTTACCACCAAACAATATTTGATACTCTTTGTCAAATTCACTACTACTTTCGGTTGTAAAATATTTTGTCAATCCACTTGTAGAACAACCACTTATCAATCCTGGTATAAAGTCACTCATAACTTTTGCTTGGTTAATTATCTTAACACTAACAGGAGTTTCTTTATTTATAATATCCTCTAATATACCAAAATGAGTGCAACCAAGTATTAATGTATCTATTTCTTTATTCTTTTTAAGAAAATAGTCTAAATCCTCTTTTATTATATTAACTCCTTCTGGTGTGTTCCAATTAGTATCTTCAATTAAGTTAACCCAATGACTACAAGACATCTGTGATAAATCAACACCAGGTAGTAATATACTGTAGTAATCCGATTCAACCGTTGATTTGGTCGCAAGTAATCCAACTTTGCTAGATTCGGTTATCTTTAATACCGTTTCACAAGTAGGTTTAATTACACCGACAATTTTAATTCCTCTGGCTAAGAATTGTTGTTCAAATAAATCAATTAATTTTGATGCAGTATTACAAGCAACAATAATTAATTTACAACCTCTATACTCTAAATATTCCAAACATTGTAGTGTATTTCTTAATATTTCAGACTCTGATTTTACACCATAAGGTGCTCTTTTATTATCAGATAAAAATATAAAATCATTGTTTGGTAGAACCTTTTGAAGTTCTGTCAAAATAGTAAGACCACCATAACCAGAGTCAAAAACTCCTATTGGTGAGTATTCATTTATATTTTCAAAAAAAGATTTTAAATATTTCATTCTGATGTAATTTCAACAAATGATTTTTCTTCTGTTGGAAAAATACGAACTCCTCTTCCAAAAATCTCACAATGATATTCTCTATCGTCTATTTGTGATAATTCATCCTCTACCATTCTACAAAAATCACCACATACCGTTGTGTCTATTTTACTTAGATAGATATCTAAATGGTTTGTATCGTCACCGTCTCTATAAGAGCTTTCATTATCAAATTTTTCAACTCTAATTCCTTTTGAATTGAAATATCTTTCAACTTCATTTTTTCTAACATAAAGTTGTCTCCAATGATATTCTTTAATAAATTTATAGTCTTCACTTCCCGAATCTTTTGGAACAAGTTCAATTACCAAATTATCCGAAATGCTCATATTACAATGAAAATCTTCTAGTCTATCAGTAGCTGCTAAAACATCATCAATATCTTCTGTGATATCTTTTAATTTTTTAATAAGTTCTTCAGCATTTTGTAAAACAGAAAAGTTCATATTGATATTCCAACTCAAAGTCCATTTTTTATGACTTCCATAATTAGAAGAATAAATAGTTGGTTGTCCAAATTTATCAGAGATATAAAGAAAGTTTTCTAAAATTTCTTCTCTTGTAGAGTCTAATCCTTCATTGAACTTTCTAAGATGTTTCATAACATATATATTAAGAAATATATCTTAATATTTTGTTAGATATTTCAGAGATGTCTTGTTCGCTATCTGGGTGATAAGATTTAGCATCGACTGAAAACTTAGGTGATATTTCATATGACTTAAACCAATTTGTATATTTTTCATTTAATCTTTTCCAATATATTTCATCAACCGATTGTTCCATTTGTCTTCCACGAATACCAATTCTTTCAACAGCCGTATCCAAATCACAGTCAATATAAACTAATAGGTCTGGTTTTTTTGCATGTTCCAACATATTATCTAATAGTGTTGAATATGTTTCATACTCATCATCTGTCATCCAACCATCTTCATTTAACATTTGTGCAAAAATTCTATCACCAAAGATTGAACGGTCCAAAATTCCACCGCCATTTTTATGAATTTCTTTTATCATTCTAAATCTTTCGTTTAAGAAATGAATCTGTAAAGTAAAAGACCATCTCTTTTTATCTTTATAAAATTCTTCTAAAAGATTTGTTGTTGTATGGTTTGTCAATTCGTAGAAAACGGGTATGTCTAATTTTTTAGAAACTTTTTCAGAAAGAGTGCTTTTACCAGCACCTACTACACCATCAATTATTATCACCACTTAAATATTATTTTTTATTTTATACTTTAATTAGATTTTAGTTGAATAAAAAAAGAGACCATTTAGGTCTCTTTTTCTAAAAACATTTACTGTATTAGACTAACTCTTCGACATTTTTTTCTTCAAGCATCATTTCATATGCTCTCGCTAATCTTGTCATTCCAATACCACCACCAAATCTTGGGAAGAAATCATATTGTAAGAAAGTTTCTAATTCAGCTTCTACTCTTTCTTTTCCGAATAATTCAAATAGTTTTTCGCAATATTTTCCATCTTCAATTGTATAGAACATCTCTTTCATTTTTTCAACGTCACAACTTCTTTCAGCTGAACCAATAGTTTCTTGTCCATATAGAATAACATCTACTTTATTAAAAATCTCACCGTCTTTGTTTTTCATATTCCAGAAAGGATTTGTTCTTCTTGGAAAATACTGAAGTGATACAACTGATCCTTTTTCATTCCACATTTTTGTTTCATGTTCATTTTCTAAAATTGGAACTCCACCATATTCTTGACAAACATCGTCGTAATTTACTTCTACTGGTAAATCAAATCCTAAATAAAATAATAACTCTGATTCTAATTGTAGTAATTCTTTCATTCCACCTTTAGATTCAAATTCAAACATAGGAAAAATTAATTCGTGTCTCCCCGGAATTGGGTCTTTTTCTTGTCTGTATGAAGTAGATATACAAAAGCATCCAGGCCATTCTGGATTTTGTAGAAGTTCATGTTCTAACCACATTTGTCCTGTTTGTGGTAGTGGCCAAACTTCACCACAATAGTTAAATGTGGTAATTGAATGTGGATTTTCACAAGCTGCTAAGATTGATAATCTTGACTGTGTTGGGACTTCAATAAATCCTTTTTGCAAAAAAAATGCTCGCATCTTTTGTACGAGCTCGTTGTAAGTTTTTGTATTTCTCATAAGAAATTTTTTTTTTGATACAGAAATGAATCTGTTCAAAAATAATTTCACACTGTTAGTATATATCGGAATAAAATACCTTTGTTTTTATTTTTTTGTATTTTTTTTGTTATTTAAATAATTTTTTCTATATTTGTAGAAATAAAAAATATATGAAATTCTACATTAAACACTACAAAACTATCCATCATTTACAATTGATGTTGACTATCTACCTATTTTTCTTGATTATGGGTGTGAATTTAATTGAGTGGCCTTTAACATCACTATTTTTCATAGCAATTAATTATCCTATTTCTAATTTTCTAATTAAAATGTGTGGTATTGAAGAGGGAATCGAATCATATTTGCAAAAAAAAAGAGAGAATAGTTAAATTCTCTCTTTTTTTAAATATTTTGTAGATATTATTTTTCAGACATTGCAGCTCCTACTCCACCAATTATCCCACAAGCTCCTAAAATAGCACAGATAATAACACTGAATCCACCAGCTGACATACCAGCACCTACGATACCAGCCATAACATAACCAGCACCTACTAATGTTATCATAGCAAATCCCCAGTAAAGAATAGCTGCTATTCCTACTGCAACTGCTGCATATTTAGCGATATTTCCGATAACAGTTGCTGCATTTTCAAGAATAAGAGATTCATTTATTTTACCTTCTTTAGCAGGCATCATTTCTTCTAATCCAGAATTTTCTAACTTTTTGTTCATTTCGTCGATTTTAGCCTCATTTTGGAATGACTCTAACTGTTGTTTTTCTTTTTCATCCAATTTAGCATATTCACCTTGAATTTTAGCAATACATTCTTGAACTTTTGCATTGTCTTTATTCTTTTCCAAGAAAGTTGAAATTTTTTCAACAGCTGCTTTTTTCTTAGCATCTCTCCAGTTTTGGAATTTTGCTTTAGCTTTATTGTATAGTCCTGTAAAAAACTCACCAATTTTTTTGAAGATTTCTTCCTCTTCGTTAATTGGAGAATAACTAAAATTTTCGAAAGTTTTAACGTATTTCATATCTTTTTTTATTTTTTATAATTTATATATTAAACAAAAAAAATGATTTTTTGATTTTTTTTAAAAAAGTTTATTAATTTTGTCTATCTGATAACTTTTTATTGATTTTTCATATAATATTTATGATTCTACCGATTTATGCTTATGGTTGTCCAGTTCTTAGAAAAGAATCTGAAGAAATAGACAAAGACTATTCTAATTTATCTCAATTGATTGATGATATGTTTGAAACTATGGATAATGCTAAAGGTATTGGTTTAGCGGCACCACAAATAGGTAAAAACATAAGAGTTATTGTTGTTGATCCTAAACAAATGTCAGAAGATTTTCCAAATGATGGTTTAGAAGATTTTAGAGAAGTTTTCATTAATCCAATTATTGAGGAAGAATTTGGAGGAGATTTTACGTTTAGAGAAGGATGCCTTTCACTACCAAGAATTTCGGAACAAATAACAAGACCTTCAAATATTATTATATCATACTATGATAAAGACTGGAATTTACATGAAAGAGAATTTTCAGGAATAAAAGCTAGAATACTTCAACATGAGTATGATCATTTAGAGGGAAATATGTGGATAGATAAAGCGTCTCCTATAAGAAAAAAACTTCTTCAATCGAAACTTATAAAAATCAGCAAAGGTCAAGTTTATTATGATTATCCAATGAAATTTTTATCAAAATAAAAACTTTATCTTTTTTTAGAATATATCTCTTATAACTTTTAAATTTTAAATTATGGCAAAAAAATTAGTATGGTTTGAGTCTTATACAACAATTTGTAAATACTCAACGGAATTAACAGATGAAGAAGCTGCTCTTTTTGAAGAAGACCAAGACAGATTCTTTGAAGAAGTTGATTATCAAGGAAATCAAGATCTAGAATGGGATAAAATCACAGACGAGGATATGTATGATTTCGAAATTGAGGATGAAGAATAATCAAAAATTGTAAATATGTATCAAATTAGAAAATGTGAAAGATATACATCTTGGCAAACCACAGAAGTTGCTAATTTAGATCCTGAAAAATTCAGAACATTATCCCTTCCGTTTGAAGGTGAAACTGAAGAAGATTTCTTAAATTATATTGAGTCAAACAGATATGAACTCGAAGAAATTTATGAAGAGTTCGATGAAGAAACTCTTTCTGAAATTGGTAAAATATGGGATCCAGAATGGAGTGAGTATTCTAACTCAGCCTGGAAGTATGAAGATAGTTGGCACGAATCTGGAAGAGCTGATGAAACTTGGACAAAAACCGGTGGCTTTGAATCTTATTACTCAACTGATAGAGGTTATTAAAAAAAAGAGAATTTTTCAATTCCCTTTTTTTATTTCAATATTTTTATTATATTTGTATTATTATAATTAACAATCAAAATACATACAATATGAAACTTTTGAAATATAAGACAAACAAATCATTTACCGAATTAATTTCTATTTTTGAAAATGTTCCATTAGTAGAGCTAGAATCAGTATTCACCGCTAGTAAATATTTTCAACATTTTGATTTTACTGATAATAATGGTAAAAGTGGTTTTTTTGCAGTTTTGTCTGATGTATATCAGTCAAAAATTGAATCTTTTTTAACTAAATATGAAATTTCATTTGAAAAGAAAGACATTTCAAAAGATGTTTTCTTTGACAATCAAATAGATTGTAACTTTGTAGATGAATCCGACAATGATATTTCCGATGATTTGACTAAGTTCATTAAAAACTTTAAAGAAAATTTCACTACAACTGATGATGTTTTAGATAAAATTCTTGAAAAAGGTATGGATTCTCTTTCAGAATTTGATAAGTATATCTTGTCTAAATAAAAAAAACACCAACAAAGTTGGTGTTTTTTTATTTTATATTAATTTGATTACCCTCTTTTTGTCATTTGACCCATTGGAGAGTCTGGGCTGCTATAAGACTTAGATTGATACGCTTCTAACTTTCCTTCTTTATTTGTAGAAATACCAAAAGCATTAGCATCATTCATTCTAATGATACAACAAATTTCCTCAAATAATTTTTTAACATCCTCTGGTGTTAATTTAGTCTCTTCATATTTAAAAGGATTAGAATTTCTAGCAGGTAAAGTAAATTCTGATTTAGCATCATAAGCATCTCTAAGTTGATTAAAGAGAGTAACATGAGTACTTTCTGGAAATCTTTTAGCAAATTCAGCTATTTCTTTTTCTGCTCTTTCTCTGGTATCTGTATTATATTTACCAAAGAATCCAGCCGCCGCTTTAAATATGTTTTCTTCCTCGTTAATTGAAAAATTTTCAAAAGTTTTAACGTATTTCATAATTCTTAATTTTTTTTTATAATGTATATATAAAGTTGAAAAAATGATTTTTTAACTTTTTAATATTTTTTTTGAAATTTATAACCAACACCAATTGTCAAGTTATGGATTATCTTTACATCGGTTTTACTTCTAAAATTAAAAATATCCCCAACTGTAAAGTTAAATTTGTTTTGTGGGAAAAAACTAATCCTGGTAGTTCCGTAAATAATGTTGTTACTGAAATCCACCACATTAGGTTGGAAATAATATTCTGAAACAAATTCCCAGAAATTTCTTTCAATTTTCAATTTTAATTTAAATGAATGTCTAAAGAGATATTCTGATTGATTATCCAGATAGTTTGAATTTTGAAAAAGTATCGCATAAGAGGTTGAAATCTTAATTAATTTAAATTCCTTTTTGATACCGGTGCCTATACCAAAAAAATGATCACTCTGTATCTTTCTAACATATGAGTAATTAAATTGATAATTAGTAAAATTATACCAATTTTTAATTTTCCAATCATAACTTATCCTTTGTAAAAGTTCGTTCTCCGAAATATTAGGTGAGAATGTGAGTGTATAATTTGTTACAGATGTAACATCCCAGTTTTTTTTTAAAAAGGAATTTTCTCCAACAAAAGTCAGTCCAATTTGAGAGCTTGTAGAGTTTGAGATTAAACCTGTTAAATTGTTGTCTGTTTTAATTTCCTGTGAGAAGGCCACATTGCAAATAAGCACAAAAAAAAGTAGTGTATTTTTCAACATATTTTTCAATTTTAATTTTATATATAAAGAAAAAAAGAAAAAATATGGCAAAAAAATCCACTACTTCAAGCGTTAGAGTTCATATTGCAAGACCTCATAAAAAAAGACCAGGAATTCACTCTAAAAAGAAAAACTGTAAAGGTAAGTCTTCTAAAAATTATAGAAAAGCTTACAGAGGACAGGGAAGATAATATTAATCTAAAGAAACTACTTCGATATCAAATACTAACTCTTGTCCAGCTAGTGGGTGATTTCCATCGATTGTAGCATATTCTTCAGTAATATTGATTACAGTTACGTTAGTAGACTGTCCGTCCTCTAATGTTGCCTCAAGAAGTTGTCCTAATTCAAGATTCTCTGGAAGTCTTTCCAGTGGAACATTAACAATTAATTCGTTAATTACGGGACCATATGCTTCTTCAGGTTGGATATTTACAGTAACTTTATCACCTACATTCTTTCCTAATAGTGCGTTTTCGAATCCTGGAATAATCTGACCAGTTCCAATTTCAAAACGTAGAGTTCCTCTTTCTTGGGATGAGTCAAAAACACTACCATCGGTTAGTTTACCGGTGTAATGCACGTTGACTATTGTGCCATTTTCAATCATAATAATAAATATTTTTTTATTATATTGAGATATGTATTTTTTGTTTTGTTTTTTTTAAACTTTATTCCAAACAAAAAAGGTTTTTTTGTCAGGTTGAACTTCAATATACCCTGCTGGTTCAAATTGTTCTTTTTCTAATTCACAAATGAATTTGTGTCCTTTATATTTTGTATCAAGACCTGGATAAGAAACAGACCCACCATCGTAATGTAAATCTCTATGTTTTCTTAATTGATGAGCATAGACGTTAACACCAAGTTCTTCTCTTATACCCCTGATACCAGCTATTATTGGATCTTCTCCACTTTTCATTTTTTCCGAAACAGAACTTGGCATATTTCTTCTTCTGACTCTACCATCGTTAAACTCTTGTTTATCCTCTTTTAAAAACCAAGTCTGTCCTTCTTCATCTGTATAATAAACCTTTATACCTACAAATTCAATAAACCTGGTTAAACTACCAGATATGGACTTTAACTCACATTCGTTATTTCTAATCTCATCTAATAAATGGTTAATTGTTTTTGATTTACCCGTTCCCCATAGGTCACACGGTATATCATTTTTTTTAAGTAAATTAGTTAAATCGATTAACTCCTGGTCAAACTCTTCGAATAATTTAATCCAATTCATATAACTATATATTAAACTTTGTGAAATAAAAAGATAAAATTAGGAATGAATGAGTTTGATACACACAAAAAGACACTTGAAGACTTTTTACAAAGTATAGATTTTATCTATTCCGGTGATGTAATTAGCTCTACTGAAAAAAAAATTGTTGAAAAAATTAAACACTCATCATTTTCGGCAAGTTTATTTCGAAAGTTAGTTATTGAGATTTATGACTACTCGATTCAAAATATGTTTGGTAAATCTAAAGAAATTGTAGTACACCGAAATTCATTTAAAGATATTTATGAACTGATGGATAGTCTACAAATAAATCCTAAGTTAATTTTTTATTCAACTAACTCCAACTTGAATCTTCAACTGGGTAGTCACATCTTAGAGGAAGAAGATGGTCATACTTACTTACCAACTTACTTTAATCGAAGGTTCAAACTTATGTCTTACAATCGAGAAGTTTCTGCCTATTATTGTCCTTCTATCTTAGATGATGTTGATGATTGTCATTTTTATTTAGTTGATAAGCCAATACAGAGTATGGTCTGGTCTCTACAGAATATGGAATATTCTATAAGTAAAGGATTTTCATCAAATGAACACCGTATTAAAACTTCAATTTACGATTGTGATTATGAGGTTTATAAAATAAGAGTAGTTAATACTCAAAAATTAAGAGAAGATAAAATTAATTCTATATTAAATGAAAATTGATTTGAATGATACAGCACAAAGACTTGGTTTTGTTGAGACTAACTACGAAAGTATGAGATTGAAATCAAATAAGTTGGTTAAAGAAATTCAGAGTCACAAGATTTCTAAAAATTTAGACCATAATTTCCTGATAATACCTATGTCTATTTTCAATATCATAGAATGTAATCACCACTTTAAACATGCTCGTGTGAATGCTACTATGAATTTAGGTATATTATATGTTGGTGATTTGTTAGGATTCAAATGTTATTTAGATATAACACAACCACCAGATACAATTACTTTATCTTATGATAAAAGTCTTATGAGAGATAGTAAAATAGATGCTATTCTAGATAATGGAAAATTAAAAGAAGAAATTGAAATTACAGTTTTGAATTATTAAATGATTCAAACTTAGCTATCAACTTTTTATTAGTATTATCAATAACAATTGAATTTTTCTTTGATCTTCTCATTCCAGTTGAAGAACCTGCTTTAAGAAATTCTTCTTTAGTAACAGACTTAGGTTGACCGGTAATTTTATCAACTAATTGATAACTAAAGTTTTCATTGATATCTTGTCCAAGTAGTTCTACTCCTTTTGTATCATATGTTACTAATTTCCCTTCTCTAGCTAAATTTATTTTCTCTTTTAATGAGTTTATAAATTTATCCACAATCATTGCCATAATATCAGTATATTTTTCTGTATTATAACCAACCTTCATAGCTGCTTTATTGTAAGCTAAAAAGTTTAGACCTGATATATTCGTTATTGATGGGTGACCTCCTGAGTTTCTAATGATTAATTCCCATACTGGAATTTTTAAACCATCAAGATATTTTAATTCTTCATATGATAAATCCGAATAGCTCTTATTCATTGAATCTACTATTGTATTGTCTTTAAGTGGTTTGAAAACCATAATTTTATCTCTACTTGTAACTATAGCATTTTGTTTCTTTAATAGATTTGAAATATTATCTTTAGCTCCACCTAGTCTTTTTTGTGCCAATTCACTAATAAAAGGCTCTCCCTCTTTGTATGAATTGTCAGAGAACTTACTAATATCTCTATCAGCTACTGCTAGTTTTACAAATTCTGAAATCAATAAATATTCAGTTACTTTAAATTGAAATTTTTCACCATTAAAATTGATAATAACATCAATATCTTCGTATGTTTCAGAATTTGCTCTAAAATCAATTTCTAAAACCTTATCTATAATGTTTTTAACTCCAGTTGACCCTTTTTGATAAATACAATCCATGTAAAAAGCAGCAAGGTCAGAAAATTTAAATCCAATTCCTGAGAACTCTTCACCTTTTATTTTTTGTTGATTTTTCCAGTCTTGAGATGTTTCATAAACTTCTTTGATTGCTTTAATTGAGATAAAGTATTTTTTAAACTTTGGTTCAAAAATTGCAAGAACTTCTTTAGCAATTTCACCTAAGTTGATATCTTTAAGTGCTTTTTCTTTAAATGGATTACAAGAAACTTGAATTAAACCCATTGGCCAAGTTATACAATTAAACTCTGCCTCTGGATTGTTTTTAAATACAACATATCTATCATAAGATCCTGGTTTTACCATAGAACCAGCACCATATTGTCTTAGAATTTTATAATCTTCATCAAATTCTTTATTAGAATATGTTTTCATTGTTTCGATATAATCTGCTAAGTTTTTTGTTACTTCTTCTGGTGTTGCTAATCTACCCAATCTATCAGTTGTTTTTGCATTATTCATATAATGTAATAAGTTATTATACATTGAATATAAATTTGGAGAACAATCTAACACCAAACACTCTAGAATATTTCTATTAATATGATCTCTTTTACCATCTTTTGATTTTACTGTAATAGGTTTATTTTTATAAGCTAATAATAATCTATTAGTAACAAAACCCATCATGAATTTTAACTCCTCAATAGACTTTGATTTATCTAATTTGAATATTGAATTTTGAACGTCATCTGGTGTTATTTCGTATTTTAAAAAGTTAGCAGAGTCAATAGTTTGTATGAATTCAATATCACGTTGTGGAAATATTTCCTGTTTAGCAATCTCACCAGAAATGGTTTCAACGTTTGATCTTGAATGCTTATAATAAGTTGATGATGTATCTTCTGCTCCTACTTGTTCTTGATGGTGGTCTGTTGCAATTGTAAACATTGGCTTAGAGTGTGCAAAATCCACAAGAACTGCCAGATTTCCTGGTTTTGGTTGTTGAACCGCGAATTCTAATCCACCATATTGAATTGTATGACAATCGACACATTCAATTCGGTACTGACTCCAAAGAATTTGTTTCATCGCTAAAGCTGATGTTACTCCATCTAAGTCTTTGTGAAAATAAATCTCACATTTTCTATTTCCACTTACTACATTTGATATATCACCCATACTGGCCACAGATGATGGATTTATTTCTAATCTTTTAGTTCCAACAAGTGCTTGGTCGATGGTATCAAGACCTTTAGCAATCTTTTTAAGGTTTCTTAAACCAACTTCTTCGTTAATTGGCTCGTCTTTCTGAAGCTCCAAAAACAGTCTATAATCTTTAATATTCATCTGTTATATATTATTTATTTCTTACCAAAACTTTTACCGTATCCGGTAATTACACCTTTTTTATCACCTTTTGTGTCGTCTTCATATTTTGTATCAAAGAAGTTATTATTATCTGTTACTATTTTAACTTCTGAGTCCATAGTCGCATATGGTCCAAGTTTTCCTGAACGGAATACACCACCATACATATCACCATTAAGATACCCATCCATGAAATAACAGTTATTTAAAGTGGTTTGATCAACTCTACAATTAAGTATTTTCGAATCATCTGCATCTGATTGTAATAGTTTAGATTTTATACACTGTGATCTAGTTATTTCACAACCTAGAAACAAACAATCTTCAAATATACCTTCTATTTTGGAGTTCACGAAGTCTAAGTTTTTTACCGTTGTAGTTGTTTTAACATAAGCATCGACAACCTCTAATGTTTGAGATGAAGTAACATAGTTAACAATACACTCTTTTAAATCTTGAGTTGAATCAATTAAGTTAAAAATTCTACTGTAAATCTTACTATAATATGTTGATACTACATCGTATTGTGAATTTTGGTCAATTTGAATTTGAATAGTTGGAAATTCAACTATAAAATTGTCATATTTTGATAGATTTTTGTAAGATTTAATGTTATTTGTTAAGTATTCCTCTAATTTATTAGCATCTTCATGGTCAAATTCTACATCAATCGAATCATAAGAATCTGTGATAAATCTTTCTAAGAAGTAGATTAATTGACCTGAGTTTTTCTCGTAGTCTTGGCCTCCAATATATCTAAACTCTAATCTTTGTGATTGTTTATCTGAGTTTATATGAAGAAAGTTTATACCGAAATATTTGTCAGCGGGTAGTCTCATATTGTTCTTCACCACCATAATTGGAATATTAAAGAAGTCATATTCTTTAAATGGAATGATTTTTTTGACAGTTTTAGCATAAATATTTCCTTTTCTTGATGGGAAACTTCTATAAATTTCATCTTCATCGATATTAAGTATTAATTTGAGAGTATTTAAGTCATTCAAATCTTTGTCTTTGAATGATATATTAAAGTGAATTGAAGATTTCTCGTTAGTATAACCATGAGTCTGAATAAAATTAATTATTTTAATTAAGTAATATTTAGCATCATAAAAATCCATAGGACCTGTAACAAGTTCCACCATATTTGATCCACCAGAAAGATCTGGTTCGATTTTAAAGTTTTCTGAATCCGGAGTAAAATCGGAGTGATATTGTCTGAATCCCCATACTTTTACTGGCTTTAATTCTTGATTTAAAAGTTCAAGAGTTTTATAATAAGAAAGATCTTTCATATAAAATTCAAACTCAAATCCGACTACTGCGTTCTTAAGTTTTGAAGACTGGTTTAGAAATTTATCAGAATATTTCTTCATAACGGTATATATTAAAATATCAAACCTATTTATTATTTGAAAGGGAAAGATATTTTAGTTTATATATATTTCCATAAATAAAAAAATATGAATGGAGTTCTTTTGTGTCTATTGCAAAACTAGGAAGAAATTTGATAAGTTCATCAAAGTTAATCGAATCAAAAATAAGTATATAATTGATATTAAAAAGATTATAGACGAAGAAGAAGTCGATTTTACAATTGACAAAACCTATCTTAAAATAATTATCTTTAATAAAATACAACAAGCAATAGACAAAAAGAAAGATATTTATTACATTCCTGATTTCGAACAAGAATTCTCAATCGAAAAATTACTAAATCTTAAAAAAATACTCGGTGAAAACAATTTCAATGTTTTGATATTCTATAACGAGTTTAGAAAAAGTCCAGAAGTAATGGATGATGTCTTAGGAAATTTATCAAAATTTTCAAATTCTCAAATCATAAGAGACTACTAATTTAATATATAACTCAAAATTATTTTTGAATTATGCCTATATTAGGTGGTTCCCCGCTCGGTTTAATTGGTGTTACAAGTGGTCCTACTAGAGATGGTATGTCTACGTTTAATGGTGGTAAAAGTAGAAACTTAAATGTTAACCTTTACAACGCTGGCCGTGAAGCGGATAAAGCTAAACTTAAAAAGGCTGGTCTTAGTAGAAAAGACGGAGCTTTCTCAGTTTTTTCTGGCGGAGCTGCTGTAAAAGCCTGGGGTAATATCAGCACTACTGGTAAAGAAGAAAATGCTGGATTAGGTTTAGATGATTCTTACAATGGGGTTACAAGAAAAACTTTACATAATAACGATGTTTATGATACTTCAATCTTAAATATTGTTGAAAAGACTGCTAATAGTGCGGCAGCTCTTAGACCATCTGATTTTGCTTATTTAAAAAACTTAGGAGTTTACCCTAATAATAGATTAATAATTTGTAGAAGGTTTGGTGGTCCTCAAATAGATAATATATTTGGAATTAAAACTAACCCTCAAGTTGTTTTGATTTCTTGGAGACCACCAGGTGAAGACTTTTTGGACATAACTTTTGGAGAACAGTGGGAAGCGGCCGCAGCAGATTTCACCGATATTATTAATGGTATTGGTCAAGACCTTTTGAAAATGTCACCATTAGGAGGTGCCGGTGGTGAGTTATTTAACGCTATTCCTCTACCTGGTTGGTCAGAAACATTACAAAGAATAGTTTTAGCAAAGATTGGAGTTTACGAACAAAATGCGGGAGGTGATAGGTTACCTGCTGGGAATCCAAATTTGATTAAAGAAGCTAAAAGAAGAAAAACAGTTCCTCAAGGTGAAGCTGGGTCTGGTTTGGATTGTAAAGTTCAGATTAAAGTGACAGTTGAGTATGAACAAAAGTTTATTTCAGGTATTGACCCTACAATAGTTTATATGGATATTCTACAAAATGCTCTTAGATTTGGGACATCACCAAGTGATAATTATGGTTTATCTGGTGATTGGGGAAGTGCTATTATATCAGCTGTTAAAAATCCAAAATTAATAATTACTAAAATAGTATCTGTATTAAAAGAAGCTGTAAATACAGTAAAAGAAACGGTTCTTAACTTTTTTAAAGAATTTGTTGATGAGGCAAATAAAGCAAGCCAAGAAGCTGATGCTGCTGCTGCGGCCGCTTCTAGTGGTGAGGAGGCTGATCCTGACGAAGAGGGTGAACCAGATCCAGCTGCTGCAGAAAAGGAAGCTAAAGAAAAGAAAAAAGCAGCTGAGGACGCGACCAAGGGTCAAACATTATTTACTGATTTTTTCAATACAATAGGAACAGCTTTATCAAAAACCGTTAACAAGTATGAAGAGGCTGTAAAAGGTGTGGTTTATGCACTAACAGGGATGCCATCCACTCCATGGCACGTCACTATTGGAAATCCATTAAGACCTATATTTTGTTCCGGTGATATGCTTACTACAAGTGTCCAATTGACTATGGGTTCAACATTAGCTTTTAATGATTTGCCTGCAAATATTAAATTGGATTTTCAATTAGAAAACGCAAGACCTTGGGGTCTTCAGGAAATCATGGCAAAATTTAATACGGGAAATATTAGAACTGTTAATATTGTAAAAGATGTTACTATGTTGACTCCAGCTCAAGCTCTTTCAGAGGGTCGTTATTTATATGCAGCGACTCAATCTACACAGGTGGCTACTACTACTGCTCCTACAACACCAGGTGGAACGACTCCAGCAACAAACCCGCCTCCTCCAACAAATGATGCGGTTTCTAAAGAAGGAGTTGCTCAACAAACTGTCAATTCTAATCCAAATTCAAGTTCTGGTCCTGTAGAAGAACCAACTACTAATAATCTTACAATTGAATTAGATGGTGAAGCTACATATTCTAAAACTGGTGAAATTTATGAGGATGGATCAGAGGATCCACCACCGACTGGACCGGGTGAACCTGATCCTAAACCTGTATTCATTGTAGTACAAGCTTCTGCTAATTTCTTAATTAATGGTAAGAGAACAAATCAGGTTTCAGGAACTGCTAAATATAAACCAGCTGAGACTACTTTTGAAAGTGCTAAAGCACTTGCTCTTGAGGCGGCTAAACAAAATGCACTAAAAAATCATAAATAAACATGTCATCATTTAGCACAGGAGAAGGTTTTAACATAAAATCACTTTATGAACAAGTATCTAAACTAGACAAAAAAGGTTCACTTTATGATTTATTTCAATCGACAATACGAAACTCAGTGGGAACAATTGTGCTTTCTGAATATGTTGTTCCATTGGAAGAGGAAATGAGAATAGATCTAATTCTTAAAAGTATTTATGAACTAGATTATATAAGCATTGAAGACTATTATGGTGAGATAGATGTTTTGTTGACTATTAATAATATAGACAACCCGCTCAATATAAAAAAAGGACAGATTATTAAATATCCAACAATAATAGAATTGTCAACTTATAGAATTACAGAAGAAGCTGATTTATCAGCTAAATCAAATAAAGCGTTGAGAGCTATATCAGTTCCTTCTAAAAAGACAAGAGTTGACAATTCAAGAGCAAACTACAACAAAACGGGATTGGCTCTTCCACCAATAGCTAAATCTAATCCAAAGGATTCAGTTGTGATTAAAAATGGAAACTTTAATATAGGCGGAATTTAATTATGGATACTATAAAACAAGTCAGAGTAAGAAAAATAATAGAAGGTGCTAACACTGGAGCTTTAGATTTAAGAGTTCTTTTACTTCAAGGAACGGCTTCTAATACTCAAAGAATAGCTAGAGGTCAGGTTTCTTTGAGTGGTCAGATTTATTGGCCAGAAGTAACATATGAAGGAACAAGATACCAAGATAAAACTAATGATGAGATACTACAAGAATATATTGCTAGTAACTCTGAAATAGAAGCTAATAGAATTGGTTCAAAATTAGGAAATTCTTTATTCAAAATAGTTCAAAACCCTTGGGCGGATGAAGTTCCACAATTGAGAAATTTCGGAGAAGATCCCTATTATCTGAATAATGGTGCTTATATAAACATTTCTTGGAGAAAATATCTTGAAGTTTCTTATGAATTTGAAGCCTATTATGTATATGGCAATGGAACTGCATCTGATCCGACTAAAATTCTTGTAGACACCGCTCTATTCTTAGATGGTTCTTCTCCGGTAGATATTGATGTTGAACTACCTAACTTTTTTGAACTAAACTATAGAGCATCTGGAACAGGAAGTGTAGATGAATTCTATGGAGTTACCTTATCACAGGTTTATACAATTGATACGGCTTTAGCACACGCTCAAAATGCAGCTTTGACCGAAGGTTTTGGTCAAGGAACTGGCGACTATGTTATCTCTGTATCTGGAAATTATATAGACTTGACACTACCACAAAAAGGACCTTCAAATTTTACTAGAAATATTTCAGGGTATGAATACTCAGATGAAACTTTGAAAGAAGTAAACACTCCGAGTTATATTTATAAAAGTTTTTATGTAGTTCCAAATCCTTTACAACAACCAACTATAGATGAACCTACTGATGAATATGAGAGATTTTGGTCATTTGATGACAAGTATAATCCTAGATACCTTTTAGAATTTGCAGGTGGTATAACAAACTCTGTTATTCCTTTATCAATTACATATAGTTATCAAGTCAAAGATGATGTTATAGTTTCAAACATTATAGAGAATTGGATTAAAAGTTTATCAACTTCTTATCCATCAGCTAAAAGTTACAATTTAAAATTAGCAAATCCAAGCTATACTTATCCAACAACTGATTTGATAAATGATTATTCACCTAAGAAAAACTTCACCGAAGCTGGTAAAGCTTTTAAATGGGAACAAGTTGGTGATAATCCTAATGTTCTTACACCAAATCCTGCTACAGGTGGTTCTGGTTCAGTAATACCACCAGCTGCTACCCAAAGTGATGTCGAGTTAATAAAATTAAATCCTGTCTTTCCTGAAAATTGGATTGTAAAGACAGATGAGCCAGCTCCTGAATTTACTATTTGGGTCGGAGATATTGAAGCTGATATACCAGTTGAAGGTTTCGTGTTTAGTGATGAGGCGGATGACTTATCCGGTCTTTCACCTGAATTTTTAGAAGAAGCTTTTGTAGGAGAAGAGGAACAAATAGAGTTTAATTTGAGTGATCCAACACAAGCTGAATTCGGAGAATCTGGGGGCTTAGAAGAAGATGAAGAAGGTCAAACTACAACAGCTCAAACCTCAACTACTGCTACGGAAACGGCCGCTGCTCCAACTGCAGAGACTGAGGTATTATCAAAAACTGCCACAGATGGTGCATCCAAAGGTGGTGGTGCTGGTCAAAAAAGATTCCAACAAAAACTTAGTGTTGGTGGTAGGACAGTTTATAATGGTGATCTACCGTCAAACCTACTTGCAAAACTCGATTTTTGTGGACACAAAATAGAAAAAAATGCTGTTAAGAAACTAAATGAACTTAACAAAGCTTATAAAGCTCAATTTGGTAAAGATTTACAAATCACTGATGGTTATAGAACATTTAATGTTCAGAATAAAATATTTGACTGGGATTACTATGATACTGGTTTGAATCCATATACAAAAAAAGTTGATAAGAAAAATAAAGGTAGAAAAATTGGATCATTTACAGCAAAAAAACCAACCGGTGTGGCTGCTGCTCCTCCTGGAACATCAAAACATGGTTGGGGTCAAGCAGTTGATGTAGGTGGATTTGGAAATGGTCCTGGTAATAAATACTTTGAATGGATGGATATAAATGCCAAAAAGTATGGTTGGATTAATCCGGCTTGGGCCAAAAAAGCAGGTGCATCTTATGAACCATGGCATTGGGAATATAATGGATCAGACTTATTTAAAGCTTAATTTTATTGATATCCACCTAGAGGACTAAAACCATTACTGATAGTAGTAGATGCGGTTGCGATTAGTAATAAATTACTAAGTGCTGTTGCATAGGAAGACCCAGATGCAGCAATTCTAATTTCAGGCATTGAAGCTACAAACATTTCACCATCATAAGAAGGCATAGATTGTGTTACACCATTTATAGAAACTAAGTATTGACCTGTAACTCTTGGTGGAACATATACTATATTAACTAAGTATTTAGGATTATCCATTTTAAAAACTTTTATTTTTATATATTAATTATAGAAAATGATTATTTTGTAAAAGGAACAAATTTTATTTCTACAAATATTTTTGGTGGATCTTGGTCTTCTAAAACCCAACTATTATTTTTGGATGGTTTATCTGGAGATAATTGACCATTTGGTAATCTTAAATTTGTATAGGTCTTTAATAAACTTATAAATCCACTTTCAGAAACTATATTTTGAGATATGAATGTATTATTAGGTTTTGGAGCATTAGGAAGATTTTTAAAAGAAACTCTCCAGATATATAATCCTTTTTCCACTGATGAGTCTCCATCAGTTGAGTAAAAATAGTCTTCTTTTTTAATCTTTCCTTTTTTGATTAAATAGTTTATATGGTTTTGTAGTTCTCTTTTTAATTTAGGATACACTTTTTTCAAAACAACATATCTCATAACATTGTCTCCAATCACTTCTTTAGATAATCCACCCATTGATTTGTATATTGCTTCCAGATTTTTTTGTCCTATTCCTTCTCCGAAAGAGATTATCTTATCAACGTCCATTGAATTTGAATTATCTTTAGTAAATCTATCAACAAAACTTTTTATACCTGGTTTACCAGGCTCTGAAGCAAATCTTCTTTTTATTAAGGATTCTATTTCAGCTTTATATTCGTTGTTTGGTAGACTCTGAGTTGCTGATGTAGTTTCAGAAGCTGTTGCATTTACAACCGGTGATTGTGCTTCAGGTATTGTTTTAGCTAACTCCCTTTGTTCATCGGGACTAGCGTATTCGTCGAATTCTTTTTTTGAACAAAGTGTATATGTAAATGTGCTTTTACCACCTTTGTCAATTTGATTTTGACAAATTTTCATAAATTGTTCATATTGATTTAAATTTTTGAAAACTTGTGCACCTTCAGAATAATTAAATACAAATTCACTTGTGTTAACATCGGAAGATCTATGTATAGTCATTGCGAAATTTCCAGTTTCAATTGGAGATTGAAAATTATATCTATCTAATTTATCATTTCTATGAATTGAACATTCATCGAATGCCAAAGCTGGATATGATGAGTTTCCTAAATAGCTTATCATTCGCAGTCTTTCAACATATTGGCCTAAAACTAATATTCCGACTTTTTCAGGTAATTCTGTTTTTCCAGCCACGTATCCTGGAACAGTTGAAATAGCGTATTCAAATATTTCCCAATTACCGTTATCATTCTTGAAGAAAACACAAAGTTCTTCGTCAAACAAGTTTGTTATATTACTATTTTCTTCATCTTTGACTTGAATTTTTGAACGAAGAGCTACTATATTCAATTGGTTATTCAATTCATAGACTGTGTAATTTTTGTTTTTTAAGAACCATATCAGTTTTTCAACTTTTTTATTAGATGTTGCTAATGTTTTATCAGGTAGAGCTTCAACTGGCTTAACTGGAGGAGTTTCTGTTGGTAAAACTCCTGGTTTATCTGTGGGTGGTTCTACGTGTTTTTCATCATAAGGTTTTTTCTCACCCTCTGTTGGTTTGTTTGTTTCATCAGTTGTAGTAGTTAGAGTATTCTCGGTTTTTGTTGATTTCCAGGTATCACCAGATTGTGCAGTTTCTTCTCTATTATCCATTTTAACAGTAGACACTTTACTATTATCTACAAAATTAACATGATGTGATAGAAATACTGGATCTTTTTGTGACTTATATTGAGTTAAAATTCTAATCAAAGCCGGATTTGATATTACAGGGGCTCCTGCATTTCCTAAAAAAGCTGTATTATTTAGTAAAACATCTACAAAACTATCAAACCAATTTAGAAAGTGATTTCCTAATATTGCTTGTTGATTAGCTGTAGAATCACCAATATTTACAAGTCCTTCATTATCCTTAAGATTTAAATTTATACCATTATTTTTAATATTAATATTATTAAACTTATAATCCATTTTGAGACCTTCACTATCATTTGAATAAATTTGTGTTTTGTGATCAAAAATAACTGACTTCATAGAAAGATAATCAGCGTCTGAGAGGCCTTTCAATTTGTTTTCAAGATTCACATTCCAGTGTTCAGTTGAAATATATTCTGGTTTATATGCGTCACCTTGTTCGAATACACAAATAACAACTTTTCCTTTTTCAGGAATTCCAATTTGACCACCTGCTAAATCTTTCCAAGGAGATGCCCATGGTAGGTCTTCAACTTTAGCTTCATCAAAGACATCAACAATTCTTATTTTTAATCTTCCTTCTTTATTAGGATCAAGATTATCCTCTACTACACCAACATAGGTTTTACCCTGTTCAACTTTTCTTTCTTTCATTACTCTGTTAATTTATCACCTAATGAACCTCCTAAGAAATCTTTTAATTGATTTTTTAAATCAAAGAATGATGTTGGAGGTGGTGTATTTGATTTTATAGGAGATGTTCCAGCTTTTGTAGTATTATAGATTTTATCAAGTGTGTTGTTTAAAAGATTCTTTCTTAGGTTTAAAGAACTGGTATCTTTTCCTTTTTCACCTGATATTTGACTTCTTACATCAAAAAACGAACTACTTGGTATTTCTACAGCAGTTGTGAATTTCTCTTTTAATTTTTCAACACTAACAAAAGTGCCGATGTTGTTTTTGGCCTCATCAAGTTCTTTGTTTAGTAGTCCTTTAACTAAATTTAAAGTGTCATTTTTCTTTTTAGAAAATTGTTCGGTCAATGAGTTTGCATCATCTATTGCTTGATCAAATGATGTCAATATTTTAGCACCGGCACCTTCTGTAAGTGCCGATTTAAGGTTACCTCTAATATCAAAGAATCCACTTGATGATTGTGTTTTAGCTGCTGAAAATTTAGTCTTAACTGAATCCAAAGACGGAATCGCACTTGTTATTTTAGAAGTCAATCCACCCAAAAGACCACCCGATTGTTCACTAAGACCTTTAAATAAACCTCCGCTTAATTTACTGGCACCATCTGCTAAACTTGATTTAAGATTACCTCTGATATCAAAGAAGTTACTGCTGATTTCTGATTTTGCTGCTGAAAATTTTGTTTTAACAGAGTCAAGTGAAGGAATTGAACCAGAAAGTTTAGAAGTTAAACCACCTAATAAACCATCAGCTTGACTACTAAGTCCTTTAAATAGACCGCCTCCTATTTTACTAGCACCATCTGCTAAACTTGATTTAAGATTGCCTCTGATATCAAAGAATCCACTTGATGATTGTGTTTTAGCTGCTGAAAATTTAGTCTTAACTGAATCCAAAGACGGAATTGCGCTTGTGATTTTTGAAGTCAATCCTCCTAAAAGTCCATCAGCTTGACTGCTAAGACCTTTAAACAGTCCACCTCCTAATTTACTAGCACCATCTGCTAAACTTGATTTAAGGTTTCCTCTTATATCAAAGAATCCAGTAGTTGCTTGTGATTTTGCTGCTGAGAATTTTGTTTTTAGAGAATCAAGTGATGGAATTGAACCAGAAAGTTTAGAAGTTAAACCACCTAATAAACCATCAGCTTGGCTACTAAGTCCTTTAAATAGACCGCCTCCTAATTTACTAGCACCATCTGCTAAACTTGACTTAAGATTTCCTCTAATATCAAAGAATCCAGTAGTCGCTTGAGATTTAGCCGCTGAGAATTTTGTTTTTAGAGAATCAAGTGATGGAATTGAACCAGAAAGTTTAGAAGTCAAACCACCGAGTCCTCCTAAAAGTCCGTCTGCTTGGCTACTAAGTCCTTTAAATAGCTGGCTTCCTTTTGTAACAAAACTACCACTTTCTGCTAAACTAGATTTAAGATTTCCTCTAATATCAAAAAATCCACTTGTTGCTTTGTTTTTAGCTTCTGAAAATTGACTCTTAACTGAATCAAGTGACGGTATAGCCGATTTCAATCCTTTTAAACTTCCTCCTAAACCTCCTAATAAATCACCACCTAAACCAGATGTTAGACTGCTAAGTCCACCAGTTGATATACTTTTTAAACTATCTTCGATTTTAAAACTATTCATTTTATCAAAGAAATTACCAGAAGGTAGACTAGATAATACACTTTTATTTGCCACCAATTGGTTCAATGGGGTTGAAATTGATTTAGTGATATTATTGAGTGATATGTTGCTTAATTCAGATTGTATTGCACCAAACGACATTTTTTTCTGAGAAGATGTAGCCTCTTGAACTGCTTTTATCTCCGTTTGTTGTTGAGCATTCTGAGTAACTTGCTCTGATTGTTTTTTGAGATTATCAATTGTAGTTCCCGAACCAGAACCTTCTGTCGGTGGTGTTCCACCACCTGGTGTTGCACCACCACCTGTTGCAGGTGTTGTTCCTTGTCCTGAATTACCGTCATTTCCTGCTCCGGTTTCACCTAAATTTTGACCACCGGTTCCTTCATTAGTAGCACCTAAAGTTCCTTCAGAACTTTTCGGAGTAGCTTTTTTAAATTCTTCTGGTTGGTCTGGTTTTGGACCATACACAGCCATAATATATGGTGAGTCTTCTCCATTTATTTTGAGATTTGGGTAATAAGTATATGTCTCATTATCTGGTCCGACTGTGAAAAACTTCGGAACAGAAAGTTCTTGTGAACCAGTAGTTCCTCTTGAATTTCTAGTTCCTTTATTACCTACTTTCCAAATTGAACCACCATCTATTCCTACATAGTTACCCCAATCCCCATTAGGAACAAATCTTTCTAACTTTACACTTGAATATTTAAAATCAAAATTTATTTGATATGTCTCAAACATCTGAGGCCCTTGGTCTCCTAAATCAACATCATTAGGTAGTGGAAGTTTGTCAAAATAAAACTGACATTCTCTCAAACTGTAAACATATCTTGATAAGTTGTCTTTTATAATATTTATATTTTCTGGATTTTTGATTCCCTTTTTGACTCTTTGAAAATTTCTACACTCTGATATAATTATAATACAGTTAAATCTTAATAGGTTTTCTGGTATTAGCATTTTTCCATTAGGTTTAGACCAATAAAGAGTCTTGTAAAGATGTGCTAATGTTCCTATATTCAAAGAAACATCTTCTCTCATTTCTAAAGTTATAAAATCCTTTTTGTAGTCTGGTGTATATTTTATTGTATCACCTTTGTTTTGTTCTATAAGAAAATCAAGTCCGGATACTTTTTTAACATAGTGACCTAAATAGTTTTTTTTATGTGGATTGTGTAGAGGTGATGATGATTCAGCACTTGCTACTGAACTATCAATAGAAGTTATAGCTATCTGTGATGGATCTACTTTCATCTCTCCATTAATTCTAAAAAACTTTTGAAATTGATTTTTAAATTCTTCATAAACTTGTCTCTTTGATGCAATCTCTGAAACATTGCTGTAGTTTACAATAAAATCTGTAAGTGATCCATTTAGGAGAGGTGAGGAAAATGAATCAAAAATAATGTCAAAACCAAACATTGGTGGATCTTGATTTTCCCAAGGTGTCTCTTTGAAATTTGATAATCTCAAATTAGACGCACCTGTAGGTGGATTTTCAATCGGAGTCAAGTCATTAACTTGTCTTCCATCACCGATAATTTGTAAATTATTTCTAAAATAATCCGACCTTCCATCTCCGAATATTAGATTGACATCTCTATGTGAGTGGGGTTTATCGACCAAAACAGGATTTTGTCTTGGTAGATCTTTACCTGCATAAAATCTATCCGCAGTTGTAAGTGACTTTTGAGGTAAATCTAGTTGTTGTCCTCTCCAATCTACATAACTATAGTTTCCAACGCCATTAACCACTGTTTGTTGATCCGTGTTATTTGCACCAGCTACTGGTATTGATTGAAGAGTAGGTGATATCAAAATTGGTGGTAAAAAACCAGTGGTGTTGCTAAACTCCGGGTTTAATTGAGTTTGTGGCCATGGAGAACCAGAATTAATGTCTATAATTTTGGATAATTGTTCTTGTGTTAATCTGGCGGATTCAATGGCATAGTTTTGTTTTTCTATAGCATTACTAAAAGATGTTTGACCATCAACAAATGTTGCTGCTGCGACTTCTTGACCCTTTTGTGATAAGCTCACTGCATCAAGACCTAAATCACTTAAGTTTTGACCACCAGTTGGCATCATTAAATTTCCACTCATGCTTTATATATTAAAAAGAAACTCTTTTCAATTAAACATTCATTAAGTTTCTTTCTCACCACCTTTAGCAATTTTGCTAGATTTTAATAATGGAGTTGCTAACTCGGCAACCTTATCTTGGAAATAAGGATTTGAAAAATAATCTAAGAATCCCATCATATTAGATATTTGATATCTGTTCAATCTAACTTTATCTGAGGAGTTACCATCAATTGAAATAAAGTGTTTGTCTCCATCGAGTTTTAGAACTATTCCAGTGTGACCACCACCATTACGAGATTTAATAAAAATTTGACCTGCTTTTACAAGTGATGGATTAGCAGCTGCTGTTGATGCTAATATTTTATGAGCTTTTGGTGTTTGTGACCAGAAATACTGAGTTCCACCTGTTTTAGTCAAAGGATTTTTAACACCCTTTTTATTACAGAATTCTTTAAACATGGAATACACAAATGCCATACACCACGGATTACCTGTTCCTAGTCCTACATCTTTAAGGAATCTTGCTACTGGATCACCCGCATTATTTCCAACTTCTTTTTTACCATTATAACTTTCAAGTTGACTCCAGAATGTCTGAGCATCGCTCATACTCACTGGAATTTTACCCTCAATATTAACAGTTTGTTCAACTACATTACTTGTTGAAGATTGACCGGTATTAGTAGCTGCAACTTGTTGAGCTGATTCTTGTTCTAGTTGAGCCTCTTCTTCTGTGTAAAGCTCTCCTAAGAAACTTTTTAAGTCATCTGATGGTTGGTCGTCATCTAATGTTTCTTCTTCTCCAGCAAAAGCCTCTTCTAAGTAAGATGGGTCTAATCCAGACATATCATCATTTGTTGATGGAACGAACGGATCTATTTCTACTTTTTCAATTATTTTAAATTGACCTAATTGATCATTTATAAGTAAACCTTGATATCTTACATCGAAAATAAATTGACCTCTTACTTTTGGAATTTTGGCTGGTGTCTGACTTGGATTAGCACTTTTACCAACAATTGTTTCAATATCATATGAAAATATTTGAAGAGCTAATTGAGGTGTTATTTCTATGTTTAAATCAGACTGAGAATTTTGTAAATTAAGATATCTGATTGTATAACTAGCTGTAAGAGATATAGATGAAGTTTGACCAGATGCTGAAAGTCCTGATGCACTACTACCAGTAGCTACTGATAATGTAGGTGGTTGTTGAATTAAATCAGGCCAACCTGATGCAGTTCCACCTGCTCTATTTCTGTTATATTCGGCATCTTTTGATAAATCATAAACATATGCACCTGCTTTTATTAAATCATCAGATAGTTTTGTATAAGAGAATGGTAATAAACTATCTTTTAGTCCTTTGTGTCTAAATGAAAATGTGACTCCTAATTCTTGAGATAAGGTTGATGCTGTTGATCCGGTGCCTGAAGCAGTTCCTGTTCCAGTGCTTGTAGTTGAGAAAACCCACTCTTTATCTTCGTAACTAATATTGCTAAAAAAACTTCTAAATAGTGATAAATTTGTATTTACGTCTGTTGATAATTTAGGTCCTTTGTGAACTACTTGTCCGTCTGAATATATCAAACCTCTTGGTGAATATCCATTATAAATTCCACCCGGTAAAAATGGAATTAAGTTAGCATCAGACCCGGTAGAACCGGTTGCTAAAGTAGGTTTTGTTATAATATTTCCACCATAATTTAGTGACCACGAAGCTCCAACTTTATTTATACTTATTGGAAGATCCATTTGCCAAAAACTCGTAGTCAAACCTGAGTTAACTGCTACTGGATTTGAAACTAAAGATGGTGTAAAACCAGTAATTGGTTCTTTTGGAAACATCATTGAGCTTTGACCCAAATTACCATTCTTAAATGAATAAGTTCCTGAGTTCGATACCATTATGACATCTGTTAAATCAATATTAAATAAATTAGGGTTATATGTATAGTAAACTTTACCTCCGGCACTTTTAATTTTTGAAGATATATCAACTAATTCCTGACTAGGTAAGGGTTCCATCAATGTCAGAGTTTTAATATTACTTGTCAAGTTTGGAATTTCCTGCATAACAGGAGTATCAGGTGATGTAGACTCACCATACATGAATAGATTTAAAGAAGATGGTAATAAAGATCTACCTTCAATTTCTTGAACTACTTCTTGAACTAGTTTATTAAAATCAGAATCAGGATTGTTCGCAAATACATTTACATATTTTTTAAACCAATCTTTTACTGGAGAATCTGTTTGTGATAAAATTTGATCATCTAAAGAATTGTTATTTAATTTGAATAATTTATTATCAAATCCGATAATTCTAGATGCCATTTTTATACCGGAAAAAGAGCCAGTGATTTTTTCTTCACCTATATTAAACTTGAATTGACGTTCTGTTTTCTCATAATCAGTTTCAAAAATTTCACTTTTCGGGTAGTAAATAAAAATAGGAACACTTCCTCCTCTACGAGGCGGAACACTTATAAAACATTCTTTTAAAGTTACAAAATCAAAACCACCACCAGTGCTTGTAGAGGTTCCATCAACTGTTCCTGCTTGAGTTGGAGGTGCAGTACTTTGAGTTGTTGATGCGACGTTTGTATCAACCGTCGTTGTAACGCTTTCTCCGCCACTCGGTGTAACAGATGTTGTATTGACTAAAACACCGCTATATTCTGGTAGATTTTTTGGAGAACCACTTGGTCCTATTTTTACACCTACAGTTCCTGTTTTAGCATTAGCTGATTTTGCTTTATTTGGAAAACTTGGATCTGTAAATTGAAAAAATATTTGTCTAAATCCACCGGGAAAATGAAAATCTAAAACATCTTTAATTATTGCTCCCTTTGGAGTCCAGTCTTTTTTTGCTGTTAGATAATTCGAATAAGCATGACCAGAAGGTGGTTTTTTCGTTGGATATCCACCACTTGCTCCACCCCAAGAACTCAAACCAACATAAGCATTTCCGTCAGGTGATTCTTCTATTGTAACTTCATATTCAACTGTCCATGTTGATGGTATAACAGTAATTTTTATTGCGGTGATACAAGGATTTAAGTTTTTTTCTTTATAAAAACTTTTCAACGCCTCTGTCACTTTAGCGTGCATTCTACCACCACCGTCTAATTTTACACCGGCTTTATTTTTTCCGAAATTACCACCACTTTTTCTTGTTGAAAAGGTGTGCATCGCATCCCAGCTACCTTCACAGGCTGTGCCTTTTCCTCCAAACTTATCACTTATTACTACAACCGACATTGATTTATATATTAAGGCAATGATTGGCCATCCTATTGGTAATTAAATTAGTTTGGCCTATTTTTTTTGAATAGTGAGTTTAAAATTTCAGATCGAGTATCTCCGGAATCTAATGATGAAATAAGTTGACCATTATTATGAATTGTTTGTGGTATTTCTCCAAATATTTTTCCAACAATAAAGTCTTTATTTTCTTTTTTTGGTAAATATGGATAAATATCTGGATTTGTGTAGATAACAAATATTTGCCTTATACCAAATCCTTCGGTTTTTGATTTGAAATTAAAATCCACTATATCAGCAATTTCTGTTTTTTTTGAAATTTCAAAAGGTAATTTTTTCTTTTTTGATTTAATTTTTTCAAATGCTCTATGTATTGAACCATCAACCCCATCGGATTTTCCCGATGCTCCTGTTGATGTTAAACCAATATAAGCTTTACCATCTGGACTTTCTTCGATAATGACTTCCCAATTCACAATAAATTGATAATCATCTATTGTAATTTTCATAGATGATACGTATGGATTTATTTTGTAAGTATTATAATAGTCCTCTAAGGTAGAATTTACTATGATATTCATTTTATTACTCAGTGCATCACAAATGGAATTATAGTCTCCCAATTCACACTTAAAAGAATTTGTAAGAAATGTTCTCATATTATTTTATAATTTTAATCTTCATATAGCCATCCTTTGACTTCATTTCCGTTTTCAAGAATTTCAGTCACTGTGAATTCATAGGTTTTACCATCTTTGTCTTCAACTATATAAATTTCATCAACCTTATATTTACTGTTTGGTGGAGTTTCCGGTGACAGTTCATTTTGATTTCCTTGTTTTTCTACTTCTTCGGTTTGTGTAGTTGTTGTAGTTTTTTCTTCTGGAAGTTTTTCTAATTCCTTTCTTACCGCTGTTACTGTCTGAACTGTGGTTCCTTTAGCTCCGGTTGCTTGCCAAGAAAATTTGATATCCACTATCATCCATTCACCACTGATTCTTTTTTGATTTAAATCCTCTTCAGCTATCGTCGGTGCTTCATTTATAAATTGAATTCTTATTTTTTGAAATTTATACAAGTTAAAGTTACATTGAGGTATTTCAAGAGTTACAACAATTTTACTTAAATCTGTCAAGTTTCTACTGTTCAAAACATCTGCATAAAGATAGTTTTTATGAACATTTGATAAGTCAACTCTACCTCCGAATACCGTTGTGTAGTTTGTTTCTAATTCAGTAGCGTCTGCTGGTTTTCCTTTAAGGATAACTTTTGAATCATCTTGAGATGTCAATGAATCGACATTGAATATCAAAAATTGTTTTGATGCTGTGTCATAGTATTTACTTATCGTAAACTGTCCGTTTGATATAGCCTTATTAGTCGCATTATTTTGAACTGAATAGTTTTGGAAATAAGTATTGACCATGTTTTGTGACTTCTCATTCATCAACACTAAGGGTAAAGTTGTGTCAGTCTCAGTTGGTTTTCCGTCAACTTGTGTTATACCTGTGGATGCAATTCCAACGTCGGATGATACATCTCTTGACCATTCTTTTTCTAAATCTACATAATTTAAACAATAATAAAAATCTATATAAGCTAATGTAAAGGCAGCATCTGAAATATAAGAGTGTCTGACTATATCACCGATAAATTCTCTCCAAGTCATCCCGGTGTTTGTCCATTTCATTGAGTCATCTGTTTTATCAATGTTTGAGTTATATCCTAATTTCAATTCACCTGCCATCTTTCTTAAAACTTCAAAAGAAGTTCCGGTCCAAGATTTATAATTGACTTTATAAAAATCTCTTAAGTCCAGAGTTCCGGTCATTGTGTAGCTTTTATTTGGGTTCTCTTGAAAATTATCAATTTTCATTCTTAAGTGAATCGATTTAAGAATTTTACTTCCTGAATTCATGAAAACATCAAATGTTGAATCAGAACCTGGAAATCCCGCTTTCTTCAGAATTGCAGCTGAATCAATAAAATTGACCTCAACCGCTGGTACCATTCCCTTATAATAAAGAACTAAATAGTAAATATCGTTTTCTTTAATTTGATATCCATTATACCAAATGAAAGGAGTCAGACCTATATGTCGAAGTTCTTCAGCATTAGCTGTTTTATTAGTATCTTTTGGAACTGGCATCTCAATTGGAGGAAGGACATAAGTAGGAGGATCAATCTGTGTAATAATTGATCTTTTTCCAGTATCCTCTTCAAGCTCTCCTTTGTCTTTGGATGGAGGATTTTCATTTAAAACTACTTTAACAAGAAACTCTAAAGGTTCAACTCCTTCGAATGTGTGGTATGCTTTGATAACATAATCACCTTCTTTATCAAATTGAAGACCTTTAAATATTGTCTCTCCAAATATTACTTCGGCTTCTATTTCACCCATCATTTCACCTGGTCCTGACACTTTTTCAAGCTTTACAAGACCGTCAGCTCTCGGGTCAGGTGGTGGAGGTGGTGGTGGTGGAAGAGATGGAGCTTCAACAGTTTTTGCAGAAGCTGCCTCACCTTGAGCATCAGGAACTGGATTTGAACTCTGACCACCAGCTGATTGTATCGCGTCTAATGGTTCTTTTAGACCAGAAAATTTCTTAACATAATCATAAAATTCTTCTTTTCTGTGCTGAGCTTTAGTCATCCCACCAAGAGAGTCTGAAGCAGGATTAAGTAATGCCTTTATTTTGGACACCTTTTTACCAATTCCTGCAGTGCAGTGATATACTGCACAAACGGCACTTTCTAAATCTTTGAAGCCATTTATTCCCGATGAATTGTAAGAACTAATTGGAATCGATTTCATAGAACTTTTGAGATACTCTAAGGCTACTTTAGCAGCAACGACCGCGTTGCCAATTTTATCAGGGTTTTTCACCATGTCTTCTCCCGCGGCCTTATTATATTTCTCATAAATAGACTTAAATGTAATTCCATTAAATCCACCACCTCTATAGAAATATCCATCATTAGCTGCACTATTTCCATATGCATCTTTTTTACTTCTCTTACCATATGGACTTGCACCATAAACCCAGTTCGCGATAGCTTGTGCGTTACCTACAATTTGTGATGCTTTATCTTTGGATAATCCAAATACTTCTTGTAGTCTAGCAACAGAAGTATAATTCATATTTTCTCTTTGTAACTTGAAAGCACTTTCTTTACTAACTATAGCACATTGAGCTGCTATTGTCATAGGATTGGTAATACCACCATCTTTAAAAACTTGAATAATAATGTCCATGTTTTTTTTCTGCTCTTTGGACATTGAACTTATGTAAGTTCCTTTTTTTTCTAGTTTTACCGCCATATAATATATATTAATGTGCGGTCATTTCATCAAAGATTTATCTTAATGACTTTGTATGGATATTGTCTTTTTTGATAGAATTTCTCTCTTTCTTTAAAATGTCTAAAAAGAATATTTGACATATTATTAGAATCAAAAACATCAACTAAGTCAAATATATTTGCTTTCTTTTTTTCAGAATGTAGTCTTAAAGCTCTACCGATAGATTGAATAATAATTTGTTCAGACTTAAATGAATCAGCAAATATAACATTAAATATAGCATTGATAGAAACTCCGGTTGAAAGTGTTCCATAAGAAGCAACTAAAACTTTAATATTTCCTTCAGTGACTTCCATTTGTTTTTTTATCTCTTCTCTCTTTTTTCCGGAAATTTCACCGTCAATATAATAATAATCTCTACCAGGAAGTTCTGTTTCTAATTTTTTTAATATTTGTTGTCCATAATCAATAGTGTGAAAAAGTAAAAGTGTATTTGAATCACATTTTTCAACTATCTTTTTAATAAAGTTCAACCTTTTTTCTGAAATATGGATATATGCTTTTTCAAGTTCAAAAGCGTCTTTACCATTTCCTCCTTTTTTAATTATTTGAATTCTATCATCAAACTCTTTGTCGTTATGATTCATTATAACAGCTCTAATATCCATAGGAGTAATAATTCCTTTTTCTTTTAATTCGTTAGCAGATACTTCTGTTATTTTAGGACCTAATACAGCTTGAATTGATAATATTTCACAAGTATCGTCTTCTGGAAAAGTTCCGGAAACTCCGAATCTTGAGTAAGCATGTTTAAATGTTTTTTGTAGAATCGTTGTTATAGTCTTTGCTTTAGCTCCGTGAGCTTCGTCAGTAACGACAGTGTGAAATTGTTGAAAAAATTCTTTTGGCCATTTTTCTAATGATTGATAAGTTCCTATATAAACATTAGCATCTTTTGTACCTGAGTGTTTTCTTGGTCTTTCTGACATGACTTCTTCTACTCTAACATCACATGGTGAATATTTTGCTTCCGGATTTATAATAGAGTCAATTTTTTTATCTCTCATTTCAACTAAATTATTAATTCCCCAGTTATATTCCATTATATTATCATAAAATTGAGTTACAAGAGTAATAGAAGGAACAATAATTAAGAATTTAGCGTCTGGTTGAATATGTTTTAAGGTATAAAACATTACAATAGATATGATTAATGATTTACCTCCAGAAGTTGCAACTTCTGCCATACAGTATCTATTTTTCAATATTTTATAAGCCGATTCAATTTGATGATCATATGGCATAAATGGTATCCATTCACCTGATTTAGTTTTCACTTTATGAAATTTAAAAAATTCTTTACAGAATTCTTGAACACTTTCTAATGTTACATCTCTATTTAATGGAAACTCTTCTTTATTTTCTAAAATAAAAGATGCGTCAATTTCTTTACAACCTTTCATAGCCTCCTTCCAAAGTCCTAAATTAATTCTGCCGTTTTTGAAGTAGGTTTGTTGCCCGTTCCAAACCCCCATCTTAAAAGCAGGCATATATCTATAACCTTTTACATGCCGAGTTAACCACAAGTTCAACTGGTGGTATTCAATTCTTGTCGCTGATGTCACAACAATTTCTTCTGTAGATTTATCATAACGAAATTTCATCTTCTATTTATATATAAAATCGACTTTGGTGTTTATTTTCTTGATTTTTTTGAGGTTTTTTATAAGGGACTAATCAATAATTGATATATAACAAAAAAATAAACTCAAATTATGTGGGAATCTATCAAAAAATTTTTTGGTTTTGGTAAAAAAGAGAGTGTTGTTGAAGTAACAGTTGAAGCTAAGGTTGTTGCTCCGGCAAAAGTTGAGGCTCCAAAAGTTGAATCAGTGAAAACTGAGGCACCTGTAAAAGCTGAAGCTCCTGTTAAGGATGTAAAAGCTGAAGCTCCTAAGAAACCTAAGACTCCAAAAACTAAACCAGTTGATAAAACCGAAGCTAAAGTAACAGCTAAGGATATCAAATCTAAGGTTAAGAAAGAAGAGCCTAAGGTAGAGAAAAAGTCTTCAAAACCTCGTAAGCCAAAAGCAAAAACAAACTAAAAAGAAACCCACTCATTTGAGTGGGTTTTTTTATTTTCTCTTTGTTATAATTTCATCAATCATTCCATACTTCTTTGCATCAGTAGAAGACATCCAATAATCTCTATCTCCGTCTTTGTAAACTTTATCGTATGTTTGGCCTGTTCTTTCTGATATTATTTCGTAGAGTTCTTTCTTAAGTGTATTCATTTCTTTTGCTTCTATTTCAACATCTGATGCTTGTTGCATCCATCCACCATAAGTTAGTGGTTGGTGTATCATAGTTCTACTTCTTTTAAGTGCTTTTCTTTTTCCTTTTTCACCGGAACAAAGTATAACTGCTGCCATAGAAGCAGCAAGACCTGTGTTAACAGTTGAGATGTCGCAATTAACAAAATCTATTACATCCAAAAGACCCATTCCTGAATACACGGAACCTCCTGGTGAATCAATATAAATTGAGATATCGTCATTTGATTCAGAGTCTAAATAAAGCAACTGAGCTTTAATTATATTACATACATCAGAGTCTATCTCATCGGAGAGGAAAATTATTCTTTCGTCAAGTAATTTAGAAAAAATATCCACCGGAAGTCCGTTTGATTCAAGAAGATGTGATGTTGTGTTTTTTCTTTGAACCTTTTTAAAATAATCTTGTTGAAAAGTGCTTGATATAGACTGGCTAAGTAAAAATTTGTTAAGTTCTTTATTCATAAAATAAATGTTAGTTTCAATTTTTATGTCATTTTGTAGTAAAAGTTTCAACTAAAAGCAATTTTAGATTTTAATATATAACTAAAAAAATATTATAAAATATGAAAACTAGTGTTGAAATAAGTGGATATTTAATCACTATCGAAGAAGTTGATGGTGTTATTTCTGTAAATGCTGCAAAAGATGATGAAGTTGTAGAAGAATTTACAATCAACGTTGAAGAATCTGAAGAAGGTTTTGAAGGTGAAGAAGGTTTCGCTGGTGAAGAAGGTGACGATGTTAGACCTTTTGGTGAATACGAAGAAGAAGATGATTTTGGTTCTGATGATGATGATGATGATATCCAAGATGAAATCCAAGATGAACTTCAAGATGAAGACGAGGATGACGATGATGATGATGATGAGAATGAGTTAGAAGGTAGAGCTTTGGAATCTTTCCAATCTTTTATTAACAAAAAGAAATAAGAATTTATGATTAAAAGATTTAGTCATTTTATCTCAGAAAGTAAAGATGATGATTATTTATTATATTATGCCTTTGACTGGGATGATAATATCTTAAGTATGCCAACTAAAATCCATATGGAACATTTAGTAGATGGTGAGTGGATACCAACATCGGTATCTACAGCAGAGTTTGCTGAAGTAAGAAATGATAAAGATAATTGGAAAGTCGATTATGATGTTGCCTTTATTGATTTTAGAGATCAAGGAGAAAGAGGTGATAAAGCATTTTTAGAAGATGTTAAAACAGCAATTTCTCAAGGTAAATTCGCTCCTGCTTGGGATGACTTTATTGAGTGTTTAACGAATGGTTCTATATTTGCAATCATAACTGCTCGTGGACATGAAGCTGCTGCTATGAGAATGGGTATTGAGTGGATAGTAGATAACGTCCTGACTGAAGAACAACTATATCAAATGTATAATCAATTAATGAAGTATTCTTATTTCTTCGGTGATGTTAATATTGAGAATGAAAGAATATTAAGAGGTCAACCATCAAGAAATACATTGATAAGTTCTTATTTGGATAGTTGTGAATTTGTTGGAGTTTCTTCTCCGTCGAGAGGTGGTAGTCCTGCTAATCCTGAAAAAGCTAAAGAAGACGCTCTTTTAGCCTTTAAAGCTAAAGTAAATGATTATGCTCAAAGAATCGGAGTTTCTGCAAAAATTGGATTCTCAGATGATGATTTAGGAAATGTTAAACACATTGAAGATTTACTTGACAATCTACATAACGAACAATTTCCAAATATTGTTGAGTTTGTTGTAAAAGGAACTAAAGATCCTCAGAATATAACTAAAAAGGTTTTGAGTAGAGAAGCTTTAACAGAGACGGCTCATCAAACTCCGGGTATGGAAGGTTCTGTATTAAAATTTACACAATTTGGTAATATGGCTGGTCAATTGAATCCGAGTGGTCCTATAAATAGACAAGATGATTTCTTTAATCAATTTAATAGGCAAGTAGATTACTTAGCCAAAAATTCTAAGGAAATAACTAAAGATATGAAAAAAAGAAAAAAGTCCTCTAAATAAGAGGACTTTTTTATTTATCTAATAATTCATCTAATTTCTGGTCTCTAACTTCTTCAGTTGTGTTATTAGAACCTGTTTCCCATTTTATCTTATAGTCTTGAATAAATTTATATCCCTCTTCTTTGGTTTTGAATTCCTTTCCATATCTTGATATGGATTCATAAGTTGCTTCCTGACTGTATGAACAAGAACAAACATCTGATGTTATCATAAATGATGAATTTGGTCTATTGAAGTAGGAAATAACATAGTATTTCCACTCAACTTTTTGTGTGTTGAATATACCATAAACTGCAAGATCTACATCCATTGTTGATGTTTTGTGGTCCTTTATTTTCTGTGTGAATAAGAATTTTCCTCTTTGCATATCTCATCAATTTTAATATCTCTTTCAATTGCTTCTTTGTTTTGAAAATACCAACCTCTGAAGTCACAAGCATAATAAATGTATTCTTTTATAGAACCGTCTTCGTTTACTTCAGCTGAGCAAGTTGAACCCATCATAAATTTAAAAAAACTTTCCCTCCACTCTACTGGAATTTGAGATTCTTTTACGTCAATATTAGCTTCGTATAGTTCTTTTAGTGTCATGATACAAATATACAACTTTTATTATAAAACTCCATAATGTTTTTAGAATATATCATGTGATGGATAAGAATTATATCAAAGATATTATACAAAAGATTTTAAACAAAGAGTTTTCCAATTCTCATAAAAGGAAAATTATGGATTATCAAGATCGATTTAATGTAGCTTGTCCATATTGTGGGGATTCTCATAAAAATCAAAATGCTAAAAGAGGAAATCTTTATTTAAATCGACTTATCTATATCTGCTTCAATTGTGATAAAAAAACTACAATTGATAGATTGTGTAAAGACTTCAATGAACAAATAGATCCTGATAAAAAGTTAGAAATGATTGAGCACTTAAATAGTGTTATGACTTATTCTGACTTTGAAGGTGACTTTGTCGATGCTAAGTTTGAAGATCTAATTGAACTTTCTGAATTAGAAAGAGTTTTTAGTCAAGACTTGACTCCGATTTCAGACTTCAAACCTATTCAAGTAAACGGTGGTGTTTATAAATATCTAATTGGAAGAGGAATACCACCGGAATTTCACAAAAATATTTACCAGGCTAAATATTGGAAAAATGAAGATGAATCAGAATGGATTATAGTAATGTTGAATCGAAGAGATACCAAAGTATTAGGTCTTCAAATTAGAAATCTAAAAGAAGGAAAACGAAGAATGTTTAAAATCTATAATTATGAAAACTTACTTGAGTGGATTAGTATTGGTAAAGATAGTGAACAAACTTTAGATATCAATCAATTAGTTATTTACAATAAATTATCTTATTATTTTAATATACTTAATGTTGATTTTTCTGATACTATAACTGTATTTGAGGGTTATCTTGATTCATTGTTCTTTCCGAATTCTATTGGACTTGTGGGTGTTAATACCGACTATCGTTTCTTAGAAGGAAATGAATTAGAATTACAATACTTCTTTGATAACGACGAAGCTGGTTATAAAAAATCAGAAGAAAAAATAAAAGATGGTTGGTCTGTTTTTCTTTGGAAGAAACTATTTGAATCTATTGTTGATAAAAAGAATGCTGATGATCCATATGCTCTTTTACATCGAATATCTAAAGTTAAGGACATTAACAAGTTAGCAACATTAGTTGCAAATCCTTACAAAAAATTAGATTTACCTTCTTTTTTCAGCACTGATGTTTTGGATATCAAATGGATTCCTAAATTTAGAAGAAAGAAAAAAACAGTAGAAGAAGTAGATTATAACAAAAAGTTTGATGGATTAAAATATCTTTAAATAAAGTATTTTAATTTTTTACTATTTTTTTTAGACATATAATATCTAAAATCTAAATTTCCTCTTTCATTATTACAATCTTTACAACAAACTACTAAATTTACCTGTGTGTTATTACCACCTTCTGAAATTGGTATAATATGATCAGCTGTTGCATTCTCTAATGTTAACTTACTATCACAGTATATACAGGTTGCATTTTTATTTTGTTCGATAAACTCTTTTGCAAAACCAGAAGTTCTTCTTCTGACATTTTTGCCATTATATTTTAAACCAACTACTACAAAATCCTCTAACACTTTAAATTTCTTTCTAAAAATTTCGACTGATTTATAATTTTTGTTGAATTTTACAGCTAAAATTATAAGATATTTCCACCTTTTGTAGGTTGGCTTGTCTACTGAAATAAAATGTGAATGTTCTGAAGTTGATAAAAATTTTAAAACTTTGAAAATATTCATTAAGGTTATATATTGGTAAAATCTCTTTTCCTAAAAAGAATATATACAAGAAAAAATAATCACTATGTCAAAAGCGGAAATTAAAAATCCTACTGAAAAGCCAGTAGATGTTAAGAAAAAGTGGTTCTTTGGTTGGGGAAATATCAAGTGGGGTATCAAAGAATTAATCAAAATTTATTCTCCAAAATCTTCATATTTTTCTAAGAAAAGAATTGAATCAGGTGTAGCATTTCTTATTGCACAATGGGGTATGATTTTCTTCTTACTTCAAAAATATGAAACTCTAAGTATGGGTGAGTTTATACTTTGGGCAGCTGCTGAATTCGCAGTATCAGGATATATAATCAATAAAATTCAAAAAGAGAAAAATCCTACAGACGAAGTTTCTGAATAACAAAAAAGACCATCAAATTTGATGGTCTTTTTTTATTTCATTTTGTGAGTAAGCGTCACAATGTTGTTTTGTAGATTTACATGAAAATAGTAAAAATACTAAAGATATTATTAATAAGATTCTCATTTTCTTTTGTTTCTTTTAGCTTTGTAACTTTTAGATTCAAATTGTTCCTGTGTATCTAAAACCTCTTCATCTTTGATTGACGACATCTCATCTCTTACTTCTTGTCTAGCTTGTGATGAAACTCCTCTTTTAAAATATGCTATCACTTCTTCTAATGTCTCGAAAGGTTTTCTCACACCTTCTACGTGATATTTTCCAGTTTCGGATGGAAAAGAAACTTTTTTATCCTTAATCGTTATTGAGTTTTCAGCTTCGTTATAAACTTGTTCGAAATCTTCACCAACAGCTTGTGCTAATTTTTGAAGAGCATCGATGTATTTATTGACACCAACTTCTTCAACCTCTCCTTCAAATTCACCCATTGGATCATCTTTTATTTCAGGTTCGGTCATTGGAAGAATTCCCGGTCTTCCTGGTCTAGTGTCTGGAATGGTAGAAGGTGGGTTTACTTCAACTTCTTCATCCGACATGATGAATTCTTCATTTACTCTACCATTTACAAATTGATTATATCTTTTAATCATTTTATCTAATTATTTTTTTGTATATATTAATTTTTGATTTAATCTTTTTGTTCTAATTCAGAAACTACATAATCTATAAATGAGTCTAATTCATATTCCAATCCATTACAAAATTCAAATACATCGTAGTTTTCTCCTGATTTTTTGTCTTTTTGTATTGAGTAAAAATCTGGAGAGATTTGCCCATTTCTGTATACTACAATTCTACCTCCTAATATTCCTTCAATTCTTTTTCCATTTTCAAAAACTAAGTCTGGAACATAAAGTGTTCCTAAATAATGAATTTCATCATCATATTCTTCACAAGAGTCAAACTCAAATTTGAATAATCCATTATCATCTTCAAATGTAGTTTCTGTTTCTGATTTAGTGAGTTTATCATGAAACTCTTCTTCTTTACCTGTTGAGTGTGAATCTAAGAATTCTTTTTCCATTGAAGTTAGCGAACTGATTCCATACTTAGATATTTTATCTAAGATTTCATCCACTCTTTCTCTGGACGTATATCCTTCATATCTCATTAGATGTTTCATAAATTTCATTAAATTATATATTCAGTTTGAAAGCTTTGAATTTCCTATTTTCCAAGCTCCTCTTTCTACACCATGTATTGGAATCCATGGGTGTTCAGGAAAATTTTTATTTAAAACTTTATCTTTGATAATCTTAAAAAGTGTTCCGGGTTCTGTTCCTTGTAATTGATAAATTGCCACATAATTGTTATCTAGACTTTTGCTGTCAAACTTTCGAAAATTTTTTCCGACTAAAACAGAGTCTATTTTAGATTCCCTTTCCCACTTTTTAATCTCTTTGACCCAGTTGTCTATGAAACAAAAAATAAAACCAGACGAACCATCTTTAGGATGATTTATTACAAAGTCAATGTCTATTCCGTTATAAAAACTCACATCGATTTCATCTACTTTTATTTTTTCAATCAAAGTCATCAAAAATGTCATCTATTTTTTTGTCACGCATTTCTGCTCTAACAATTTCTATCATCTTATTATTAAAAGTTTCATCATTTTCTAACTTAGTCTTAAAGTCTTCAAAAGCAACTTTACTTATCTTCAAAAGTGAGTATTTTCCTTTAGATATTTGAGATTCATTTAATCTCCAATCTAAGTAACTAATATATTCCGGATATAGTTCATCGTTTTTCATAAATTATATATCCTACTTTAATATATACCATAATGAAAAATATTAAGACCTGGAATAAGTTTTATGAATCTAGTGTATTTATTCTTTCCGAAGATGATAAAGATGTAGTTGGATTTGCAATACTTAAAGCATGTTATTCAGTTTGGGGCTACATAAATAAACAAAAAGTGAGAAAGTTTGGAACCGAAATTGATGGGGAAATACTAAGAAAATCTAAAAATAATCGAATATTAATTAATTATATTAAAGATACATCTGGTTGTGATAATGTCGATGATTTAGTTTTATGGATTGATAAAAACTCCGAGAATATTTGGAATCCTAATGGTATCTACTTTAAAAAAGTTATTGGTATATTGACTGGTAGCACTGCTAAAGGTAATTCACTAGAGAATATCGCTAAAGAAGCTCTAATTGAATATTTTGAACAAATAAAGGGAATTTCCATTTCTACGTTTTCTCCAAAAAGAGAAAGAGACGAAGAAGGATATGATATTTTCTTCAGAGTTAATGATGGTGTTCAATCCGCTCAAGTCAAAACATTACTCAATGTTACAGAAGGAACAAAAAGATTTAGAGTAAATTGTAAAGGTCATCTTAAAGAGTTAGTTACTAATTACTTGATAGCTGTCAATGAAAAGGAATGTTATATTTTCAGAAATTGGGGTCAGTATGTTGATCCATCTTATTTTTCATTTCCGAAAAGTAATTTGGTTTTTCACAAAGTTTATTAAAAACCTTTTCCGAATCCTGAAAATATATCCATAACAACTGAGAGTCTTTTAGTAATTTCAGGCATTCCTAACGGCTCGATAATTGAATTGATTGGTGAAAGAATTGATTTTTCGAACTGTGTATCATAATCAATTTGCGGTGCAAATTCCATCGGAAATGAACCTCTGATATAGGCAAACATATCGGTTATTGATTTGTCTTTACAAACGTAATATTTAATTTTTGTTCCTGATTTAATAAACTCATACTTCTGTTGCATGTTTTTATCTTTTGAAAGAAGGTAATTATAATGAGCAGCTGATTTAACAGCAAAGTGTGCACCGCTAACAAATTGAAGAGGTAAAGTTTTGTCATTTAAAACTTTGACATCATATTTAGAGACCGACGATTGCATACAAATATCATCAATATCTGCCAATTCAAATTCCTTTCTCAATTTTTTTACTAATTTAAGTAGGTCTTTAATGTTAAAAGTATCCGGATGTGAAAATAGATACTTTACAATGCCGACAATTTTATCTCTAGCAAAAGCTGGAGTTGATGAACGAACAAGTTCAACTCCTTTAGGGTAAAGATAATTCAATCTCTCAAAAGGAATTCCGTCTTCAAATGTGATATGACAAATATATTTCTTTTTTGCTATATTAATCATTGATTCTGAAATTCTCTCTAATTCGAAGTCTTCTTTATTCTCAACTCCAAACGATTCAGCATATTCTTCTAAACATTTTTTAAAGTAACCACCATATCTAAAATGGTCGGTTCCTTGAATAAAATCCTGTTCATTAGACCAGTTCCATCTAATATCTGAAGTAAATACTCCTTCATCAATCATTTTATTTAGACCTCTATCCTTTACAAAATTCCCATCAAAAAGTATGACATCGTAATCTTTTGTAATCAATGTTTTAAGAGTGTGTAAGTCATTTGCTATTCCAATACAATTAGGATTGTCTGTTTTTATCTCATCAACTGAAAGTATAATAAATTTTTTGTCGATAGAATTTAGATAAACTTTATTAAAAAGAAGATTCTTCCATTCACAATGGTCAATTGCTGGTTTAAATGATACAAATAATGAGTCTGTGTCTGCGTAAATTGATACTGGTTCTTGTTTTAAAATTGGTGTGACATTCTTAATTCCCAATTTATAGTGAAGTTCGTGGTCGTTATGCCATTGGTTATACCAATAGTCTTCATTGACTTTATCCATCGTTTTAGTCAAGTCTCTACCCTGTGCTGTAATTGTTCCAGCGACGTGGTTATTATAAAGAATGAAGTAGCTTGTGGCAAAAGCTCCGTAGCTTCCATTAAGTACTAATTTTAGTGCTAATTGAAGTGCATTGTAATAATCCACTTCTTTCTTTAGTTCAGAAGACTTCTTTTTTAGAAGTTCAATTTTTTTGATTTTTTCTTCTTTAGTCATAGTGTTTTTATGACCAAAAACAATAAAAGTTTATCTATTTCTTTTTACTCTTAATCATCATCAACCACTTACCACTTTCTAGTTTTGGAAGTGATTCTGGAACTCCGAATTCTTCTACTGATGTTGCGAATTTAAGCATTACCAATTCTCCTCTTTCTGGATTTGCTTTTTGGCGACCTTTAAGTGCAATGACTACTTTTACTTTATCACCATCTTTTAAAAACTCTCTTCCTTTTTTGGATTTAGTTTCTAAATCATGATCGGAAATATTGACACTTAGTTGTATTTCTTTTAATTGAGATTTATTTGAATTTCTTTTTTTCTCCTTTTCGGCCTTTTCTAAGTCATATAAAAATTTATTATAAACTTCGATTTTTACAATTGGTGGTGTTTGATTTTCATTAATTAAAATGAGGTCTTTTTCTTCGTCGTTTGCCAGTTTTTGAGCTTCTTTTATAGTAAGAACAATTGGTTCTCCTCTACCAATTAATCTAACTTCGGGAAAAGTTAGTTCTTGATTAATTTTATGTTTTCTTTTAATTTCTGGTCTTTTTCTGAAGTTTTGTCTCATTTATTTAAATTATCGATTTAAGGTGTCTAAAGGTTCTTCTGATTCGTGATCAGGAGTGAATTCAATTATTTTTGGCAATGTAGAATCTTTTTTTGATTCTTCTTGTTTTTTATTTATTATTATTTTAGATTCTTTTTTTTCTAAATTGGGATTCTCAAATTTTTTCTGGATTGAGTCGAATTTGAATTGAAGCATTCTATTTTCTGATTCTAATTCCATAATCTCATATTGGTCAGCTTCTGATTGCATGTATAGAAACTCATTGTCTAGATACTTCATTCTTATCCAGTAAAGTAGTGAGAATATTATTATGATTAGGAAACCAACTTTTCTTTTGAGTTTTTGAATGGTTTTTCTTTCTTTAGTTACTAACATAGTTGATTTTTTTTCAAAGATAATAAATAATTACTAATCATCGGAAAAATCTTGTTCAAAAGATAACATAAGATTTGAATTATTATCTTGAATTAACATAAAATTATCAAATATACTGAATTCAACGTCTTTATCATCGTTTATGCAACTTAGAAACTTTTTGTTGAGCATTAAATTTGAGTTTCTATCATCTTCAATTGAATCGATTTCTAATTCCCAAGCTGACTTTTCTGAAAAAAGAACATTTCCTGAATCAATTGTGATATTTATGATTCTTTCAGAGTTTATATTAGATAGTTTTTTAACATCAGAAAAGTCTGATTTTGAAATTTTAAAAGACCATTTTCTATTTTTAGGATTGAGATTAGTTTTTAAAGACGCTTTATTTATATCTCTAAGTTGGTAGTGTTCTCCTGCTAGCCAATTTACTTTAAGTTTACCACCAACTACTTGAATTGATCGAGCTTGCATAGTGTCGTCGTCATCTTGTGATTCTTTATACGTAAATTCAATAGTTACTTTTTCTGATGATGTTAAGAAGTTCAGATTCTTAACAAACTTTTTAGCATTTACTATAATAGCATCTAAAGTGAAATCAAATTCATTTCCTACAAAATAATCTGAAGTATTGATTAAATAATTTTTAAAAGCTAACATAACATTTCCCCCTAAAATAGAATACATAAGTATATTTTCCGAATCTATTTTTAGTTTAATAGTATCTTCTATTCTAGTCAATTCCTCTAAAGTCTCAATGAATTGAGATATTTTATCTGGTTTTATCTGAAATTTTATTTTATTAGCCATACTTTCATGATATAAAAAAAATAGATTTTTGTTTTATTGAAAATTGTATTTAATATATAACATTATGAGAAAAATTAAATTATTTAGAGAATTCATAGAAAATCACAATAATGTGATTGATGCTAAGATGCAGGAGCTAAAAGATTTAATAGACGGAATGTCAGATGATGGTCTAATTTACGAGTGGGAAAATAAATCTGATCATGAAATCGTAATCAATTTTACTAATAATGATTTATCTATTAGATATGAGTTTGATATAGACCAGATGTCTGTTGTTAAATTCGCCGGGGAGACTCCAGACTTCCAAGCCGATGTAGAATCTATTGATGAAGGGTTAGATATGATTGAAAAAGACATATTAGGAATATTAGGAATCTCTGAAAGAGTAAAGGCTCAAAGATATAAGGGTCGTAAAATTCCTGGAAAATACTTAACTAAGAATCCTGGTAAAATGAAAAAAGAAATTGACACATTTAGAGGTAAAAAAGACTATAAAAAGGACTGGGATGCTGATTATTCATCCGGAAAAGGTGGTGAAGGCAAAAGGGTTAAAACTAAAAAATCTGCTGCTACTAAAGCTTACCAAAGAATGTTTGGAGATAAAGAAAAATAAATTAGAAATATGAGATACTTAAAGACATTTGAAAATTTTGGAATGGGTTCCAATAGAGAAGAAATGATTGAAACTCTTTGTTCAACTTCTACATTTGAAAGAGAAGAGTTAGAAGCCATGACTGATGACGAGCTGGATGAACTATATCACACTTTAGAAACCGAAGATTGGATGAATGAATTGGATAGAGAGACTAAAGGTGGTGAACACTGGATTGGTGGTCCTTATCACTCAAGAGAGGAAGAAGAGGGTGATTACTATGAATCATATACTTTTGAGGATTTCACTCACAATGATATTGAAGATGTTAAAGAACTTTTGGAAATGGGTCTAAGTCCTGAACAAATTTGTGTAGAATTAGATTTATCAATTGAAACTATCAGACAAATTATTGATTCAATTAAAAAAAATCAAGAGATGTTTGATGATGAGTTAGAAGGATTAGATGAATCTAAAAAATCAGGAGTAACAAAATCTTTAAAAAAGAAATCAAAAGCTTCTGGAATTCCAATGGGTATTTTAAGAAAAGTATTTGCTAAAGGTATGCAAGCTTGGAATGCTGGTCATAGACCAGGTGTTGCTCAACATCAATGGGGAATGGGTAGAGTAAACTCATTTATCACTGGTGCAGGTGGTGCTAGAAAAGCAGATGCTGCCTTGTGGGCTAAGGCTAAAGCAGCAAAAGCAAGAAAGAAAAAAAAGAAATAATGAAACATTTAAAGATATTTGAAGAGTTTACAGATTCGGACAATAAGTATCCGTCTTCTATAACAGTAAAAGCAACAGCTGAATTTGAGAAAAAATTGAAAGACATAAAAAATGCTGAAGGAAAACCATCATTTTTGGCTTTGCGTGGTGAATTCACCTTACAAAGAAATGGTGATAGATTTAATCTTGTTAAAGTTGCTACAACTCCATTTGAAGTAACTAGAAACGAATTAGATGGTAAATCATTTCTTGGTAAACAAGATGACTATTGGTTATCATACGATCCTAAAAATTCAGAGATATATGTTCATAATTCAAGAAGATTTGGCACTGAATTTAAGTTTGATGATAATGAAATTACTAACATTGATAGAAGGTACTCTACTGAAGATTATAGAGATGTAGGATTAATTTGGATTGGTGGATACTATTGTAAGTTTGAAAATGGATTTAAAGTTGGAGAAGTAGACAATAGAGGTTACTTTGAGATAGTAAAAGTAAATTAATATGAAAAACTTACAAAACCTCTGAGAAATCAGAGGTTTTTTATTTTATAAAAGATTATTAAAATACCCTACAAACAAATCGTGGTCAACAGCCACTGATATTCTAGAATAGTTTTTCAATTCGTCTTCTGTATTTTTATAAGTGAATTTATTTAAAGGGACACTTGTTATTTTATATGATAATAACTCATCAAATGTTTTATTAATAATAGCAAATGGTCCTGTTGGGACTTTAGTATATTCTGAAAAAAGAAAACCTCTTTTAGCCAAATAATCAATATTTTTTCTAATATGGCTTTGTGTTTTTCTTCTATAATTTTCAAAAGATGATTTCCCTTTGTTTGTAGTAAATAGTTTGTTTATAATTTGTTGAGGAACTGTTGAGATTGAATTATATTTATACAAAGAACGAATCTTTAGTGTTTCATAAAGTTCTTTGTTTTTAGTAGCAATATATCCAATTCTTAGTCCAGATAAACCTACAGATTTTGAGAAAGAAGAAAGAATAATAACATTATCTGAATAAAGTTCATAGATTTTATCAGACATTTCATTGAATAGATAATAATATGGAAGGTCTAAAATAAGTGTTTGATTTCTTTCTTTACATTTATCAGTAAATACTTTCAAGTCCTCAAAATTAGGAGAGAACCCGGTAGGATTTGATGGATAGCATAACATTACAACTCCATCTTCTACTTCAACATTTTGAATATCAAAATCATTAAATGTTTTAATTTCTTTATCGTGAATAGTAAGTATTTTATTCCAAGAACCCCAATGATATTTAGGAACCCAGAATGTTTTTTCTGAAAGTGAATTAATAACTAAATCTAAAGTAGCCATTCCACCAGGTACTGTTAAAACATAATGCTCAGATAAATGAAAATGTGTTTTTATTGTTTCAATAAGTTCAGACTCTCCATCGTTTCCACCGTAGTGTTGAATTGATTTACTATTAAAGTCAATATCGTTTACGAATGAGTTTAGGTCTATTGTTGTGACATCCATTACACCTCTGTGAAGTTTAAGATATTTTTGACCTGATTCTTTTTCAAGTTTGTTTGCTAATTCTCCTATTTCTACGATTGATGAATAGGTCGATGGTGAGTAATTTATTTCCATTATTTTAAAATTGGTTTTACTTGTTCTTCTATAATTCTTTGAACTTCTTTAAGTTTCTTTCTAGTTGTTTTAACATCTAATTGAATTCTCCAGTTTCTAACTAGAATGTCATCGTCTTCTGGAACTTCTTCAATTATGATTTCAAATTCTTCTTCTTTAACTTCTTCTAAAATATCAAAAGATTTCATTTCGGATTCAGTTAGTTTAAATATTTCGCCTGTGTGATGAATAATCTCATAAGTTTCATCTACTGGTTCAAATATATGGCCTTTATCATACATTTTTTTACTTACTTTTTTTCCTAAAAATGTTGATTCATGTATCCAGTCTTCTTTGAGTTTAAATTTCATCATAAATAAAATAATATATAACATTATATGGTGGAAAATTATAAGGGTTTTAGACTTCAGAATTTATTTTTTAAACTACTCAGTGTATCAGAGGATTACATTGAATGTGCTTCTGATTTAATTTTTAAATTAAGAAGCATTAAAAGAGAAGGTGGTAAAAGTGGTGAAATCGCAGAAATTCTACTTAGCGCTATTGGTAAAACAGATGTTGGTAAAGTAACTCAGAATTATTTTGACGTAGGTGATGTAGATGATAAAGTAACATTTATTAATACTAACAGAATTCCATGGGATGATTGGGATGAAGATGAAAGTCCATCTTTACCTTATGAGATGTCAGGTAGAAGTGAATTAAAAGTAGGAAGAGCGATTCGTTATATTCTTACGTTACTTGGTAAATCTGTAAGTGATAAGGATTTAGAAGATTTTGTAAATATGTTCAAGGCTTCAAGTAATTCTGGTTTAGAATTTAAGTTAGTCAAAGGTGATGATGTTGCAAAATACTATAAAGAAGAAAATTATTTCTCAAAACATCATGGAACTTTAGGGAATTCTTGTATGAAAGAAGAGAGTAAAAAAACTTTTAAAATATACACTGAGAACGAAAAGAAAGTAAAACTTCTTATTTTAATTGATGGTAACGGTAAAATCCATGGAAGATCAATTATTTGGAAATTAAAGGAATCTCCTTGTGAAAGTGAGTTTTTAATGGATAGAGTTTACACAAATAAAGACTCAGATGTTATCAAGTTCAAAAAATTTGCAGATGAAAATGGTTGGATGTATAAAAAATATAACACATCATATACAAACCAAGGTGTTCAGTTTATTTATAACAGTTCTGAGGTAAATGGTGTTTGTTCGGTAAAAGTAAAAGGTGATTTTTCAACTTATCCATATATTGATACAATGGCTTTCCTTTCTAAGGAAAAGGATGAATTATCTAATGTTAGCTCAAAGAATTGTTACGAGTTGAAAAGTGTTTATGGTGATAGAGAAAGGTGTGGAGAATGTGATGGTGATGTTATTATTCAAGATTATAGAGGTAATAACGTTTTATGCCATGATTGTTCAACCGGTCACCAAAAACTTAAAGAATTAGGTATAGAAACTAAATGGAATAAAAAGGTTTAACGGCCTAAGTAGTTCATCAATTCTATCATATTCTTAATCGAGTAACTCAAACTTTCTAAATTTTTTGTAGTATCTCTTAAAAACTCAATATAAGATTCAATAAGTTCTAAACTTCTATCATTTTCAGCTAAATGACCATCTATTAGAATTCCTTTTTCACCTAAATTAGTTTTAATTCCAAATCCAGTAGCATAAAATATAAACTTATCTTGTCTTAGTTTTTTGATTTTAGTCGTTTCTTTACTTCTTTTATTAAGAAAAAAATTAATTTGTTCGTTAATTCCCTGTCTGTATGAAAGTGCCAAAGATTGTGCCTCTAATATTTGATTAGGTGAAGTTGGATTAGTTAAATCAACTCTAATTACTTTGAAAAGTGGTTCAACATTTTTGTTCCATTCTGTTCTTTTATCGTTAAAAAACTCCTCTAACTTATCATTAGTTTCTTTTACTTTAGTAATTCTGTCTATCTCTTCTTGATTGTAAGCACTACTCATCTTCTTTAAATATTTTTTTCATTTGTAACTCTCTGTGTAGATTTTTATTATAACATTCATTTAAAGTTTTTTCAAAAACATCAATAACTCTATCTTCAAGATTGTTTGATACTATGGGTTCTAGAATGTCGCACCATTTTCTAAGTAAATCTTCATCCTCAATTATTAAAGGAACGCTGTATTCACCTCCATGTATTTCTATACAGTTATTTCTATTATCAAATATAATTTCTAAGTTGTCTCGATACTGAAATAAGTTGTGTGTTTGTGTATTTCTATTTGGATCTTCGTCTATAAAAAAAGTTATATGATAGTAACGATGTCCATATTTTATTTTTTTAAAAACTGATATTCTTGGATCATCAATATATTCTATAAAAAATTCTAGAAATTTATCAATTTTCTTCATTAGTGAGAAATAAATTCTTATTGAGATTAAACCTCATAGTCATTTTATGAAAATTGTGCTTATTTGTTTAGTATATTATTTAATACAAAATTAATATTCTGTGTATTTTTTTAAGTATTGAAAATAATATATAAATAAACATTTATAGTTTTATGCAAAAAAGAATATTTGAAGAGATTTGGATCGAAGACATGGATGAAAAGTCATTAGAGACTTTAAAACAGAATCTAATTTTCAGACTCGGTGAATATAGAATTTATATTCTATCTAATATTATTTACAATTTTGAAACTAATAAAGTCGAATATAGAGATTTTGAATCAATTGATATTAAAGTTATTATAAGAGAGTTAGTCAATGAATTCACAGAGGAAGTAGTCACTGAGTTAAACATAGAAACTTTTCTTAGAAAATTAAATCAACTACTTGAGTTGAAAAAAAGAAATACTAAAAGAAAAGTCAGAGAAGCTTTTGATGATTACTATAAATCAATTGAAATTAGAATAGACCAAATCCATAAAATGGCTAAGACTGAAGACCATTTTGATGAATTTGAAGGTGAAGGTTCAATTCTTGGAAGAAAACAATACGAATCTGAAAAATATCAATTGCAAGTAGAGCTTCTTAAACTTCAAGAATGGGTTAAAAACAACAACAAAAAGGTTGCTATTGTCTTCGAAGGTAGAGATGCTGCAGGTAAAGGTTCAACAATAAAAAGATTTATTGAATATTTGAACCCAAGAGACTTTAGAGTTGTGGCACTTGGAGTTCCAACTGAAGAAGAAAAGAAAAATTGGTTTGGAAGATATGAAAAACATTTACCTAATTCTGGTGAAATTGTTTTCTTTGATAGAAGTTGGTATAACAGAGCTGTTGTTGAACCTGCTATGGGTTATTGTAGTGAAGAACAATATCAAGAATTTATGGATAATGTGGTAGATTGGGAGGAAAGGCTTATTAGGAGTGGAGTTATTTTAATTAAATTCTGGTTCTCTATTACACAGGACAAACAAATTAAAAGATTCGAATTAAGACAAAAATCTCCTTTGAAATACTGGAAATTTTCACCAAATGATGCTAAAGTTTTAGATAAATGGGAAATCATAGGAAATTTCAAAAGGCAAATGTTTCAGCAAACATCTTCAAGATTATCACCTTGGGTTATAATAAATTCAAATGATAAAAAGATAGGAAGATTAAATGCGATAAGATATGTTTTATCTACCATTGATTATGATGATAAGAATCCTGAGGCTAGTAAATATTACCCAGAGGTCGTCAATATTTTGTTTTAAGAAATTAATATATACAAAAAACAAAAAAAATAATATGAAACTAATAAAGAAATTTGAGTCTTATTCTCAAGAGAGAGAAGAGATGTGTAAATATCTATGTAATGTTTGTGGATGTAATATGAGTGAACTACATGACAAATCTGACGAAGAGTTAGAAGAGATGTGTAGAACAATGAATCAAGAATCTCATATGAATTCTTATAACGAAAATTTTAACTCTATGTCTCGTGAAGAGATGTGTAATTACCTATGTAGATGTGGTTATAACGAAGATGAGCTTGATAACTGTTCAGAAGAAGAGTTAAGAATGATGTGTAGTGAGGAAGAAGAAAACGAAGAGAATGATAATGAAGAAACATATGAGTCTAAGTCAAAGTGGATTCAAGATGCGATAAAAAAACCAGGATCATTGAGAAAATCTTTAAATAAAAAGAAAGATGAGAAAATCTCGGCTTCAGAAATTGATTCGGAACTTCAAGCTCTGAGAGGGAAAGATAAAGATCCTAAGAAAAAAGGAGTTCAAGGTTTATCTAAAAGAGACTTAGCTAAATATAGAAAATTAAATTTAGCTAAAACTCTTAAAGGTTTAAAAGAACATCAAGATACTCAAAACTATATGTTTTTTGGAAATCTTCAAACTATAAAAAGATTAATTGATGAGATGTTAGAGATGGATGAGTCCAAAGTTGACACTATCCTTTCAAATGGCCACAATTGGGCGGTTGATCATTTAGCAACATCTAAAGATGATATCGAGGAAGTGTTCAACTTTTTAGCAGGTCATGATGTTCCGACTGAAGATCATGGTCACGCAACACATGATGGTAGTTTTGATGGAGATGATTCAGAACCTTCTCACGAAGAAATGGAAGGTCATTTAGCTAACAAAGACTTAGAAAATGAAATGAAAGGAATTAAAAGTTTTAACGACTTTAAAAAATAAATATAGGAGAAAAAGGTTATGAGTTACACTAGAGAACAAGTAGAATCAGCTGTGAAAGCAAAAGGATATGTTTGGTTCGAAGATGCAAACAATAAAGGTTTTGACGTTAATATCGTTGGTATTAGAAATTCAGCAACTGGACAAAAAGTTACTAATGCATTTGATGATTTATTAACAATTTCATTTAAAGAAAATGGTGAGTGGAAGTTTTATTCTTGGCCAGCTACAACAGACCCAGGTAAGAAAGGTGTTTTAGAGTATCACAATGCGGCTGGAGTTGCTAGATTAGTAGAAGGTCAATATAGAGGATCTCACGGAATTGGTCTACACCAAGGAAAATATGAGGCATTAAAACAAGCTAAACCTGTTAAAGTCTTCAGAGATGCTAATAAAGATTTAAATTACGATGAAAACAAAATTGCAGAAGGTGTTTTTGGTATAAACATTCATAAAGCTGGTGCGGACTCAACATATGTTGAAAACTGGTCAGAGGGTTGTCAAGTATTTAAGAAGTCGGCTGACTTTGAGGCTTTTATGAAAATTTGTAGAAAAGCTCGTGATATTCACGGAAACAGTTTTACTTACACTTTAATTGAATCAATTGATATTAAATAAAAAAACCTCTCAGAAATGAGAGGTTTTTTTATATCTTTTTGTCAAATAAGTAAAGATCATATACTGTATTACCCTTTACATTTTTAATACTTTTAAGAACTTGTCCTGTTATTGAATCTAAGACTTTGAATACACCAACTTGTGTTCCTTTGTCAGTAAATACCTTAACGGTATTTCCAGGTTGACCTAAGGCTCCTAATATTGCTATATACTTATTGCCGTATATACTTCTTAAAAACGAAAGTCTAACTCCTGCCATATCTTTAATATTATTGACGTAAGCATTCTCCATTGGTTTTGTTAAATCTAAAATAGTGGTAGTTTCTGTTACTCTGATTGAAACGAATTTTCTTTCTTCATCACCCATTGTAACTTCTTCTCTATTTTGAATTTTATTTTGATTTACTAAGTTTTGTTGATTTCTTCTAATTTCATTAAAGTCTGCTTTAGCGATGATACCACCTCTCATTCCTTTATCATTCATATTGTATCCTGAAGGTGGTAATCTATAAAAAGATCCTGTAAAAGTCATAGATAGTATTCTATCTGTTCTAAATAATCTCCAAATTTTATTTACGTGTCTTTTTTGAGATACTGACCAACCATTCAAATGCCAACCTCTTAGTAAAGTTTTACCTTTAGATGAACGTCCTAAAACCATAGGATAAATTACACGTTCGTGTCCTGCAAAGTGTTTATCTTCTTCTCCTTTGTAGTTAATCAAAAAAATCATTCCAAATTTGATGGCTTTAGCCATAATGTCATCAGAATATCTAATTGGTTTATTAATTGGAATATTTGAAATGTCTTTAACATTTTTTAAGGAAAATCTTGGTATATACTCATTGTCTTCAATTAAGTCATAGTGTTCTTTTATAACAAATTCAACTGGCTTCTTATTATAGAAATCTTTTAGTTGTCTTAAATTCATAGAGTATATATTAATTGAGTTAAGTCTGATTTTGAAAATAAGAAAATGATATATGAATTTTTATATATACATTGTATGAAGTGGATAAAAAAATTCGAGACTTTTGATTTCAATCAGACATTACCAGTTGCATCAAAGGCTGATTTAACTAATTATTACCATTGTGATGATTGTGATGCTCTTTGGAAAGTTTTAAATGATGAAGTAAATGACTGTAAGTTTTGCAAGAGTTCTTCAATTGAGGAATTGTCAAAAGATGAATGGTATGAAACGGTTGGTAATCGTTTAGATGAAGAGGAGATAGAAGATTTGGAATCTAAAAGAATGGAAGAAGAAGACGATTTTTTAAATCTTTACAATCTAAATAAAAAATCTACAGATTAAAATGTCAATAACAAATAGAGAAGAAGCTAATCAGTATTATAAATTAGTCAATAAACTTGTTGATGAATACATAGATGGTCATAAAATTAGACCATCTAAACTAAGTGCTTATTTAAAACCGGGTGGTCAAAGATTTAACAAATTCCTAGAAAGAAATAAGTTAAAAGACATAACAGGAGCTGATAGAATTCTGAGGGATATCATAGAAGATAGGGAACATATGGAAAAAGACGGAGTTATTACTTTTGAGTCTTTTAATTTGCTAGAGTCGTCAGAATGGAAAGTTTCTAATTTGAGAGAATGTATCTACAAAGGAATTGAAAAAGCTGATTTAAAAATGGAAAAAATATTAGCTGACTATTTTGATATTAATCTTGGTGCTATTGATATTTTAGATTCTGATAAACATAAATTTAGTATTGAAGATTGGAAAAATGACGACTGGAAAGTCGTTATTTACTCAGAAGAAGAAATCGAAGTGATAAAAAATAATTTGGTTGAATACATGTATTCTGATATTTCAAAAAAAGAAATAGAATTGACTGAAGAAGTATCAATCAAATTAAATAATTTAATAGACATGGAAAAATTTGAAGTAAAATTACTTGATTTATTAAATGAAGATAAAATGAACAAAATTATTTGTCAATGTTTAGGGGAAGATTGGAGTTTTGAAGCCTCTTCTAAAGGTCATTTCATCTATGTTTGCTAAAATCATGAAACATCATGATATAATTTCTTAAGTTTCGGCTCTCAGATTTAATATATAAATAAATATTTTATCTATGGCTACTGTAAGTTCGTATACAATTGGGGGTTCGTCTGCATCTTTGAGTTATGAGTATTCTACTCTTGATGAGTTGTTGCTTGGTCTACTTGATAATACTTCAGGTAGTATCAAAGCTATTAATGTTAGGGATGCTGTTTATACTTTCTGGGAGAAGATAGATGGTCTGTCGGCTAGTCTTGCAGTATCAGGGACGGCTGCTACTAGTTATATCTCTTCTACACCTTCTACGAATCAGGCTCCTGTGGGTGGTGTTTTAACCGGGTCTACATTTTCTGGTAGTATTCAAAATGTTTTGGACAGTATATTCTATCCTTATGTAGCTCCTGTTCCTTCTATTTCTTCTATTGGCAATGGATTTCGTGAGTTTGGCTCTCCTTTGTCTGTTTTGTTGAATTATAGTGTGACAATAGGTACCAAATCTATTATTCCAACTACTCTAATTGTGGATGGAACTCCGAAAGTGTTTCCTCCATACTCTGGTGTACACTCTTCTACGTCTACTCATAGTGTTGCTCCTCTAACTTCATCTCAGAGTAGCACTTTTATTATTTCAGTGAATGATGGAACTTCTGTTTATTATGGAACCCAGTCTTTTTATTGGTTGAATCGTAGATATTGGGGTCGAATTGATTTGTCTTCTATCGGGAATCCAAATTTGACAGAGAGTCCAGTATCTGTTGCTTCTGTGGCTTCACTATGTACTGATTCTGCTATTTTGTCTTTGAATGGTGCTGGTGCTAATAGTCAGATGTTTGGAAGTGAATTATCTTCGACTAAAGAAAAATATTATGAAAATATTGATGGTCAAGGAAAGTATTTGATATTTGCCTGGCCTAGCACAGTTTCGGGTTCTACTACACCTATTTTTAGAGTCAATGGGACTATTAATACCGCATTTACTAATGTAAGAACAGGTTCACCGTTGACTAATACATATGGTTTTAATGGAACAGATTATGAAGTATGGGTTAGTAACACAAGATATTTTTCACCTGTGGATATAGAAATAAATTAAAATGAATGAGTAAGAACGTAGGAACATTAATATCAGCAGCTATAAGACCAGTCGATTCGGGCGATCCAATAGCATCTGCTTATGCTAAAGAGATAAAAGGTGGTCTTCATACCGCATCTGATGTGCCGTCGAGAGATGCTATTATTTTTGAAAGACGAGAATGGGGGATGATGTGTTATGTTGTTTCTGATGACAAAACTTATCAACTTACTTATAACTATTCATCAACTTCTATTATGGATAACACAAACTGGGTAGAGTTTAGTGGTTCAGGTGGTGGTTCGGGTGGTGAATGGGTAGATTCTGTTTTGTCTATTCAGAATTCTCCACCTCTTACACCTGCAAATGGTGATAGATATATGGTAGGTAGTTTCCCTTCCGGTGGTTGGATTGCACTACAATCTGGTATAATTGTTCAATGGAACTCTGTTCTTTCTCAATGGAACAGCACTACTCCTACGGATGGAATGTCTTTAGTCGTTGACGATGAAGATGGTTCAATCTATAGGTATGAAACCTATGGTGGAACTTTACCTTTTCCTCTTGGTGAATGGAAAAAAGAAAGGATTGGTCAAATCAGGAATGTTTTGTTCACTTCTGTGAATGGTGCAAGTTACTCAACAACTTCAATTCCAACGTTCAACTCTTATGTGAGTGATATGATTTTTTTGGCCACATTTAATTCAACAAATACTGGTAGCACCGTTTCACTGAATGTAAATGGAATGGGTCAGATACAACTAAAAAAACCTACTTCAACTGGATTAGTTAATTTTAATCCTTTAGATATAGAAGTAGGGATAGTCTACAATGTAGTTTATGATGGAACCTATTTTCAATTAAATAGGTCTTTTGTAAACGAGGATTTGTTTAATGTCAAGTATAATATTGAACCTACAGATTACATAGTTGTTCCACAAAATTATCAATATTGGGTGTATGCAGATTTACAAATTTCTGGAAATTTAGTGAATTATGGTCAAGTGATAATTGCAAACGGTTCGGTTCAATTGACTGGTGGAACTTTTTCAAATTATGGAAGTTTGTCTTTAATTAACCTTTCAACTTCAGGATTGACTTCCTCATTTAATGATAGTGATACTATTGACTTTACAACTCAAAATACAATCTATGGTCTTTCAGTCTCAGCAATTGTTAAAGATGGATCTTTAACAGCGTCTAAGTTTGATACCGGTTCAAATGGTGGAGCCACAGCCGGATATTTCTTGTCTGTGGATAGTGGTGGTCAATTTGTTTGGTCAAATTCAACAACAGGTGCAGGTGATGGTCTGAGTCAAAATGGTGGTCAGTTGGATGTTAATGTTGGAACCGGAATTACTATTTCAGGGGATGCTGTGACTCTTACGAATACTGGAGTAACCGCAGGTGTCTACGGAAATTCACAATCCATACCATTCTTTACAGTTGATTCTCAAGGTAGACTCACTGATGCTGGGACTGTATCACTTGGAGGTATTGGTATTATCGGAGATGCTGAAGATGGTGACTATACTGATGGAATATTTACCGACTTTACTCCAACTACACCGATTGGAACAGCTATTGATAGATTTAATGAAGTTTTATTATTGTTAGCTCCTACACCTCCATCTAATTGGAATAATGCGATAACGACTATTTCTTTTACTAATACAGTTTACACTGCGAGAGCACTAATAACTGGAACACCTGAGCCAAAAGTTTATATTTCAACAACTCCAACATTGACTGATTCGGATACAGTAGGAACTCAAACAAATGCGAGAGTTGAAACAGCTGGTTTGACTTTTTCACTTGTAGACACTGGTTCTGTAATTGAAACGGTCACATTGGCAGGAACCGCAACTCCACTTAAAAACTCTGGAAACATAAGACACAGTGCGAGCACAGATACTTATTTAGGTGTATCTGGTAAAGCAGGTTTTTGGACAGGAATTGTAGATTTCTCTTTAGCCGGAACATTACCTACAATAACTCCTTCTTCTTCAACTAGACTTTTGGAACTATATCACCCTGGAACTGATTCACCTGAGACTTTCCACTATCACGTTGATAGTCCATTGACTGTTTCTATAAACTCTATAACAGCTAGTATTCCGTCGATGACAAGTTATATTTCGGGTGTTCCTACTTTGACGA